>OOCI01000329.1_pt1 | contig 45865 bp, 44 predicted proteins | sample 1671761 | NCBI WGS metagenome assembly OOCI01 (sample SAMN06348190, study PRJEB24527) | human gut metagenome | biome: human gut; feature: ankylosing spondylitis patient; material: feces | host: Homo sapiens | place: China | collected 2015-10
TGATAATGAATTCTACAATTTTTATGTTGATAAATATGGTATATGTATTTTTTATATAGACTGCCCGGTAAGTATAGTAAGAAAACAGGAAAATGTAGAAATGCTTCCTTTAGAAAATATATTTGATATTGCCCGGGATGAGCTTAAAAACAATGCTGAGGAATATGTACTGGATACAAATGTAAAATATTACACTCTAAAACTTGCATACATAAGGGTAAACAACCGGACTGATATGCAAAAATACAGTTATATTCCGGCATGGAGTCTGGAATTGCTACAGAAAGACACTACAAATGCATGCCCTGTATTTATCAACGCGATTGACGGAAGTGTGATACATCCGGACGATCTGAGTTAAGATACAGAATGTTTACATCGGACCGTACTTTCACAGGAATAATTATGTTGTAGAAAAAATGTGACATATCAGGGAGGATTGGCATATGAGAAAACACACAAGAATACTCGCAGCGGCTATGACGATCGTTGAAGCGATAGTAATCATCTCACTCACAGGCTGCTCAGGAAAAAAAGTAGATTACAATATGGAAACTGAAAATATAAACACAAAAGCAGGAAGCGATATAAGTGCGTTTGACGACAGTACGAAATGGAATGACAGCTTTGCTGTTGAGACATCTGACAAAAGTGTGGATGTGGATATTTCAGCAGACATTACCCTGCCGGACTGCAAAAGCATGTCGGTTGTTGAGGTGAAGAATATAAAGGTGGGTGCCGATTTCAAAAAGAGTGTGATAGAGGCTTATTTTGGCGATAGTACCGTATATTATCACGACATACCTCATTATACGAAAGAAGAGATATATCACAGCATGGAGGTTGTAAAAAATGAGATTGCCGGGTATCAGCAGGAAATTGATGCGGGACTTATCACAGAAGAGGGCGTCAGCAGGGTGATGAAAAGTGAAAATGATCTGCTGGAACAGTATGAAAAGGCAGAACCGTCTGCACTTGATACGCGTGAAATAGCCACAGACTATACGGATTGTAATGAGTATCTGGGATATATTGGTAATGTTTTCTGTGAGCTTAGGTTTGGAATTGCTGAGGACGGCTCTCTTGAATATATTTCAGCACAGCCTCTTAAGGCAGGAAGTGAGGGGACATTATACGATGATAGTGAGTATGGCTATTACGGACCACCATCCTTTGCAGAGGAGAAAGGTGTAGAGGGATTTAACGGAGGCTCTACAGGTGGAGATACTACATCTTCATATGATAATGAGTGTGCATTATCAAAAGACGAAGCTATAAAAAAGGCAGAAGAATTTCAAAATAAATTAGGCATGGCTTCACAGGTATATATAGGAACATCAGACTACGAGTGGAGCGCAGGAGTGATAGAGGATGGTGATGATACTGTAAAAACTGATGATAAAGAGAGCGTCATAAAGGATACAGCCTGGGGATATATCATAGATTATGGCGAGGGTGTGGATGGCATAGCGTTTTGCAAGTCACTCGATTTCACCCGGAATATGGATATATGGGAGACACTCGATAACTATGATGATTTTATGCCATATGGCAGCAGTTCCTTTATTGTGACGGATCAGGGAGTGACGGAATTTACTGTTTCTTACCCGGTTGATATTGTAAATGAGTCAAAAAACGTAGAACTCTTGTCAATGGACACTATTAAAGAGATCATCAAGGATGACATGACAAAAAACTCAGATCAGTATGATTTTACACAAAATCACACTTACAACAATCTAAAGCTCGGATATATCCGTTTGAAGGATGCATCTGACAAGGATAAATGTACTTATGTTCCGGCATGGTGTCTGTCAAAACAGGATAAGGGCTACGACAGATATCCGGTGTATGTGAATGCGATAGACGGCACGATCATAAGGAGTGATGATCTAATATAAGATACTGTTATTGGCTGCAATAAAGTTTATACATGGAGTTACATTTTTAGATAATAGATCAGGTTCATATTTATTTGGAAAAGATGTGGAAAATATATGATTAATAAAAAGAAAAAATATATAGGGCGTTTGACACTTGCCACTGCAATTACCTCTATTTTATTTTCAGGATGTGGGGCGGCACAAAAGGAGCTTGCACAGACGGACAGAGCTTCCTACGAGAAAATATCATACCAGACAGTTACGGTACAGAGCGGTTCACTCACACCGCAGACTACCATCAGTCTGAGCGCGCAGGGCTATACCAGGTTTTCCTATGGTGCGACAAACACGGAGCTTACGCTTGAAAAGGTAAATGTGGCAGTGGGTGATCATGTGAAAAAGGGTGATATACTGGTGGCTTTTAAATCCGGGGAGATACAGAAAAAGATTGAGGACTACAGCGGGCAGATCAGTCAGAATAAGCTTCTGGCAGAGCACTACAGGGCTATTATGAAAATCGATGATACTCAGGATTATTCAAGCGATATAGCCCAGCTTGATAAGGATACAGAGGTTGCGCAGCTTTATCTTGATGAGGCTAAGGAAAAACTGTCGAGATATCAGATCACGGCATCAGAGGATGGTACGATCACAGCAATGGACAATTCACTTTTGGCGGGAGTTTTTGAACCGGGCAGCAATCTTATAACAGAAATCAGCGGAAACGGCAATTACGAGGCTGACAGACCGGAAGGTTATGACTTTAATGTAGGTGATATATACACGGCAACAGCATCTGATATAGAGTTTGAACTTAAGGTAAAAGAGGTGGACGATAAAAAACTTGTTTTTGAACCGGTATCGGACATGTCGGCAGTATCGGATGCACAGATTTTTTCAATGGAAGTGACGTGCCCCGCTATAGAAAATGCTGTGTATGTGCAAAAGGACGCAGTACATGAGAAGGATGGCAGGTATTTTGTATACACACTGGATGAGAATGGATACAGACAGGCGGTATGGATAAGTGTCGCAGATCAGGTGGGAGACTACCGGATCATCACAGAAGGACTTAAAAGCGGGGATGAGGTGGTTTTGCAGTGAAGAACAGAAACCTTTTATCAATAAAAAAACTGGCAGTACTGGGGATATGTGTATCGTTTGTGGCAGGCGGCTGTGGAAAAATGACAGAAAGCAGCATACCAAAGCTTGAAGAACCTGTAGCGTTAAATGAAGCCTATAGACCTGTGGAATACGGTACGATCGGCTCCCTGCAGGTGCTGATGGCTACCGCAGTTTCGAGGGATTACTGCAATTACTACAGTGCCAATGTAAATATTTCACAGATATATGTGGAGCCGGGAGATACAGTAAATGTAGGGGATGTGCTTGCAGTCTGTGATGTGGATGAGGCAAAAAAACAGTTGCAGCAATGTAAGGATGCGCTGGCGCATGAGAATGAGACATATGAGATATCCGCTCAGATCTCGGATACGCAGATCAAATTATGGGAGAGTCAGGCTGCGGATACGGACGAATTTTCAACAGAACAGATTGAGAAAAAAGAGAGCACAGAAGAGGATTACAATACGCAGATTGCCACAGAACAGGAAAATCAGCGGTACGATAAGCAGCTTCACGAATACCGAGTGCAAAAGATCAATGAGCAGATGGCTTCATATCAGCAGATTGTTGATGATGGAACGCTTAAGGCAGCCCACAGCGGTCTTGTCACTTACACTAAGAAACTGACAGATGGAAGGTCTGCTGCGGCATACGAGAATATAGTCATTGTCTCAGATACGGATGACCTTGTGCTGGATATAAAGGGCACAGCCATAAATGAGTACAAATACAGCGATTATGACAAGAAATATGTGATAGTCGATGGCGAAAAATATGATGTCACTGAGTCTCAATATACATCAGAGGTTTTGGTACTTTCAAAGATAAACAACCGATATCCGGATGTGTGCGTGGAAAGCAGGGAAAAGCCGTTTCTTACGGCAGGACAGATGTATCCGGTATATTTTGAAAAGACAAAAGCAAATCAGGCACTTGTCGTGGGAAAAGATTCCATCTATAAGGATGGCGATACCAGATATGTCTATGTGAAAAATGATGAGGGCGGCCGCGAGAAACGCATCATAACAACAGGTGAGTCTGATGAAAACTATACACAGGTCACAGAGGGCTTAAAAGAGGGGGAGCTGGTCTACTATAATTCTACAGATCAGGTTCCGACAAAGTACAGCAAATATACGGTAACAAGGTCTGACTTTGATATAGCAAACTACGGTGTGCGCTACAGCAGATCTGACGCAGGGACGATAACCGAAACCTGTGATTATGAAGGGCAGATCGTGTCTGTCAATGTGAAGCAGGACGATACGGTAGAAAAGGGCATGCTGCTTTACGTGGTGGATACCGGAGAGGGCAAAGCGGCCATAACAGAGGCGAAAAATGCGATCGACTCTGAGAATGAATCCTATGCGCAGAAGATTGCTGATTACGATAAACAGATAAAAGATTTATCTGAAGGTGGTAGCAGCGCAGAAGAAAATAACCGGCAGGATGAAAAGCCGGATACAGCATATGATGAGCAGCAGTTGAAATTGAACTTACAGCTGCTTGATCTGCAGAAAAAACTTGCCAGTGCAGACCACACCTATCAGCTTTCCCGGCTACAGTCAGCATATGACAGCATAAGCGCAGGAAATGACGGCAAAGGAAATATTTCAGTATATGCCAAAAATGACGGAAAAGTTTCAAAGGTGAGTGTCAAGGCAGGAGATAATGTGGAGAAAGGCTCAGATATCCTGCAGATAACCGGAAATTCCACGGACGTACTGTTGGTTCAGGTAAAGGATAGCAATAGCTATAAAGTATATAAGGACAATATAGCAGATGTGGGAGAGCGCGTATCACTTGAGCTGGACGGTACAACGATCTACGGAAGCTGTATCGGTTTTGCCGGTTACGGCAGGGAAGCTCAAAAGGGATATATAAATCAGGATGATAAAGGTGTGCATATTACCGGAAACACAGATTCGGGATATGGAAATGCAGCATTTTATATAAAACTTGACAATGGAATACCGGATGATCTGACCAGGGCATCTGCTGTAAAGTTTTCTTATGTTTCTTTTAAAAAGGTGGTAGTGGTGCCGACTTCGATCATACACAAGCAGGTCAATCCGATGGACAAAGATGATATATCCTACTATGTGTGGAAAATTGATGGGGACAGCGTGGTAAAGCAGCCGGTAATATTGGGCGATTATACATCAGGCAGCAATACACTTGTGCTTTACGGTATTGATGAGGGCGATGAAATATGTTTGGCTTCGTAATTAATAAATTAAAAAACAGAAAATGGTTAAATCTGTGTCTGCTTATGGGAGTGGCTTTGTTTATAGCACTTTTTGTGTGCCACCCTATGTTTGAAAAGGGTGCGGGAAATCAGATACTCGACAGACTTTTTACGGATCATGCCACACAGCAGAATGAGTTTCCTGCACAGATGAGCCGCGAGGGAACATATGCGGTGGCAGATTATCCTGATTCGCAGTCAGTACTTGATAAGCTGTCAGGATACGAAAAGAAGTGGACTGAATACGTGGATATAAACAAGGTTTCCTCACAGCAGCTTATCACACTCTCAGGCGGACGCGCAGATACAGAGTTTGGAGGACTTAACCATTATTTTACAATAGGATATCTGCCGGGACTTTCGGAGTACGCGGATGTTGTAAAATCTCAGACTGACACAGCCACATTCGAATGCAGTATAAGCGAAAAGACAATGGATCACTACGGACTTGTAGCAGGTGAAAAAATCTATTTACATGTACCTGATGGCAGTGGGAAAAAGGAAATTTCTTTCGTCATATCACAGATCTGCCGTGAAAAAGATATAAACGATCCATATTGGGCCAAGACGCTTTCGGATATGGGCGATGTGATATTTGTTTCGCAGGATGTTTTTGACGAAATGATGCAGTATTACAGCGAGGACAATATCAGCTACAGTGATTTTCTCATGCTGGATTACAGGCAGATCAACACGGAAAATGCCTCACTTTATGACGGTTATATGGAGCAGTTTAAGGATGCTGACAAGCTCTACAATGACAACATCCGTGATACGCTGGAGCGCTTTTTTACACAGCAGAAGACGATAAAGCTGATGCTTTGGGCGTTGGAGCTGCCGTGTCTTGTGCTTTTGATTTTATTTATAAGAATGATATCTGCACAGATACTTTCGCTCGAGGAAAATGACATACTTGTTTTAAGAAGCCGCGGTGCGACAAAATTACAGGTATTTATTTTGTACCTGCAGCAGTCAGGAATAATAGCGTTTGCGGGCTGTGTACTTGGAATAGTACTCGGATATATAATGTGCCGGGCTGCCGCATCTACAGACGGATTTTTAAGATTTACGGCAAAGGATATAGGCACTTACAGATTTGTATGGCAGATGCTTGTCTATGCGGTGGCAGCGGCAGTTATCATGGTGCTGTTTATCACAGTTCCGGTGTGGAAAAAATCAAAGGATGCCATATCAGAGCGCAGCAGGGAACGAATATCAAAGAAAAAGCCTCTTTGGGAGAAATGCTTTATAGACATTATACTTTTGGCTCTGTCAGCATATCTGCTTTACAATTACAACAAGCAGAAGAGTACGCTTGCGATATCTGTTCTTGAGAACAGGAGCATAGATCCTGTCATGATACTGGACAATTCGCTTTTTATATTTGCAGCGGCACTTTTGTGCGTAAGACTTACCGGACTTATTATTCTGCTTGTGGACAGGCTCTTTAAAAAGCGTTTTTCTCCGGCAATGTATGCATCATTTTTACAGCTGAAACGAACCAGATACAATCAGGGATTTCTGGCAGTATTTCTTATCATGACAGTGGCTGGCGGTATTTTTGACGCGAATATGGCGCGCACCATGAACAGCAATATGGAAAAACGGATCGTCTACAATGTGGGTTGTGATGCAATATATAACGAAGCTTTCAGACTCAGGATACAGTACAATAAAGATGGCTCTGTAAACTGGATGTATGACGAGCCTGATTTCGGTAAATACGAGTCGCTCAAAAATGAGGGCATCTGTGACGGTGTCACGCGTGTGCTTGAGGACGAGCGGGTAGATATTTCCGCAGGCAGTGGTTCGGTTTCGGATGCATATCTTATGGCGATAAACACAAAAGAATTCGGTGAGACTGCGAAATTGCAGAGTGACCAAAATGATGATATTAATGACGCGAACTGGTTCAATTACCTGAATGAGCTGGCAAAGGAGCCGGACGGAGTCATCATTTCCTCAAATCTGGCAAAAGCTCTGGGACTTAAAGTTGGTGACAGCTTAAATTACTCAAGGTATGTACCGGAGGCTGTCGATGATGATCAGATCTACGCATCCGAGAATGCAAAGGTATGTGCCATAGTAAAAGGTTTTCCGGGCTACGAGCGTTACACCTATGAGACAGATGTAGAAGGAAATGTGACCGAGCAGGAGAAATACCTGATCGTTGCAAATTATGCTACGGTTGTGGAAAAGTTCGGCATGACACCGTACAGTGTGTGGATGAACCTGTCAAAAGGAAAAACGGTGGATGATATTGTGGGATATCTGGGCGGTGAGAACAGTGAAAATTCAGACAGTACAGCAGACAATTTAACAGACACTCAAAGTGAAAAAGTACAGAGTGAAATATACAGGAATATAACATCCGCACAGCAGCTTATAGACGAGAATAAAAACTCAGCCACAGTGCAGATCACAAACGGTATGTTTACATTAAGTTTTATACTTTCACTGATAGTGTGCTCAGTAGGATTTTTGCTGTATTGGGTTATGACACTAAAACAGAGGGAGCTGCAGTTTGGTATATACCGCGCAATGGGAATGAGAATGAGAGAGGTAAAAGCAATGCTTTTAAACGAGCAGATATTTTTATCATTTCTGCCGCTTCTTGCGGGAGCAGGCATAGGTATAGCTGCAACAGCGATGTTTGTAAGGCTCATATCGATCATATATCTGCCGCAGAAACACAATATCGGAGTAAATGTATATATTTATCAATCTGATATGCTGGAGCTTGCAGGAGTACTTTTCGTGGCTGTAGCCGTATGCTATGTGGTTATCAGCAGATTGCTTAAGAGTATGAAGATAGCACAGGCACTAAGGCTTGGAGAAGATAGTTAGCATGTAAAAAATGAGGTCGTGACATATGGAAAATGCGATAATTGCTCAAAATATAAAAAGATATTTCAAGGCGGGAGATGGTACAACAGTCCACGCACTTGACGGAGTATTCATGGAGATAAAAAAAGGAACACTTGCCATCTTAAAAGGGCGTTCCGGCTCTGGAAAGACCACACTTCTTAATATCCTTAGTGCGCTTGATATGCCGACAGAGGGAAGTGTGCAGTTTCTGGATAAAAACCTCGAGCAGATGACCGAGAAAGACCGGGAAATACTAAGGCGGTATGAGATGGGATTTGTATTCCAGTCTATAGCACTAATTCCCACGATGACGGCATATGAGAATGTGGAATTTGCCCTTAGACTTGCGAAAAATAAACGTCAGATACGGAAGAATTTGACTGATATGGATAATGACATTGGAGATGCAAAAACCGATGTGATAAATGAGAATACGCAGGACAGAGTATCAGAGCTGCTGGAGCGTGTCGGACTCTCAAAGCGCATGGATCATATGCCGGATCAGTTATCGGGAGGTGAGCAGCAGAGAGTTGCGATAGCGCGCGCTGTGGTTCATCGCCCGAAGGTGGTCTTTGCGGATGAGCCGACAGGAGCACTCGATACCGCTGCTGGATTTGAAGTCATGCGATTGTTCCGTGAGTTGATAGACGATGAGGACATCACAATAGTTATGACCACGCATGATCCGAACCTGATGGAGCTGGGGGATGAAGTGTTTGAGCTTAGTGACGGCATAGTAATTTAAATTAAAAGGGGGAAACCCAGATGATAAACTGCGATGGACTGGTAAAAATATATGAGACCGACGATAAAAAGGTGATGGCACTGGAGGGGCTTGACCTGACGGTGGAAACAGGGGAGATGCTTGCGGTAATAGGAAAATCCGGCAGCGGAAAATCCACCCTTTTAAATATGATAGGAGGACTGGAAACACCCACAGCGGGAGTACTCACTATTGACGGAAAAGACATTTCCACATATTCAGAAGCTGAAATGGTGAGATACCGCAGGGACAAGGTGGGCTTTGTGTGGCAGAAAAGTGCCAAAAATCTGTTCCCATACCTGACTGTGCTGCAGAATGTCGAAGCCGTGATGATGTTTGAAAATTCAGGTAATACCGATAATTTAAAACACAGAGAAATTATAAAAAAACGCAAGGATGATAATAAAAGCTATGCCCTTAAACTGTTAAATGCAGTGGGATTACAGGAGCATAAGGATAAGCTTCCGGCTCAGCTATCGGGAGGAGAGCAGCAGCGCGCAGCGATAGCGGTGGCACTGGCAAATAAGCCGGACATACTGCTTGCGGATGAGCCCACCGGAGCCGTGGATACAAGGACTGCTGATACAATCTATGAGCTGTTTCATAAGCTGAACAAAGAGCTTGGTATAACCATCATCATAGTGACACACGATATGGCACTTGCAGGCCGTGTAGACCGCACAGTGCTTATATCTGACGGAAAGGTAAGTACGGAGAAATTGAAGAAACACCCTGCAATGGAATATACGGTATTGGATAAGGCGCACAGGATAAAACTCACTGATGAGATGCTTGAGGCAGCGGGGATAGAGTCTAATAAGGTCAGGGTTGATGTGCAGGATGGAAGGCTTGTGATATCGCGGATTTAAGACATATTCAAATCATCTAAAAATATAGAGCATTTATGGTTATAATTTATTTGTTTGAAAAATACTGTGAGTTTGTCTATAATTGAGCTATAGATAATTTCAAGAGGTATAATACAATATGATAAAAATAGGTATTGAGTAGTTAAGTGCAATGTTCACGGGGAAATATGGTATTTGTCATGTTATTTTTATCTTAGAAATAAGCCTGCTAAATTTGTTGAGTACCATTCGTGTCATTCATGTATTTATGGTTGAAGATATATGGATTATAGGATATAAAGAAATTAACAACAGTTGAAGAGTCAGGAACGGTTGCAAACAGGAGTGACAAAATAAGGGGAAATATGAAGAAGAATTTAAAAATTTTATTCATACAATTATGTGTTTTGGCAATAGGCTGCTTTATCGGAGAAGCAGTTTTCGGCTTGCCCAAATGGCTTGGACTTGTGATAGCAGGTCTTATGTTTTATTTGGTATTTTTTATAATACAGATTAAAGGTGCTATGAGTAATATCAAAGATGAAGTGTCAAGTGATGGCATAGCCGGAGCAAGAATATGCGGAGTCTTTATTTCTGCGATACTACTTGCATTTATATTGGGAATATATGTTTATCAAGCGGCTAATATAGCGATGACTATAGCCGGTGTGGTATTGCTTATATTACAGCGGAGAAAAATAAAAGGGTTTTTCTTTGAGAATCGCTGGGAAAATAATTTTTGGCTAGTGTATTTTGGTATTGCATTTATTATTTGTGGTGTTTTTTCTGTATTTGCGTGTTTGGATATTGCACCATGCACGGAGCTTTGTGGTATTTACAGGGCTATCGGTATCATAGTGTGGATTTTGGTGATTTTATGGACACTTCCGCCTGATACATGGTTGGCCAGATTTGCCACAAATAACTATAAGAGATATGAAGATAATTATGATTAAGAAAGAAAAATAGAGATTATTTTCTAATGAAAATTATCGGACAAAATAAGGAGGATAAATGAAAAAAATAGTTTCTAATTTGTCAGTAATGATTTTTGTCATAGGATGTGCAATAATGGAAATAACAACATGGTTTATTGATTCATATGTTATGTTTTATATAGGAATAATTATTGTTATAGTGGGAATTATTGGAATGATTATTCAAGGAAAGTTTAAGAAAGTAATTGAGTTTATTATAGAGTATTTTTAGAAAGTTTTGCTTTCAACATTCTGATAAGTGCATTGATATTACTTTTTGGATTGATTTGTGAATTTCTTCAAAAAATGCTGATATATTAGAAAATGGTGAATTAGGAGGGAAGTAATATATAAATTTTACCATTTGATAGTTTATATAAAAAGTTAAGAAAAGGAGAAAATGAAAATGAAAAAAAATCTTGAACTTGTTTTATTAATAATTAACTGGGTAATTGTTGCAATACAGGCGTTTACTATATTTTTATATGGAAATAGCATAGGGCTGTTTATCATTATGCTTCTTGCATTAATAGCTCAAGTATTTAGTGTTTATGACAATAGAAAAAAATAATTATTAGATAGGATAAAATATATGAGCAAAATAATATATGTGTTAATTGCAATACTAATTTATATGATTATTAATTTATTTATAGTAATAAAGAAAAATACAAAAATTTTACATTTTGCTGGTTCTATTTTGTTTTTACAAGTTTTTTTATTGTCGGTTGTTAATTCACATTTCATTACATTGAGTGAGTATTCTGTATGTGAATATATATTTTTATTTTGTATGACCATATATGCAATTTTAGTTTATTTTTTAGAAAACAAAAAAAGATGAAAAAATTCCTGAACTTTATTATAATATGTATAAAGTATCTATATGTATCACTGATACATATTGGTACACAATTCAATTATATAAACGGAGATTACATAAAATGAAACGATTTACAGCAATATTACTTACAGGCATGATGATATTTACCATCGCATCATGCGGCAAAAAAGCACAGGATACATCGACAGAGCCTGCAATAGAGACACAGGCTGCAGAGAAGGTTGAGATGCCTACGGAAACAGAAGCTGTGACAGAGGTGGTAACAGAGGCCGCAAAAGAAACACAGCAGACAGAAACAAAGCAGACAGAAGCGCAACAGGAAGAACAGACTGCCGAACAGCAGGACGAGGAGCAGAACAATTCAGGTGAAAATAATTCCTCTTATCAGTATGTAGAAAGAGCATCCTATGAGAATGGAGAATCAGTGTCACTAAATCCTTCATGGCAGTATGCAGACCATTCAGCGATAAATTCAGGCTGTGCGGTCATGTACAAGGCTACAGCAAACCGCAAAAACATAGTAGTAGGTGTCAATGCTGGACACGGTACAAGCGGAGGAACTTCGGTGAAGACTCTTTGTCACCCGGATGGTTCGGCAAAGACCACGGGTGGTACAACAGGCGCAGGTGCAACAAAAGCAGTAGCAGTTTCAGGTGGTATGTCCTTTAATGACGGTACACCGGAGAGCTCTGTCACACTCCGTATGGCGCAGATATTAAAGGACAAGCTGCTTGCGGCAGGCTATGATGTGCTTATGGTAAGAGACGGAAGTGATGTACAGCTTGACAATGTGGCGCGTACTGTCATCTGCAATAATGCGGCAGACTGTCATATTGCTCTGCACTGGGATGGCGACGGACTAAGCTACGATAAGGGCTGCTTTTACATATCAGTGCCGGGAGGCATAAAGGGTATGGAGCCGGTTGCATCACACTGGCAGCAGCATGATGCACTTGGGGCAAGCCTGATAGAAGGACTGCGCGCCCATGGAGCAAAGATAAACGGTAATGGCTCTATGGCAATAGACCTTACACAGACCTCATACAGCACGGTACCGTCAGTGGATGTAGAGCTTGGCAACGCATGTTCTGACCACAGCGATGCCATACTTGAAAATCTGGCAGACGGACTGGTGCAGGGAGTCGAGGGATATTTCTAGAATATAAAAAGTTACTGTTGTTTTTTGGTGTGTATTGGCACTAAACTAAAGTTTGCAAAAACAACCGAATAATAGTAAAATGTCATACATGCGAGTATATTATTACGAAAACGAGCTGGAGGACGAGTTTTCCTCTGCTTCAATCAAGGCAAAAAAATAGACGCAGACTATGACTACAGTATGGATAGTGCAGGAAGGCGATTTCTGCACTTCTTTTACATTTGCTGCAAGGAATAATAAGCCGGTGATTCCGGTGTTTATCACTATGAGTGACAGCGATGTAATCGATGCAGATGGTTTTTATGTGCAGGAATACACAGTGCATTTCTGTGAGCCAATCTATCCGGATCCGTCAAAGAAGCAGGCGGATTCATAGAAACGGTACAATAGATATAGAAAGGGAATATTATGACAGACAACAAATCCGGGGAGATACTCATAATAGAGGATGACAAGGACATTAATGATCTGCTTGCGACAGCGCTTTCAAAAGCCGGATATAGAACAAGACAGGCATGGTCAGGCACAGAGGGAGAGCTTTTGCTTAAGCTGGACATGGAAGCCTATGCGCTTGTGCTATTGGATCTGATGCTTCCGGGGCTTTCAGGGGAGGAGCTTCTGGCGCGGATACGGCAGATGGATGCGTCACTTCCGGTGATAATCCTTACAGCAAAGGATGAGCTGGATGAGAAAATCAATCTGCTCGTGGCAGGCGCTGATGATTACATCACAAAGCCGTTTGAGATAAAGGAGGTCGTTGCCAGAGTGGCTGTGCAGCTGCGTCATGCGGTGGCAGATGTGCCTTCAAAGTCGGGCAAGGCAGGAGAAAATCAGACAAAAGCAGAAAATGATACCGGACAGGGAGATACTGCAAATACATACATAGCGGGACCCGTTAAAATAGAGCACAGACAGCTTGTGCTCGATCGGATTTCAAGACAGCTTTATGTAGCTGATAATGCTGTTGACGGCATCACAAAGCAGGAGTTTGCCATACTCGAGCTTCTCATGGCGCATCCCAGACAGGTGTTTGCCAAGGAGGACATATTTGAATATGCCTGGGATGAGCCGTATATTGGCGAGACAAAGACTCTTGATGTGCACATCAGCAATATCAGAAAGAAGATAAAAAAGCTGACCGATGACGAGTACATAGAGACAGTGTGGGGCATCGGTTACAAAATGAAAGAGTAAAGGTAAACAAGCTTTACTCTTTTTTTACTTTTTGTTAGCGATGTATTAGGATTTTACATTTATATTATGATTAAAGGGTTGCTAAGGAATAAAAGAAAAGGAGATTTGATTGTGAGTGAAATATTATTGCAGACAAAGGCACTGACCAAGCAGTATGGACACCAGAAAGCGGTTGACAATGTGGATATCCACATCAAAAAGGGTGCAATCTATGGATTTATCGGCAGAAACGGTGCCGGCAAGACTACCTGTATGAGAATGATCGGTGGTCTGGCAAAGCCGACAAGCGGAGAGATATCCATGTTTGGATACTCTGGAAAGGATTTGTCAAAGGTACGCTCAAGAGTGGGCTGCCTGATTGAGGCACCGGGTGTATATCCAAACATGACGGCGAAGGAAAATATCGAGATGAAGTGCCGTCTCTTCGGCATCAGTAAAAAGGGCTATGCAGAGGGCATACTTGATAAGGTAGGTTTGTTAAATGTGGGAAAGAAAAAAACAAAGAATTTCTCACTTGGTATGAAGCAGAGGCTTGGAATCGGCATGGCGCTGGTTGGAGAGCCTGACCTTTTAGTGCTTGATGAGCCTATCAACGGACTTGATCCACAGGGAATTGCAGAGGTGCGTGATACGATTCAGAATCTGTGTGCACAGCAGGATATGACTGTGTTTATTTCAAGCCATATATTGGAGGAGCTTTCAAAGCTTGCCACAGATTACGGCATTATAAATAATGGAGCCCTGCTTCAGGAAATTACCAGAGAGGAGCTGCTTTCCAAGTGCAGTGAGAAGATTACACTGACAGTGGACAATCCAAATAAAGCAGTGCCTGTGCTCGATAAGATGGGCTTTGTGCACTACATGATAGTGGACAAAAATCATATAGATGTCTATGAGCGCCTGAATGATAGCGCCGCCTTAAATACAGCGCTGGTCACAGCAGGAGTTTCGGTGGCACAGCTAGCGGTCACGGGAATGGAGCTTGAGACATATTTCCTTAGTATCACAGGAGGTGCGACAAATGTTTAATGCGGTAAGAATGGATATTTACAGACTGATACATACAAAGTCAGCTTATGTTATACTTGTAATAGCTATGGCACTCGCAATAGCTATGAGCGGTATGACAGCTCTTGTCAGAAGCATGGCGACAGAGAGCATCGTGGAAACAACTGATGAGGTCACTATGGTAAGTGAGTCAGACAGTGAGATAGCAGATGAATACGATACAGCATCAGCGGAATCGTCAAATGGACCAACGGCAACAGTCGGGCTTGAAATGGATGAATCCGACATGTCAGATGAGGTGCCGACCATAGCCGATATGGTTGAAAGCGATATAGCAGGTCTTGACCTGGCACTTTTACTTGCGATATTTACGGTGCTCTTCTCAACAGCAGACTTAAACAGCGGCTATATAAAAAGCGTAGGCGGACAGGTGAAGTGCCGTGGAGTGCTTCTGTTTTCAAAGATGATAGCGCTTTCGGTATTTACACTTGTGGCCATGGCACTTGATGTGATCGTCCAGTGTATTGCGACACCGCTGTTTTTACATGGAGCAGAATTCGGAGATGCAGCAGACTTCTTTAAGATGCTTGGCAGCCAGTATGTGGTCACACTTTTATTTGTATATTTTGTCATGGCAATGGCAATCATTATAAAAAACAATGTAATCAGCATGATTATCGCTGTGTGCATGTGTACAGGTATCTTTACACTGATTTTCAGTGGAATCAATATACTTATTGAAAAAATCGGAGTAAAGAACTTTGATATAAATGATTACCTTATTGTTAATCAGATTTCTAAGCTTGATCTGAGTGCGTCTGCAAAGACCTTAGGCGGTGCATTTGCGGTAGCCGCTGTGTGGGCAGTGGTGTCACTGATTGCAGTGTACGGTGTATTTAAACGCAGGGATATATAATGTGTTTTGAATGAGGAATAAAACATGATTTGGAAAATACTGACTGTAATACTTGCAGTTTCGGTAGCTGTCTTAATAGCTGTGCTCGTAAAAATAAGGGCACAGCTTCGTGACATTAACGAACAGCTTGATTTTTTATGCGAAAAGGATACAAATATGCTCCTTTTAACCGATACCAACATGGCTGATATCGGAAGGCTTAAGGAGCGTATAAACAGATTTTTAGAGCAATGGCACAGGCAGCGTGAGGCGGCGGCAAAAAAGGAGCAGATGATATCTGACACGTACACAAACCTGTCGCATGATATCCGTACTCCGCTTACCTCACTGGACGGCTATTTTCAGCTGCTTAGGGATGAGACTGACAAGGGCGCGCAGGAGCATTATATAGATATCATCCAGGAGCGTATCACAAGCCTCAAGGATATGCTCGAGGAGCTTTTCATGTTCACAAAGCTTAAAAATGACAGCTTCAAGCTAGAGCTGTCTAATTGCTGTGTCAGCAGACTTTTAAAGCAGACAGTGTTTTCGTATTATGAGGAGTGGAAAAAGCAGGGCATTGAGCCGTCACTTGATATATGTGAGGACACGATATTTATCACTGCAAATGTGCAGGCGCTCAGGAGGGTGTTTCAGAATGTAATAAAAAATGCGCTGGTGCATGGGCAGAAGAGCATATGCATACAGATGAAGCAGCGGGATTCGTGCAATTGCAGGGCTTCAGATGACGAGCGTACTTCAAAAAATAGGATTGTCCATATTTTGGTTTCAAACGATGTAAAAAATCCTGATGATATAGACGTGGACAAGGTGTTTGAGCGCTTTTACAAAGCCGATGAGGCGAGGAGCATATCATCGAGCGGGCTTGGGCTTTCGATTGCAAAGGAGCTTGTGGAGAGAATGGGCGGGAGTATTGAAGCAAGGCTTGAGGGGAAGCGGTTTGTTGTGGAAATACAGTTTGAATGTGAATAGTTCACTTTTGTAATATGATAAATAATATTGACACACATGAAACAAAATGATATACTGTCAAAGTGTTTGCGGGCATGGCGGAATTCTTGACAATTGAACTGCTAACGTTCAATTGTAGGCAGATGCGCTACTGTACGCGGCATATATATGCGGGCATGGCGGAATTGGCAGACGCGCTAGATTTAGGTTCTAGTGGGAGACCGTGCAGGTTCAAGTCCTGTTGCCCGTACTGTTTACAAGGGTTTCAGAGGTTTTTATTACTTCTGAAATTCTTATTTTTTTATCATTTTTCCTATACGAAAGGATACCACAATGCAGGCTTACAAGGATTTAGTAAAAGCACTTCCCGGCTTAAAAGAGGATATGCCACGCGCATTTTACATGCTCGCAGAGCTCTTTGATTACGGTTCATTTGATATATGCAGAAGTGATGACAAATATATAATCCCATATATCATGAATGACGCGGTGGAATGCTATCTGACTGTGGAAAATGCAGTGTTAAAGGGCGATTATCATAGCGAGGAAGAAATTATTTCGGCATCGTTGGTTTTAGGAAGTGAAAAAGGTTATGGACTCATTCTGCACCAGCAGGACAATGTGGTCACACTCTGGTTTGATAATTTGCATGTGCATGAGGCATGCTTTAAATACCATGAAATAGGACATTTCTGGGTAAAGGGACAGGAGCAGTGGCGCATGCTTGTATATATGGTAGGAACAATCGCTGATAAGTATATGTACATGGGAAAGGAATACTGCAACGAGACAGAATGCTTTATCCAGAGCCTTATTTACTTTGCGCCGTTTCGCAGATGGACACCGGTACCTGACGATTTGATGGAGTATCATTTTCCGGCCCGTGTAGAGGGAATAGACATTATGGAGGAGCTTTGCAGGGAGGTTTCGGACACTGATTATCTTAAGCTCATTGCACGCTACAGGGCAAATCCATGTGAGAAAACGGAAAAACTTTTGAGCAGACATTTAGCCGATGCAAAAAGAGTACTGCTTTATCAGTATATTTATAAGCTTGTGATAAAGGCATCAAAGGATTATCCGGAGAGAAATTACGGAAAACAGATAAATGAACGCATAAAAGAAAAGCGTAAAGCGCTTGAACAGGAGCTGCTTCAAAAGGGGTACTGCGGAAAATACCCTGTGTTTTCAAAGAAAAAAACGACTGTGCGTGTAATGGAGGAACAGCCCTACGTCACAGCAATTCTAGAGTGGGATGATTACAAATACAAGCAGCAGCTTATGATTTCTGAGTGCAGTGCCAAAAAGTATGATGGAGTAAATGCGGGATTTTTTAAAGGAATAGGCAGACACGGACGCATTGTGCAGGTGTAGATACACATAAAACAAAAGCCACGGAGCAATCCGTGGCTTTCATAATACGCTTATTACAAGGATGGGCTTGAGAAGACTCGAACTTCCGACCTCACGCTTATCAGGCGTGCGCTCTAACCGGCTGAGCTACAAGCCCTTGTGTTTTTTCACAAAACGTATACTACAATATTTTTGGTGAGAAGTCAAGAGTTTTTTAGAGGTTTTCTCCATCTGTTTTATTTTTCGGATATTCGTTTGAGTGCGCACTAATGACCTCATTAATCCAGTCTACACACTGTTTTTTACCGTCATCTGTAAATGGAAAGGTATTGTCTGTTTTTTTGCTGTCGTCAGTCAGGTCAAAAATATACGGCCCCGGCCATATCCATGCATGAAATATTGGCTCACCCTTTTCCTCGGGTGTATCCTCGGTGGCTTCCTTAAGGACAGGCTCCTCACGCTTTATGAGAAAGCGCATGTCGTTCATCCAGCCGGTAAAGGTTGTTTTTTTATAATAGTTGAGATTGAGTGCATCGTCGTATGTAAGCATAGGTGGCTCCTTGATATATAATGATATGTAATTATACACCAAATATCCGTTTAATGCCAGAATAACGCCGGTACTTAACAATTCAAAGTAATCATGCACTGAAAATTAATATTTTATTGCAAAAATAAAAATGAATAAAAATGTATAAATAATGCTTATGAACTGCATAAATTACCATTATTAATGAGTATTATAAAAAATGACTAATTTTTATGCAGAAATGAAAATTATATAGGAAAATATATCCAATTGACAAAGTATGATTTCTGTGTATAATAAAAAGGAATTGTTCGCGTCAGAACGACAGTTGTATCAGACAGCAAGATTAGGGAGTGTGTAATGACAATGAGGTCATTCGCACTTTTTTGCGTATTAGACAAAATACTTTGACGTGGTGCAGTGATAATGCTTTAAAAAATCAAAATAATGCATTATCGATACAAATCCAAGAGGGAGAGAAAAATATGGGTAAGTACATTGTAAAGAGAGTTATTCTCGCGATTTTTACAATCTTCATTATCAGTCTTATTACATTCTTTGCCATGAATGCAATTCCGGGTGGTCCATTCAATTCGGAGAAGGCAAAGAGTCCGGCGGTAATGAAAGAGCTTGAGGCACGCTACGGACTGGATCAGCCACTTATAGTCCAGTACAAGAACTACATGGCAGGCGTGCTGCACGGAGATTTCGGTGTTAGTCTTAAGACAGACCGTCCGATCTCAGATATCATCGGGGAGAGCTTCCCGATTTCAGCGAAGCTTGGACTTTTAGCGGCGCTCACTGCGATAGTATTCGGAGTGGTGCTCGGTTCGATAGCAGCGCTGATGCGAAACAGGTGGCCGGATCGAGTTATAGTATTCTTCGTCACACTGATTACGTCGATGCCGTCATTTGTCATCGCTACGTTATTACTTTATTTCTTCTGTATAAAGCTTGGCGTGGTGCAGGCCTTCAGCTCAGGAAGCAACATGATATTACTTCCGGTGCTGTCACTGTCACTTTCACCGATGGCATATATTACAAGACTTACAAAGACTTCAATGCTTGATGCACTCGGACAGGATTACATCCGTACGGCAAAGGCCAAGGGTGTACATCAGTACAAGATTATATTTGTACATGCGCTTCGTAATGCGCTTATTCCGGTCATCACATATGTGGGACCTATGATTGGTGGTATCCTCACAGGTTCAATGGTTATTGAGAGTATTTTCAATATCGGAGGACTCGGTTCCAAGTTCGTAAGCTGTATCACAAACCGTGATTACACAATGATTATGGCCACAACGCTTTTCCTTGCTGTCATCATGGTAGGCGCGAACCTCATTACAGATATTGTATACAAAGTGATTGATCCACGTATTAAGCTTGATTAAGGAGAGATAAAGATGAAAGATAATATGAAGAGAGCTCCTTTCTCCACACAGATTGACCTTAGCAAGTTCGATATGAAGGATTTTGCCAAGGCATCAGATGAAGAGAAACGCCAGCAGGAGGTTATGGGTGAGTCAACTACCTTCTTTAAGGATGGTCTTAAGAGACTCCGCAAAAATCCACTGGCTATGGGTTCTATTATAGTTTTGGTTTTACTTATTTTGGTTATTCTTCTGGCACCAAAGATTGTGCCTTACGGCTATGCAGATATCGTTAAGGGTGCACAGAACTTAGGACCTTTCCAGTACAGCGATGCTGAGCAGGCACAGATTGATGCAGGTGAGAAGCTGTTCCCGCACATTTTTGGCACAGATGAGCTCGGAAGAGACTATTTTATCCGTGTTGTTTACGGAGCTCGTGTATCGCTGGGAGTCGGTGTGTTTGCATCACTGCTTGTGCTTATAATCGGTATCATTTACGGTTCCGTATCAGGCTTCTGCGGTGGCAAGGTAGATATGGTTATGATGAGAATAGTAGATATCATTTATTCATTGCCGGATATGCTGCTCATCATTTTACTCGCAGTTGTATTAAATGAGGTGCTGACACCTGTAATAAAGGGTACAGTGCTTTCAAAGCTCGGTGTCAACATGATTGCACTTTTCATAGTGTTTGGATTGCTTTACTGGGTAGGAATGGCAAGACTTATAAGAGGTCAGATTCTTACCATCAAGCAGAATGAGTACATTCTCGCAGCAAAGTGTATCGGAACATCATCAGCCCGCACTATCAGAAAACACATTTTACCGAACTGTCTGTCAGTAATCATCATTACTACAGCGCTTCAGATACCATCAGCCATCTTTACTGAGAGTTATCTGTCATTTATCGGACTTGGTGTTTCGGCTCCTATGCCTTCACTTGGTTCGTTGGCAAATACAGCGCGTGGCGGACTCCAGAGCTACCCATTGCGTCTTATTTTTCCGGCGCTCACGATTTGTATCATTGTTCTTACATTGAATCTTATCGGCGACGGCTTAAGAGATGCATTTGACCCTAAATTATCGAAATAGTAAGGAGTGAGTAAGATGGAAGATAATAAGTTTGTTCTTGAAGTATCTGATCTGCACACTACCTTCAAGACCGATAACGGAGATGTATCAGCTGTAAACGGTGTCAGCTTTAAGCTTGAGCCGGGAAAGACTCTTGGAATCGTAGGAGAGTCAGGCTCAGGAAAGTCGGTTACAGCATATTCAATCATGCAGATTCTTGCTGAGAATGGTGCCATCACAGGCGGCTCAGTAAAATATAAGGGTGAGGATATCACCAAATTGAACAAAAAGAAAATGGCAGATTTCAGAGGAAAATGCTGTTCAATCATTTTCCAGGATCCTATGACATCGCTTAATCCGGTATTTACGGTAGGCTACCAGCTTGAGGAGGCAGTGCTTCTTCACACGGACCGTACAAAAAAGGAAGCAAAAGAGCGCGCTATAGAGATGCTCACACTTGTAGGAGTAAATGAGCCTGAGAAGCGTGTAAATCAGTACCCTCACGAGCTTTCCGGTGGTATGAGACAGCGTGTCATGATAGCTATGGCATTAGCCTGTGAGCCGGATATCCTTATCGCAGATGAGCCGACAACAGCTCTTGATGTTACTATCCAGGCACAGATTCTTGAGCTTATGCAGTCACTGCAGGAAAAGCTCGGCATGGCAATCATCATGGTTACACATGATCTGGGTGTCATTGCTTCAATGTGTGATGAAATCATAGTTATGTACGGCGGCCGTGTGTGTGAGAGAGGAACAGCAGATGCCATATTCTACAGCCCGGCGCATGAGTACACAAAGGGACTGCTTCGTTCAATCCCTACAAAGACCAATTCAAAAACCAGGCTTGTTCCTATCGGAGGCACACCAATCAATATGCTCAACATGCCAAAGGGCTGTGCATTCTGCCCTCGCTGTGATGCCGCTATGAAGATATGTCTCACCGAAAAGCCGGAGGAAATCTGGGTTGGAGAGGATCATCTCGCATCATGCTGGATGAATATAAAGAATATGATGGAGGAGGGAAAATCAAATGAGTAATGAGACAAATAACAACGAGTACCTGCTCAAGGTAGACCATTTGAAGCAGTATTTCCCTGTTCATGACGGATTTAAAAAGATGGAGTTAAAGGCAGTCGATGATGTGTCATTTGCCATAAAGCCGGGTGAGACGCTTGGACTTGTTGGAGAGTCAGGCTGTGGAAAGACAACAGTAGGACGTACTCTTTTACGTCTGTACCAGCCTACAGCAGGACGCATTGAGTTCGACGGCAATGTTTTGTTTGACAGTGAGAAGAAGATAGATGTGGATATGCATCCTTACCGTAAGCAGATGCAGATGGTATTCCAGGATCCGTATTCATCACTCAACCCTCGTATGACGGTTGAGGATATCATCGGAGAGCCTCTCGATGTACACAAGCTCTACAATAGCAAGAAAGAGCGCCATGAGATGATTATGGATCTCATGGAGACAGTTGGACTAAACGCAGACCATGCCACACGCTATGCACATGAGTTTTCGGGTGGACAGAGACAGCGTATCGGAATAGCAAGAGCGCTTGCAGTAGATCCGAAGTTTATCGTATGTGATGAGCCGGTATCGGCACTTGATGTTTCAATTCAGGCCCAGGTAGTCAACATGTTTGAGGATCTGCAGAAGGAGAGAGGGTTATCATACCTGTTTATAGCGCATGATCTGCTTGTAGTGCAGCATATCTCTGACAGAATAGCTGTTATGTACTTAGGCCATATGATGGAGCTTGCAGATGCTGATGAGCTGATGGACAATCCAATCCATCCGTACACACAGTCGCTGCTTTCAGCGGTTCCGATCCCGGATCCTGAGACTGCCAGACACAGCAAGCGAATCGTGCTTGAGGGAGATGTTCCTTCACCTCTTCGCATGCCTAGCGGCTGTCCGTTCCGTTCACGTTGTAAATATGCGACAGAACAGTGTGCAGCAGCACGTCCGGAGCTTACAGACAGAGGAAACGGACATATGGTTGCATGTTTCAACCGCTAATATAAGGTTTTTACCGGCATATAGCATAAGCCACATGTGCCGGTTCTAACATAAATTTATTTTTCATATTAATTAATTAGGAGGAAGAAAGATGAAAAAGAGATTAGTAGCACTTACTCTTGTTGCAGCTATGGCACTTGGCATGACTGCTTGTGGAAGCAAGAGCGAGGGCAAAATATCTACTAACGACACATCTGCTAACGGCACTTCTCATACTGCTGTATCAGCAGGCGTAGACTGGACAGGCTATGATGAGTTAGTAGATTCTATCCGTACAGAAGCAGATCTTGCAAAGCGTGCAGAGATGATGCACCAGGCAGAGGATATGCTTATGGATACATGGTGTGTTATTCCACTTTACTACTACAATGACCAGTATATGCTCAAGGATTATGTCACAGACGTATACTCAACAGTAGAGGGTATGAAATACTTCTACAATGCAAAGAACACAAAGAATGCCGGAAAGTTAAACATCTTCATGGCATCAGAGCCTGATCATATCGATCCTGCATTAAACAGTACTGTTGACGGCGGATGTCTTGCAGTAAACAGCTTTGAGGGTCTTATGCGTTACAACGCTGAGGGCAAGCTTGAGCCTGCATGTGCAGAGAGCTATGAGGTTTCTGAGGATGGCCTCACATACACATTCACAATGCGTGACGGTCTTAAGTGGTCAAATGGTGATGAGCTTACTGCAAAGGATTTCGAGTGGTCTTGGAGGAGAGCTGCAGATCCTAAGACAGCTGCAGATTACAGCTACCTTTGCGCAGTATTCGCAGGATATGATGATACAAAGGGGCTTGCTGCTGATGATGTAGTTGCTTCTGATGATGGAAAGACTCTTACAGTCAAGCTTAAGGCAGTTACACCATACTTCCTTGACTTATGTGCATTCCCATTCTTCTTCCCTGTAAACCAGAAGTCAGTAGAGGGAAATGATGACTGGGCAAACGATGCAAGCGACAAGTTCGTTACAAACGGTGCATTCACACTCAAGGAGTGGAAGCATGATTCAAGCATGACATATGTTAAGAATCCTAACTACTGGGATGCTGACAATGTAACAGTTGATGAGATGAACGTAATGCTTACATCTGATGATGTTTCAGCTTACACAGCTTACCAGAACGGTGACCTTGATTTTATTGATTCAATTCCTACAGCAGAGATTGAGGCAGCTAAGAAGACAAGCGAATTCTACACAGTAGACAACCTTGGAACATACTACGTAGGCTTCAACATTAACTCTAAGCTCTACTCAGAACTTGGATTAGATGCTGACCAGGCTAAGGTATTCAGAAAAGCAATCTGTCTTCTTATCGATCGTCAGTACATTATCGATACAATCGCCCAGGGCGGACAGAAGATTGCCACAACATTTATCCCAGAGGGCGTTACAGATGGTAACGGTGGCGAGTTCAAGAACAAGGACTATTACGGCACAGATTACGATAAGAACTTTGAGGAGGCTAAAGAGCTTCTTGCTTCTATCGGATTATTAGATGAGAGCACAGGCCAGGTAAACCAGACTGTCGAGTTCTCATACCTCGTAAACAACTCAGAGGCCAATGTAAAGATTGGTGAGGCTATCCAGGCTGATCTTTCAAAGGTAGGTATCAACTTAAAGGTTGAGCAGCAGGAGTGGAACGTATTCCTTAACAGCCGTAAGGACGGACAGTTTGATTTCGCCCGTGAGGGATGGCTTATGGATTACAACGATCCAATCAACATGCTTGAGATGTTCACAACAAAATCAGGTAACAACGATATGCAGTTCGGTCGTTAATCTGATTTTGCTATCATAACAAAGCCGCTCGTGCCATTCGCACGACGATGCGAATAACATGCAGAGTATATAGGAAGTCATACAGCTATTGTATGGCTTCCTTTTTTTGCGTTTAAAGTGGGCTTTTCAGAGCGAAAAAAGGCTCTTTAAAAAAATATGATAATGGTGTAGAATTGTTATTATATAGTTTTAGAATGATGTTTGAGGGTGTGTGATGATTTTAGGACTAAGTGATACGGAAAAGAAATTTAAGACAGCGATGGATACGGCAGGTGCCGACATGACAGTGGTCAACAGCTGGCTTAAGCTGTATGTCAAAACCAAAAAGAATTCCTCCGGTGTTGCAAAGCGCTATTATGGCGTGAAGACAGGTTTAAGCAGCCTACTTTCAGATTTAAAGGAGCTTGAGCAGCAAGTTATCGGGTATTGTGAGCTCACAGGAACCGACCGGAAGCACTTTGGAGAGCTGATAAAGGCTTGCAAAGCGAAAAGCGGCATGTTTGACGATGAATTTTTAATCAGCAAGGTGGACACGGATTTTCACACGACTCTGGACTCTGTTGTAAAGCAGGGGGAGAGATATCTGTCATCCTTTGACAACGGTATCATTTTACAGAGTGAGATAGAGAATCTGATACACCTGACAAATGAGGGGCTTGAAAGGAAAAAGCCTGATTTGTTTGCTCTGTCATATTTCTATCTGGGGCACAGCAACAAAGAGCTTGCAGAGCTAAATTTCACACAAAAGACTAAGAGAGTGCATGAGATATATTACGAGGAGTTCTGGAAGGATATATTAAAGCAGCTTGAGGCATGTGTGAAGCAGGCTGAGGCCATAAACGATAAGTATGAGGGCACGACAGACCGGCGCACGGCAAGGATACTGTCGGAGCTTAATCCGCTGCTTGTGGGTGTTACAAAGCAATGGGAGCCGGAACAGACAGCAGAATACATACTGCGCGATATGTGCAGGATATTTAGGGATTGACATAGAAAATGCAGATTGATAAAGGAGCAGAATATGGATGTTATAATTTGGGCAATTATCTTAGGAGCTGTTTTTTACATTAACAAAAAATCAAAGAGCGCAGGCAGCAAAAATACGCAGCCAAACAAACCGAGACCGCAGCAGAAGCAGATGCAGCAGATATGGAACAGCATGCAGAATACAGTTCAGTCGGGTATGAATGCATTGAACCAGACATATCAGCAGAAACCACAGCCACAGATGCAGCAGAGAGTACAGCCACAGCAGAGACCACAGCAGAGCAATCCGGATATAGTGCAGAGGGCCGTGAAAAATAACGCACGCTTTGCGGATGATACGACACAAAAAGAGCTTGAGGCTATGCACGGACATAGCGAGGCACAGCAGAGGATGGCTCAGGAGCACTCAAGAAACTGCCAGACACTGCATACCAAAGCGGCAGACGGTGCAAAGATTATAGAGGCTGAGACACAGAGCATGTTTGGCAGTGTTGAGGATCTGATTGCCATGGGATACAGCGGTAATCTGGAGTTTGAGAGAGATTTCCTTGGAGAAGGCTTAGACATGATTAACAACTTTTAAATAATAGGAAAAGAGGCAGAAATGATGGACAGAACACCAAAGCCCGGAGAGCTTTACAGGCATTTTAAGAATAAGCTGTATCAGATAGTTACAGTGGCAACACATTCAGAGACAGGGGAAAAGCTTGTGATTTATCAGGCTTTATATGATGATTTTGGGATATACGCCAGACCACTCGACATGTTTGTAAGCGAGGTGGACCATGAGAAATATCCTGATGTGAAGCAGAAATACAGATTTGAGAAGATCACACTTAAGAATCAGCCGGAGGATATGTCGGGAAAGAGTATCTCTTTGAGCACTAATGCGATTGCAGCTAATGCACCTGAAGCTGTGAGTGTTCAGACACAGGCATGTTATGAGCCGGCACCGGATGCAGATGAAGGCCAGGCACCGGATCCGCGTTTGCTGGAGTTTCTTGATGCGGATACCTTTGAAGAGAAGTACAATATACTTATTTCAATGAGGGATATCATAACCGACCGCCTTATAGATGACATAGCGGTGGTTATGGATGTTGTAGTTCCTGAGGGCCCATTGCAAAAGCGGTATGATGATTTAAAGAATACGATAAAGACCAGGCAGTACTATGAATTTTCCAATCGGCTCAGATAGCTGTTGTGATATTTGCCGGATTCAGTGACATCCTCGCCAAACCAGTCAGGCGCTGTGAATTCATTTGCTGCGTCGACAGAGTCGAATTCAACCTCCACAAGTGTAAGAGGAGCCAGATCACCCTCAAATACATCAAGCTCTGCGGTCAGACCACCGTCAAGAGGTATGAGATAGCGTGTCTTTTCGATGAGACGACCGTCAATCTTTTGGACAAGATGGTCGTAGGCTTCTTTTGTGAGAGGAAGATTGTACTCCTCGCGCACCATAAGACCGGCTCCCTTGTAGGTCATATAATAGCTGTCATTTGAGCGTCTGACTCTGACAACAGGCGAGGTGCACAGATAGCCCTGGGCGATTTTTTTGCTCGCGTAGCTGTCTAAATTGGAAGGAAGCTGTTTAAGTAAGTATTTTCTTTCGATTTCCATGGTTTATCCTTTCATGTTACTGGTAGATTTATAGTTACGGTTTATACTTTTGTTTTACCCTCATATCATTTATATATGATTATAATGACCGGTATTTAAAAATTCAAGGACGAACCGCAGCTTTTTATAGTATGATTAAAGGGTCAAAAGGTATCATAGTATTATCAAAGAAAAATAAAGGAGAAAAATATGATTAAAGTAGGAATTTTTATGGCAGACGGCTGTGAGGAGATTGAAGGACTTACAGTAGTAGATATAGTTAGAAGAGCAAAGCTGGAGATTGAAACCATATCAATCACGGGAAAAGCCGAGGTGACAAGCTCTCATCAGGTGACATTTAAGACAGATACCACAAAGGCACAGGCTGATTTTGACAGCTACGATGCAATCGTACTGCCGGGAGGCATGCCGGGTACATTAAACCTTGGCGCGGATGAGACCGTAGTAAAGACAATTAAGAGATTTGCCGCTGAGGGAAAACTTGTTGCAGCTATATGTGCAGCGCCTAGCGTGCTCGGTGAGAATCATATACTTGAGGGAAAAAAGGCTACCTGTCATCCGGGTTTTGAGGAAAAGCTGCTCGGTGCACAGTGGCTTGAGCAGCCTGTAGTTGTGGATGGCAATGTGATTACAAGTCGTGGAATGGGAACAGCTATTGCGTTTGCACTCGAGCTTGTCAGATACTTCACAGACGATGCCACAGTAGAGCATATTCGACAGGGGCTGGTATACTAGACCGGCAAGCCCCTGTATTATAACAAAAGAGGTCACACACCAACCCCATGGTGCGCGGCCTCTTTTTATGCTTGCATTTGAAGCGTACATTTGAAGCCTGCTATTGCAGAGCTTATTTCATCTGCTGCTCCTGCTTCATGATCATCTGCTTGACCATCTCGCCACCGATTGAACCGGCCTGCTTAGAAGTAAGGTCACCGTTGTAGCCCTCTTTTAAAGGAACTCCAAGCTCTGAAGCAACCTCTTCCTTGAAACGGCTCATAGCCTCTTTTGCCTCCGGTACAGAAGCCTTTTTACTACTTGATGCTGCCATAATGCAATACCTCCTTTTAAAACGTTATACACAAGCTGTATGTGTATGGAAATATTATGCCGTAAAATGACAAAAATATGTTTTGGTATTGCTGACAATTTATGGAATTATACACAAAAGCAAATTTAATGTAAAAAACACTGGAAATAGTGGATTTGTTGTGTTATAATCATCCAATGACTGGGCTTAGCAGTTTATAAAGCATGCCCACATTACATTTGATGTACATACCATTCATATATATTTTTAAGGAGGATAACGATTGACATGAGTGTACAGGTTGAGAATTTAGAGCATAATATGGCGAAGCTTACTATTGAGGTAGCAGCTGAGGAATTAGAGAAAGCATTGGATTCTGCATATCAGAAGCAGAAGAAACAGATTAGCGTACCTGGATTCCGTAAAGGAAAAGTGCCAAGAGCTATGATTGAGAAAATGTATGGAGCAGGTGTGTTCTACGAGGATGCAGCAAACATTCTTATGCAGCAGACATACGCAGGTGCAGTTGACGAGAGCGGTGTTGACATTGTTTCACGCCCAACAGTTGAGGTTACTCAGATTGAGAAGGGACAGCCTTTCATCTACACAGCAGAGGTTGCTGTAAGACCTGAGGTTACTCTTGGTAAGTACATGGGCGTTACAGTTACAAAGATCGACACATCAGTTTCTGATGAAGAGGTTGACGCTGAGCTTGAGAACCAGAGAAACAAAAATGCAAGAACAGTTACAGTTACAGATCGTCCTGTAGCAGAGGGAGATACAGCAGTTATCGACTTTGAGGGATTTGTTGACGGAGTAGCTTTCGAGGGTGGAAAGGGTGAGAATCATCCATTAGAGATTGGTTCACACACATTCATCGATACATTCGAGGATCAGTTAGTAGGAAAGAACACAGGCGATGAGGTTGAGGTCAATGTAACATTCCCTGAGAAGTATCAGGCAGCAGACCTTGCAGGAAAGCCGGCTACATTCAAGGTTAAGATCAACGAGATCAAGGCTAAGGAGCTTCCTGAGCTTGATGATGAGTTTGCACAGGATGCAGCAGGTGTTGATACATTAGCTGAGTACAAAGAGGAAATCAAAAAGAACCTCACAGAGAAGAAAGAGACAGAAGCTAAGAAGACTAAAGAGGATGAGGCTATCCAGAAGATTATCGACAAGTCAAAGATGGATCTTCCGGAGGCAATGATTGAGACTCAGTGTGAGACAATGGTTGAGGAGTTTGCTCAGAGAATCGCACAGAGCGGTCTTACAATGGAGCAGTACTTACAGTTCTCAGGCATGACAGTTGACCAGCTTAAGGATCAGGTTCGTCCTGAGGCTACAACACGTATCCAGAGCAGCCTTGTACTTGAGCAGATTGCCAAGGAGGAGAACATCGAGGTTACTGATGCAGATATCGATGCTGAGGTAGAGAAGATGGCTAAGGCATACGGCATGGAGGCTGATAAGCTTAAAGAGTACATGGGAGATGCTGAGAAGGAGTCTATGAAGAAAGACATTGCTATCACAAAGGCCGTAGATCTTATCATGGACAACGTTAAAGAGCGTGCAAAGGCAAAGAAAAAGGCTGATGCAGAAGAGTCTACAGAAGAATAAGATTTTTGAATCAAGATTTGATGGACTGGCTCAGAAGCCTATTTTCTGAGCCGGTCTTTTGAGCTTTTATAAAGGAGGTATTTTATATGAGTTTAGTACCATATGTCATTGAACAGACCAGCAGAGGAGAGCGAAACTACGACATTTACTCCAGATTATTAAAAGATCGTATCATTTTCCTTGGAGAGGAAGTAAATGAGACAACGGCCAGCCTTGTTGTTGCCCAGCTTTTATTCCTTGAGTCTGAGGATCCGAATAAGGATATCCACCTTTACATCAATTCACCGGGTGGAATGGTTACAGCAGGACTTGCTATTTACGATACTATGCAGTATATCAAGTGTGATGTTTCAACAATCTGTATCGGTCTTGCAGCCAGCATGGGAGCTTTCCTTCTTGCAGGCGGTGCAAAGGGCAAGAGATATGCTCTTCCAAATGCAGAGATTATGATTCATCAGCCATCTGGCGGTGCAAAGGGTCAGGCTACTGAGATTCAGATTGCTGCAGAAAATATTTTAAAGACAAAGAAGAGATTAAACGAAATTTTAGCAGCCAATACAGGCAAGCCATACGAGACAATTGCAGCTGATACAGAGCGAGACAACTATATGTCAGCACAGGAAGCCGCAGAGTATGGTCTCATAGACAGTGTAATAACAAACAGATAATCAGAAGTTAGATGAATTTAAGAGGGTACCCCATATGGGATGCCCTCATGCAATAAAAGGAGTTAATAATGGCAGGAAAAAACGACGGAAAGATTCGCTGCTCATTTTGCGGTAAGACACAGGACCAGGTAAATCGTTTGATTTCCGGACCTAATGGAGCTTTTATCTGCGATGAGTGTATAGATATATGTGCCGAGATTCTTGAGGAAGAAGGCGTAGAGGGGCATGAGGACAAAAGCAGCGCTAAGGATGATATAAATCTTGTTACTCCGGAGGAGCTTAAGGCGTTTCTGGACGATTATGTAATAGGACAGGACCAGGCAAAGAAGGTGCTTTCGGTTGCTGTTTACAATCACTATAAGAGAGTACTGGCAGGTGATACATCAGATGTAGAGCTTCAGAAGAGTAATATTCTCATGCTTGGACCTACAGGTTCAGGAAAGACACTTCTTGCGCAGACACTTGCCAGAGTGATAAATGTTCCATTTGCTATCGCTGATGCTACAACACTTACAGAGGCAGGATACGTAGGTGAGGATGTGGAGAATATCCTGTTAAAGCTTATTCAGGCGGCAGATTATGATATCGAGCGTGCAGAGCATGGGATCATTTATATAGATGAGATAGATAAAATTACAAAGAAATCAGAGAATGTCTCAATCACCAGAGATGTGTCAGGCGAGGGTGTACAGCAGGCTCTTTTAAAGATTCTTGAGGGCACAGAGGCATCTGTACCGCCACAGGGCGGCAGAAAGCATCCACAGCAGGAGCTTATACCTATTGATACTACTAATATACTTTTTATCTGCGGTGGAGCATTTGATGGTCTGGAAAAAATTATCGACAGTCGTATGGATACATCATCTATAGGCTTCAATTCAGATGTAAAGTCAAAGACAGAGCTCAATGTAGGAGAGGCGTTTAAGCATGCACTTCCACAGGATTTTGTAAAGTTTGGATTGATTCCTGAGTTTATCGGACGTGTACCTATTACCGTTTCTCTCGAGGCACTCGACAGGGATGCACTTATCCGTATACTTAAGGAGCCTAAGAACTCGCTTATCAAGCAGTACACCAAGCTCTTTGAGCTTGACGGAGTAGGTCTTGAGTTCACAGACGATGCAGTAAATGCCATCGCTGACAAGGCACTTGAGAGAAAGACAGGAGCCAGAGGACTTCGTGCCATCATGGAGGCTGTTATGCTTGACCTTATGTATCGTATACCGTCAGACAAGAGCATCAGCAAGTGCGTAATCGACAAGGATACAGTTGAGGAAAACTTAAAGCTAGATGGTGAGTGTGTGCCGGAGGCATATATCGAGGAAAAAGCGGCATCATAAGTACATGGCGGTATTTTACAAAAGATACAGCATCGGATAATATAAATTGCACAGCGGTTTGTTATGCATGGCTGTGCAATAATACAGGAGATATAAGTGGAAGAACAGATTATGAATATGCCTGCAGTAGCGCTGAGAGGGCTTACTATTCTGCCGGGGATGATTGCCCATTTCGACATCAGCAGAGAGCGCTCCCTTCGTGCTGTCGAGGAGGCTATGGAGCAGGATCAAAAGATTTATCTTGTCACACAAAGGAATGTGGACAGTGAGGACCCGACTCAGGAAGATCTCTATCAGATGGGTATTGTTGCTGATATAAAGCAGGTTGTCAGATTACAGAATGATGTTGTGAGAATACTTGTAGATGGAATAAGCCGGGCAGCATTGCTTGGCTTTACCGGTAATGAGAAGTACCTTGAGGCAGAAATCTGTTATTGTGATAGTAATGCAGACAGCCTGCCGGAGGATCTCAGGGAAGCCATGCTTCTCGGAGTCAGAGAGGCTTTTCACAGATATGCGGCAGTCGTCGGCAAAATCAGCAAGGAGCTTATCAGACAGATAGATCAGTATGAGGATCTTGAAAAGCTCATTGATTATGTAACCAACAATCTGCCGGTGTCATATGAGCTTAAGCAGCAGGTGCTTGAGGCAGAGGATATCAATGACAGATATCAGGTTATAGTATCATTACTTCTCTCCCAGGTGGAGGTTATTTCCATAAAGAATGAGCTTCAGAAAAAAGTAAAGGTTCGTGTGGACAAGCATCAGAAGGAGTATGTGCTTCGTGAACAGCTTGGTGTGATACGTGAGGAGCTGGGCGAGAATGCTGACTCGGAGGCTGATGAATATGAGAAAAAGCTATCTGAGTTAGATGCGCCTGACTACGTAAAGGAAAAGACGAAAAAAGAGATAAAGCGCTTTAGAAATATGAGCAGCAGCTCATCAGAGAGCACAGTTGAGAGAGGCTATATAGAGACTGTACTTGAGCTTCCGTGGAACAGGATGTCTGTGGACAACAAGAATCTAGACCATGCAGCACAGGTGCTCGATGATGATCACTACGGATTAAAAGATGTTAAGGAGAGAATACTTGAGTTTCTGGCAGTCAGAAATCTGACAAGCAAGGGAGAGAGTCCTATAATTTGTCTTGTAGGTCCTCCGGGAACAGGAAAGACAAGCATAGCCCGTTCAATTGCGTCTGCACTGGAGAAGAAATATGTGCGTATTTCTCTTGGTGGTGTGCGTGATGAGGCAGAAATCCGTGGACACAGAAAGACATATATCGGCGCTATGCCGGGCCGTATAGTAAATGGCTTAAGACAGGCAGGCGTTTCAAATCCTCTCATGCTGTTGGATGAGATAGATAAGGTGTCAAGTGACTACAAGGGTGACACATCAGCCGCTCTTCTCGAGGTGCTTGACAGTGAGCAGAACAGCAGATTCAGGGATCATTACATTGAGATGCCTGTGGATTTGTCGGAGGTGCTTTTTATTGCAACTGCAAATGAGGTTTCAGGCATTCCAAAGCCGCTTCTTGACAGGATGGAGCTTATTGAGGTGTCAAGCTACACTGAAAATGAGAAATTTCACATAGCAAAGGAACACCTGGTTGAGAAGCAAAAGAGCAAAAACGGAATTAAAAAGGAACAGCTTACGATAACAGACTCGGCCCTAAAGGATATTATAAGGCTGTACACCAGAGAGGCCGGAGTCAGAAGCCTTGAGAGGACTATCGGCAAGCTGTGCCGCAAGGCTGCCAGGGAAATCTTTAAGGACAGCGAAGCTGCTGTAAAGGTTACAAAGACCAATCTTAAGACATATCTGGGCAATCCGAAGTACAGTCCGGAGAAGAAAAATGATCGCGCAGAGGTTGGAATCGTTAGAGGCCTGGCATGGACCAGCGTGGGCGGTGTCACACTCGAGGTCGAGGTGAATGTGCTGCCGGGCAAGGGTGAGCTCGTGCTCACCGGTAAGCTTGGCGACGTGATGAAGGAGTCGGCACAGGCGGCACTTAGCTATGTGCGCTCAATAAGCGAAGAATATGGCATTGATGCAGAGTTTTACACGAAGCATGATATCCATATACATATTCCGGAGGGCGCAGTGCCAAAGGACGGACCATCTGCGGGTATCACTATGGCGACAGCCATGCTCTCAGCCATTACAGACAGACCTGTCAGGGCAGATGTAGCCATGACGGGCGAGATAACACTGCGCGGCAGGGTGCTTCCGATAGGAGGACTCAAGGAAAAGCTGCTTGCAGCCAAAGTAATCGGAATAAAAACAGTGTGTATTCCAAAGGATAATGAAAAGGACCTGGAGGAGATTTCAAAAGAAATAACAGACGGCATGGAAATCGTGCCGGTGGAGAGATTTTCACAGGTGGAGAAGATAGCATTTGTAAAATAAGAATGAGGAAGAGATTATGGTAATTAAAAGTGTTAATTTAGAGACAGTTTGCGGAATTACAAGCACAATCCCTGACAATGAGTATAATGAGGTGGCATTTGCCGGCAAGTCAAATGTAGGCAAGTCGTCACTGATCAACGCACTCATGAACAGAAAGTCACTTGCCAGGATCTCTTCACAGCCCGGCAAGACGCAGACCATCAATTTTTACAACGTCAATGACGCCATGTATCTGGTCGATCTGCCGGGCTATGGCTATGCCAACGCCAATATCGAGATAAAAGCTAAATGGGGACAGATGATAGAAAACTATCTTCACACATCAAAAAAGCTTCAGGCAGTGTTTCTTTTAATAGATATAAGGCATGAGCCATCTGACAATGATATCATGATGTATGACTGGATGGTAAACCAGGGCTTTGCACCGATCATCATTGCAACCAAATCTGATAAATTGAAAAAAAGCCAGATTGCCGCACACATAAAGACTATCAAGGATGTACTTCATGTGAAGCCGGGCACGGTAGTTATACCGTTTTCGTCCATGTCAAAGGAAGGCAGGGACGAAATCTGGAATCTCATAGATTCACTCGTGTTTGACGAGGAGACGCTTCTTGCCATGAAACAGGAGGAAGAAGCAAAGCGCGAGGCAAAATCAGCTGCAAAAAGAGCCGCTGCATCCCAGCCACACAAAAAGGAGCGCTGGAAGAAGACCGGAAAGCCGGTTGCCAAAAAGACTAAAGAACGCAGAGATAAGGCCAAGAGCAAAAAAAGCGTTAATAATCATAAAAAGAAATAAAGTTATAGAAAGAAAGGCGAATATTTAATATATGAAGAATAAATGCAAATTTGTAGGCATTATGTTTTTGTGTATATTGATAGTGTGTACGCTTGCGGTAATGGCATATGAGCACACAGCAGGTATGAAAGGCGCTGCCGGTGGAGCATCAAATGCTTCGGGCAATACAAAAAATACTGACGAAGCAGACGATATGCTTACTGTCGTGACATCCTTCTATCCTATGTACATTGCCACTTTAAACATAGTGGATGGTGTGAACGGAGTGAGACTCGAAAACTTAAGCGAGCCACAGACCGGTTGTCTGCACGATTTCCAGCTAACACCGGAGGATATGAAGCTTTTATCCACAGCCGATGTTTTTGTAATAAACGGAGGCGGTATAGAGTCGTTTATGTCAGATGTGGCAAAGGCGTATCCGAAGCTTGATGTGGTTGAGACCTGTGAGGATGTGGCACTTCTTTCTGAGGATGATGCAGACAGTGACCACGACCATGACCACGAAGCAGACACAGAATCGGACAGTGACCACGACCATGACCACGAAGCAGACGCAGAATCAGATAGCGCGCATGACCATGACCACGGTGATGAGAATGCCCATGCATGGATGAGCGTGCCGCGTTACCGCACCATGGTTCAGACAATCGCATCCCGGCTTGCCGAAAAGGATGCAAAGCATGCTGATGAATATTATGCAAATGCAAAAGCATATGATGCAAAGCTTGCAGTGCTTGAAGAAAAGATAAATAGCCTAAAGAGTCTTACGAATGGACAGAATATCATCATATTCCATGAGGCCTATGCGTATGTAGCTGATGATTTTTCCATGAATGCATGCTATCTGTTAGACCTTGACGAGGAGCGCTCAGTCAGCGCAGGTGAGATAAAGCAGGTAATAGGTGCCATAAAGGATGACGGAGTGTCGGTAATACTCGCTGAGGAGCTCTACGGAAAGAGCATGGGAGATACCGTATCGCGTGAGACAGATGTGCATGTGATTTATATCGACCCTCTCAACAGGGGAGAGTACGACAAGGACAGCTATCTTTATGGTATGGAGCACAATATAGAGCTTATCAAAGAGGCATTTACTAAATAAAATTGGAGAAAATATGCGGAAAATAATACAGCCATGTGGCTTTCATTGCATAAAAATAAATAACCTTGGAGTGAGCTTTGGAGAGCAGACAGTGCTTGAGGATGTAAATATGCACATACATTGCGGCTCTTTCAATGTCATAATAGGCCAGAACGGTGCCGGAAAATCTACACTCATAAAGGCGATACTCGGCGAGATACCTCACACCGGTACGATTGAGTTCAAGGATACTAAGGACGGACATATGGCTAAGCTTAAAATCGGCTATGTGCCGCAGTCTGTTAATATCGAGAAAAATACACCGGTCAGCGTGTATGACCTCATAGCAAGCTATCAGTACAATTATCCTGTTTTTCTGCCAAAGAGCAAAAAGATAGAGGCAAAGATAAGGGAGACACTCGAGGTATTTGAGGCTGAGGAGCTCATCGACAAGCAGGTGTGCAACCTCTCGGGAGGACAGCTGCAGAGAGTGCTTCTTTCCATGGCAATCATGGACGAGCCGAACCTGCTACTGTTGGATGAGCCGGTGTCCGGAATAGACCAAAACGGCATGGAGCTTTTCTATAAGACCATGGATTATTTAAAGACTCACTATGACCTTGCAATCATACTGATATCGCACGATTTGGACTATGTGGCAAAGTACGCAGACCATGTTGTGCTGCTTGATAAGACCGTTGCAAAGCAGGGAACTGTGAAGGAAGTCTTCGAGAGCAAGGAATTTGAGAGAATTTTTTACACAGGAGAGGAATCCTGGGTGAGAGAGGAGGAACACAAATGAATATAACCTCCTGGCTTCAATATGATTTTATGAGAAATGCCCTTATCGCTGTGCTCATCATCACACCGCTTTTTGGCATAATGGGAACCATGATTGTAAACAAAAAGATGGCATACTTTTCAGATGCACTCGGACATTCAGCACTTACAGGAATCGCTGTCGGAGTGGTATGCGGCATGGCAGACACCTCGCTTGCCATGGTGATATTTGCGATAGTGTTTGCACTTCTTTTAAATAAGATAGGCAGTCTGAACACTGCATCGACAGATACCATTATATCGGTATTTTCATCGTGCTCTGTGGCGATAGGTCTTGCGATACTGTCAAAGGGCGGCAATTTCAGCAAATACTCAAGTATACTGGTGGGCGATGTGCTAAGCATCACAAAGACTGAGATAGTTTATCTAATTGTGATTTTTGTGGTCACTATAGTGTTCTGGGCGCTTTGCTTCAATAAGCTCAACGCCATATGTATACACAGAAGCGTGGCAAAAAGCAAGGGTATCCATGTGCGTCTTCTGGATAATCTGTTTGCGGTGCTTGTAGCACTCATAGTTATGCTATCCATCAAGTGGATAGGCATACTTATCATAAATGCTCTGCTTATATTACCGGCGGCTTCATCAAGGAATATTTCGGAAAATATGCGTGAGTATCATTTCTTTTCAGTGATATTTTCAGTATTTTCCGGTATAGTCGGCCTCGCAGTGTCATACTACACCAATGTGGCAACAGGTCCGATGATAGTGATTATTGCATCGGTAATATATTTTTCGACATTTATATTTGGCAGAAAGCTGAAAAAATAACGGCTAAAGCTATAAGCAACAGACGCAAAACAGCCGATACACAATATAAGAGAAAGACTGTTTAGCTATATCAGACGCTATACAGGTTGATAATAGTATAGCGGGAAAGGATTCCCGCACGCACATTACCAGGGAGGGATGAGAAATGTTAGATGCTATTTCAAGTGTAGTTTCAGCAGTAGCGGCGCAGAGTGTCACAGCAAAGGACGAGGCGCAGACAAAGAATACCAATACCGCTTCAAAGAAGCAGGATGCAAAGACGGATAAGTCGGATGCAAAGACTGCAGGCTTCAGCGAGGAGGCAGCTGTATATGAGAAATCAGACAGCAAGGATGATTCAAAGGATACTGCAAAGAGCACAGTAAACCAGAAGATGAGCAAGGCAGACAGAGATGCACTGGTACAGGCACTTAAGGATGATGCCAACGCCAGACAGCAGCAGCTTATCGAGATCGTCAGAAAGTCCATGACAGGACAGGCTTCAACCTGGGATAAGTCACAGGGCTTAAAGAGTCTGTTTGAGAATCTGACTGTAGATGCAGACACAATAGCGCAGGCCAAAAAGGACATCGCAGAGGATGGATACTGGGGAGTTGAGAAGACCTCAGACCGTATTCTTGACTATGCAAAGGCACTGTCGGGAGGCGACAAGGACAAGGCTGATGAGCTTTTGAATGCATTCAAGAAGGGCTTTTCACAGGCAACAGGAGCCTGGGGAGACAAGCTGCCATCAATTTGCCAGGATACTTATGATGCCGTAGTCAAGAAGTTTGATGACTGGAAGAATGGCACAGAGGACACACAGGTACAGGGCTAGAAGCCGGATGTGTATGTAAAAGTGTCGTGATGGAACGAATATTATATAAGAAATGTGATTTATGAATTATGAAAAGGGGGCTGCACGCAGCGTGCAGTCACCTTTTTAGCGCTTGTATAATTTTTTGAGAGGTGTATAATAGAAGAATAGTATATAAGTATCATTATTCATGTGGAGGAAATATCATGAAATTAGACATGTCAAAGTGGAAAGCACTTAGCATCAAAAATCGTTTAAAGAAAGGCTTCAGACTGACTACATTTGTAGCATCGGCATCGGGGGTTATCGCGGGTATTCTTATGATTCTTGTATCAATGAGATATTCCAGCGCACTAACCTTTTACGGATTTTCACAGGGAGATATAGGAAAGGTTATGGTAACCTTCTCAGAGACACGAAGCGCTACACGAGCTCTTATCGGTTATACAGCTTCTGACACATTAAGTAAGATGTCTGATACACATGATTCTAAAAAGGAATCATTTCAAAAATACTGGAAAGAGCTGCAAAGCTCTATAAAGACAGATGAGGAGCAGGCTATATATGATGATATAAACAGTAAGCTCGACTCATACTGGAGTCTCGATGATGAAATCGGACAGTTAGGTAGGAATGCTACAGATCCTGAGACACAGAAGGAGGCAGAGGAGAGAGCAGTAGCAGAGCTTGCACCTGCATATGATGATATATATCAGCAGCTTGTTGCCCTTATGGATACAAAGGTAACAGATGGAGATAATTTAAGCAAGAGATTATCATTAGTATCATATGCCGTATTTGGTATTGTTATTGTTATCATTGTCAGTTCATATTTTATCTCGATGAAAATCGGGGACGGAGTTGCAGTTGGTATTTCTAAACCACTCGATGAGTTAAAACAGAGATTACGTACATTTGCACAGGGTGATCTTGAGGCTCCATTCCCGGCAGTTGATTCACAAGATGAAATTGCTGATATGGTAGGGGTTGCGAAAAACATGGCAGCAGACCTTAAGACTATCATATCTGACTCTGACAAGCTTCTTGGAAAGATGGCAGAAGGAGATTATACAGTTTCATCAGACATGGAAGATAAATATACCGGAGATTTTATTGGACTTCTCATGGCAATGCGTCAGATGAAGACACAGATGAATGATGTTATGTCACATATCAATGAGATATCATCACTTGTTACAGCAGGTTCTAACAACCTTGCTCAGGCAGCACAGGAAATAGCAGAAGGTACTATGGATCAGTCAGCAGCCATTGAGGAGCTTCAGGCTACATTTGCAGATATCACAGGCGGTGTTGAGAAAACATCTGAGAAGCTCAATGATACATACAGGATTGCACAGGAGTATGCTGAGGAAGCAGATCACAGCCATACAGAGATGCAGGGCATGGTTGATGTTATCGGACGCATCAATGATACATCTAAGCAGATTGAGAATATCATTTCTGAGATTGAGGATATTGCCAGTCAGACAAACCTTCTTTCACTCAATGCAGCTATCGAGGCAGCGCGTGCAGGTGAGGCAGGTAAAGGATTCGCAGTTGTTGCGGGACAAATCAGAAGTCTTTCAGAGCAGAGTGCCAAGGCTGCGGTTGACACACGTCAGCTTATAGAGAGTGCCATTGCGGTATCTAACGAGGGTAATGAAGCTGCAGAGCGCGTAAGTACTTCTATTGAAAAGGTTATCAATGGTATGAAGGAAGTTGCAGATTCTTCTCAAAAACTCAGCGAGATTGCAGAGGAGCAGGCAAAGGCTATGGAGCAGGCAGAGGCCGGTATTAATCAGATATCAGATGTTGTACAGTCCAACTCAGCAAATGCAGAGGAAACATCAGCAACAAGTGAGGAGCTTTCAGCACAGGCGGAGACAATGAACGAGCTGATTAGCAAATTTATATTGGAAAAGAAATAGAAAAATTGTACATACGAGTTTAGAGAAACTTTTTAAAAAAAGCCCCACAAGCATTATTGATATGCTGTGAGGCTTTTTGTTGTGGTGCGTTAGAGGGTTACTTTTTAAATCTAGTAAACATGTACTATGTGAACATAGTTTTTTGTGCGATACGTGGAAAATCTGAAAAGTAATGAAAATGAACAATTAAATGAGAATATTTAAATTTGCTCTTTTTGGCAGGGTGTGTTATAATCCTTGTATACAAAAAACAGAGGTAATACAATATGGGTAGTAATAACGATATTTCATTAAAAGCATTAGCCAAGATTAATCTGGGGCTCGATGTTGTGAGGCGCAGAGAGGACGGATATCATGAGGTCCGTATGATTATGCAGACCATTCATCTGTATGACAGGCTTGATATCAAAAGGACAAAGGAGCCTGGCATACAGATACAGACCAATCTGTCTTTTCTCCCTGTAAACGAGAACAATCTCATATACAAGGCTGCAAAGCTTCTGATGGATGAGTTTTCTATAACTGACGGTGTATCAGTGAAGCTGGACAAGCGTATTCCTGTTGCAGCAGGGATGGCGGGGGGCAGTACTGATGCGGCGGCTATGCTTATAGGTGTAAACAGGCTTTTTTCACTGGGACTGACAAAGAGAGAGCTTATGGAAAGAGGTGTGCAGATAGGGGCGGATGTACCATACTGTATTATGAGAGGCACGGCGCTGGCCGAGGGCATAGGAGAGGCGCTTAGTCCTCTTCCTCCAATGGTAAAGTGTCCGGTGCTTATTGCAAAGCCGTCCATCTCGGTATCCACAAAATTTGTGTACCAGAATCTGAAGCTTGATGATACGACTATTCATCCGGATATAGACCGCCTGATAGATGATATAAAGGCTAAGAATCTGCATGATATCGCAGCACATATGGGAAATGTCTTAGAGACCGTGACCATACCAAATTATCCGGTGATAGATGAGATAAAGAAGCATATGCTTTCAAATGGCGCGGTAGGAGCCATGATGAGCGGTAGTGGTCCGACGGTTTTTGGTCTGTTTGACGATGAAGATACTGCAAAGAAAGCGTACAAAGCCATGAGAAGCTCACATCTTGCCAGACAGGTGTATCTGACATCTGTATACAATAATCGCAAATAACGTGATATCCGGATAGCACAGCGGGTGCTTTATAGTTACTTTTTTCTTATATGTGAGAATGATAATACAAGAGATAGGAGAAGTTTGATGACTGATAATTTAACTTTAAATATGGATGCATATCTGCCACTGCGTGATGTGGTTTTTAACACACTTCGTGAGGCAATTTTAAAGGGCGAGCTCAAGCCGGGAGAGAGACTTATGGAGCTGCAGCTTGCGTCAAAGCTTGGAGTCAGCCGTACACCTATACGTGAAGCAATCAGAATGCTTGAGCAGGAGGGGCTTGCAGTCACAATGCCGAGAAAGGGCGCAGAGGTTGCCAAGATGACTCTCAAGGATATGGAGGATGTGCTTGAGGTGAGAGAGGCTCTCGATGAGCTTGCAGCCAAAATAGCCTGTAAGAAAATCAGTGATGAGCAGCTTGCGAATCTAAAAACCATAAAGGACGAGTTTAAGAGGAGCATGGATTCAGGAGATGTGAAAAAGATAGCTGAGGAGGATGTGAAGTTTCACGATGCTATCTATGAGGCAACAAACAATGCGAAGCTTGTATCTATGATGAACAATATCCGTGAGCAGATGTACCGCTACAGAGTGGAGTATTTGAAGGACCCAAAGAATTATCCGATGCTTGTGAAGGAGCATGATGCCATCTACAGGGCGCTTGAGGCAAGAAATATGGAGCTTGTGACTACAGAAATGCATACGCATGTGGCCAATCAGGCGGTTGCTGTGAAGGCTGTGATACAAAAGCAGGATGAAGAGAAGAAATAAAACAGAAATATAACAAGATTATAGCAGACAAAGATAATAAAATACAAAATAATATAACAAAACCAGGGGCTGCCGGTTGCACTGACGTGTGAACGGCGGCCTTTTTTTAGTGGCTTAGTTAGTGGCTTAGATAATAGCAAAAAATAAGTAATCAGGGATATTTGCGGGCTTGTATGGTCATACTATATCAGGAATTTTAAATCTTACGGGATTTATTGGGTATATAGGAGAGTTAAAGATGACCACAAACATAGATGAGAACATAAAAAGCTTCAGGCAGATATATTCTGACTGCTCAGATATCAAGATGCAGGAGATGTATCTGGGGCGTGATGCCTCAATAAAGTGCTTTGTTGCATATATTGAGGTGACATGTGCAGGCTCCGGTATCAATAACAGTGCATTTGGACGATTTACCTCATACCTTGAAGGGATAGACCGGGATCAGGTTAAGGAAGTACTTGACAAAAATCAGGCAGCTCTATCCGAATTTGCGCATCTTCATACGGTTAGAGAGGCAGCCCAGATGATGCTGACAGGAGACGTGATATTTTTTGTGGATGGCTATCCGGATGCCTTCAAGCTTCCCGACAAGGGATATCCCACCATGTCAATTCAGGAGATTGATTCGGAAAAGGTCATAAGAGGCTCAAATGAGGGCTTTGCTGATTCCATAAAGATAAATACTGCACTTATCAGGCGCAGGTTAAGGAGCACTCGCTTAAAGTGTAAAGAGGTGAAAAAGGGGCTTCGCGGACACAGCAATGTGGACATATTGTATGTGAGAGACCTCGTAAAACCGGGGCTTGTAGAGGAAGTAGAAAAGAATCTGGACAGCTATGTGATAGACCATGTGGGTGACTCGGGAGTTCTTGAACAGTTTGCTGAGGCAAAATGGTATTCACCGTTCCCACAGCTTCAGACCACAAAGCGGCCGGACGTGGCGGTAAATGCGCTCCTGGAGGGGCGGGTGGTGGTGCTGTGCGATAATTCACCGATAGCAATAATACTGCCAACCACCATGAACAATTTTTTAAAAACCGCAGATGATTACTATAACAGAACGATAGCGGCAAGCTTTGCCAGATTGATAAGGTACGTGGCAGCCTTTATGTCATTTACATTGCCGGGGCTTTATCTGGCGGTCACAAATTTTCATACACAGATACTGCCGACACCACTCATACTGGCGTTTTATGAAGCAAGACTCGGCTGCCCGTTTCCACAGCTCATAGAGGTGCTCATGATGGAGCTGTCCTTTGAACTGCTTCGCGAAGCCGGCATAAGACTTCCCGGAGCCATGGGAAATACGATAGGCATAGTCGGAGGCCTCATAATCGGACAGGCAGCAGTGGATGCAAATTTAGTGAGCCCTATAGTGGTCATCCTGGTTGCATTCACCGCACTCTGCTCGTTTGCCATACCGAGTGAGGAGTTTGCATTTTCATTTAGGATACTCAAATTCGCTGTAATAATTATGTCGGCATGGCTTGGATACTTTGGATTTTTAATAAGTCTGATGGTGATACTTTTGCATCTTGCAAAGCTCAAAAGCTGTGGTTATCCATACATGATGCCATTCGTGGGCAGCGAGCTGACAGGCGGCGAGGATGAAAAGGACAGTATCATACGATTTCCGCTTCGAAGACTTTGGAGGCGGCCTGTATTTGCAAGAGAAAAGGAGTGCAGGAAGCTGAAAGAAAATCGGACAAAATAAGTTGATGAAAATGGTAAAATTGTATTATTGTAATTAAACAATACAAATGATAACATATATATTATGTATGAATTTGCGCGAAAGGGAGAGAGGTTATGGAACAAAAAAGAAAAGAAGAAATAAGAAAAAGTATAATTGCCTGTGACAATGATATAGTTAAACTCAGATCACAGGCTGAAAATCTTGAAGAAATCATAAAAAATCAAAAGTGCACGCAAAAACGTTTTGAGAGTGAATGCGATAAGTATGAAATCAAAAGGCAGAAAAAAAAGATAAAATTAGAGAATATGTCATGTTTAATACAGAATGTTAAGCTAGTTGAAAGATATGTATCGAGTATCTGGCAATTGTTATAATGTTAACAGTAATAGATTATTGAATATGATGAAACAGATGGACAAAGAGATTCTTAATAATGAAAATATGTTAGAAGAAAAATATGACATGATTTCTTCAATAATGTATAAAAGACAAATCTTAAAGTATGAACTGAGGAGGTTGGGATAGTGGCAGTTATGAATCCTTTGGGAAGTAGAAATATAATTATTATTGATGATAATTATATAGGAGAGTATTCACAGGCATATATGGAGGTGGGAAAACAGATAGATGATATTATTATTAAATATATCGGAATATTAAAAGGGATTATAGATGATGGAAGTATGAAAGGACTTACTGCCGAAAAATTATATAGTTTTGCGGACACTGCAAGCATGTTACTATTTAAGACAGCAGGAGTTTTGTGCGATAACAATAAAAGCAATATGCAAAAATTTATACAGGATATTGATGAGGCAGACAGAGAAATTTACTAAGGAGAATATGTTATGAGCAATGTTTTACAAATTGATAGAAATGGTATTGATGAAGCTGTTAACGACTTACAGGAATTGATAAATGAAATAAATGAAGTTAATATTTCAAAAAGTAAGCAGGAAGGTGATGAAGGCATGGCCTACACTGCCATACAAGAGGTAGAAAAGATAATTGAAAATGTAAAGACGGATTTACAAGGTCTTATACAGGCAACGGCTGATTTTATCGTAAAAATAAATGGTAATTTTGAAGATACAGACCAGAGATGTGCTGAACAGATAAAAGGAGAAGTAAAATAAAATGGGACGAATAAGAAAATTTACACAGGAGGCTTATGATGCGTTGCAGTCAGGAGTTTCAGATGATGGTGAGATACTGGATTTTTTTAGCGATATACCATTAAATATATCGAATTTTTTTAATTCGCTTGAACTTGAAGATGATTTGTCAAATTTTCAAAGCTATCTAAGAGATATATCAGATTTTGAGAATTATACAGCAAAAAAGATTGATGATATTTTTAGGGATGTAATTAATGTTGATGAAACTTATGCAACAATATTTAGAGATTTTAATGATAGGATGACAGA
>OOCI01000346.1_pt1 | contig 44683 bp, 26 predicted proteins | sample 1671761 | NCBI WGS metagenome assembly OOCI01 (sample SAMN06348190, study PRJEB24527) | human gut metagenome | biome: human gut; feature: ankylosing spondylitis patient; material: feces | host: Homo sapiens | place: China | collected 2015-10
AAAATCGCCCCGATGCCATAATATTACGCCAATTTAAGGGATTTTATAGATTAAACCGCACTTCGGCGATTTCCCTCTGTGGATGTGCCGAGGAGTGGAGGTTGGCACGTCTATGCCTCATGCGCCATTTGCTCATCGAAGCGACTGAGAACAAGTCTTGTTATTTTTGTCTTTGTGCCAATGATTCGTAAAACTTTGCGATATTGCTTGCCATGAGGTTTGGCAGAAATCCAAGTGCTGCATCCGAGATAGCTTTCGGTATTCCCCATATAGCTTCCGCAATAGAACCTACTATAGCACCGATGGTATCACTGTCGCCACCGACGGCGATGGCATAGCGGATGGCTTCTTCAAAGCAGTTTGCCTTATTGATAATTCCGAACACAACAGGCATTGTGCCTTGGCAAGTCTCGTCAAATTTGTTGCTTCCGGGAGCAGGATTCACCCATTGATGGTAAAATTCCTTCATCGATTCAAGCATAGCGTCTTTGCCGTGTTTGCGGGCAATGAATATGGCCGATGCGGTGGCGACAGCCCCTTTGATGCCCTCCGGGTGGTTGTGTGTGGGGAGAGCCGTTTGCTCAGCTTCACGCTGCACGTCGTCCAAATTGTCAAACCACCAAGCTACTGGAGACACGCGCATTGCAGAACCGTTTCCGAAGCTGTTGTAGGGCTTTGGATTGCTTGAGGCAAGCCAGCGTGCGAAGCTGCCGCCATACGCTCCCATGGGGTTCGGATAAGAAGAACACCAGAATCTAAGGCTTTCCTCATAACTGATGCCGCTGACGAGAGCATAGGCAATAGCCAAAGTGCAGATGCTGTCGTCTGTAAAGTTGCATTCGTCAGTAAATAGCTCGAAATTTAGGTCGTCGGTGTTGTTAAACTCGAAGCGTGATCCAACAATATCACCTATTATTGCTCCAATCATGATTTATCCTACGGTGTTTTAGTTCTTGGTGCGATTAACTTTCCTTGCCGTATTGCGCAACAACTTTTTGGCAACGGCAACGATAGTGCAAATATAGGCAAATGTTTTAATTCCAACAAGACGTTGTGGATTGTGGGGACATTTGGAATTGAACACTTTGTCAGGAATGTAATTTGTGGCTTACGCTTTATTTTTGGTGGGAGGATATACTATTGTTGCCTTCTTGCCGTTATTCTTTAAGCGGGAGATGCATTCCTGCCTGAATGTTTATGAGCATAAGGAAAATCATATATATTGTGACGGCGGTTATGACCACGTTCTGGACAGCCAGGGCGCAGGACGGCACTGCCTACAATTATCTCAACATCCCAACGTCGTCGCACGCATATGCGCTTGGCGGTGTCAATATCAGCGTTGTCGATGACGATATTAATCTCTATGAGCAGAATCCGGCTTTGCTTGGCCCGGAGGTGGATATGCAGGCCGGTGTCGGCTATATGCGCTATCTCGGGAGCAGCAACTTTATGTCGGCGCGTTTTGCAAAGGAGGCTGGAGAGCATGCCGCTTGGTCGGCGGGAATAACGTATTTCGGCTATGGCTCGATGCGGGGGATGGATCAGACGGGTGCTGAAACGGGGTCGTTCAATGTGAGCGACATTGCGTTCAGCGGGATGTATTCCCACGATTTCAACGATCGCCTGCGGGGCGGTATAAACATGAAGTTTCTGTATTCAAACTATGAGCAGTATAATGCGTTTGCCATTGCTGCCGACTTGGGTATAAATTATTACAATCCCGACAAGGATCTTTCTCTGTCGGCGGTTGTGAAGAATCTTGGCGGTCAGTTGAAGCGTTTCGAGGATCATTACGACCGTTTGCCGTGGGATGTGCAGCTGGGCTACTCGCAGTCGCTCAAAGGCGGTCCGTTCCGTGTGTCGATAACAGCTCATGGATTGACAAAATGGCATTTGCCGTACTACAAGCTCAAGGACAGCAACGACACGCATTCGGAGCTTGTGAAAGAGGATAAATTTATGAGCAATCTGTTCCGGCATTTGATTTTCGGACTTGACTATGCCCCGAGCGACAAGTTTTATGTGGCTCTTGGCTACAATCATAAGACGAAGACAGACATGGCTACCTTCGCGCGCAATTTCATTTCGGGATTCTCAATGGGTGCCGGATTGAAATCGTCGAAATTCCGTGTTGGCGTGGCGATGGCGCAGCCCCACACGGGAGGTTTTACTTTTATGGTCAACCTGTCGACAAACATCTACGAATTTTAACCACACATACAATATGGACAATAAGCGACTCATTACAATAGCCATCGACGGCTTTTCCTCGTCGGGCAAAAGCACAATGGCAAAGAAACTTGCAAAAACCATAGGCTATGCCTATATCGACACTGGCGCAATGTATCGCGCCGTGACGCTTTACTGCCTGCGCAACGGCTTGTTTGACGGCGACCGCCTCGACACCGAACGTCTGGAAGCAGCGTTGCCCGACATCAATATCACGTTTGGAGTTGATGCCGACGGAAAAACGCAGACAATGCTCAATGGAGAAGTGGTGGAGCAGGAAATACGCCGTATGGAGGTGTCGTCAAAGGTGAGCATCGTTGCCGCTGTGGGCAGTGTGCGCCGCGCTCTTGTCAAGCAGCAGCAAGCCATGGGTAAACAGAAAGGCATTGTTATGGACGGCCGAGACATAGGCACGGTGGTGTTTCCCGACGCCGAGATGAAGGTGTATGTCGACGCGTCGCCTGAGACGCGTGCCCGCCGCCGTTACGATGAGTTGCGCGCCAAAGGCGACAGCGTGACCTATGAGGACGTGCTTGCCAACGTGTGTGAGCGCGACCGTATCGACACCACGCGTGCCGAGAGTCCGCTGCGCAAGGCCGACGACGCTGTGGTGCTCGACAACAGCAACATGACAATCGCTGAGCAGGACAAGTGGCTGCTTGATCTTTACAATAAACTGTCAAGTGCCGAATAGTTGATGGCAAAGGTTGAAATCGATAAGAATTCGGGGTTCTGTCCAGGAGTGGTGACGGCAATCCGAAAGGCGGAGGAGGAGCTGGCGAAAAGCGGAAGCCTTTACTGCCTGGGCGACATTGTGCATAACTCTAACGAGGTGGAACGGTTGCAGAGCAAGGGGCTGGTGACCATCACGCACGACGACCTGCGCCGTCTGCACGGAGTGAAGGTGTTGCTGCGCGCCCATGGCGAGCCGCCTGAAACATATCGCATCGCCCGTGAGAACGGCATTGAGATAATCGACGCCACCTGTCCGGTGGTGCTGATGCTTCAGAAACGCATCCGCCGTTCTTTCGAGGAAAAAGAGCGTCCGCAAATTGTGATTTACGGCAAAGTGGGGCATGCAGAGGTAAACGGACTCGTCGGGCAGACCGACGGGGAGGCGATTGTTGTGGAGGGTGTCGACAACATCGATAAAATAGATTTCAGCCGCGATGTGGTACTTTATTCGCAGACCACCAAGTCGCTCGACGGGCTGCGCCAGATTGAGCAGGAGATAGCCAGGCGCAAGCCTTCAGGGCGGTTCGAATGTCACGACACGATATGCCGTCAGGTGGCAAACCGGATGCCGCGCATGCGCCAGTTCGCACAGGAGCACAGCCTTGTGCTTTTCGTGAGCGGACGCAAGAGCAGCAACGGAATGATTCTTTATAACGAATGCCGCAACGTGAACGCCAACACCCACATGATTTATACTCCCGACGATATCGACCCGGCATGGCTTGACAATGTCGAGACAATAGGCATCTGCGGAGCCACGTCGACACCGTTGTGGCTTATGACCGATGTACGGCAAAAAGTGGAGGAAATGCTCAATGGCAGAAAATGATATTGTCTACGGCGACCAATTGTCGTTTCTCAACGATTTGCGCCACAAAATGAGTCTCTCAACAGAGGAAGAGGCAAAACTCATCAAAAGTTTGAAATTTGTGCATTTCAAGAAAGGAGAGATTGTCGAAGGGCAAAACGAATTGTTGAAAAATATGATTTTCCTCATCAGAGGCTCGGCGCGGACTTATTATATCGAGCGCGGATGCGAGCACAATTTCGCCTTCACGTTTGCATCGCATTTCCTTATCCGTCCGGAAACGATTATCCGTTCCGGACACCATCATATCATCATCAAATTTATGGAGCCGTCGGATGTGTGCTATGTGCCGCTGCCCGACCTCAATCTTCTCGACAAGGATCGGCAGGGTGAGGTGTTTAAATACATCAGCCTCGGACTGTCGAGCTATGCCGACTTTCTTGAGGAACAGATGGTGATGCTCCACAAACCAGCGCGTGAGCGCTACCAGTGGGCATTGGAGCGCTATCCCAACATCCTCGACCTTGTGACGGTCACACAGCTTGCCTCTTTTCTCAATCTGACAAAGGAGACAATCTACCGCATCCGTAGCGGAAAATACTGAATTAAGAATTATTTTGCATTTTATGGACGTCGGCAATATGCGCCGGCGTTATTTTTTTTATATGACATAATAATTCGTGAAATCCTTATATAATCCGTGATTAAGTAATCTTTGTGTTAGATTTTTTAATCAAACGATAAAAATTTGATATTCTTTTTACGCTTTTATTGGCAAATTGTTTGCATATAAAATTTTCAATGCATAATTTTGCATTGAAAAAGCTGTTGACATGAAACAATAGTTGTTGCTTTGGGACAGAATTAAAAACAAATATTAACAAAAAGGACAAATGAGATTATGAGGAAATTTTATTTAATTAACGCACTGATGCTGCTGCTGACGTTGTTCTCGTCGGCTGGCATCAGCGCTGCTGTGACGACCTATCCTTACTCGCCCGACTTCAAGAGTGATGACGGATGGACAAAAACAACCACAGGCAAAGGCTCATGGAGCAGATCCAACGGATATTGGCAAGCAAAAATCACCAGTGGTGACAGCAAAGCTTACCTGTTCAGCCCTGAGTTGCAGACGGAAAGTGGCAGCCGCTACACTTTCTCATATACATTTAAGGTGGGTAGTACAAGGTGGCCAAATGAAAAATTCACAGTCTATATTCTGAAAAGCGCAACGTCTACAAGTCAACAGTTGTATTCCAAAGACTACGAGCTGGATTCGGATAAACAATCAATCACCGACAGTTTCTCTTTTGATTCAACAGACGGCAGTCCGATTTATTTCTGCGTATACGACTGGTCAAATGGTTCAAGCGCATATATGCTTGACTTCACATCATTCAAAGTTGAAAAGTCGATTCTTGAAACAAAGCCAAACATGGTGACGGGTCTTACCGCAGAGCGTGGAGCAAATGAGGCAATGACCGTAGCACTTGGATGGACCAATCCAGCGACCTACAACACCGGCGAATCTCTCTCAATCAAGCAAATCAACATCTATCGCAACGACGTGCTGCTGAAATCGCTCACCGACGCTGCGTCGACCGCCTCCGGCGCTGCCGTAAGTCTTACTGACGAGGTGCCGGCATCTGGCTACTACACATACGGCGTCGAGATTGTCGATGCCGACGGCAAAAAAAGTGCCACGGCAAGCGTGCGCACAGCCTACGTCGGGCCTCTCGCGGCAATTGCTCCTCCCTACACACTTGATTTCAGCGATGCAGAAGAGATGGCATTTTGGAAAACTATCAACGGCGACAACACCAACAATTGGAGTATCAAAGCAGACCATGCCGAGATAAAAGCCGACGGCAACAAGTCAAACGACGACTGGTTTGTCAGCCGTCCGTTCGCGCTCGATGCCGCCAAAGCCTATAAGCTCTCGTTCACGTCGGCTTTCTCAAATCCTGCCAACGCATTCAACCTTGACGTGATGATGGGCTCTGGAGCCTCTGCCGAGGCAATGACTGAACAGATTGCCAACGTCAAAGCAGAGAAGGACAAAAAGACAGTTGTGACAGAAAAGGCATTCTCGCCAAAGAGCACAGGCACAGCCTACATCGGATGGCATGCCGACAATGCGATGTATTCATCGTCATACTACAATAACACCCTATCGCTCAGCGGTATCAGTGTGGTGGAAATGCCTGTGGTGCCAAACATCGCCACTGGCGTGAAAGCCACTCCAGCCACCGATGGCGCCATCTCTGTGGCTCTCGAATGGACCAATCCGACAACAAGCGAGACCGGACTTCCGCTGACAAATCTTTCAGCCGAAATTTATCGTGATGGTGCACTTGTGAAAACCATTGCCGCAGCTGGTGCGAAAGGCTCGTTTACCGACACCAAGAGCGACGGCCTGACCAAAGGTTTCCACAAATATTACATAGTCATTAAAAATGGCAACGGTGCTACTTCTGCAGAGCCTGAAACCGTAGAGTCGGGTTTTGTAGGCGTACCCGAGACAGTGCCGTTCGTTTCCGACTTTGCCAACGAGTCGTCTCTTTGGACGGTAGAGGACAACAGCAAGACGTCGACAAAAAAATCGTTCACATTCACCGACGGAAAAGCTGTGATTACAGAAAACAGCAATAGTGATTTCAACGATTGGCTGATAACGCCTCCTGTATTGATGAAAGCCGGCAAGACGTATAGAGTGACAGTCAACGGCATGCACAATGGCAGTAGCTACTCCAGCGCATCGGTTGAACTGAAACTTGGTAAGAGCAATTCATCGGCGACAATGACAACGTCTGTTGGATCCATCTCTTTGTCAAATGAGGCAAAAAACTTCGGAAAAGAGTATGCAGTTGAAGCCGACGGCGCATACTGCCTTGGCATACATATCAACGATGCCGGTTACAAAATCACGACAGTGACCGTCAACTCCGTGACAATCGAGGAAATTGCCACTATCGCCAAACCTGTGACTGCCGCTTCGGCAAAGTCGGTTGGTGAGGAAATGAAAGTGGAATTGAAATGGACCATGCCGGCAGAGTCGACACTTGACAAAGCCCTCACTACAAAGCTCACGGCACGAGTGCTGAAAGACGATGCGGAGATTGCATCGATAGCCGACCTTGAACCAGGCAGTGAAGCCTCGTTCATCGATGAGAATGCCTCTTCAGGAATCAACCGCTACAGCATCATTGCCGTCACTCCGACCAATGATGACGCTCTCGGCGGCGACAGCGAGCCGGTTAGCCTCGACAGCGATTGGACTGGCGAATGCAAGCACACACCGTTTGTTTCTGATTTTGTCAACGAGCAGGAGCTTTGGACTGTAATCGACGACAGCGGCACTACAAATCCGGAGAAATTCGAATTTGTCGACGGCCATGCTCAGCTCTTCGAGTGCAATGGCAAGGCCGACGCCGACAAGTCGCTGACAAACACTATGCCCGACGACTATCTGATCACTCCGGCAATCGCCTTGGAAGCCGGCAAGACTTATAGCGTGACAGTCAACGCCGCCTGCGGTGCATCGTCGGGCAGCTCTCGGCCGTTCCGAATGCTCTATGGTCTGAAGAACGACAAAGACGGGCTGACTGCAAAAATCACTCCGTCAACCGACCCTAAACTGTCGGGAAATGCGTTCAATGACTATACCTATGAATTCTCGGTGAATGAAAGCGGCAAGTATTTCATCGGCTTCTATCTCCCTTACAGCTATACAAGCTATGCAGCCTTTATCGATGTGGCAAGCATCACGGTGGAAAAGGCTAAAACTCTGCCTGCTGTGGTTGAGAATGCATCGGTTGCGGGAACGGGAACTGACAACACCGCTGTCGTGAAATTCACGATGCCGTCATTGTCGACCGTTGGTGCCGCATTGACTGCCACTCTCAATGCCCGCATTTACCGTGACGGAGACGTGGCCGCAACATTGGACGACCTTGTCGCCGGACAGGAAGTGACCTACAATGATATGGAAGTCGGAGAAGGCTACCACACCTACAAAATCGCAGCTGTAACCACCGGTGCTATGGGTGGAGAAGGCGAGGCTGTGGAAGTGGCGTCGCCATATATCGGAGCCGCAAAGACTGTGCCTTTCGAATCCGACTTTGCTGCGAAATCCAACTTGTGGACAGTGGTCAACAACAGTTGGTCAGGCAACAATACTTTTGAATTTGTCAATGGAGAGGCAACAGCCACCGAATCTTCTTCAACCTATTTCAACGATTGGCTGATAACGCCTCCTGTCAAGGTCGAGACTGGGCATACATATCGCGTGTCGTTGCGTGCTAAGGTCGATTCCGGCAAGAAGTCGTTTGCTCTCAAATATGGTTCCGAACCGACAGTGGATGGAGTGAAAGCCCATACAATCACCAGCTCGGGAGAAATAGTCTCTACTGATTTTGAAACGATAGGGTTCGACTTCCGTCCGGAAACAAGCGGCATCTTCTATGTCGGACTCAACATTATGTCGTCGGGCGATGCCAAAACCGTGAGCGTCTCTGATTTCGACATAATCATCGCTCCGGTAACGCCGAAGACTGTCGACAACCTGAGCGTTGAAGCCGTAGGCTTGGAAAACAAAGCCAAGGTTTCATTCAAAATGCCTGCGGAATCAACGATGGGCGACGTGCTGACAGGCAAACTGAGTGCCGTTGTCAGCCGTAACGGAGCAGTGGTCAGCACGCTTGCCGACCTCGATCCGAAGCAGAGCGTGGAAGTGACCGACGAAGTCGACGCTGCCGGCGAATACACCTATAGCGTTGTGGCTGTCACTCCTGACACAGCCGATGCCCTTGGCGACACCAGCGCTGCCGCTACAGTAGAGTCTGGATGGATTGGAAAAGGCATTGAGCCGCCATACGCAAACAGATTTGATTCTGAGTCAGACATTGACGGATGGTCGGTTGCCTCGACCTATTCTTATGGCACCATAAACTGGAGTTACAATAAAGAGGAGGGCTGTATGCAGTTGCGTCCTATCGCCTATGGCGACAAGAAGTTCTGGCTGATTTCAATGCCTCTGTGCTTGGAGAAGGCGGGCATCTACCGTCTCACGTTCGATGCCTGGATGCAATCAGAAGCCGCCGATCTTTTTGTGTATGTCAGCTCCAGCCCTGACTATAAAACGATGACCACACAGATTGGCGAGCCATACTATCTGATTGTTGCCACTCAGTCGCCTGAAATCGTATTCAGCACTGCCGGCAATGCCGACGCGTCGATGCCGGGCGACATCAGCTCCGACGCGGGCAACTACTATCTCGGTTTTATGGCTACGGAAATCAGCAACTACTCCAATGTGTATCTTGACAATATCGAGATAGAGCCTATTGTGACATCAACCGTACACACGCTTTCGGGCGAGGATATGAAAATGTATGTAAGCAATGATGTACTCCATATTGTTTCCGACACCGACATCGACAACATCCAGATATACGCTATGTCAGGACTGATGCTCGCTGCCGCCGACAATACCAATGAAATCAGCTTGCAGCATTTGCCTGCAGGTGCGTATGTAGTGAAAATAAAAACAGACAAACAAATTATAACATCTAAAATCATTAAGTGACAAGATTATGAGAAAACAGATTTTCTCGCTTTTGGCTGCGGCAATGGTATTCCCAATTGCCGCCCAAATGCGGAGCAATAGTAGTAGCCCTGACACAAGCGGGACCACACCGTTTGTTGTCAGAAAGGCTGAGCGTATAGCGTCATCTTCGCCAATGCGGACGCTGTCGGCTCAAAAAGCCTCGCCAAACACACCGACACCCTACGATGTGCCGTTTGTCGAGGACTTTTCAAGCAGTTCAACGCTTGGCGATTGGTATGTGCAGGACGTGAACAACAACGACGAATGCTGGTCGTGGTGGGAAGCCGGCGGATGCGTCCGGATGTCAAACTTCGACCAAGCCGAATGCGACGACTGGCTGGTGACGCCTCCTGTCAATTTGGGAAAGGACGATGTCTACACGTTGTCGTTCTCCTACAGAGCGCAGAGGGCTGCAAACCCTGAAAAAATGGAGGTGACGATTGGTAAGTCGGAATATGGCACACGCCACACCGTCAAGTTGGTCGATCTGTCGAAAATCACCAACACCAAGATGGAGACTGTAACCATAAAACTTCCTATTGAGGAGGATGGCGCATACTATGTCGGATTCCACTGCTACAGCGGCACCGACAGCTACTACCTATGGCTCGACAATGTCAAAATTGAGCAAAACGGAACAAAAGCCGGACCGTCGCCTGTAACCGGACTGTCTGTCACTCCAGGCGCCGCCGGCGCTCTTCAGGCAACTGTGGCTTTCACCACTCCGTCGACTACAACAGAGGGCTCTGCTTTGGAGTCTTTGTCGGCTGTCAAAATCTATCGCGACGACGAGCTTATCAACACTTTTGACAATCCTGCCGTCGGAACGGCTCTGTCATATCTCGACAGCAGTGTGGCTCAAGGCAACCACACATATCGTGTAGTGGCTTTCAACGGCAAGGCTGAAGGGGAAAAGGCTGAACAAAACGTATATGTCGGTGTCGACACGCCGCTGAATGTTGCTGCGCTGACTGCCGCTGAAACAATGGAGGGGGTAAAACTGTCATGGGACACTCCTGCCGGTGTGAACGGTGGATATGTGGGCAACGATGTGGTTTCTTACAAGATTGTGCGCTTTGACGGGGAGTCGGAGGACGGCACGGTAATCGCCGAAAACGTCAAAGGAAACACCTTTGTCGACAACGGGCTTGGATATGATCTGCAGCACTACGTGTACTATGCCATCTCTGCTGCAACGGCAACGGGGGCAAGCGAGATTACGGAGAGCAACAGCTTGATTACGGGCAAGCCATACACTCTGCCGTTTGCTGATTCTTTCGGATATGGAACCCTTAAAAAGGCTCCGTGGTCGATGGTGCAATTGAAATCATATATTATTGATGCCCACTGGGCAATCGTGGCAATGGGTTCGAGTCCTGTCTGCCCGCCGACCGACGGCGATGACGGTATGCTCGGTTTCGTGGGCTATGGCTCATGGACGGCGGGCACATCAAGCCGACTGGCTACTCCTGCCATCGACATCAGCAAGGCAAAGTCGCCTTTTGTGTCGTTCTATCTGTTCCATTACGACTCGTCGGTTACTGAAAGTGTCTACAACGAAGAAACCGAATCGTATGACACTGTTACCACTACCTATGATGACAAACTGAAGGTGGCGGTATCGGCCGACAATGGTGAATATCAGGTTATCGACGGTGCGGAAATCCGGCTTGACGCCGACAATGGTGGTTGGACATACTATGAGTTCCCTCTCGATGCGTTCAAGAGTGCCAAGAAAATCTCTATCGGACTTATCGGTGAGGCTGCCGGTGGAGGCAACATTTATGTTGACCAACTGCTTGTCGATGACAAGTATACTGCCGACATCGAAGGCTTGACTCTGCTCGGCTCGCAGAAAGCCGAAGTGGGCGAAACGAAAGAATATGTTGCCACAATCCAGAACAATGGCACGGTGTCTACCAAAGACTATACTGTCGACCTTTATCTTGACGACGAGATGATTGAGTCGAAGACTGGTCAGGGTGCTGCTATATTTGCCAACGGTGGATTGAAGGTGATTAAATTCAACTTTGCTCCTCGACTTAAGGACAGCGGACGCACGCACAAGCTGTATGCGCTCGTAAACTATGCTGACGACCAATGTGCCGCCAACGACTCCACAAACGTGATTTCACTCGTCGTGCCGGCTATGCAGATCCCGCAGGTGACCGACCTTCAGGCAACTGCCGACGGCAACCGCGTGAACCTTTCGTGGTCGGAACCGACTGTGCAGAACTCGGTAAACGCCGTAATCGACGATATGGAAAGCTATACTCCGTTTGCAATCAGCGGCATCGGAAACTATACTCTTATCGACAACGACAATACTGACACATATACGGTGCAGGGCATTACGGGATACGACAATGCAGGTGCGAAAATGGCTTATCAGGTGTTTAATCCTTCATTGGCGCCTATTGACCTTTCTACGGTGTTCAACCAGCGCTGGTGGCCGTTCTCTGGCGACCAATGTCTTGTGGCATTCGGCGCAAAGGAAACAGCCAACGACGATTGGTTGATTTCTCCGGAACTGTCGGGCGAGGCTCAGACCGTGTCGTTCTACATCAAGAGTGTGACGATGGCTTACGAAGAACGCTTCCGTGTCCTTTACTCTACCGACACGAAGTCGACAAGCGACTTTGTGAAAGTTGCCACTGCCAACTACTATACGCCAAACAGCTTATGGCGCAGATTCTCTGTCAAACTGCCGGAAGGGGCAAAATATTTTGCAATCCATTGCATTTCGGAGGATGCCTTCGGACTTATGGTCGATGACATTACCTACATTCCTAAGAATGCAAAAAAGGAATCGTTCGATTTTATGGGCTACAACGTCTACCGCAATGGCGTGAAGATAACGTCTGAGCCTGTCGGCGAATCGGAATTCTCGGATGCTGTCGCCGAGCAGGGCGACTACCGCTACAATGTTACGGCAATCTACGACCGTGGTGAGTCATCGTTTTCAAACGACTGCCTTGTAGAGCTTGGCGGTGGAGATGCGGTGGCCGATGTTGAGGAGAGTGCTTTCAAGGCATTCGGTATTGAAGGCATGTTGCGCATTGCCGGAGCCAGCGACACGGTCGACGTGTTTGGTGCCGACGGCCGTCTCTGCCTGCGTCTTGAAGGCTCCGACAACTATACAAAACGCGTGCCTGCGGGAATATATATTGTGCGCAGCGGCAAAAATGTGAGAAAAGTAATTGTTAGATAAACTGTTGGTTTTTTGTATTGCCCGCCGAATCATTCTATGGTGATGGCGGGCATTACATTTTCTGAAATATGAAACTGAAAATAGCAAATACAATATTGGCGTCGATTGTCGCTGCTTCGGCGAGTGCTGTTCCGTCGAGAATGCGGCCGGTGGAGGTGGTGCAACCCGACGGGTCAAGCCTGACGGTTGTGGCTCACGGCGACGAGCATTTCCATTACTATGCCACTGTCGACAATGTGCCTCTGAACTTGACATCGGATGGATTCCGGTATTATGCCTCTGCGCTGAATGCCCACAATCCTGGACAGCGTTCGCCGGAGGAAATTGCTGCAATTGCCAAAATAGACCGCGATGCGGTGGTGAAAAATGCGGTGATAAGACGAAAAATGCCGCGTGCCGTTGCCGGACCGCAGCACATATCGTCGTTCCCGACCAAGGGCGAGCATCATTTTCTGGTGATTTTGGCGGAATTCCCAAACAAACGGTTTGTTGTGCCGAATGCTGGTACGGAATTTTTAAATATGCTCAACAAGGAGGGCTACAGCAACTATAATGCAACAGGCAGTGCTGCCGACTATTATCACGCCACGTCGTCCGACCAGTTCCAGCCAATATTCGATGTCTATGGTCCGGTGATGATGGACCACGGATACGAATACTATGGCGGTGGCAGCGACGACTCTGCCGCTGGTGCGATGATTGTCGAGGCTTGTCGGAAGATTGATTCTGAGGCCGACTTCTCGATATACGACACCGACGGGGATGGTGAGGTGGACAATGTCTATGTGTTCTATGCCGGACTTGGCGAGGCCGATGGAGGCGATCCGTCAACGATATGGCCGCATTCATGGAATCTGTCCGATCAGAATCGGGAGGCGGTGTTTGACGGTGTGAAAGTGGAAAGCTATGCTTGCTCGCCTGAGCTTGACGGGCAGAGCAAAATGAATGGCATCGGAACGTTCTGCCATGAGTTCGCACATGTGCTGGGGCTGCCTGACCTTTACAACACGTCGTCGATGACAACGGCGCTGACTCCTGGCGATTGGTCTTTGATGGACCGGGGATCGTATACCAACGACGGTCGCACGCCGCCGCTGATGAGCGGATATGAGCGTTACGAGCTCAACTGGACTGTGCCGCAGGTGGTAAGCCACCCGAAGAATCTGACTATCTTGCCGATTGTGAACAATGTGGTATATCGCATCAATACGGAACGCGACAATGAGTATTTCATTCTCGAATGCCGGCAGCAGTCGGGATGGGATTCTTTTGTGCCTGGACATGGAATGCTCGTGTGGCACATCGACTACAACCCAAACATCTGGGACCGCAATGTGGTGAACCGCGACCCGAGCCATCAGTATGTTGACATCGTCGAGGCTAATGGAGGAACTTCGTCGACACAAGCCGCGGGATTTCCGTTCCCTGGGTCGGGAAAAGTGACGAAACTTACTGGTATGACGTCTTGGAGTGGATATGCCATCGATTTGCCGCTCACCGACATTGCGGAGGTCGATGGTAACGTCGTATTGAAAGTGGCGGGTGGAAAAGCCGACATTAAGCCTCCCGTACTTGGCGTTCCTGTTGATGTGACTCAAACGTCGATGACGCTGCAATGGAGCGCCGTAGACAATGCTGTCCGCTATTTTGTGGATGTCACGGCGGCCGACGGTGTCAAGGCTTACAGCCACTTTGACGTGGGCAGATCAACGACGTTTTCGGCAACCCGTCTGTCCGCCGGCTCTACGTATACTTGCAGTGTCACGGCGGCTGATGCTTTTGAGGAGTCGGCTGCGTCAAATGTTGTGACAGCGACAACATTGCCTGCCACATTTGATATGCTTCAGCCCAAAACGCTTCCTGCGTCTTCTGTTTCCGATTCTGGATTCACTGCCAATTGGGAGGAGCTTGACGGGGCTGTGGCTTATTTGCTTACTGTTTGCCTGCGCAATCGTGGCGGTTTTTCTGAATCGGTGTGCGACTTCACGGGGAAAGTGCTCGCCGACGGATGGTCTACGCTGGCATCAACGTTCAACAGCGCGCCTGGATTCTATGGTGAGGCTATGCCTGCTTTGCGTTTCGAGGCCGACGGTGAGTCTTTGACGTCGCCTTTGTTCGGTGGCGACATCAGAAAAATATCGTTCTGGCATCGTGCTTCGCGGTTGTCTGAGGGTGATGCTTTGGTGGTCGACGGTGAATATGGCGATGGATGGCGCACGCTTGCAACCGTTGCTGCCGTAAAAGACAAAGGCGGATTGCTTACGACTGTCGACGAGAGTCGTGGCGAGATTGCCGATGGATGCCGACGCATACGTTTGTCGATGAATGGCAAAGGCATTGTGGCTGTTGATGATGTCGTGGTGGAATATGGCGGAGAGGCTTCCGACACGCCTGTTGCCGGATTCAACGGGGTTGATGTGGGTGGCAGCACGTCTGCCGTTGTCACTGGGCTGGTTGACAATTCTCGCTATGTCTATAGCGTGCGTGCGTTCAACGGTTCGGTCTACTCGATGCCTTCTGAATTTGTCGAGGTAAGAACTGGCAACGATGCTGTCGCATCGGTTGCGGCGCCGGCAAATTTCATTGTGGAAGACGGTGGCATACGCATGCTCCTCGACGGCGTTGTTTCGGTGTGGGGCATTGATGGTGTCTGCTGTTTCAACGGCAATGCTTCAAGTGGAACGCTGATAGAGCTGCGCGGCGGTGTCTATGTGGTCAGAACGGCCGACGGCGTAGGCAAATGCGTCGTGAGATAGCCGACGCCTGTACAATAAAAAACCAGCGGATTCATCATTGTCGATGAACCCGCTGGTTTTTTATTGTTGACTAATTTCTCCGGCAGTCGGAGCAGACGCCTTTCATCACGTAGTTGACGCTTTCGAGCGTGAAACCGTCGGGCAGATGCACGAGCGGTACTGGTAGTCCGCGCAGACAAAGCGTGCGATGGCACTGTGTGCAATAGAAATGCACATGCAGATCCTCTACCTCACACGTGCAGGTGTTGCTGCAAACTGCATATTTCAGCGCGCCGCTGCCATCGTCGATGCTGTGCACAAGATGGTGGGAGAGAAACAGCGACAACGTGCGCGACACCGTGGACTTGTCGGCCGTTTCCAGCATATCCACAAGGTCGAGCAGCGACACTGCCTGACTTGTATGCATCATTGTGCGCAAAATCAGGAGGCGCATCGCCGTTGGTTTGATGCCGCGGGCGGAAAGTTTATCAAGTAGCAGTTGCTCGTCGGTCATTCCGATCAGTCAAGACAGTATTTCTCAATGTTTGAAATCATTTCTTTGGCGTTTATGGCGCCTGTTGTCGAGTTGATGGCTCCCGACTTGTCGATATACACAAACGTAGGCATAGCCTCGATGCCGAACACATCGCCGGCAAGCTCTTTCTCTTTGTCGACGTCGACGCGATAGAAGTCTACTTTTCCGCCATATTTTTGGGCAAGAATTTCAATCATCGGAGCCATTCGCTGGCACGGACCGCACCATGTGGCATAAAAGTCGATGACACACGGACGTGCACCCAAAAACTTTGGCATATCGCCGCTGAAATCCATCACTTTGCTGTTGAATCCGTCGATTGTCAGGTCCATCACGCTTGCGTTTGGATTTCCCGTTGAATCTTCTGCCTGGACAGTCTCTTTGGCAGTCTCTGCCGCGGCGGTTGAATCGGTGCTTTTGTCGGCGTTTCCTTTGCCTCCGCTACAAGCCATGAGCGTTGACAGTGCGGCGGCACACGCTATAGTCAAATACTTGTTCATATCGTTACAGTTTTTCAATCTTGAATCCAGCCTCTCGTACCAGTTCCTCGATGCGGGCATCCGAAGGGGTGTCGGCGGCAACGGTCAGCACTCTGTCGGGCGACGTCAGGTCAATCGACCATTGGTCGGCGGCAAGTTCCTTGCTCAATTTTTCTCCGATAGCCTTCACGCATCCGGCGCATTTGGCAGTAGTCTTGAATTTTCTTTCCATAATTTTGTAAACCTATAATTTCATCTCTCCTATAGCAAATATCTTGCCAACAGGTAGGTGTGGTGACTATTTCTTCTTTTTCTTTTCGGGTGCCTGCTCTGTGCGCGGACTTATGATTTTGCGGTAGCGGGCATCGTCGTTGATAATGCTCAACGCTTCCTTATAGATGTCGTTCTGCTCGTTGACAATCTGGAAATACGCGCCCGTCGAGAACAAATCGTTGGCTATCGCCGCTTTGACAAACGTGCGGAGCATCTCCTTTGATTTGGCAAACTGCGACTTGTCGAAGTCAACCTTCTCCGCTTTGCCGGCGTCAACAAGATTGTTGAGCATCTCGTCGGTCACCGTGAACTCCTTGATGAATTTCTGAGCGTCGGGATACTGCGCTTTCAAGTCGGCGCGGTTCTTGTCCACATATCGTAGTGCGAACTGTGGAATTATGCCTTTGGCTACAAGACGGCGGTGATAGTCGGTGTATTGTGTCGTGTCGAGCGGCACAAACACGTCAGGCATGATACCGCCTCCGCCATAGACGGTGCGGTGCAGGCGCAGGGTGGTATGTTTCAGCGAGTCGGCGAAATGGATGCTGTCAGCGCTTTGCAGCTCGCCGTGGTTGTAGCGGTCGATGATGTCCTTGTCGTAGTCCTCGCGGTCGCCTTTGACATACGGCTTCTGGATGTTGCGTCCCGAAGGGGTGTAATAGCGTGCGATTGTGAGGCGGAACGATGAAGAGTCAGGCAGCAGAAACTCGCGTTGCACAAGGCCTTTGCCGAAAGAACGGCGGCCTACGACCACACCGCGGTCCCAGTCCTGAACGGCTCCTGAGAGAATTTCGCTTGCCGACGCTGAAAACTGATTGATCATCACAACAACCTTCTGTGTCCGGAATGTACCCGAGCCGTCGGCGTTAAGGTTCTGTCGCGGACTTTTGCGTCCCTGGGTGTAGACTATAAGGTTGCCGCGGTTGAGCATCTCGTTGGCTATTTGTGCGGCAATCTGCATATATCCGCCGCCATTGTCGGTGAGGTCAAGAATCAATTGCTGCATGCCTTGTTTCTTGAGTTTTGTGATGGCGTCTTTAAACTCTTTGTATGATGTGGCGGCAAATCGCGACAGGCGGATATAGCCGGTCTTCCCGTCTGCCATATACACGGCGTCGATGCTGTTCAGCGGGATGTCGTCGCGCGTGATTCTGAATTCGAGCAGCTCGGCATTGCTTCCGCGTTTCACCTTGATGTTCACCTTCGTGCCTTTTGGACCACGAAGGCGCTTCATAATGTCGGTGTTCTTCAGCTTGCGTCCGGCGATGATGGAGTCGTCGACGGCGATGAAACGGTCGCCAGGCAGTATGCCAACCTTTTCCGACGGACCGCCGGCAATGGTCTGCACAACGTAGAGCGTGTCTTTCTGCATGTTGAACTGGATTCCGATGCCGCTGAAGCTGCCCTGCATCGTTTCCTGCGACGATGTGGTCTCCTCTTTGGTGCTGTATGACGAATGTGGGTCGAGATTCTCAAGAATTCCCCGCACGGCGTTTTCAACAATCTTTTCTTCGTCGACATTGTCAACATAGAGATTGTTTACGATGTTTTCAACCATAAGCAGTTTCTGTTGTTGCCGCGAAGCGGAGTTGCTGCGCGAGTATTGCGCGGATATGCCAAAAGTCGCCGCGGCGCATATCACAGCGGCGGCTAAATATTTCATTTTTTTCATTTTCGCAGTCTGTTATATTGTTGTCTAAATCTCAAAAGTGTAGCCCGGCGGAAGCAGGTCGGTCACGTCGCGTCCGAGGCTTATCAACTCGCGCACGATGGACGAGCTGATGCTGCCATACTCAGGAAGCGTGTAGAGAAGCACGGTCTCCAGACCCGCAATCTTGCGGTTGATGTCGGCAAGCGTCTTTTCGTATTCAAAGTCCTTAACCGTTCGCACACCACGCAGAATGTAGCGTGCGCCGCATTGCTCGGCTGCCTCGACGGTTAGACCGCTGTAGGCAATGACCTCCACTCGGGGTTCATCGGCATAAAGGCGTCTGATGGCGTCAAGACGGTCTATTTCGGGAAGGAAGGAATGCTTCTTGCTGTTCATGCCCACAGCCACCACGATTTTGTCGAAAAGAGGCAATGCGCGTTCCACGATTGAATGGTGTCCGATTGTAAAAGGGTCGAACGAACCGGGAAAAATCGCTATATGTTGGTTCATAGTCGTATTGTTTAATGAGTCATATCCATATTGTCGTTGTCTTCCACGACAAGGTTGTCTACTATAAACAGCTGGCGTTCCATTGTGTTCTTGCCCATATAGAACTCCAGCATTTCTTTTACAGAGTCTTCCTTGCGCAGCTTCACTTGGTCAAGGCGCATGTCGGGACCGATGAAATCCTTGAACTCATCGGCTGAGATTTCTCCAAGACCTTTGAATCGTGTGATTTCAGCATTCTTGCCAAGCCTGTTGATGGCTGTTACGCGTTCGTCGTCGGTATAGCAGTAGTATGTCTCGTCTTTCACCTTCTTTTTCCCTCGCGACGTGTTTTTGTTGCGCACGCGGAACAGTGGCGTCTGGAGGATATAGACGTGGCCTTTCTTTACCAAGTCGGGGTAGAACTGAAGGAAGTACGTAATCATCAGCAGGCGGATATGCATTCCGTCGACATCGGCATCGGTCGCGATAATCACCTTGTTATAACGTAGGTTCTCGATGCCGTCGGCAATGTCGAGGGCGGCGTCGAGCAGATAGAACTCTTCGTTGGCCTTGATGTCTTTCTGCGACTTGCCAAACGTGTTGAGCGGCTTTCCGCGGAGTGAGAACACTGCCTGGGTCTCAACATTGCGCACTTTGGTGATTGTTCCCGTTGCCGAAAGTCCCTCGGTTATGAAAAGCGACGTGTCGTCGCGCCTGTCGCCTTTGGCGTCGCAATAATGCACGCGGCAGTCGCGCAGTTTCTTGTTGTTGAGGCTCGCTTTCTTGGCGCGTTCTCGCGTCTGCTTGGTCACGCCGGCGATGGCTTTGCGCTCCTTTTCGCTTTCCTGAATCTTGTGGAGCATTATCTCTGCCGTCTGCGACTCGATGTGCAGATAGTTGTCGAGCTCGCGTTTGATGAAGTCGCCGATAAACTTCGCCACCGTCAACGAGCCGTCGGGACTCATGTCGCGTGAGCCGAGTTTTGTCTTGGTCTGCGACTCAAACACCGGTTCCTGCACCTTGATGCTGATTGCAGCAACCATACCGTTGCGGATGTCGGAATATTCGAAATTCTTTCCGTAAAACTCCTTGATTGTGCGCGAAACAGCCTCTCTGAATGCCGACAGGTGAGTGCCGCCCTGGGTGGTGTGCTGACCGTTGACAAACGAATAGTATTCCTCGCCATACTGGTTGGCGTGGGTTATAACCACCTCGATGTCGGTGCCTGTGAAATGCATTATAGGGTAAAGCGGGTCGTTGGTCATATTCTCGCGCAGAAGGTCGACAAGACCATTGCGTGAGTGTATGCGCCTACCGTTGTATACGATTGTGAGACCGGTGTTGAGAAACGAGTAGTTTTTCATCATCGTCTCCACAAACTCATCGTTGTATTTGTAGTTCAGGAATATGTCCTTGTCGGGAACAAACTTGACATATGTGCCGTTTTCCTCGTCGGTTGGGCAGATTGGGCAGTCGTCGGTGATTTCTCCACGGCTGTAGCACACTTTCTTTTTCTCGCCGTTGCGGCATGAGGAAATCTCGAAATATGTCGACAGTGCATTGGTGGCTTTCATGCCCACACCGTTCAGCCCGACCGACTTCTTGAAGGCGTCGGAATCATACTTTGCGCCGGTGTTCATCTTCGACGATACGTCGACAACCGACTCCAACGGGATGCCGCGGCCATAGTCGCGCACTTCCACGGTGCCGTCGTCGGTGATGTTCACAACAATCTGTTTTCCGAAACCCATGGCAAACTCATCGATGGAGTTGTCGATCACTTCTTTCAGAATCACATAGATTCCGTCGTCGGAATGCGAGCCATCGCCCAGCTTTCCGATATACATGCCAGGGCGTTTGCGGATGTGCTCTTTCCAGTCGAGCGTCTTGATGTCGTCGCTCGTATAGTCTGCAGCCGTTGACGCCTGCTCAAAATCCAAATCTTCTGCCATTACCGTTGTCTTTTAAATATGGCGGGCCACTGAGATTTCAAGCTCGTTGAGGTCCATGACGCGTTCGGCTATGGTGCCGTTGCGGTCAATGATGAATATTGCTGGAAGAGAGCCTACGTTGTAGTTCACGAGATTCTTCGACTGCGCTCCAGCGGGGTCGAACACTGCGGTCCACGGCAAGTTCTTGGCTGCGTCTTTCCATGAAAATTCAGAAGCGTCATAACCCACCTGATAGATGCTGAATCCGCGTGAGGAATATTTCTTGTTTATGTCGGCGAGGATGCGGTTGAACTCCGGCGACTCTTTGGCTGCGTAAGTGGTGAAATTGAGAAGCACCACCTTGCCGCTCACTGCAACGTCACTCAGTTTGCGCACCTTGCCGCCGGCGTCTTTAAGGGCAATGTCGAAATAGCCGATCTGGTTGGCGTGGATTGTGTCGGAAGGTGAGGCATTGCGTGGCTGCATGCGCATGCCTGCCATGTATTCAGCCTCCATATATTTTGTCAAAGGATTGCCCTCGCGGAATGTGCCGTAGCCCGTGGCAACAGCTCCGATAATCTTAAGGTCGGCGGCGTTGGATGGGTCAAACAGGCGATGTCCGTCAACGATTTTCTCCACTGTATAATAAGCCACGATGCTCGACGGGTCTTTCAGAAGTCGCTCCGTGAGTTCACGCTTTGTCTTGACATAATCCTGGCTGTCGGCAGCCTTGCCCGACAATGCCTGGACTTTGCGGTTCACCTCGGTGAGCCAGATGGCGTTGTCTGAGCCGGTCAGGGTGTAGCCGGTGTCGAAATTAGCGGTGTCGGCTTTCAGCTCGATATGGTCGAGACTGTCGATGGGGAAGTAGGCATATCTGCCATTGTATTCCAATCGGTAGATTTCAGGGAATGCCGGGGCGGCGCCATGGTAGGCAAACTTGCCGTCGCCATCGGTCTCGATTGAGTCGATGTTCACCCACACGCCGTTGTCGGTGCGCTGCACAACCATTTTCTTGTTTGCGGCGCCGTCGATTGTTCCTTTAATCTCAAAACTATTCTTATCGCCGCAGGCATACAGCACCCCGGCGAGCATCACGAGTATATAAAGCAGTTTTCTCATTACAGTTATGTTTTTATGCCCCAAAGTTACATTTTTTCTGCGAAACTTTTCGCATTAAGGAGACAAACAAATGCATCAAGGCTCCTTTTGTTGACCCAAAACAGTCCGATAATTGCTAATATTCGTAAAACATATTCAAATAACCACAATTCCGGCTCTGAATATTTGCTCCTTTCAAGTTTCAACGATAATTTTGCACCATCAAGATGCAAAAAGCATCTGAAAATAGATGAAATGAAAATTTTAAGTTGTTCGATATTTGCCATGCTTGCCTTTGTTGCAGCGCCGTCGGCGTCGGCTCAAGTGTCGCGCATTGCCTTGGAAACAAGACACTGCCAGCATGAGAACTATGTGAATGTCTACGAATATGATTTCGTCGACGTTCAACCGCAATTCCCGGGCGACGACAGAGGCTTGATGAACTACATCAACCATGAGCGCAAATATCCTTGTGACGCATACCGCAGTCATATACAAGGGCGTGTGGTTTGCAGTTTTATCGTAAACACAGACGGCTCAGTCTGCAACGTGTCGGTGATAAAGGGTGTCCACCCTTCGCTCGACAGGGAAGCGATGAGAATAGTCAAGAATATGCCGGCGTGGAAACCTGGCCGGTTGGGAGGTGAGGATGTGCCTGTAAGATGCATAATTCCGATTGCCTTCCGTCTATAACAAGACCACAAATCTTTTTCATAATCTTATATTTTACCTCCTAACCTGTTGATAGGCCCGGAGGTTTTTTTTATGCCATTATGCGTCGTTTTCGGGTTGCGCATACCTAATTGTTGTGATACGCCCCATTCTCTTTACCATTTTTTTGCGATTGTAGCAGGAAAAAAGTGAAAATAACTTTGCGGTTGAAAAAATATCACAACAATCTGCAATGAACAAAACTGTATTATTACTGTCGGCTTGCCTGGTTGCTTCGATTATTCCAGCCAATGCGCGACGCAATAACAAAGAAGTTGAAAAAACGGTTACTACGACCACAACGGTGGTGCGCGGTGACACAACAATCACTACTACAACTGTAACATCGACGCCGGCTGCGCAGGAAAGCCAGCCTGGCAAACGCTCGTTTAAGTCGCGCCTTTCTCTTGGAGGATATGGCGAGGCTGTGATGACTCGAAATTTCTATAGCGACAATGTGAACCGATATTCTAAGGCGGAGGACTATAAGGATGCGAAAGGTCACAACCGTTTCGATCTGCCGCACGCTGTTATCATGCTTGGATTCGACTTCGGCCGTGGCTGGACTTTCGGCTCGGAAATTGAGTTTGAACATGGCGGCACGGAGAGTGCTGTCGAGATGGAGGCGGAAGAAACAGGCGAATGGGAGAAGGAGATTGAGCGCGGCGGTGAGGTCGCTCTTGAGCAATTGTGGATAAACAAGGAGTTCCGCCCGTGGATTCAGGTGCGCGCCGGACACATGGTGGTGCCTGTGGGCTCGCTAAACAGCAACCACCTCCCAAATGAGTTTTTCACGGTCTACCGTCCGGAGGGCGAGGCTACGATTCTGCCGAGCACTTGGCATCAGACGGGCATCAGCGTGTGGGGAAATTACAAATGGATGCGCTATGAGGTGATGGCTTTGCCGGCGCTAAACTCTTGCTTCTTCTCGAAAGACGCATGGGTGCATTATGGCGCAACTTCTCCTTTCGAATTCACTCCGGCAAACAATATCGCCGTGGCTGCCAGACTTGATTTCTTCCCGGTGCAGGGGCTGAGACTGTCGGCAAGCGGATATTTCGGCAACTCGTTCAACAACACGTTGCAGTCTGACTTCAACGGCAAGTACAAGGACGTGAAGGGGGCTGTCACTATCGGTTCGTTCGACATGGAGTATAAAGGCTATGGTTTGATTGTCAGAGGAAACGCTACTTACGGTCATCTCGGCGACGCTGATAAAATTTCAGACTATAACCGACTTCAGATGAAAACGTCGCCCTACAAGCGCACGCTCGTGGGAAAGGAGGCTTATTCTTATGGCATAGAGGCTGGTTACAATATCCTGCGCCCGTTCTCAAGCATAAAGTACGACAAGCTGTATGTGTTCGGCAGATATGAGGCTTACGATGCCTACAAGCCTGCCAACGGAAACTACCGCGACTATCCGTGGACGGAAATTAAGCGTATGGCCGTAGGCCTCAATTATATGCCGATGAAGCAAATCGTCATCAAGGCGGAGTATTCAAAACGGTTCTTGAAAAGTCAGTACAACGATGAGCCGTCAATCTCTTTGGGTGTAACCTATACCGGCGACTTCCTTTAACTCGAAAATCAACAACAACTACTACAAATAATAAATACAATGAACAAAATCATTAAATTCCCGATGCTTGCCCTTACTGCGGCAGCAATGACTCTTGGTTTCGCTTCTTGTAGCGACAACAACGACCCAACTCCCGATGACTCTTCGGCTAAAGACGCCAAATTCGAGGCTATCGCCAAGCAATATCTGGCAAACACTGTCAACATCACTTATCAGAACCTTGCCGACAAGACTGAACTTCTCGTTGACCAGCTCAAGGCTCTCCGCGCCGACAAGACTGATGCCAACGTGCGGACTGCATGCAAAACATTCCTCGAGGCTCGCGCTTGGTGGGAGAAGAGCGAGGCTTTCCTTTTTGGCGCTGCCGGTGATTTCGGAATCGACCCGCACATCGACTCTTGGCCTTTGGACCTTGACGGTCTTCTCGTGGCGTTGAAAAACGACGCTCAGATTGCTGCGATGGATTCTGAAGACGGTGATGCTTATGCTGGCAACAAACTCGGTGCCGAACTGCTCGGTTTCCACGGTATCGAATATATAATCTTCAAGGACGGCGCTGCAAAGCCTGCCTCTGAAATCACCGACAAGGATTTGGTCTACGCTATCGCTGTTGCAGGCGACTTGCGCAACAAATGCTATCAGCTTCAAGTTTCTTGGGCTGGCGCAGACGCTTGTCCTAAAAACCGTGTCGCAAAATTGGAGGATCTTGAGTGGAACACGACTACAACCGGCGGGTTCTCTTACAACGAGAATATGCTGAACTCTGGAAAGGCTGGAAGCACGTATGTGACTTGGACCGCAGCCATGCAGCAGATAATCGATGGTTGTATGGATATCAGCGATGAGGTCGGAACTTCAAAAATCGGCAAGCCTCACACTGGTGAAGACAAAAACTACATTGAGTCGCCTTACAGCGAGAACTCAATCACCGACTTCTACGACAACATTCTCAGCATTCAGAATTCTTACATGGGCGGCATTGATGGCAAACGCGACGAGGCTAAATCGCTTCATGCTTATGTCAAGAGCGTGAACGCTGATCTTGACTCCAAAGTGGTGGCTGCCATCGACAATGCTCTTGCCAAAATCAAGGGTATGAAGGCTCCGTTCGTGAAGAACTACACCGACGCTTCCTGCCAGGAGGCTATGGATGCATGCGACGCTTTGAACAAGGTTTTGGCTACTGTGAAAGAAGAACTTGCAAAATAAAAAATCAATCCCATATACAACAAAATGAAAAGACAACTTACAATCGTAAGTCGTTATATGGCAATGAGCATCTTGGTATGCTCATTTGCCGCTTGTAGCGACGACAATCCAAAGCCGGGAACCGGCGACGAAAAGGAACTAAGTGAAGAGTATTATTCCGGTGGAAAACTCGGTACAACATTCAACCAGTCGGCGACTGCCTATGAGGACCCGACTGTCCCTGTTGAGGAAGGCGGTATGAGCGACCGGTTCAAGTATGGCGAATATTTCTTTGAGCGTGCGTTCAACCAGAGCAACAAGCCGTTCAATGGCCTCGGACCGCTCTACGTTCGCAACTCTTGTATCTCATGCCACCCTGGCTACGGCCACGGTCGCCGCATGGACCGCTATCGTGCAAACGACTGGGGAAACGGCTACCTGCTTGTGGTCTACGACCGCAACACGAATGCCTACTTGTCGTCGCTGACCGGTATGCCGCAGACAAAGGCGGTGGAACCGTTCAAGGCTCCGCTCGACGAGGAGAAAATACAAATCACATGGCCTACCTACACCGACGAGTGGGGAAACAAGTTTGACGACGGTGAGACTTACGAGTTGATATATCCGGAAGTCAAGATTCCTGAGAGTGCGTTCTATGTGCCTATCGAATGCAACAACAAGCCGTTGCCTTATGCCGATGTTGAGGTGCGACTTGAGTCGACAATCGGCATTTATGGAACTGGATTGCTCGACGCTATCGACGATGCCGACATCCTTGCGCAATACAAGGCTGAGGAGGCGAAGGGTGCGAAGCTGAATCCTGCTATCTTTGCAAACGGCGACTTCGTGAAGAAATATAAGGACGGACACGTGCTGCGCTACACCTACGCTCTCTCCCGCGGCCCGTTGCAGGACGGCCCTGGCGCCAACGCTATCTGGAACATCACCAACGTGACGCGCAGCGACCGCCGTTCTCACTATATGACGGAGGCTTATGCCAAGAAGGCGATGAACGACAAGGACGTGCAAGATAAGTTCTATGAGTATTTCCCTGACTGGAACAAGACGGGAAACGTTGCCAACGACATTTACAACTATCTTATGAACAAGGAACTCCCTGTTGAGATGACCGACGATGACTATGTTAACTTCTACATCTGGCATCGTGGTCTGGCTGTGCCTGCGGCGCGCAATCTCGACAACCCAACGGTGAAACGCGGAAAGGAATTGTTTACCGAACTTGGATGCACTTCGTGCCACCGTCCGTCATGGACTACGGGCGACGACAATTTCACCGATCCAAACGGGTTCTTCAAGAATGCCGACGCTCGTCTGCCTCGATATCCGCACCAGAAGATTTGGCCGTACACCGATATGGTGCAGCATCGCTTGATGATGCCTAACGACATCCGCACCGGTTGGTGCCGCACAACTCCGCTGTGGGGACGTGGTCTGGCTCTTGTTTGCTCTGGTCATCAGGACCGTATGCATGATTGCCGCGCCCGCAACGTGCTGGAGGCGATTATGTGGCATGGATGTCCGGGTAGCGATGCCCGTTGGACGGTGGAGAAATTCCGCAAGCTGAGCAAGGCTGACCGCGACGCTGTTGTTGAATTCATCAACGCTATCTAACCGTTTTGATGAGGGTACTGAAGAAAACGTCATTCGGGCTGATGGCAATCATCCTTGTGGTGCTTGCCGTCGGCACGATTTTACAGAAAATCGACAGCTCTGCCGTTGCCGCCTACACAAGCCCGTGGTTCGTGGCTTTGTGGACGGTGATGGCGGTGTCGGCTGTCGCATATATGCTGCGCAGCAGGCTGTATCGCCGGCTGCCGGCTTTTGCTGTTCATGCATCGTTTGCCGTCATTCTTGCCGGGGCGCTGACATCGTGGCTCACAAGCGAGCACGGCACGCTGCGCCTGAAGGATGGTGCGGAGGCAAGCGCGTTTACGCTCGACGACGGCTCTGTTGCGAAAATGCCGTTCAGCCTTAAGCTGCAACGGTTTGAGATTGAATATTATGCCGGAACGGAGGCGCCGATGGACTTTGTCAGCCATCTGTCGGCTGATGGGGTGAATGGCACCGCGTCGATGAACAATGTGTTTTCTCATCGCGGCTACCGTTTCTATCAGTCGGGCTATGACAGCGAGGGCGGATCGGTGTTTACCGTGGCTCACGACCCGATGGGCATCGGTGTGACCTATGCAGGATATGCTCTGTTGCTTGCAAGCATCTGCTGGTTCATGATGTCGGGAAAATCGCGTTTCCGCAGTTTGTTGAGAAAGTTGTCGGCAAAGCCGTTGGCGGTTGTGGGAGCACTGATGGTGGCAATGTCGGCGCAGGCTTCTGATTTGCCGGCTTTGCCTCAACAGCAAGCTGAGGAGATGGGTAATCTGTACGTGCTTTACGGCGACCGCATCTGTCCGTTGCAGACTATGGCGAAAGAATTCACAGAGAAACTTTGCGGCAACGCTACGTTCGACGGATTGTCGGCGGAGCAGGTGCTTTCTGGCTGGCTGTACTATCCAACTGATTGGAGCAAGGTGCCGATGATCAAAATCAAGAGCGCCGAGGTGCGACGCTTGCTTGGCATTGATGGCAAATATGCTTCTGTGCGCGATTTCTTTTCTGATGTCAACGAGTATAAGCTCGAGAAACCGCTCCGTGGCATTGACCGCTTCGCTGATCCTCAGGGGCTGCGCGAGGCTGCCGAGAAATTCGACATTATAAACCGTCTTACAACCGGCAAGTCGTTGAAAATATTTCCGCTGAAGGATGCTGAAGGCAAAATTGGATGGTTCTCGCAGGGCGATGACAATATCCCTGTCGAAACCGACACACAGGAATGGATGTTTGTGAAGATGAGTCTTAGTTACGCCAACGAGTTGGTGCAGACCGGACGATGGACCGACTTGTCTGATTTCTACACGAAAGTGCGCAAATATCAGCGGAAAAACGGAGGAGCGACATTGCCTTCCGACACTCGTTTCAAGGCGGAGAAGACTTACAACACCGTCAGCAACGCCCGTCCGCTTGCCATAACATTGATGTGCGTGGGGCTGGTGGCTTTCTTCTCGTTCTGCCTGTTGTCGGCACGCGGTGGCCGCCCTCGGCGGTGGGCGGTGTTGACGCTGCGTGCAATCGCGGTGGCGGCGTGGCTGTATATATCCGTTATTATCGTTCTGCTATGGTTTGTGAGCGGTCATATCCCGATGTCAAACGGCTATGAGACGATGCTGTTTCTGGCTTGGTGCGCAGTGCCGATAGCGATGCTTGCCGAGCGTCGCATGCCGTTGGCTCTGCCAATGGGCGTGCTGCTCTGCGGAATGACGACGATGGTGGCGATGATGGGCTTCTCCAACCCGAGGATGTCGCAGCTGATGCCGGTGCTGCAGTCGCCGTTGCTGAGTGCGCATGTGGCGGTGATTATGGTTGCCTATGCGCTGCTTGCGTTTATGGCAATGAACGGCATCGCCGCTTTCGTGATGCGTATGCGCAACCGTGCTGCCACAGATGAGATAACGGTGCTGAAAGAGCATAGCGAACTGTTGCTGTATCCAGCGGTGATGCTGCTCACCATAGGCATCTTTCTTGGTGCCGTTTGGGCAAACGTGTCGTGGGGACGCTATTGGGGCTGGGATCCGAAAGAAGTGTGGGCTTTGATCACGATGATTGTCTATGCTTTCGCATTCCACCGCGAGTCATTCCCGTGGCTGCGGAGGCCGATGGCTTTCCATGCCTATATGGTGTTGGCTTTTTTCAGTGTGCTGTTCACATATTTCGGTGTAAACTTTTTCTTGACAGGTATGCACAGTTACGCATAAGATTAAATATAATTACATTGACGTTTACTTCAATTAAGGAGGCTGCCAGTAGTGAATACGCGCAGCCTCCGCTTTTTATTCCCATAACAGAATATTGCTGTCGTGTAAAGCTTTTTACAGAGCGGCATAAAATTTAAACATATTTCCTGACTTTGACAGATTTATTCTTACCGACAACACGCCAATGCGCCAAGCCTATGTAAAAATGTTTTGCAATATAATTAGCTAAAATTAACTATGGGAGGGTAATTATTGTGTTCTTGTTTGTTAAATTTGTAAATTCGAAAAACAAATTGCAAAATTATGAAGAATCCATGGTTAAACATTTCACTTAGCGACACTGTCGCCGATTGCGACAACACGATGTCACATTCGCTTTGTGGCGGTAATCGAGGAAAATCGGAATAATCCTTGATGCCGGCACTTATAATTTGGAGATATTAAAAACAACTGAAAACTCTAAAAACAAATAGTAATGAAACGGAAAATTACTATTCTGACGATAGCCTTTTTATCGTCGATGCTAATGTATGCTAGTGCTTTTGCAGCAGCAACCGGGCGTTGTGGAGATTCAATAACATGGACTCTCGACGATTCAGGCAACCTCACGTTGTCAGGAAGTGGCGAAATGTGGAACAATGGCTATGACGATTCGCCTTTTAAGGATTATGAAATAAGAAAAGCGACAGTCAAATATGGCATTACGAGCATCGGGGAATCTGCTTTCCTGGGTTGCCGTGGCATGACCGAACTGACATTGCCTAACAGCGTGACGAGCATCGGGGGTAATGCTTTCGAAGGTTGCAGTGGCTTGACCGAACTTATATTGCCTAACAGCGTGACGAGCATCGGAAATGCTGCTTTCGTTGATTGCAGCGGCTTGACCGAACTTATATTGCCGAACAGCGTGACGAGCATCGGGGTTAATGCTTTCGAAGGTTGCAGCGGCTTGACCGAACTTATATTGCCGAGCAGCGTGACGAGCATCGGGGATTATGCGTTCTATGGTTGCTCTGGCTTGACCGAACTTACATTGCCTAACAGCGTGACGAGCATCGGGGATGGTGCTTTCCGCGGTTGCAGTGGCTTGACCAAGTTGACATTGCCGAACAGCGTGACGAGCATCGGAAATGCTGCTTTCCGCGGTTGCAGTGGCTTGACCGAACTGACATTGCCGAACGGCGTGACGAGCATAGGAGATGGTGCTTTCTGCGGTTGCACTGGCTTGGAGAAGATTACAGTAGAGAGTGGAAACAGTTGCTATGACTCCCGCGATAATTGCAATTCAATAATTGACACGGAAACCAACACATTGATTGTTGGATGCAAAAACAGTGTCATACCGAACAGTGTGACGAGCATAGAAGATGGTGCTTTCCGCGGTTGCAGTGGCTTGACCGAACTGACATTGCCAAACAGCATTACGAGCATCGGGGATTTTGCTTTCTCTTTATGCAGTGGCTTGACCGAACTGACATTGCCCAACAGTCTGACGGAAATCGGAAAATCTGCTTTCCGCGGTTGCAGTGGCTTGACCGAACTTATATTGCCGAACAGCGTGACGAGCATCGGGGATTTTGCTTTCCTGGGTTGCCGTGGCTTGACCGAACTGACATTGCCTAACGGCATTACGAGAATCGAGGAATCTGCTTTCCGCGGTTGCCGTGGCTTGACCGAACTGACATTGCCGAGCAGCGTGACGAGCATCGGGGATTGTGCGTTCTATGGTTGCAGTGGCTTGACCGAACTTATATTGCCGAACAGCGTGACTAGCATCGGAAATTATGCTTTCAGCGATTGCAGTGGCTTGGAGAAGATTACAGTAGATCGAGGAAACAAACGCTACGACTCCTGGGGTAATTGCAATTCAATAATTGAAACGGGAACCAATACATTGATTGTTGGATGCAAAAACAGTGTCATACCTAACAGCGTGACGAGCATCGGGGATTGTGCGTTCTATGGTTGCACTGGCTTGACCAAACTGACATTGCCGAACAGTGTGACGAGCATAGGAGATGGTGCTTTCAGTGGTTGCAGTGGCTTGACCGAACTGACATTGCCTAACAGCGTGACGAGAATCGGGGATTGTGCGTTCTATGGTTGCACTGGCTTGACCGAACTTATATTGCCGAACAGTGTGAGTAGCATCGGGGATATTGCTTTCACATATTGCAGCGGATTAGAAAAGATAACAGTAGAGAGTGGAAACAGTTGCTACGACTCCCGAGATAATTGCAATTCAATAATTGATACAGAATTCAACACATTGATTGTTGGATGCAAAAACAGTGTCATACCGAACAGCGTGACGAGCATTGGGTATTATGCTTTCTATGGTTGCAGCGACTTGACCGAACTGACATTGCCGGACAGCGTGGCGAGCATCGGAGATGGTGCTTTCATTTGTTGCAGCGACTTGTCGAAGATAACATCGTTGGCTGAAATTCCGCCAGTGTGTGGCTCCGGAGTGTTTGACAGAGTCAATAAAACTAACTGTGAGTTGATTGTTCCGGAAGGATCTGTTGCCGCCTATAAGCAGGCGGAAGTCTGGAATGAATTCAGCAACATAAGGGGCTTTTCCGGAGTTGAGGTCACCGTGGCTGGCAAGACACGGAAGATAGTGGTAGAATAGCCGCATCGCGCGTTGACATTGTTTCGTGGCGGATAGCTCGCGTATTCCGTCTTTTTTACGTTGAGCATATATAGACAAAAGGACTGGCACGGGTGTAGGTCCTTTTGTCCATAAAAGTATTGCCGCAGGGCAATCGTCAAAACTATTTCCTGACGTTGGCAAATCTTGAATGCTGGTTTTTGTATTTACCTATAAAACGAGTCATTCCAGTGGCTGCGGAGGCCGATGGCTTTCCACGCCTATATGGTGTTGGCTTTTTCAGTGTGCTCCTTTGTGTAGGCATCGTCGTGAACACCCGCCACGGCACGGCCGCTGGGGTCGTTGACACCGCGGAACGAGGCGTCCCAGGCGAGGGCTTCGGCGGTGGAGCATGCCACGCTCGGCACGCTCGGCACGCTGCGAGCCGCACTGTCGGACGGGAAATATCCTTCAAAGATGGTGCGGTAGTAATATTCTTCCTTGTTCTGCGGTGGGTTGATGGGGAATCGTTCTGCCGCATGCGCCATCTGTTTGTCGGTGACGGCTGCTGCAGTCACTTCTTTGAGGGTGTCGATCCAGCTGTAGCCCACTCCGTCGGAAAATTGCTCTTTCTGTCGCCAAGCGACGCTCTCTGGGAGCATATCGGCAAAGGCTTCGCGGACTATGCGCTTCTCGATGGTTTTGCCGGGACACATCTTGGATTCCGGATTGAGCCGCATCGCAACGTCAAGAAATTCTTTGTCGAGAAACGGCACGCGTCCTTCAACGCCCCATGCCGACAGCGACTTGTTGGCGCGCAGGCAGTCGTAGAGGTGCAGCTTCGACAGCTTGCGCACTGTCTCTTCATGAAATGCGCGTGCGTCGGGTGCTTTGTGGAAGTAAAGGTAGCCTCCAAACACTTCGTCGGCGCCTTCGCCGCTGAGCACCATCTTTATTCCCATGCTCTTGATTACGCGGGCGAGCAGATACATCGGCGTGGAGGCGCGAACGGTGGTGACATCGTAGGTCTCGATGAAATATATCGCATCGCGCACGGCGTCGAGGCCCTCCTGGATAGTGTAGTTGATTTCGTGGTGCACGGTGCCTATATAGTCTGCCACTTCACGGGCTTTTGCCAAATCGGGCGCACCTTTCAATCCTACGGCAAAAGAGTGGAGTTGAGGCCACCATGCCTCTTTCTTGTCGTCGGTCTCGATGCGGCGTGCGGCAAATTTTTTGGCAATGGCGGAAATTACCGAACTGTCGAGTCCTCCGGAAAGCAGCACACCGTAGGGCACGTCGCTCATCAGCTGCCGTCTGACGGCGTCTTCAAGGGCGTCGTGCAGGGCTTTTATATCGGCGGTGTTGTCTTTGACGGCATCGTAGCTCATCCAGTCGCGTTTGTACCAGCGGACCATCTTGCCGTCGCTGCCGCGGTAGTAATGTCCTGGCAAAAATGGCTCATACTCGTCGCAGAAGCCTTCAAGGGCTTTGAGCTCGCTGGCGCAGTACACGCGCCCTTCGTTGTCATGGCCAATGTAGAGCGGAATCACGCCTATGGGGTCGCGGGCAATGAGGAAATCATCGGTTTCCTCATCATACAGTGCGAAGGCGAAGATGCCGTTGAGGTCTTCGAGAAAGTCGATGCCTTTGTCGCGGTAGAGCGCAAGGATCACCTCGCAGTCAGACCCTGTGGCAAAGTCGTATTTGCCTTCGTAGCGCTGGCGGATGTCGCGGTGGTTATAAATCTCGCCGTTGACTGCAAGAATCTGCTTGCGGTCGGGGGAGAACAATGGTTGGCCGCCGCTTTCGGGGTCGACGATTGAAAGACGTTCGTGGGCGAGAATGGCTGACTTGCCGCAATAGATGCCGCTCCAGTCAGGACCGCGGTGGCGTATTTTTTTTGACATTGCCAATGCCTTGGGACGCAATGCCGAAACGTCGCTCTTGATGTTGAAGATTGCTGCTATACCACACATGATAGTATCGTTTTTTAGACTTGTTTGGTTTTAAGATATTTGTCGATGTCGGCTGCCGCTTGGCGTCCGGCGGCAATGCACCGCACCACAAGACTTGCCCCTGTGGCTGCGTCGCCTGCCACAAACACGTTGTCGGGCAATTCGGGTTGCTGGGGCTTAAGAAATCCCATGGCGAGCAACACAAGGTCAGCGTCGATGACTTCCTTTTTGCTGGTGGGTTTCATCAGCGGGCGTCCGCCTTCGGGGTTTGGCGTCCATTCCACTTCCTCCACCTCCACTCCGATGACATTGTTGTCCTTGCCGATGAATCTGGTCGACGACAGACACCACCTTCGCTCGCAGCCTTCCTCATGGCTCGAACTTGTGCGCAGCACTTGCGGCCACTGTGGCCATGTGGTGGCTGGGTTGTTGCCTACCGGAGGCTTCGGCATGATTTCAATCTGCGTCACAGCCACGGCGCCTTGACGGATGCTCGTGCCTATGCAGTCGCTGCCGGTGTCGCCTCCGCCGATTACCACCACTCGCTTGCCTTTTGCCGTCACCCGCTCGTCGGCTGAGAATGTCTGTCCGGCAAGCACCCGGTTTTGTTGGCTCAGCAGGTCGAGCGCGAAATGCACACCGTTGAGGTCGCGTCCGGGAATGTTGAGGTCGCGCGCCTGGGGGGTGCCTGTGCAGACGGCATAGGAATCGAATCCCTTGGGAAGATTGAGGATGTCGATGTCGGCATTCACCTCAAAAGTTATGCCTTCTGCCTTCATCACATCGATGCGGCGGTCTATGATGGCTTTGTTGAGCTTGAAATTGGGAATGCCGAAGCGGAGCAGTCCTCCAACAGCCTCGCGGCGTTCGAACACGGTGACGTCGTAGCCGCGGCGGTTCAATTGGTTGGCTGTTGCCAGTCCGGCGGGGCCGCTGCCCACTACCGCCACTTTTTTGCCGTTGCGTTGATACTGCCGCGGCACCACATATCCTTCGCGGAATGCTGTCTCGGCAATTGCGCCCTCGTCTTCGCGGATGGTGACTGGAGCGTCGACGGCAAGTTTAAGCACACAGCTCTTCTCGCACAGGGCAGGGCATATGCGTCCGGTGAATTCCGGAAAATCGTTGGTCAGCGACAGTATTTCATAAGCCTCGTGCCAGTTGCCTCTGTAGATGGCGTCTTGAAATTCCGGAGGGCGGTTGCCAAGCGGACATGCCCAGTGGCAGAACGGCACGCCGCAGTCCATGCAGCGGGATGCCTGCAGGCGGCGTTCGGATGTGTTGAGGGTTTGTTCCACTTCTCCGAAGTCACGGATACGGTCGTGGATGGGGCGATAGCCCGCCTCCTGGCGTGGTACGTTAAGAAAAGCCTTAGGATTACCCATATATGTTGTTTCGTTTTATCTGTTGGGAAAATAAGTTAATAGTCACGCTGCACCTCGGCGATTTTCTGTTGTAGTTTGAGCATCTGTTCCTCGGCAAGCACCCGCTTGTATTCGATAGGTGTCACCTGTATGAAGTCGTCGACATACCGGTTCCATTCATCAAGCATCTGGCGTGCCAGCGCCGAGCCGGTGTAGCGGTAGTGCTGACGAATGAGCTCGTGCAGCTCCTTGCGTGCCGTGGAGTCTTCGATGAGCGAGAGTTCAACCATCTCCATGTTGCAGAAGTAGTCAAACTTGCGGTCGGGATCCCAAACGTATGCCACGCCGCCGCTCATGCCGGCTGCGAAATTGCGTCCGGTTGCTCCAAGCACCACAACGCGTCCGCCGGTCATATATTCGCAACAGTGGTCGCCGACACCTTCAACAACGGCAATGGCACCTGAATTGCGCACGGCAAAACGTTCGCCGACACGGCCGTTGATATAAACCTCGCCGCTTGTGGCTCCATAAAGGAGCGTGTTGCCGGCAATGGTGTTTTTCTCTGCCGCGAAATGGCTTCTGACTGGGGGTGCCACAGCGATGCGTCCGCCGCTGAGTCCTTTGCCGAGATAGTCGTTGGCCTCGCCTTCAAGCTTGAAGCTTATGCCATGGGCGAGAAACGCTCCGAAGCTTTGTCCGGCAGAGCCTTTGAATCTGACGGAAATGCTCTCGTCGGGCAGACCCTCGTTGCCGAATTTGTCGGCAATCAATCCCGACAGCATCGCGCCTACAGCGCGGTCGGTGTTGGCGATTGCATATTCGAGCGACACTTCTTTGCCGTTGCTGATAGCCGGATCGGAGGCTGTTATGATTGTGCGGTCGAGCACGCTGTCGATGTCGTGCATCTGCGCTTCTGTGTGGCGTATGCTTGCGTCTCCGCTTTCTTTATGCAGCAGGCGGGAGAAGTCGAGCAGCTCTGACTTCTGGCTGACTGCTTTGTCTATCTCAATCAAATCGGTGCGGCCTATGATGTCGTTGAATTTCCGGAATCCCATCTCTGCAAGATATTCACGCACCTCTTCGGCGAGAAAACGGAAATAGTTGACCACGTGGTCGGCATGTCCGCGGAAGTGTGCCCTCAGTTCAGGATTCTGTGTGGCAACGCCCATAGGACAGGTGTTTGAGTGGCATTTGCGCATCATCACGCATCCCAATACGATAAGCACTGTCGTGCCGAATCCAAATTCCTCGGCGCCGAGCAACGCCATGCTCACGATGTCGTGTCCGGTTTTCATTTGGCCGTCGGTCTGAAGGCGCACTTTGCCGCGCAGCCCGTTGCGCACGAGCGTCTGCTGCGTCTCGCTCAGACCAATCTCAGGCGAGATTCCGGCATACCGCATCGATGAAGCCGGCGACGCTCCTGTGCCTCCCTCGGCTCCTGAGATTACAATCAGGTCGGCCTTTGCCTTTGCCACACCCGCCGCGATGGTGCCGACACCGCTTTCCGCCACGAGTTTCACGCTGATGGCTGCGCGCGGATTGACATTCTTAAGGTCGAAAATCAGTTGCGCGAGGTCTTCGATTGAGTAAATGTCGTGGTGCGGTGGCGGAGAGATGAGTGAGATGCCTGGAATGGAGTGGCGTGTGCGGGCAATCACCTCATTGACTTTGAATCCGGGCAATTGTCCTCCCTCGCCGGGTTTCGCTCCCTGTGCCACCTTTATTTGAATCTCCTCGGCGTTGACCAGATATTCCGTTGTGACGCCGAAGCGGCCGGAGGCAATCTGCTTTGTCTTGCTCGACAGCGACACTCCGTCGACCGCCTCGTGGAAGCGGCTGCTGTCCTCGCCGCCTTCGCCCGTATTGCTGCGTGCGCCGAGTCGGTTCATTGCCAGGGCAAGTGCCTCGTGGGCTTCCTTGCTGATGGCTCCAAACGACATTGCTCCAGTTACGAAATGCTTTACAATTTCTTCTACCGGCTCCACTTCGTCAATCGGAATCGGATTTTTCTTGAACGTGAAGAAGTCGCGCAGAAATATCGGTTCTGCTTTGTGGTCGGTGGCGGCTGTGAATTCTTTGAATTTATTGTAGTTGCCTTGACGAGTGGCAAGCTGCAGCAGTGCAATCGTTTCAGGATTCCAGGCGTGGCGCTCGCCGTCTTTGCGATATGAGAACTGCCCGATGTTTGGCAGAATCTCGTCTTCGTCTTTAATGGAGAAGCCATCATCGTGGAAATGCGTGTAGCTGTCGGTGATTTCCTTCAGGCGGATACCTCCGATGGACGATGTCTGTGTCCCGAAATAGTTGCGCAGCAGCTCCTCGCTGACTCCTACAGCCTCGAAAATCTTTGCTCCGCGGTAGGAACGGATGGTGCTGATGCCCATCTTGCTCATTATTTTGTAGAGACCCTTGCAAAGAGCCTTGATGTAGTTGCTTTCAGCCGTTTCGTAGTTCATCTGCACATCGCCGCGCTTCACCAGGTCGTCGAGCACGGCGAATGCCATATAAGGGTTGATGGCGCTTGCTCCATAGCCAAGCAGCAGTGCGGCATGCATCACCTCCCTGATCTCTCCGCTCTTGACGATAAGAGCGGTCTGCACACGTTTCTGCACCGAAATCAGATGATGGTGCACAGCACTCACCGCCAGCAACGACGGAATTGCCACATGGTCGCAGTCGACGCCCTCGTCGGTCAGTATTATGTAGTTCACACCGTCGTCGACCGATGCCTCGGCGCGGCGGCACAGCTCATAGATGGCTTCCTGCAGCCCGGCGGTGCCTTTTGCCGCATCAAACAGCATTGGCAGCTTCACGGTGTTGAATCCCTTGTATCGGATATTGCAGAGAATGTCGAGCTGGGTGTTGGTCAGCACGGGGTGGGGCAGACGCACCATCTTGCAGTGCGACTCGCTTGGCAAAAGGATATTCATGCCCACAGCGCCGATATATTCTGTCAGCGACATCACCAGCTGTTCGCGGATTGGGTCTATGGCGGGGTTGGTCACCTGTGCAAACTGCTGTCGGAAGTAGTTGAACAGCAGTTGCGGACGGCTGCTCAACACGGCAAGCGGCGTGTCGTTGCCCATAGAGGCAGTAGGCTCCGACCCGTTCACGCACATAGGCTTTATGGTGCGTTCCACGTCTTCGCGCGTGAATCCGAAAGCACGCAGCTTTCTGCCGAAGAGACTGACGGCATTGTCCACTTTGCGTCCGCTGCGTAGCGTGTGCAGCTCGATGCGGTTTGTCGACAGCCATTGTCGGTATGGGCGTGCGGCGGCAAGCTGCGCTTTCAGCTCGCCGTCATAGTATATCTTGCCTTCCTGTGTGTCGACAAGCAGAATTTTGCCAGGCTGCAGACGTCCTTTTTCTTCGATGTCGGCAGGTTCGATGTCGATTACTCCAGCCTCGCTCGCAACCACCATCATACCGCCTTTCGTAATCAGATAGCGCGCCGGACGCAGACCGTTGCGGTCGAGCATTCCGCCGGCATAGCGCCCGTCGCTGAAAAGAAGTGCCGCCGGTCCGTCCCACGGTTCCATAAGGATGGAGTGGTATTCATAAAACGCTTTCAAATCCTCGCTGATAGGATTCTTGTCGTTGAACGACTCCGGCACGAGCATTGCCATTGCGTGCGGCAGACTTAGTCCCGACATTACGAAGAATTCCAGCACATTGTCGAGCGAGGCGGAGTCGCTCATGCCCGGTTGAATGATTGGACGTATGTCCTTGACGTTGCCCAACGCCGGCGTCGACAGCACGCTTTCTCTTGCCTCCATCCAGGCGCGGTTGCCGCGGATGGTGTTGATCTCGCCGTTATGCGCCAGCAGACGGAACGGCTGTGCCAAACTCCAGGTTGGAAACGTGTTGGTGCTGAAGCGGGAGTGCACCAACGCCAGCCCGCTTGTGAAATATGGTTGTGTGAGGTCTTTGAAATACTCGCGCACTTGGGTTGACGAGAGCATACCCTTATAAATGATGTTCTTGCTTGACAGCGACACTATATAGAAGTCCTTGTCGTCGATGCGGCGCTCGATGCGTTTGCGCACAAGATATAACGTGCGCTCAAAAGTGTCGGTGTCGGTAACTCCGGTAATGAAAATCTGCTTTATGTCGGGTTCTGTGTCGCGGGCGTCTTTGCCGAGAATCTCTGAGCGTACAGGCACATTGCGCATGTGCATCAGCTGCAGCCCCTCGCGCTCCACTTCTTCAATCACGATGCCCATAATGGCGGCTTGGCGTTTCTCGTCTTTTGGCAGAAACACCAGTCCGGTGCCGTATTTGCCTTTCTCCGGCACTGGAATGCCTTGAAGAAGAATGAATTCGTGTGGAATCTGAATCATAATCCCGGCGCCGTCGCCTGTCTTGTTGTCGGCACCCTCTGCGCCGCGGTGCTTCATGTTTTCAAGCACTGTCAGGGCCGCATCGACCAGTTCGTGGGATTTGTCACCATTGATGTTGACGAGCATGCCCACACCGCATGCGTCGTGTTCGTAGGAAGAGTCATACAGCCCCAAGGGCTGGTGACTTGGATAGTCTTTTTGGTCTATCTTCTTGGAAAAAAGATTGTTTTTGTTCAAATTTTCTTTCATAATCCCGCTTTTTTCTCTTCTTTACTTACATTTTGACTGCAAAGATATGGAAAAACATCAAGCCTGCAAACTAAATGTGACAAAAATAGCCGTTGTTGTGGAAAAAAGTTTTGCAAATACGTTGAAAATAGCAAAAAGAAAGCGAATGTAACTGAAATGCGACACAACAGTTAGGGCTGCTGCGTGCGGATGATTGTTTTATTGAAAAATAGGCTGTGGTTCGGAATCGCAAAATCAAATAAATTTGTTTTGCGCTTCACACACCTTGCACTACTTTCAATAAAATAGGCTGCGGTTTGGCAAAACATTTTCAAACAAGTTTGAATGTTTTTCACTCACCTTGCACTATCTTTGCAGTTGATAAAACAACAACCGGATGAAACCAAATTTTTTGAAGGGGCTTCTTAGGCGAGTGCTTGTGTTGCTCCGTTACATTTGGCGCGGCTGCGTCAAAATGTGGAATTGGTATCGGCGCACTTACAAGCAGGCGCGTTGGTATGGAAAAGTGGGTATTGTGTGTGCCACGGTGGTGGTGTCGTTTGTCCTTTATTTGATATTGGTCGACATCAATTTCTTGTGGCTTTTCGGAAAATCGCCGAGCTTATATGACATAGCCCATCCCAAACAAGATGAAGCGTCGATTGTCTACAGTGCCGACGGCAAGGTGCTCGGACGTTACTATCGCGAGAACCGTATCCCTGTTGAATATGACGAGATTTCGCCAATGCTCATCAACGCGTTGGTGTCGACGGAGGATGAGCGTTTCTATTCCCACCACGGCATAGATTTTCAGGGTGTGGCGGCTGCGATGAAGGATATGGCTGTGCACCACGAGGCGCGTGGAGCGAGCACGATTACTCAGCAGCTGGTCAAGAATATGTTCCGCACACGCACGGAGTATTCCACTGGACTCACTGGATTTATACCTGGCGTGCGTCTGTTGGTGATGAAGACGAAGGAATGGGTGACGGCTGTCAAACTGGAGATGTTCTATACAAAAAAGGAGATTCTGACGATGTATCTCAATACGGTGGATTTCGGCAGCAATGCTTTCGGCATCCGCACGGCGGCGAAGACTTATTTCAACACGACGCCGATGCAGCTGAAGACGGAGGAGTCGGCTGTGCTTGTCGGTATGCTGAAGGCCACTACGACCTACAATCCGCGTCTTAATCCGAAGAATTCAAAAAGCCGTCGCAATGTGGTGTTGAGCAACTTGTTGCGCAAGAAGTTTCTTACGCACGAGGAGTATGACTCGCTGAGCGAGCTGCCGATAGAACTGAAATATACGCCTGTGAAGCCTACCGACGGCAAGGCACCGTATTTCCGCGACGTGCTTGCCGATGAGCTGCAGAATGGATGGTGTAAGGACAATGACAAGGATCTCTATGGCGACGGACTGCGCATCTACACGACCATCGACTCGCGTATGCAGAAGTATGCCGAGGAGGCTGTGATGAAGCACATGCAGCAGGTGCAGCGCAATTTCAAATCCGACTGGGGCAATGAGAATCCGTGGCGCGACGAGAACCGCGAGGAGAAGAAGGGATTTATTGAGGACATCGCCAAAAGAACTGACTACTACAAGCAGTTGTCGGCACGTTATCCCGACGACCCTGATTCGGTGAATTATTATATGAATCTGCCTCACCGCGTGAAGTTGTTTGACTACAATGCTCCCGACCAGGTGCGCACGGAAATGATGAGTGCGATGGACTCCATCAGATATATGGTGAAGTTCCTGCATTGCGCATTTGTGGCGATGGAGCCTGAAACGGGCGCTGTCAAGGCCTGGGTCGGCGATATTGACTATAATCATTGGCAATATGACAAGGTGACCGCTGAGCGTCAGCCGGGATCCACATTCAAACTGTGTGTCTACACAGCCGCGATGGAGGCTGGACTCGGCCCGTGCGACGACCGTGTGGACGAGTGGAAGCAGTATGACGCTTTCGACAAAGACGGCAAGCCGACGAAGTGGACTCCGCGCAATGCCAACGGATACTATACCGGCGGAGCGATGTCGCTGAAGCACGCGTTCTCAAATTCGATCAACTCGGTGGCTGTCTCGGTGGCGCATGAGGTGGGCTTGAACCGCGTTTCCGACGTGGCTCATAAACTGGGCATCACCTCTCCGATAAAAGAAACTCCGGCAATGCCGCTCGGCACGGAGGATGTCACTCTGCTCGAACTGGTCGACGCCTACTGCACGGTGATGAACAAGGGCAGGCACAACGTGCCGGAATTTGTCACCCGTATCGAGGACAAAGACGGCAAGGTGCTTTATGTGGCTGAACCGAAAAACGAGCAGGCAATCAGCGAGGAGTCGGCCTTCTTGATGCAGCAGATGCTGCTGGCTGGAATGACGGAGCCTGGCGGCACATCGCAAGCCTTGTGGAGCTACGACATCCATCATTTCGACACAAATTTCGGTGGCAAGACTGGCACTACGTCAAACAACAGTGACGGCTGGTATGTGGGCGTGACGAAAAACCTTGTTGCCGGATGCTGGTGTGGTGGCGAATACCGCAGCGTGCATTTCCGCAGCGGACGCATGGGGCAGGGAAGCCACACGGCGCTGCCTGCGTTTGGCTATTTTATGGAGAAAGTGCTGCGCGACCCGCAATTGGCTGCGAAATATCGTGGAAAGATTTCCGACAAGCCGTGGCCCGGTCTGAGGGTCGACGACCGCCCGTACAACTGTCAGGGCTATGTGGCGCCTTCCGACACTACAGATGTTGACAGCACCGATGTTGAAGACATTGATATGCCCGAGGAAGAAATCGAGCTTGACAACAACGGCAATGAAATTCCGTCGGAACCGGCACAAGGCAATATTTGACGGAACAGTATAAAAACAATAACCGCGGAGGGCATCGGCTCTCCGCGGTTGTTGTTTGTGAGTGTTGCTGATTAGTATTGTTCCTTCTCGTTGGGGAAATCAGAGGTCTTCACGTCCTCGATGTATTTTGCCACAGCGTCGGTGATGATTGTGCCCACATCAGCGTAGCGGCGCAGGAAGCGAGGCGAGAATCCCTTGTTGATGCCGAGCATGTCGTGCATCACGAGCACCTGCCCGTCGACACCGCCTCCGGCACCGATGCCGATGATAGGAATTTCAAGCATTTCTGCCACTTTTTTTGCCAATGTGGCGGGGATTTTCTCAAGCACGATTGCAAAGCATCCAATCTCCTGCAGCAGTTTGGCGTCTTCGATAAGTTTGTTTGCCTCAGCCTCTTCGCGGGCACGCACGGTGTATGACCCGAATTTGTTGATTGACTGTGGTGTCAGTCCGAGGTGACCCATCACTGGAATGCCGGCGCACAGGATGCGCTCAATCGACTCGCGCACTTCGGCGCCGCCCTCGAGCTTCACGCAGTCGGCATGTGTTTCCTTCATGATGCGGATGGCCGAAGCCAAAGCCTCTTTAGAGTTGCCCTGGTATGTTCCGAAAGGCATGTCTACAACCACGAGCGCGCGGTTCACGCCACGCATCACCGACTTGCCGTGATAAATCATCTGGTCGAGCGTCATCGGCAGAGTGGTCACGTTTCCAGCCATCACGTTGCTGGCGGAGTCGCCCACGAGAATCACGTCCATTCCAGCCTCGTCGATGAGTTTCGCCATCGAGAAATCGTAGGCTGTAAGCATAGATATTTTTTCTCCGCGCTGCTTCATTTCAAGCAGGCGGCGAGTAGTCACTTTCCGTTTGTCTTCTGTGTAAGTTGACATAATCAATTAGTTTTTAAATTTAATTCGGCTGCAAAGTTACGCCTTTTAAATGACAAAAGGAAAAAAAGGTGCTGCCCTCATCTGAAAATCGCTGAAATGTGCTAAATTTGCAAATAAAACATAAAAATCTGTGATATTATGATTGTACACGAACAGCTTTCTTTTCAGGATGCATTGTCGCTTGCCACAAAGCGAATTTTTGAAACAAAGGGACGCTCCCGCCGGTCTGAGTTTTGGTGGGCTATGCTGGTTGCCTATTTCATATCAAATTTCCTTCCTCCGTTTTGGCTTGTGACCATACCTATATCAATCAGACGGTTGCACGACACGGGGCGCAGCGGATGGTGGATGTTTTTCCCAGTAGTGGCCACAATCATTATTGTCTTAATGTGGGTCAGTAGAAATTTAGTGGGGATAAATTTTAGGCATCCAAATGTTATGCCGAACTTTGCGGTATGGAAAACGATTACTTACAGGCACTGGCACAGGTGGTGCTGCCAACCGAGATTTTAGATTACTTCTCGATAACGGGAATTGCACAAACAACTACGGAAATCCACATCAGCCTTGACGAGAGGATGAACAAAGCGTTGAGCAATGATGCCCATTTTGAATCCAAAGGCTTTATGGAAGTTGCAAACGTTACAGACTTTCCCATACGGGACCATAAGGTGATTCTCAAGATCAGACGTCGGCGTTGGAAGGACTTGCGCACGGGTAAAAGTTTCAGCATTCCGATAGACCTCGACATTGTAGCCAAAGGCACGCGTTACTCCAAAGAATTTGGAGCTTTTTTAAAAGAGACGTATGGAGACGTCCCCAGTGACCTGCCGTACGCTTGAGGAGTTCTACCATATCGATGGGCATACGTTTGAAAAACAATACAAGGAGGTTCTGAGCGGCTTCCGCGACTGGGATCAGCTGGAACATGCGGACAAGTGGTTGCTGTTTCCGGACAACATTGGTACGAGAATCGCCATTGATGAATCCTCACTGTCCAACGGGGAACTGTATACGTTTGTGACCAACCGGGACGCACGTACCAGAGAGAAATCCCTGATCGCCGTCGTGGCGGGCACGAAGTCGGAGGATGTGATTGATGCACTGCGGCGGATTGACGAGGAAAAACGCCTTACAGTCGAAGAAATCACCCTTGATTTGTCCGATTCCATGCGGAAAATTGTCCGTACGGCATTTCCCAAAGCCGACCGCGTCATAGACCGCTTCCACATCCAGAAGCTTGCCTGTGACGCAGTGCAGGAGCTTCGCATAAAGCACCGTTGGGATGCCATCCAACAAGCCAATGACGAGATGGAGGAGGCTAAATTGAAAGGAGAAAACTATATCCCAT
>OOCI01000352.1_pt1 | contig 44121 bp, 34 predicted proteins | sample 1671761 | NCBI WGS metagenome assembly OOCI01 (sample SAMN06348190, study PRJEB24527) | human gut metagenome | biome: human gut; feature: ankylosing spondylitis patient; material: feces | host: Homo sapiens | place: China | collected 2015-10
CCGGATCGTCGTCCACCACCAACAGGGCCGCGCCCTCGGTCTGCTCGGCGGATTCCCGGCCGGAACCGGCGGCGCGCGGAACGGTGCTCCAAAACCAGAAAAGGGAGGCGCGAACCTCCCTTCCCATTGTTGTTGTATGGTAGGCACGAGCAGACTTGAACTGCTGACCCCTTCCGTGTCAAGGAAGTGCTCTAGCCACCTGAGCTACGCTCCTACTCCAAGAGGCGAAGTCTTATCTAGCGAAAACCACCCCCTGAGTCAACAACTTTTTTTAATTTTTTTTTATTTTTTATTTTCAACAGGTTGCAGCCTCATTTTTGCCTCTCATTTTGCCCGTTTTTTCCGGTGGCCGTCAAAAATGGGCAAAACGCTCTGGAAGGAGGGAACAAAAAAAGCGCATTTTTTTCGAAAAAAATGCGCTTTTTTTGCAACAGAGCCGAAAGTCGAGGCTGCTACAGCCCCTGTTCCGCACGCCAGGCGGCGAAACGTTCGCGCGCCCGGGCCGAGTAGAGGGCCTTGCGGTCCTTCTTCTTGGCTTTTTCGTCCAGCTCCGGCATGAGGCCGAAATGGGCGTTGGACGGCTGGAAGTGCTTCACCGGAGTGCGCAGATGGTTGAGCAGGGCACCCAGCGCGCATTCCAGCGGCGGCAGGGCCAGCTCCCTGCCCTGGGCGCGGGCGGCCAGCAGCATGCCCAGCCACATGCCGCAGGCGGCGGATTCCAGATAGCCTTCCACACCGGTGATCTGTCCGGCCAGGAAAACGCGGGGCCGCGCCTTGAGCGACAGGTCCTCGTTCAGGGCCACGGGCGCGTTCACATAGGTGTTGCGGTGCATGCTGCCGAAGCGGGCGAATTCCGCCTTTTCCAGACCGGGCACCATGCGGAACACGCGCGCCTGCTCGCCGTAGGTCAGCTTGGTCTGGCAGCCCACCAGATTGCAGGTTTCGCCGTTGAGGGTCTCGGCCCGCAGCTGCAGGATGGCCCAGGGACGGCGGCCGGTACGCGGGTCCACGAAGCCCACGGGCTTCAGCGGGCCGAAGGTCAGGGTGCGCGGGCCGCGTTCGGCCAGGGCCTCCACCGGCATGCAGCCTTCGAAATGCTTTTCCTTCTCGAACTCCCGTGCGCCCACCTTTTGCGCTTCCAGCAGGGCATTATAGAAGGCTTCGTATTCTTCCTTGTTCATGGGGCAGTTGAGATAGTCGCCGCCCGTTTCGCCCTTTTCCTGCCCGTAGCGCGAGGCACGGAACACGATGTCCATATTCAGGGAATGCGTCCAGACGATGGGCGCGATGGCATCATAAAAATAGCAGTGGTCGCCGCCCACCACCTCGGCCAGCGAGGCGGAGAGGTTCTCCGAAGCCATGGGCCCGGCCGCCAGCACCACGGTCTCGAAGCCGTCCAGCGCGGGATCGTCCAGGGACGTGATCTGCCGGTGCACCAGCGTGATGCCGGGCGTGGACCGGACTCGCTGCGTCATAGCCGCCGAGAAGGCCTCGCGGTCCACGGCCAGGGCCTTGCCCGCAGGCACGCGGTGGGCGTCGGCCAGCTCCATGAAGTCGCTGCCCAGTTCGCGCATCTCGGCCTTGAGCAGGCCGATGCCGGAGGTCAGCTCGTCCGAGCGCAGGGAATTGGAACAGACCAGCTCCGCCAGCCCGTCATTGACATGGGCCGGGGAACGGAACTCCGGCTTCTGTTCGAACAGGGTCACTTGCAGACCGGCCCGCGCCAGACGCAGGGCACATTCGCAACCGGCCAGGCCGCCACCAATAACCGCATAGCTGTGTTCAGTCACGCCATCTCCTTTTGTTGGCCGCATCTTTGCCCAATCTGGGCCCGGAAGGCAAGGGGAAGCAGGAGCGGAGGCGGCGGAAGGGAAGAGGGGCCCGTTCATGTTATTGGAGGAAAGTGGGCCGTCCGGGGGAAGGGGTGCCTTTTGGAAAAGGCTCCCCTTCCCCCGGGCCCCCATCCCCGCGAAAACTTTTGTTCTGGTCAGTGCAAGGGGATTTGCGGGCGGTGAGCCTCCCGAGCGCGACGGTCCCCGGAGGAGCTGCTGCGCCCGTTCGTCGACCATACCCGGGCATCCCGGAGCGCATGGGGCCCCTCGCGTGGCTCCATTGCCGGTCTTGCTGCGATGAGATCTTGATGTTGGCGGGGATTGTGCTGCGGGCTTGGGTATTGCCGGAGGGGGAAGGCGTTTTGTGGAATCTGTCGTTGGGGCAGGGGCCTCAGCTCATGAGGGGCTTGTCTGCAGGAGGCGGGCGGGGCAGCGCCACGCTGTTTTACTAGAGGAGATGAGAGGGGGAGACGGGGCTCGATGCGCGGAGGGGGGGCCGTCGTATCCGGACGGGAAGGGAAAGCACGTTTGCTGGTGGTCTGTACTCTTCTCTTGCAGGGTTGGAGGGGCGTATGCCGGGCAAGGGAATGTCCGGAAGGATTGAAAAAAATTTTTTGCAGATGTCCCGGCTGGGAACTTGCTGGCAATGTTTCCTGAAAATCCCCGCAACTGGCCTGTACGCTCGCTAATGGAGGAAGGGGAAGATCACTGCGTGGAGCTGGCTGCCGGGCCGGCGGGGACCTGTCCATGAGCACGGGCACAAAGCGGCGGTCCTGTGGCCGTATCCTGCGGGCCCGCAAGGCTTTGGGCCTCTTGCCCGCTGTCCGCATGTGCGCTACATCTCACGCCATGAGCAATTTTTCCGTACCCACCTGCCCCGTGCGCCTCGCTTTCGTGCGCGAAGGGGCCCGTTCCCTGTACGCCGGTCAGCTTGAACCGGCCACGGCCTTCTCGGCCGGTATCGATCTGCGCGCCTGTCTGGACGAGGACTGTGTGCGTATCCCTGCCGGAGGCCGCTTTTGCGTGCCTGCGGGCATCAGCGTGCAGCCTTGCGAGGCCGGTTTCGCGGGTTTCCTCTATTCCCGCAGCGGCCTTGGTGCGCGTGAGGGCCTGACCGTGGCCCAGGGAGTGGGGGTCATCGACCCCGACTATACGGGCGAGATCCTCGTCATGCTGCTCAACACCTCGGGCGAGGAGCGCATCCTCAAGCGTGGTGAGCGCATGGCCCAGCTTGTTTTCCAGCCCTTTGTCCGCCCTGTCTGGCAGGAGGTGGAGAGCCTTTCTGCCACGGAGCGCGGTGCGGGCGGCTTCGGACATACGGGGCGCTAGTCTCCGCCAGGGGATGCCGCCGGCCGGGGCCGTGCGTTGCCGCATGTGCCGCGGGCATATCCGCCGTCGGGCCGGGACGTCTGTTTTCCCGGCAGGTCTCCCGTTTTTTCCAAAGCCATTTCTGTTTCACGATTGCCGGGGCGCGTGCCCCGTGGGATGGCGCAAGGCCTCCCAGCAAAGGAGTTGACCATGTCCGACACATTTTCCGCCGTCAAAGCCCAGGAAGAAGCACTGCTTTGCCGTTCCTACAGCCGATATCCCGTGGCTGTGGTCCGAGGCAAGGGCTCGCGGTTGTGGGACGTGGACGGTAAGGAATATGTGGACCTGCTGGCCGGCATCGCGGTGACCGCCCTGGGCCACTGCAACGACGAGGTCTGTGCCGCCCTGGAAGCCCAGGCCCACAAGCTCTGGCACGTCAGCAACCTTTTCTATCAGGAAGAACAGCTGGAACTGGCCCGCCTGCTGCTGAGCACCAGCCATCACGGCAAGGCCTTCTTCTGCAATTCCGGCGCCGAGGCCAACGAGGCCTGCATCAAGCTGGCCCGCCGCTACATGCGCAAGGTCAAGCAGCGCGACGCCTACGAGATCATCACCCTGGGCGGCTGCTTCCACGGCCGCACGTTCGGCGCGCTTGCCGCCACGGGCCGCGAGAGCCTGAGCGACGGTTTCACGCCGCTGCCCGAAGGCTTCAAGCAGGTGCCCGCCAATGACCTGGCCGCGCTGGAAGCCGCCATCACGCCCGCCACGGCGGCGGTGCTGGTGGAAGTGGTGCAGGGCGAAGGCGGCATCGTGCCCCTGCCGGGCGATTACCTGCGCGGTGTGGAAGCCTTGTGCCGCAAGCACGACATCCTCTTCATCTGTGACGAAGTGCAGGCCGGTCTGTGCCGCACCGGTACCTTCTGGGCCTTCCAGCAGCACGGCCTGACCCCGGACGCCATCAGCATGGCCAAGTCCCTGGCCAACGGTCTGCCCATGGGCGCCATGCTGGCCACCGACGAGATGGCCAGGGGCTTCGAGGCCGGCAGCCACGCCACCACCTTTGGCGGCGGCGCGCTGGCCTCCGGTGTGGCGACCAAGTGCGTGGAGATCATGCTCCGCGACAAGCTGGCCGACCGTGCCGCCGAGCTGGGCAAGCATGTGATGGACCGCGTCCGCGCCATCCAGGACAAGCTGCCCGGTACCGTGCGTGAAGTGCGCGGCCTGGGCCTGATGATCGGCATAGAGCTGGCTGTGGATGCCGCCGCCATGTGGCGCGAACTCATCGCCCGCGGCTTCATCTGCAACCTGAGCCACGGCGTGACCCTGCGCCTGCTGCCTGCCCTGACCATCGACAAGGCCGACCTCGACGCCTTCATCGATACGCTGGAAGACATCCTGCGCACGGCGAAGTAAGGCGGCGTTTTCCGGTACATATCCAGGCTCCCGTGCCGCTCCGGTGCGGGAGCCTCTTTTTAGCGTTTTTCAGGGGCGGCCATCACGGTCGCCCAGGAGCCTGCCGGCCCTGATTTTTTCCTGGTGGCTGCGGGCGGACTCTTTACAGGATGGGGCGCCTGTGCTACACAGGCCCGCACCAATCCACTACGGCAATCCCGGCTCATACGGGATTGCCGCTTGCTTTAAGGAGACAGATGCATGGATGTTTTTGACCAGGCCACTGAACTTGAACGTCTGGACCGTGAAGCTGCCCTCTCCCGCGCCCGCGCTGCCATGGACCAGGGCGGTCCCGACTGGATCGACGGCGTGGCCTGCTGCCGCGAATGCGGCGAGCCCATCCCCCAGAAGCGTCTGGAGGCCCTGCCCGGTGTCGGCCTGTGCCGTGCCTGCCAGGAAGAACGCGAAAGCGGACGCTAGCATTTTTTGATAACGGACAACCGGAGGCCGGGGCCCTTGAGGCTCCGGCCTTTTTGTTTTGGGGCTGCAAGCTGTTGAGCCGCGCGGGCGTGGCGCAAGGATATACCGGCCATGCAGGACGGGGCCGGGCGCATGCGTCCGGAAAGATGCCTGGATACGGGCAGGAGCCTTGTCTGCTTTTTTGCCGGGCCGAGGACGGGCGCAATGCTGATACGATCCCCATTGCCGTCTTTACGGTGATTTTTGATGAAGCTGGAGAACAGCCTCGCTCATCAGGGATGGAAGCCTCTGCCCGTGACGGGACGCAGGCCAGGCCCGTCACGCTGCCGGGCGATGCCTGCTCGAGGATGGCGGCCGTGCCTTTTGTGCCTTGTGCGGGGCATAAAAAAACGGCGCCCCCGTTTGGGGACGCCGCAGGACATTCGGAAGGATGCGGGCTTATTCGCCCCGGCACTTCTTCTTCAGGGCCTCGCCCACGGTCTTGCCCAGTTCCACGCAGGCGCGCAGGGCTTCGTGGCGCGGGGTCCAGTTGCACTTCACGAAATCGGCGGGCATGTCCATGCCCATGGAAGCCAGCATCTCGTGCAGGACCTTGGCGGATTCACCGGACCAGCCGAAGGAACCGAAGGCGCCGCCCACGCGGTTCTGGGGACGCAGGCCCTTCATGTAGGTCAGGGTGGAGGCCATCAGGGGCATGATGGTGTTGTTGTGGGTGGGGGAGCCCGCGATCACGGCGCCGCAATTGGCCAGTTCGGTCATGATCTCGCTGTGATGGTTGCTCTTCACGGACATCAGGCGGGTGGGCACGCCCACTTCTTCCAGACCGCTGCACACGGCATAGGCCATCTTTTCGGTGGAATGCCACATGGTGTCGTAGATCACCATGGCGCGCTGCCGGGGCTTCTGTTCGGCCATCTGGCGGTACATGTCCACGATGAACTTCACGGACTTTTCGCCGCGGTGGATCAGGCCGTGGTCAGGGGCGATCATGTCGATGTCCAGGCTCTCCACGATGGGCAGGGTCTTCAGCACCTGGGGAGAGTAGGGCAGCACGATGTTGTAGTAGTATTCCTTGATGGCGCGCACGAAGTCGCCCTGGTCGTGCTCATCGGCATAGCGGTAGCTGGTGGCGATGTTCTGGCCGAAGGCGTCGTTGCTGATGAGCAGCTTGTCTTCGGGGATGTAGGAGACCATGCTGTCGGGCCAGTGCAGCATGCGGGTCTCCTGGAAGATGATGTTGCGCTTGCCGATGTTCAGCTTGTCGCCGCTCTTGACCACTTCGATGGGCCAGTCCTTGCAGTCGAAGTAGCCCTGCATGGACTTGTAGCCCAGGGTGGAGACGAAGATCTTTTCGGGCTTCACGCGGGCCACCACTTCGGCCAGGCTGCCGGCGTGGTCGGGTTCCATGTGGTTGCAGACGATGTAGTCGATCTTTTCAGGATCCATGATCTTGGCGATGCGGCACAGCATGTTGCCGGCCCAGCCGGGATACACGGTATCCATCAGGACGTTCTTTTCGTCGCGGATCAGGTAGGCATTGTAGGTGGAACCTTCGGGGGAGCGGGAATAGCCGTGGAAGTCACGGTGATCGTAGTCCACGCAACCGACCCAGAAAATATCTTTTTTGATTTCAACGGGCTGCATGAAAATTCTCCATTAGGGGATAGTGTTCGCGGTCAGGATGCCGCAAAGGGCATAAACGAGCCTGCCCTGCCGCGGGGCGGCAGGGCAGGCGGAAAGAGCGGAAGAAACAGGGCTTAGGCCTGTTCGAACTGATCCTTGCTCACGCCACAGACGGGGCAGGTCCAGTCATCAGGCAGCTGGTCGAAGGGCACGTTGTCGTTTTCGGCGGGATCGTATTCGTAACCGCACACGCTGCAAACGTATTTCATGGTGTCTCTCCTTATAAGCCTAGTTTTCGGCCTTCCAGTGGCCGTGAAGGTTGCAGTATTCGCGGGCGGTGACCTTTTCGGCGTCGGTCTTGAACACCGCTTCAGGCTTGTCGCCCGGCTTCAGGAAACAGGTCAGGCTCTGGTTGTCGGCCAGCAGTTCGATCCACTCGATGTAGTGGTTCTCGTCCATGGGATGGGCCACGCTGCCCACGGTCACCTTGTAACCGCCTTCGATCTTTTCGATCACGGGCACGTGCTTTTCCATGGCGCCGTCGGTGGAGCCTTCCTTCATGAGCTTCATGTTCTCGCCACAGCAGACCAAGCCGGCGCCGCCGCCGTGGAGGACTTCAACGATATTGCCGCAATGGGTGCACTTGTAAACTTCGAGCTGGTTCGGCATGATATTTGTCTACCTTTGTCCGCAGCCGGACAGTTGGGATCGGTGTTTGCATGTTGCCGGAACTCCTTCCGACAACGCTACTTTGAACCAAGACGGCCCCGCTGTAAAGAGGTTTTCCGACTATAATAGTAATTTTTCTTAATAAAGAAGTTTTTCACAAAATCCGTTCCCGCCCTGGCGCAGGGGATGCGGAGAAAAAAGTCTGTATATCTGGCGTGTTCCGCCATCATTCGGCGGCAGCGGCGGGGATGGCCGTCTGCTGGAGCATGGTGGGACAGTCCGGCAGGGCCGGGGCATGCCGGCGACGGATGCCCAGCACATTGGGCAGCTGGGCCCGCACATTGCCCGTGACCCAAAAATCGGCCAGGTGCCGTCCGCGCAGCTCCTGATGCAGCCCGGGGGAGCGGATCACCAGCCCGGCCTGCATGCCGCCTTCCACATACATGACGGTACGGACATCCAGCGGCAGGTGGAGCAGGGCGTGGGCAAAGCTGTAGGCTTCCAGCGGTTCGCGGCAGTGCAGGAAGAGGATCTTGCCCGCCCCGTCCTCGGCCACTGCCGAGATGGCGTACAGGGGGCCGCCGGGAGACCAGAGGATGCGGCGCTCGTCATTGATCATGCGGTAGTTCTGGATGACCAGGCGATATTGCTCCAGCAGTTCCTGCCACTGGGGATCCTCGCGGGTCAGGATGTCGGCGCGGGGCAGGCCCTCCTGGCGGGGACCGGCCACGAAGAAGGCGCCGAAGCGGCGGACCAGGCGCTTGTTGTTGATGTAGTCGTCCTGGCGCATGTAGCCCGTGCTGGTGACGCCGTCGGGAAGATACATGCTGGCATTGATGGCGGCCACCAGATCATGGCTGTCGGCCCACTGGCCAAGGGTCAGGGCCGGATGCTTGTGGGCCGCGCTGGCATAGAGGCGGAAGTCGAACAATTCCGGGTCGATACGCAGGACGGTCAAAGAGGCCTGCTGCCCGGCTTCGGATTGCAGGGAGAACTCCGCATATTCGAGCCCCTCTTCCAGGGCGTTCCAGCGGGGGGCTTCCGGCAGGGCCGCATCGGCCTCGGCGCCGGCGTCCGCTGCCGGGGCCTCGTCCGGGAGCGGCAGGGCCTGGGTGGCTGCCGCAGGCAGGACTTCATCCTCGGCGGGCAGCGGGGGCAGGCCGGGCAGGCCGGAAAGGTCGAGCTGTTCCAGTTCCAGACTCAGGGAAGGCGCAGGGGGGGCAGTCGGAAGGTCCCCTTCCGCTCCGGCTTCGGCAGGGCAGAAGACCAGCAGGCAGAGCAGCAGGTAGAGCGAGCGAAGACAGCAGGCAAGAAGAGCGTGCTGCCTGCGGCGGAGCAGACCGGCAGGGAAGGCGGGATGACAAAAAGCGGGTGCGACCGAAGCGTCCATACCTGCTGACATAGAGCGCCCTTGTTTTTTTGGCAAGCATCAGGCTCTGGCGGGAAGGGGCGGACAAGCTATATTGACTTATCAAGTTATATTGATATAGTTGGGGGCATCGAAACCGTTTTTTCTGATTCACAGTTCCCAGGAGTTTTGTCATGCAGATCGCCCAGGCTCTCCGCCAGACAACCAAGCCTTTTGTTTCTTTGGAATTTTTTCCCCCTGCCGCGGAAAGTCATCTGCCGGAGTTCTACGAGACCGTGGAGCGCCTGCGCTCGATCGATCCCCTTTTCCTCTCCGTCACCTACGGTGCGGGGGGCGGCAAACAGCAGAACACGCTGAACGTCACGGCGGAGCTGGCCCGGCGGGGCTTCACCGTCATGGCGCACCTGACCTGTGTGGGCGCCGAGCCGCAGGCCATCAGCGATTTTGTGAGCCATCTGCGCGCTGCCGGGGTCCACAACGTGCTGGCCCTGCGCGGGGATGCGCCGCGCGGCGTGAGCGACTGGGACTGGAACGCGGGCCATTTCCACAACGCCCGTGACCTCGTGCGTTTCCTGCGCTCGGAGCATCCCGACCTGGGCATCGGTGTGGCGGGCTATCCCGCGCCCCATCCCGATGCGGCCACCTTCGCGTCGGACCGGGCCTATCTGGCCGACAAGCTGCGCGCCGGAGCGGATTTCGTCATCACCCAGCTTTTCTTCGATGTGCGCGAGTATGAGTCCCTGGTCAGCTCGCTGCGCGCCGCCGGACTGGAGACGCCGGTCATCCCGGGCATCCTGCCCATCCAGAGCTTCGATTCCCTGCGCCGCGTGCTCTCGCTGTGCGGGGCCAACATCCCGGGCAAGCTCTATCTGGAACTGGAAGCGGCCCACAACGAAGGCGGTGTGGAGGCCGTGCGCGAAGCGGGCCTGCGTTTTGCCGCCCGCCAGATCCGGCAGCTGCTGGATTGCGGCGCGCCCGGCATCCATCTGTACAGCCTCAACAAATCCGAGATGTGCCTGCGCCTGGTGGAAGAAGCGGGCCTGTAGGCCGCTTCCCCGGTGGGGGAGAACATGAATGATGACGGGAGCTGCCGGGACCGCGCGGCTCCCTGAAAAAACGGGAAGGGCCAGGTGTCCTTCCCGTTTTTTCGTCGCATCCCGATACGCCTCCGCAGGGGGGCCGAGCTCCGGACCGGCACCGCCTGCGTCGCTGCTGCGGGCATGGCCCGGCCCCGGGCCGCCGTCTTGTGCCCTGCACGGAGGCGATCATTTCTCGCCGTAACTGTTCTTTTTTTCACGATTTCACATCCGGTTGACCACCCCCGGCCTCCGGTTTTAGGGTTGTCCATGAGCATCGCAAAAGAACATCGCTGGTTGTTGCTGGCCGTCTGCGCGGCGCAGTTTTTCATGCCGTTCATGGTGGCCGGGGTCAACGCCGTCCTGCCGCCCCTGGGGGAAAGCCTGGGGGCCAGTGCCCGTGAACTCAGTCTGCTGGGGGCCGTCTATACGCTGGGGCTGGTCGTGTTCCAGCTGGCCGGAGGCACCCTGGGGGATATCTACGGACGGCGCCGGGTCTTCCTTTTTGGCCTGAGCCTGTTCAGTGTGCTGGCTCTGGTGCTGGGTTTCATTCCTCATATCGACGTCTTCATCGGCCTGCGCCTGTTCCAGGGCATGGGGGCCGCCATGCTGAGTTCGTCCAGCCTGGCCCTGCTGGCGTCCGCCGCGCCCAAGGAGATGCGGGCCAGCTATCTTGGCCTCAGCGGCATGGCCGTTTATGCGGGCATCGCCTGCGGGCCGCCGGTGGGCGGTCTGGTGGCCGGCTGGCTGGGCTGGCGCTGGCTGTTCTGGGGCACGGGCCTGGCCGCGCTGGCCGCCATGTGCATCATGATCTTCCGGGTCCCCCTGGAGTGGCGCACCGCCGACAAGGAGCCCTTCGACGTGCCGGGCTGTCTGCTCTATGGCGGGGCCATGGCGGCCCTGACCTTTGGCGCGTCCTGTATCGCGGACGATCATCTGCTGGGCGGCGGGCTCTTTTTGCTCTGTCTCGTGCTGCTGGCCTGTTTCGTCTGGCGGGAGCTGCGCAGTCCCTTCCCCATGGTGGACGTGCGCCTGCTGCGCAGGAACAGGGTCCTCAGCCTGTCGCTGGTGGCGGCCTTCGTCAACTACTGCTCCTTTTTCGGCATGGTCTTTTTCTTCAGCCTCTACCTGCAGGTGGGGCGGGGCTTCAGCGTGCAGGAGGCCGGTCTGATGCTGGCCCTGCAGGCCGCCGTGCAGTCCCTGGCCAGTCCGCTGGCCGCCCGTCTTTGCGACCGTTATGACCAGGGTCTCATCAGCACCGCCGGGACGGTGCTCTGCGGGCTGGGCCTGCTGAGTGCCGCTTTCCTCGACATGGATTCCTCGCTCTGGATCATCGTGGGGGCCCAGTGCTTCATTGGTGCCGGGGCCAGCATCTTTGCCCTGCCCAACACCACCATCATCCTCGAAGCGGCCGGGCCGCAGCGGGTGGGGCAGGCTTCCGGGCTGGTAGGCACGGTGCGTACGGCCGGCATGCTGGGCAACCTGACCATCATCACCCTGACCCTGAGTATTTTTCTGGGCCATGAGCCGGTGGGCAAGGACAATATCGACGCCTTCCTGCACTGCATGCAGGTGGATATGGTGCTGTTCGGTATCCTGAGCCTGCTGGCCGTGGGCTGTACCCTGGCCCGCAACAGCAGCGGCGCGAAGGCCGCCTGAACCGGAGGCACGATGCCATGAAGATATTCGCCGTCAACGGCAGCCCGCGCAAAAAGGGCAATACGGCCACGGTGCTGGAACACTTTCTGGAAGGGGCCCGCAGCGCCGGGGCGGACACGGAGCTGATCCATCTTTATGATCTTCAGGCCTCCGGCTGTCGCAGCTGTTTCGCCTGCAAGCTCCGGGGCGGGGCCTCGTACGGGCATTGCGCCCTGAAGGACGACCTTTCGCCCGTGCTGGCCGCGCTGGAAAAGGCCGATGGGCTGGCCCTGGGCAGTCCCGTCTATTTCGGCAACGTGACGGGCGCCATGCGTTCGTTCCAGGAACGTCTGTGCTTCCCCTATCTGGTCTATGACCGTCGACGCAGCACCATCGCGCCCCGCCGTCTGGCGATGGCCTGCATCTACACCATGAACGTGGATGCGGAGACCATGCGGCAGCACGGCTATCCCGAGACCCTGGCCGTCATGGATGGTTATCTGGGGCGCATCTTCAGCACGCCCTCCGTCCTGTATGTGACCGACACCTGGCAGTTCGACGACTATGCCAGATATGTGGCCGACCGTTTTTCCGAGGCGGACAAGCGGCGTCGGCGCGAGGAGCAGTTCCCGCAGGAGTGCCGTCAGGCCTTCGTCATGGGGCAGGAGATGGGCCAAAAGCTGGCAGGGCAGGGCGCGTGATCCGGCAGGGCGGGATGACGGAGGCGGAAGACGCCGCGCTGCTGTTCAGCCCCCTGTCCCCGGCAGGGGAGGCTGTCCCGGCGCAGTGGCATTTTCCGGCCGGGCTGGAAGATTTTCCCGCTGCTGCGGACTTCCATTTCTGGCGCCGGGAGCCGGGGAGCCCTGTGGGCGTGCTGCATCCGGTCGGACAGCCGGAAGAGGGCCTGTTGCTGGGCGAGGCCTGCGCTTTGGGCTGCACCGCCCCCCTGCGGCTGACAGCGGCCGAGCACGCCCTGCTGGGGAGTTGCCGGGCCGAAGGGCTGGCCTTTTTCCTGTGCCTGGGGGCCCTGCCGGAGGAGCCGGGACGGGCCGAGTTGCGCGTCTGCGCTGTGCTGGCCGTGGCTCTGGACGGGGGGAGGGCCCTGCGCCTGTCCCTGCCGCAGGAGCTGCCGGAGCGCTTGCCCATGGCGCGACTGGCTGCAGCTTCCCCGGCCTGAGCCCCGTGAACCTGCGGCGGGCAAGAGGATGGGGGAGCCGTGCCGTGGGCATCCGTCCCGTGCGGGAGGATGGGCCTTTACCGGCATGAAGGTGCAGTCCGTCCCCGCGTTGCGGTCAGGCCGGCATCGCCGTTGCGGGCATGTGACGGGATCTTTGGTCGCAACATGCGGACATCTATCTTGAAATTATCGATATCGGCAGGGCTGCACCGGTGTTGTGCGGCCCTGTTTTTTTGTGCCCTGTATAGGGGAAACGTTCCTCGTTCCGGCAGGCAGGGCGTGTGCCCCTGGAGCCTGCAGGCGGGGAGGGCGGGCATTAAAACTATAAAACTAGTTTTTTAGTTGACACGATAAAACTACTTTTTTAGTTTGATGTTGACAGCATACTTTCCCAGCGTCTACACCAAGGGCATGAATTCCTCGTATATCACCGCCCTGCCGGACGACTGGGAACGCGTGGCGCGGGTCTTTTCCGCCATGGGGGACGCCACCCGGCAGAAGATCCTTCTGCTCTTCGAGCCCGGGGAGAGCATCAGCCTCAGCAGCCTTGTGGCGACCGTGGGCCTGAGCCGTACGGCCGTGAGCCATCATGTGAACGTCCTCGTACGGGCCGGGCTGCTGATCCCCCGGCGGCAGGGCCGGGAAGTGCTTTACCGGCGCGACCTGCCCTTTGCCGTGGAGATGCTCGACCGGGTGCGGGATTACGCGCTGGCCGAGCTGGCCGCGGAGCAGGGCGACCGTTCCTGAGCCTGCCCGGCTGGGCAGGGGCTTTGGCAGGGATCGCCGCCGTGCACGGATGCTGCAAGGAGTGCGCATGAGCAGGCGATTTTTGCGACAGACCGTCTCGCTGGGGGTGAGCTATACCCTCGGCACCTTCAACGACAATTTCTTCAAGCAGGGCATCCTGCTGCTGGCCGTGAGCATGGGCCATACGGCCGTGCAGGCCTGGGGCACCGTGCTTTTTTCGCTGCCCTTCGTCCTGTTCTCCGCCTGGGCGGGCTGGCTGGCCGACCGCTATCCCAAGTGCCGCTTGGTACTGGCGGCCAAGGCCCTGGAAGTGTGCGCCATGCTGGCCGGGGGCTGGGGGCTGCTCCAGCTGCACTGGAGCGGCATGCTGGCCATGCTCTTCTGCATGGGGGCCAGCGCCACCCTGTTCAGCCCGGCCCTCAACGGCTCCCTGCCGGAACTGTTCGCCCGCGAGGACGTGCCCCGCGTCAACGCCCTGTTCAAGCTGGCCACTACGGCCTCCATCCTGCTGGGCATCACACTGGCAGGCGGGGCCCTGGAACGGCAGTGGCTCGCCACGGAGATCCCCTTCGGGCGCTGGCTGGTGGCTGCCGTGGCCGTGGGCGTGGCGGTGCTGGGCCTGCTCTCCGTGTTCTTCATCCCCTACCGTCCCGCTGCCGCCCGCAAGGAAGATCTGCCGCCCTTCCCCTGGCTGGGGGCCCTGGATTCCGCCCGCGACTTGTGGCGCCTGCGTGCCCGCCAGGGCATCTTCTGGTGCCTGTGCGGCGATGTTTTTTTCTACACCCTGTCCACCCTCGTCCTGCTGGAGATCAATGCCTACGGCGTGGCCCAGCTGGGCCTTGGCCCCACCATGGCCAGCCTGCTGCCCGGCGGGCTCATGCTGGGCATCTGTGCCGGGGCCGGGCTGGCGGCCCGCCGTGCCCGTGGGGACTGGCGGCGGAGCGTGCCCCGCGCCTGCGCCGGTATCGGCCTGTTGCTGGCGGTCGCCGGTGGCGTGCCCGCCGCGCCCGAGGCCTTCCGCTTCGGCCTGCTCTTTGCCTGTTATGCGGCGGTGGGCATCTGCGGCAGCCTGTACATCGTGCCGGTGTCCAGCCAGATCCAGCTGCTCCCGGCAGCGGAGGAAAAGGGCCGCATCCTCGGTACCAGCAATTTCTTTTCCTTTTCCGGCATGGCGTTGGCCGGGCCGGTCTATGCCCTGCTGTCCTTCCTGCCGCCTTCCGTGGCCCACATGCTGCTGGGCGGCCTTACCCTGATCTGGGCCGTCTTTTTTGCCCGCCGTCTCAAGGCCGCTTTCCCTGATGGCGACGATGGCGGCAGCAGGAGCGGGACAGGGGACGACGAGGGGAAGGCGGACGGGCCCCGGGGGCCTCGCCGGACCGCGTCGCGTGTCCGTATCCTGTTCTCCCGCATGCTGCTGGGCTGCGGCCGCTATTTGCTCTCCCTGCGTTACCGTGTCCGTCTGGAAGGACTGGATGTCCTGCAGGCCGAAGTGGCGCGGGCGCGTGAGCGGGGCAGGGGCGTGCTCGTGCTGCCCAACCATCCCGCCTTCATGGACCCGGCCCTGCTGTGTACGCATCTTGCCGCTTTCGACCTGCGGCCGCTGGCGGACAGCCATCAGATACGCCGCCCGTGGTTGCGGCCGGTGGCCGCGCTGACGGGCTGCATCTCCCTGCCGGACCTGCGCCGTGACGGCCTTTCCGCCCGTGACCAAGTGAGGGAAGCGCTGGACAGCTGCGCCGCTGCGCTGGCCCGGGGCGAAAACGTCCTTTTGTATCCCTCCGGCGGCCTGAGCCGGGACGGCGCTACCCATCTGGGCGGCAACAGCGGCGCGTACCGTCTGCTGCAGGCCGTGCCCGACTGCGGTCTGGTCCTCGTGCGCACGCGCGGTCTCTGGGGCTCGTCCTTCAGCTGGGCCGCAGGCGAGCCCGTGCTGGGCCGGGCCCTGTTGCACGGGCTGGTGTCGCTGCTCTGTCATGGCCTGTTCTTCCTGCCCCGGCGGGAGGTGCGCATCACCTGCGCTCTGCCGTCCCGTCGACCTGTGGCCGGGGAGGGCGTCCGGCCGTACAATGCGCTGCTGGAGTCTTTTTATGATGCCGACGGCGGCGAAAAGGCCTGCCCGCAGATCCTTTTTCCCTGGCGTGCCGAGGTCCCGTCCGGGGCGGGCACAGGCGCTGTATCGGCCCGGATGGCCGCCACGCCGCCCCCGCTTGCCGCTGCCGACAGGGAAGCCGTGCTGCGCCTGCTGGCGGAAGCGTCGCCTCTGGGCCCGGAGTGGGGCAACCTCAAGGAAGACCAGCGTCTGGACACTGATCTGGGGCTGGACAGTCTGGCCCTGACGGAACTGGCCGTGCAGCTGGAAGAGCGTTTTGGGCACGCTCCCGCCACTCTGGAAGGCTTGCGAACGGTGGGGGACTGTCTGCTGCTGGCCGCCGGGCAGATGCCGGAGGCCGCCACAGCGGAAGCACCGGAAGAGCCCTCCCCTTGGCTGGATGCCGTGCGGGCCCGCCCCGCCCGGGCGCTCAGCCTGCCTGATGCTCCCAATCTGCCGCTGGTCATGCTGCGGCAGTTGCGGCGCGCCCCGTCCCGCCCCCTGCTGGCCGATAACGGCCGGATACTGACGGCGCGTGCGTTCTGGATACGGGCCGTGGCCCTTTCCCTGCATCTGCGCCGCCGTTTGGGCAGAGGACAGCGGGTGGGCATCATGCTGCCCGCCTCGTCAGCGGCCTGCGTGGCCTGGCTGGCCGTGCTGCTGGCCGGACAGACGCCGGTCATGCTGAACTGGACCACAGGGCCGCGCAATCTGGGCCACTGTCTGCGTCTGGCCGGGGTGCAGCATATCCTCAGTGCCCGGGCCCTGCTGGATCGCCTGGAAGGCAGCGGCCTGCGCGAAGCCGCCGAAGAGGCCGGGGCCGCATGGCTGCCGCTGGAAGATACGGCAGCCTCCCTGTCCCCCTGTCTGCGGCTGGAGGCCGCCTGCCGTGCGCTCCTCTCGCTGGCCGGGCTCGAAGGCTGCGCCGTGCCCCGAAAGCTGTCCCGGCCAGCGGCCATCCTGTTCACCTCGGGCTCGTCGGCGGCACCCAAGGGCGTGCCGCTCAGCCATGACAACATCCTGGCCAACTGCCGGGACGTGGCGGCCATCCTGGCCCTGGACAGTCACGACGCCATGCTGGCCATGCTGCCGCCCTTCCATACGCTGGGCCTCACGGGCAACATCGTGCTGCCGCTTTGCTTCGGCGTGCCGGTGGTCTTCCACGCCAATCCTACGGAAGGCGCCCGTCTGGATGCCGTATGCCGCCAGTGGCGGCCGACCCTGCTGGTGGCGGCCCCCACCTTCCTGGACGGTATGTTGCGGCAGGCCCGGCCCGGGGATCTGGCATCGTTGCGCGTGGCCTTCGTGGGGGCGGAAGCCTGTCCGCAGCGCCTTTATGATGATTTTGCCCGCCTGAGCGGCGGCGGGCTGCTGTGCGAGGGCTACGGCGTCACGGAATGTTCGCCGGTCATCAGCCTCAACCTGCCCACGGATGCCCGCACGGGCACCATCGGTCAGCCTTTGCCTTCGGTGCGGACGGCCATCGTATCCGTGCAGGAGCCCCGGCAGCGGCTGGCGGCCGGAGAGACAGGCCTGCTGCTGGTGCGGGGCCCCAATGTGTTCGGCGGCTATCTGGGGCAGGGCAGCGACGGCGGCCCGGCCTCGCCCTTCCTGCATCTGGACGGCGAGGACTGGTACTGCACCGGCGATCTGGTGCGGGCGGACAGCGACGGGCATATGACCTTTGCGGGACGGCGGGAGCGTTTCGTCAAGCTGGGCGGGGAGATGATCTCCCTGCCGCAGATGGAGGCCGTGCTGGGGCGTCATTTCATGGCCCCTGCCGGACAGGAAGGCCCGGTGCTGGCCGTGGATGCGCTGGAAGAGGAGGGGCAGACCGTGCTGGTACTGTTCACGACCCTGCCTCTGGAGCGTGAACAGGCCAATGCCGTGTTGCGGGAGGAAGGTCTTTCCGCCCTGTACATGCTGCGCCGGGTGCGACGGCTGGCGGCCCTGCCTTTGCTGGGGTCGGGCAAGGTGGATTACCGGAGCCTGCGGGCCCTGGCCATGCAGGAGGGGCAAGGCGTCTAGCCGGGACGACAGGATGCCGGGGCCCGTGAGCCGGCCGGCAGCATCCGGCCGGCACCATGAGGGCGCAGGCGCAGCGGGATCCACGCTTTTGCCGGCGGCCGTTCCCTTATGGTGTCAGCCCCGACAGCGCCGGGCGGACACGTCGGCCCGCGCCGCAGGGAGCCCGCATAACAGAAAAAGGGTGACAGTCCTGGCGACTGTCACCCTTTTGCATAAGAGCTCGTTTGTGAGGTGGGCTCCTGTCCTCGCGCGCATCAGCGCCCTAGTCCAGGCCCATTTTTTTGCTCAGCTTCTTGCCCAGGTTCTTGACCTTGTCCAGCGGGCTTTCACTTTCCAGGCGTTCGAATTCACGCAGCAGTTCAGCCTGCTTGTCCGAGACGCGGGTGGGGGTCAGGACTTTGACTTCCACCAGCAGGTCGCCGCGGTTGCTGCGACCGGGGTAGGGCATGCCTTCGCCCTTGAGGCGCAGCAGGGTGCCGCTCTGGATGCCCTTGGGGATGTCCAGGGGCAGCGGGCCTTTGAGGCCGGGCACTTCCACGCGGTGGCCGAGGGCCGCCTGCACGAAGCTGATCTCGCAGGTGTAGATGAGGTCCTGGCCCTGGCGTTCGTACTTTTTGCTGGGCTCCACATGCAGGACCACATACAGGTCGCCTGGAGGCCCTCCGTGCTCGCCGGGCTCCCCTTCACCGCGCACACGCAGGCGGGTGCCGGTATCCACACCGGCGGGGACGCGCACCACGATCTCGCGGCGTTCTTCCACGATGCCCTGGCCCTTGCAGCGGGGGCAGGGCTTTTTGATGACCTGACCGGTACCCTGGCAGGTGGAGCAGGGCATGGCGATCTGGAAGAAGCCCTGGGAATGGCGCACCTGACCGGTGCCGTGGCACTGGGGGCAGGTCTCGGGCTGGCTGCCCGGAGCGGCACCGCTGCCGGAGCAGTCGGGGCAGGTCACATGCTTGGGCAGGGTCAGGGGGATCTCGTCGCCCGTGGCGGCCTGCTCAAAGGTGACTTTCAGGTTGTAGCGCAGGTCGGCGCCCTGCATGGGGCGGGGACCACGTGCGCCACCGGCGGAAGCAAAGCCGAAAAGGTCGCCGAAGATATCGCTGAAATGGGCGAAGATGTCTTCGTTGCTGGTGAAGCCCCCACCGCCCATGCCGCCCTGCACACCGGCATGACCGAAGCGGTCATAGCGGGCGCGCTTTTCGGCGTCGCGCAGGACGTCATAGGCCTCGGCAGCTTCCTTGAACTTTTGTTCGGCTTCGGCGTCACCGGGGTTGTGGTCGGGATGGTAGCGCATGGCCAGCTTGCGATAGGCTTTTTTGATCTCGTCCTCGCCGGCGCTGCGGTCCACCCCCAGAACTTCGTAATAGTCTCGCTGTGCCATGGCCTTTAGCCTTCGTTCTTGGCGGACTCCTGACCTTCGGGCAGGGGATTGTACAGGCTCATGTCGTCAGGCAGCACCTTGCCCGCGGCGATCTCGCGCAGAGCGGTCACGGCTTCCTTGTTGCGGCTTTCGATGAGGGGCTCATAGCCTTCACGGTACTGGCGCACACGCTTGATGGCCATCTGGACCAGCAAAAAGCGGTTGTTCACGCGTTCCTGGCAATCTTCCACGGTAATGCGGGCCATAGTTCCTCCGGCTTGCCCGCGAGACAGCGGGCGGAGTGTAAAAATGAATGCCGCCGTACCCGACAGCAGCGGGCGCGGCGCAATAGGGGCAGAACTCTTTGCCTGCCCAAGCGAGTTATGCTATTGGTCTTTTGTGCGGCTGTCAAGGCCAGAGGCGCGGAAAATCGTCCCTGCCCTGTCTGCCGCCTCCGATCAACGCAACACATGCCCTGCGGGGCAGGAGGACATATGCGCGAAAAACGCTCCTATGCGCAGGAGGTCTGCGTCAAGAGCGCCGGCAAGGCCATGCAGCAGACCGGCATGATCTGGCCCGGCTGCCGCATCGGCGTGGCCGTTTCCGGCGGGGTGGACAGCTTCGTGCTGCTCAAGACCCTGCATATCCGGCAGGGCATCGTGCCCTTCCGTTTCGAGATCATGGCCATCCATCTCAATCCCGGCTTCGATCCGCAAAGCCATATGCCGCTGGCCGCCTGGCTCTCACAGCACGGCATTCCCTCGCATCTGGAGGTGACGGACTTCGGCCCGCACGCCCATTCGGCCGAGAACCAGCGCCGTTCCCCCTGCTTCCGCTGCGCCTGGCTGCGCCGCAAACGCCTGTTCGAGCTCTGTTCGCAGTACAAGCTCACCCATCTGGCCCTGGGGCACAATGCCGAGGATCTGGTCTCCACCTTTTTCATGAACCTGTGCCGCAACGGCCGCGTGGACGGCATGAGCATGAACGAGCCCTTCTTCGGCGGCAAGCTGCATCTGATCCGGCCGCTGCTGCTGGTGGAGAAAAAGTACATCATCAAGGCCGCCAAGCAGTGGGAGCTGCCCCTGTGGGCCAATGCCTGCCCTTCGGCCGGCAATACCGCCCGCAGCGACATGGGCGAGACCCTCAAGGCCCTGTACGGCGTGGCCAAGGATTCCCGCCGCTGCATCCTCAACGGCCTGAGCCGCTGGCAGCTGGAAAAGAACAGCCTGCCTGATGTGACGGATGCCGGAGAGCAGGAGAGCGGGGCGTTTGTCCGGGGGGAAGGGACCCCCTTTAGCTAGCGCCCAAAGGAAGGCCTTCCCCCGGGCCTTCCATCCTCCCCCAAACGCGCTTTCTTCCGGAAAATTTTTACATGACGGTCAGACCTTCGACTCAAAAGGGCGAAACCTTCCACGAAGACATGTGACACGGCGCCTGCAATTCTCCGGGCGCACTCTATCCCCAAAAATCACAGACGACAGTCACAGGGCTCTCTGCCACGGGCAGTTGAGGGCCTGCATCATCAGCCCTTCCGAACGTATGACTGGTCACGCAGCCAAAGAGGACGCTCCCCGGGGCGTCCTCTTTGGCTTCCAGTAAAGCGCGCTGGGGAGGGGTGGGGAATTTGAAGGGAGGGGGACACCTCTCGCGCCGGCAGCGACCGAAGGCGGCCGCAGGCCGTGCCCGTTAGCGACAAAGGAGCCTTACGGGCATCGACAGCAGAGATGAGGGGTCCCCCTCCCCTCAATGAATCTCTTTTCTGCCCCTTGCGCTTGCCAAAAAGCATCTTACCTTATGACCGCAATGCCTGTATCCTCTGCCTCTCCTCATAGCGGCCACCGCAGCCGCCTGCGTCAACGACTGGCTCGCGAACCTCTGGCTGTGGCCGATTATGAGATCCTGGAACTGTTGTTGGGCTACGGGCAGCCGCGCAAGGATACCAAACCGCTGGCCCGGGAACTGCTGCTGCGCTTCCACAATATCCGCGGCGTGCTGGACGCTCCGCCGGAACAGCTGCTGGCCGTGCCGGGTTTCGGCCCCGGCCTGCTCTCCATGTGGCAGGTGCTGCGCGAAGTGCTGGCCCGCCATGCGGCCGCGCCCCTGTTGCAGGGGGTGGAAGTGGCAACGCCCCAGGCAGTGGCCGAGATGGCCCGGGCCCGTCTGGCCGGCAGCCAGCAAGAAGAATGCTGGCTGGCCATGGTCAATGCGGGCAACCGCCTCGTGGCCTGGGAACGCCTGCGCCAGGGCAATGTGGAAAGCGTCCCTTTGCTGCCCCGCGATGTACTGGAGCCTGCCCTGCGCTACAAGGCCAGCGGCATCATCCTGGTGCACAACCATCCGGGCGGCCAGACCCGGCCCTCCCAGCCCGACCTCATCTTCACCAATACCGTGCGGGAGCTGGCCGTCAACATGGGGCTGCGTTTTCTGGACCATGTGATCGTCACCGATAATGGCTGCTACAGCATCTGCCAGTGCAGGCACCTGTAAGCAGTCCGGGAGTATATATGTCTGATCAGAAAAAGAACGACCATCCGCTGGAGGACATGCTGTCCCAGTTGCAGGATGCCCTGAGCCAGGCGGTGGATGCCGCCGGACAGGACCAGGGGACGAGCGGCGACGAACAGGCGTCGGCCCCCGGCGAACAGCAGATCTCCGACCTGCTGCCGGTGCTGCCCGTTCGGGATGTCGTAGTGTTCAACTACATGATCCTGCCGCTGTTCATCGGTCGCGAAAAATCCGTCAAAGCCGTGGAAGCCGCCCTCAAGAAGGGCCGCCACCTGCTGGTCTGCACCCAGAAGGAAGAATCCACCGAAGATCCCGGCCCCAACGACCTCTACACTGCCGGTACGGTGGTGCAGGTCATGCGCATGCTCAAGATGCCCGACGGCCGCATCAAGATTCTGGTGCAGGGCGCCAGCCGGGCCAAGGTGGAAGGCTACCACCGTGTGGAGCCCTATCTGGAAGCCCGCATCACCGTCCTGCAGGAAGAGACGCCCCCGCGCGACGCCAAGATAGAAGCCCTGCTGCGCTCCGCCCGTGAGCAGAGCGAAAAGGTGCTCCAGCTGCGCGGCGTGGCCTCCCCGGACATCCTGGCCGTGCTCCAGGGCGTGGAGGAACCGGGCCGTCTGGCCGACCTCATCGCCGCCAACCTGCGCATGAAGACCGCCGAGGCCCAGCGCATCCTCGAAGCCGTGAACCCCGTGGAGCGCCTGATGCTGGTCAACATCCAGCTCGAACGCGAGGTGGAAGTGGCCACCATGCAGGCCCACATCCAGAGCACGGCCCGCGAAGGCATGGACAAGGCGCAAAAGGAATACTTCCTGCGCGAACAGATCAAGGCCATCCGTCACGAACTGGGCGATGCGGCCTCCGAAGGCGAAGAAGAGCTGGACGAGCTGCGCAAGGCCCTGGACAAGGCCGGTCTGCCCAAGGACGTGCGCAAGGAAGCGGACAAGCAATTGCGCCGCCTGTCCGGCATGCACGCCGATTCTTCCGAGGCCAACGTGGTGCGCACTTATCTGGACTGGCTGGTGGAACTGCCGTGGAAGAAGCTTTCCCGCGACCGTCTGGACATCGCCCATGCCAAGGCCATCCTGGATGAGGACCACTACGGTCTGGACAAGATCAAGGACCGCATCCTGGAATTCCTCAGCGTGCGCAAGCTCAATCCCCAGTCCAAGGGGCCCATCCTCTGCTTCGCCGGCCCTCCAGGCGTGGGCAAGACCTCGCTGGGCCGCTCCATCGCGCGGGCCCTGGGCCGTCATTTCCAGCGCCTGTCCCTGGGCGGCATGCATGACGAGGCTGAGATCCGCGGCCACCGCCGCACCTATATCGGCGCCATGCCCGGCCGCATCATCCAGGCCATCAAGCAGGCCGGGACCCGCAACCCGGTCATCGTGCTGGACGAAGTGGACAAGCTGGGTTCCGATTTCCGGGGCGACCCCTCGTCCGCTCTGCTGGAAGTGCTGGACCCCGAACAGAACCATACCTTCAGCGACCATTACCTGAACGTGCCCTTCGATCTTTCCAAGGTCATGTTCCTGTGCACGGCCAACCATCTGGAGACCATCCCGGCTCCCCTGCGCGACCGTATGGAGGTCATCAGCCTGCCCGGCTACACCATGCAGGAAAAGGTGGAGATCGCCAAACGCCACCTGCTGCCCAAGAAGGTGACGGAGAACGGCCTGCGTGAAGGTGACGTCATCATGGACGATACCGCCCTTACCGCCGTCATCCGCGGCTATACCCGCGAAGCCGGCCTGCGCAACCTGGAACGGGAGCTGGGCTCCATCTGCCGCAAGCTGGCCCGCCAGCGTGCCGAAGGCAAGAAAGGCAGCTTCACCGTGGACAGCGCCATGGTGGAAAAACTGCTGGGCGCGCCGCGCTTCATCGAAGACGAGAAGGACAAGCGCCTCATGCCCGGCATGGCTCTGGGCCTGGCCTGGACCCCGGCCGGCGGCGAGGTGCTGACCATCGAATGCGCCTGCATGGAGGGCAAGGGCAACCTGCAGCTCACGGGCCAGCTGGGCGACGTCATGAAGGAAAGCGCCCGCATCGCCATGAGCTACATCCGCAGCCGGGCCGACAGCCTGGGCATCGACGCGGACTTCAGCGATACCCAGGACATCCACATCCATGTGCCTGCCGGTGCCGTGCCCAAGGACGGCCCCTCCGCCGGTGTCACGCTGACCTCGGCCCTGATCTCGGCCCTGAGCGGCCGCATCGTGCGGGCCGATACCTGCATGACCGGCGAGATCACCCTGCAGGGCCGGGTGCTGCCCGTGGGCGGCATCAAGGAAAAGATCCTGGCCGGTGTGGCACGCGGGCTCAAGCATGTCATCATCCCCAGCCAGAACGTCAAGGATCTGGAAGAGGTCCCCAAGGAACTGCTGAAAAAGATCAAGGTCCACCCCGCGCACACTTATGATGATGTGCTGGCCCTGGCCTTCGAACCCGTCAAAAAGACGGCCGCGCGTGCCAAGAAAGCCGCTCCGGCCACGGAAAAGAAATAACGCCGCTGTCGCCCCTGCAAGGCGGTGACGCGGATGGCCCGGGACGACATGGCGTTGCCCCGGGCCTTTTTGCTTTGCCCAGCCGCACACAGGACAAGGATATGACCCTTCAGGAACTGCTGACCTCGCTGACCCGCGACCTGCACGTCGCAGGCACGGATGCCCCCGCGCTGGAGGCCCGCCTGCTGGCAGGCCATGTGCTGCACCTTGACCGCATCGGCCTGATGCTGGCCATGCCCTCCCCTGTGGCGGACGATGCAGCCGCCGCCATCCGCGCCCTGACCGCCCGCCGCTGCGCCGGTGAACCGCTGGCCCACATCACCGGGCGGCGCGAGTTCTTCGGCCGCGATTTCGAGGTCAGCCCGCAGACCCTCATCCCCCGGCCGGAGACCGAGCTGCTGCTGGAGATCGTGCTGCGGGAATGCGAGGGGCACGGGGACGTGCGCTTTGCGGATCTGGGCACGGGCACGGGCTGCATCGGCATCACGCTGGCTCTGGAGCTGCCGCACAGCCGGGGCCTGCTGCTGGAATACAGCGCCGGGGCCCTGCCCGTGGCGGCCCGCAACATCAGCAGCCTGCAGGCCGCTGACCGTCTGGCCCTGGTACGGGGGGACATGTTCACGCCGCCGCTGTTGCCGCAGGGGCTGGACGTGCTGGTCAGTAATCCGCCCTACATCGCCGCCGCGGAAGAAGCCGAGGTCATGGCGGAAGTCCTGCATCACGAGCCGCACAGCGCGCTCTTTTCCGAGCAGGACGGTCTGCGCCACCTGCACGCCGTCATCCGTGCCGGACAGCAGGCCTTGAAACCGGGCGGCCTTATCGCCATGGAACACGGTTACCGCCAGGGCGAGGCCGTGCGCCGTCTGCTGATGGAGGCCGGTTACAACGCGCCCCGCACCGAGCAGGATCTGGCCGGTCTGGACCGCTGCACCTGGGCCCGCCGGGGCTGATCCGCCGGAGGAACCAGCAGCAGCGGGCGCTCCTGTCCTCCCGCATCGGCAGGGCACTGCCAAGAGGCACCACCGCTCCCCTTGCTGCACACGCCATCGCCGCCGGCGAGGCCTGCGATGTGTGCCGCCCGCGAGCTGCACACATCTTGATAAAATTTTTCCGGCTCCTCTCCCCGCAGCGACCCTGTACGGAAAGGACGGGGCAGCACTCCGGCACTCCGTATCTTCCGCCGGGCACGTCGCGCGCGCCGAGGCCGGGCACGGGCGAAAAAATTTCCCTCTTCCCGGCTAGGCCCGGAAGGCACTCTTTGCTATAGCAAGGCAAAGGTGTTCGTCATGGGAAGATACGCAGACCCCACGGAAAAAGCCATCCGCTGCCCGCTCAAGGGGCATCAGCGGCCCCTGCTGGCCTGTCTGGCCTGCCGGCATTTCCCCTGTCGCGCCATGACGGAAGAACGGCTGGCTCTGTTGCGCACGTCGCCCTTTGTCCAGCTGGATACGAAAAACTCAAAACTGCTGCCACGGAGGCACGTCATGTATATTTTCAGGATGACTTCTGGAGAACTGCGGGACGCTCCCGAAGATTTCAGCCCCGATGCCCCGGACTTCGAACAGCTGGCCGATGTGGAAGAAGTGCTGGTCATCGGCAAGGTGCTGGTCAAGCAGTTGCGCCTGGTGGCCAAGCCCCGGGAAGAGCGCGACCGCATCCGGGAACAGCTCTCCACGCCCGACCTGCCTGAAGAAGTGGAAGAAGAAAAGCCCCGCCGCAGACGCCGCAGCAGCGTCCGGGACGAGGACTGATGCCTTTGGGGACTGCCATCCGTGCGGTCCCTTTTTCTTTTTCCCTTGCTGATTTTCCTTTTCGGGATGCAGGTCAGTTTTTTCCATCACCGGGATCCGCCAGCCCCGTCCGCCTTTCGTCCGCCTCTCTTCCCCTGCCCTGGCGTGTCTTTCTCCTGACGGCGATCTTTTTTGCGGCGTCCGCCACTGCCAAGGGTACGCGCCCTCCCGGCCCCTGATCCCGGCCTTTCCCGTCCCTGACGGGCTGCATGCCCCTCTCCGGACCGCAAGAGCAAGGGCGCTCCCATCCGCTCATCCCGGGGCAGGATTTTTTCCATAAACGGCAGCCAACAAGCCGGCATCACGCATATTTTTTTGCTCTCCACGCTATGCTTGGGAAATGATTCCCAATCAATTCCGGCATGGACATTTTCCGCGTTACGGTTTAATGTCGCACATGCATAGATAAATCGACGACAACCATAGCGAACAGCAACAGCGCCCCTGCCCGCCGGACACCACCGTACCGGCATCCGTACCGGGCCCACCCCGGAACGAAAAAAGGACGCGCTGTTTTTTTGGCCCCGTATGGATGCAGATCATTCATCCATACATGAATCTCGCGAAGGTTGCCGGGAACATGACACCATCATTCCATATTCGACATGCCTTGCCAGACGACGGACGGACACGGGGTTCTCCTGCCGGATGACATGCAGGCCGGATAGCCTGAGGGGGAAACCATGGAAGAATTGACGAAACTTGTCTCCAACATCAACAGCTTCATCTGGGGCATGTACTGCCTTATCCCGCTGCTGTGTGGTGTGGGCATATACTTCACCATCCGGCTGAAGTTCATCCAGGTCCGCAAGTTCGGACAGGCCGTGCGCATGCTCTTCGGTGACCTTTCCCTGAAGGGCAAGCGCGCCGACAAGCACGGCATGAGCTCCTTCCAGTCCGTGGCCACCGCCATCGCCGCCCAGGTGGGTACCGGCAACCTGGCCGGTGCCGCCACCGCCATCGCCATGGGTGGTCCCGGCGCCATCTTCTGGATGTGGATCGCCGCCTTCTTCGGCATGGCCACCATCTTTGCCGAAGCCGTGCTGGCCCAGGTCTACCGCACCCGCGACGACGCCGGCCACATCACCGGCGGCCCCGCCTACTACATCTCCAAAGGTCTCGGCAGCCACAAGCTGGCCGTGTTCTTCTCGGTCTCCATCATCATCGCCCTGGGTTGCATCGGCAACATGGTGCAGTCCAACTCCATCGCCGACGCCTTCAAGACCGCTTTTGACGTGCCGCCCCTGGTCATGGGCCTGATCATCGCCGCCTGCGGTGCCTTCGTCTTCTTCGGCGGCATCGGCCGCATCGCTGCCGTGACCGAAAAGATGGTGCCCCTCATGGCCCTGCTGTATGTCATCGGCGGCCTGTTCGTGGTCCTCAGCAATGCCGACCAGATCATCCCCGCCTTCAAGATGATCTTTGTGGGCGCCTTCGATCCTTCGGCCGCCACCGGCGGCATCATCGGTGCCGGTGTCAAGGAAGCCATCCGTTACGGTGTGGCCCGCGGCCTGTTCTCCAACGAAGCCGGTATGGGTTCCACGCCTCACGCCCATGCCGTGGCCAAGGTGCAGTACCCCGCCCAGCAGGGCCTGATGGGTATCGTCAGCGTGTTCATCGATACCTTCGTCGTGCTCAACATGACCGCCCTGGTCATCTTCGTCACCGGCGCTCTGGACGGTACCACCACCGGTATCGCCCTGACCCAGAAGGCCTTCTCCACCGGTCTGGGTGCCTTTGGTATCAAGTTCGTGGCCATCTGCCTGCTGTTCTTCGCCTTCTCCACCATCGTGGGCTGGTATTTCTTCGGTGAGCAGAACGTCAAGTACCTGTTCGGTACCCGCGGCGTGACCCCCTACCGCGTGGTGGTGATGTGCTTCATCGTCATGGGTTCCCTGCTGCAGGTGAACCTGGTGTGGGAACTGGCCGACATGTTCAACGGCCTCATGGCCTTCCCCAACCTTATCGCCCTCATCGGTCTGGCCAAGGTCGTGAGCAAGGCCCTGGACGAATTCGAACAGGCCAACCTGGCTGACAACAAGTAGGATCCCTGCCTGAAACAAAAAGTCCCCTGACCATCGTGGCCAGGGGACTTTTTTCATTTTTTTTCAAGGCCTCGCAGGCAGCCGCAGGGCCATGCATCAGGGAAAAAAGCGTACGGGAAACAAAGCGTGGTCCCGATGCAGCCATCATGCTTTCAACATACTGCAACAAAAAACAGAAAAAACAAATGTAACACTACATAATAATGCCATTTATGGAATTTTTTTTCATCCATCGCACAGGATTTTTTTATAAAATTAGATAAAAAATAAAAAATTTACTCACTCTTTTTCTTAATGTATTGCCTTTATGCAGTAAAAAATATCCCCCATATTCCCTGCTTGATTTCACACTATAATAATTATATGCATACCGGACATTTTTTGATTCTGACCGGCCCTGCCGGGCCGAAACAAAATTTTTCTCCCACCACAGCTTCACGGAGGTATCGAAAATGGAGCTCATCTACACTGGCAAAACGAAGAACGTCTATGCCCTGGAAAACGGCAACTATCTGCTGAAGTTCAAAGATGACTGCACCGGCAAGGACGGCGTTTTCGATCCCGGCGAGAACTCCGTGGGCCTGACCATCGACGGCGTGGGCGACGTGAACCTGCGCATGTCCATCTACTTCTTCGAAAAGATCAATGCCGCCGGCATCAAGACCCACTATGTGAGCGCCAACCTGGCCGACACCACCATGGAAGTCCTGCCTGCCAAGCCCTTCGGCAAGGGCCTGGAAGTGATCTGCCGCCACAAGGCCGTGGGCAGCTTCATCCGCCGTTACGGTGATTACATCGAAGAAGGTGCCGACCTGCCCGCCTATGTGGAAACCACCTTCAAGAACGACGCCCTGGGCGACCCCCTGGTCACCAAGGACGCCCTGGTGGCCCTGGGCGTGATGACCGACAAGCAGTACGACGACATCAAGGACATGACCCAGAAGATCACCCAGATCGTGGCCGACGACCTGAAGGAAAAGGGCCTGGTCCTGTACGACATCAAGTTCGAATACGGCTATGACGCCGACGGCAAGGTCATCCTCATCGACGAGATCGCCTCCGGCAACATGCGCGTCTACAAGGACGGCAAGTACATCGATCCCATGACCCTGTCCAAGATGTTCTTTGCCTAATCGGCAAGGACCTCCCCGCCGCGGCCTGACGGGCTGACGGCATCCGCCTGCAAGGCACGCCCGGTATGGAATGCTCCATGCCGGGCTTTTTTATGCCGGATGCAGCTGCGGGACGGGACTTTTTCCCTCTCGTCATGCGCAGGACAGACGATCCAGCGATCTTTCCAGCCTGTCGGCGCAGCAGTGACGCACGACGCCCTTCAAGCCCCTCACACACACACAACGCGACAGCCTTCAATAATCTGGAATCACAGAAGAAAAACAAGACATCACAAAGCCGGCATGATTTTCTCCAGCGTTCGTATTGCAGCCATTACAAATAAACTGATACAATAAAATAAAGACACATATATTTCTCCATACTCTCGGGAGGGACGCATGCTGTACGCGCATACGCTCGCCGGCCATCCGAAAGAAGACTGGCAGACCTTGCAGGAGCATCTGGAAAACGTCGGCAGGCTGGCAGCGGACTTTGCCTCCTTGTTCGGAGCCGCCAGGACAGGGGCGACGCTGGGTACCCACCACGATGCCGGAAAAGCCACAGAAGGATTCCAGCGCAGGCTGGAAGGCGGCCCACGTGTCGATCATTCCACAGCAGGGGCCGTACTGCTCGGGCAACGCTGGGAAGCGTCTCCATCCCGGCAGACCGCCGCCCTGGGCACCATGCTGTCCCGTTTTCTGGCCTATCCCATCCTCGGACATCACGGCGGCCTGCCCGACGCCGGATCCGAATACGGTACCGGTCTCGACCACCGCCTTGCTCCCGGCAATATCCAAAAGCTCCCCTCCTGGGACCCCGCGGCCATCCCGCTTCCGGCCTCTCCCATGGACGTCTACCAGGAGATGCTCCCGCTCATCTGCAAGCAAGGACGCCATCCTGATCCCTTCCGCATCTGCTTTGCCCTGCGCATGCTGTTTTCCTGCCTTGTGGATGCCGACTATCTTGATACGGAACGTTTCTGCACCCCCGACATCTACCGGCTCCGGCCAGCGGTCCCCGCCCTGTCGCCGCTGGCCGCCCGTCTGGAAGACTATCTGCATCGCAAAGGATTCCTGCACGCAAGCCGTGTGGCCCCGGAAGAACTCGAGGCAGGTGCGGCCGCGCCCTGCGGCAGCAGTGAACGCCAAAAGGCCATCGCCCTGGCCCGCTCCTTCATCCGCGAACAGTGCGAACAGGCTGCGGCCGCCGCTCCCGGCCTGTTCTCGCTCACAGTCCCGACCGGAGGGGGCAAGACGCTCTCCTCGCTGTCTTTCGCCATACGGCACGCCATCCGGCACGATCTGCGCCGCATCATCTTTGTGGTGCCCTACACCAGCATCATCGAGCAGAACGCCCAAATATTCCGCGAGGCGCTCGGCGATGAGGTGGTGCTGGAACACCACAGCAATTTCGTCCATCCCGACGAAGGCGATGACGAAAGTACGGCCAGCCTGCAATACCGGCTGAGTACGGAGAACTGGGAAGCAGCCGTCATCGTCACCACGTCCGTCCAGTTTTTCGAATCCCTGTTTTCCTGCAAGCCTTCCCGCTGCCGCAAACTGCACAATATCGCCCGCAGTGTGGTCATCCTCGACGAAGCCCAGATGATCCCCGTGCCCTTTGTCGCTCCCTGCGTGGAGGCCCTGCGCAGCCTTGCCGGGCACTACGGGACAAGCATCGTCCTCTGCACGGCCACCCAGCCGGCCCTGCTGCGCTCCACGGCCCTGCCTTGCGGGTTTGAGCCGGACGAAGTCCGCAGCCTGGTGCCCGAAGCGACCCTCCCGGCCCTGTTCAGGATCTTTGAACGCGTGCGGACGACCTTTGAGCCCATGCTCACCGACGCGGAACTGGGCGCACGCCTGCTGGCGGAGCGCCAGGTGCTCTGCATCCTGAATTCACGGCGCCATGCCCGCGCGCTGTTCGAGCGATGCGGCAAAAACGAGGATCTTTTCCATCTCAGCGCGTACATGACGCCCTGCCACCGCAGCCGCACCTTGCAGACCATACGGGAAAGGCTGGCCAGCGGCCTTCCCTGCCGTGTCATCAGCACCTCGCTCATCGAGTGCGGCGTGGATATCAGCTTTCCCGTGGTCTATCGCGAACGCAACGGCCTCGATGTCATTGCCCAGGCAGCCGGGCGCTGCAACAGGCATGGAGAACGGGAGCTTGGGCAGGTCTGCGTCTTTGACGGCGAACAGCCCGTTCCCCTCCGGGCCGCCGACCTGAACCGCAGACGCGAGGCCTGTGCCCTTGTCCAGGATGCGGACGACCTGTTCGGGCCCGCGACCATCCGGCGTTATTTCCAGGCCCTGTACAGCCACCCGGAACTGCTCGATGAGTACGCCATCCTCCGGAAGATGAATCTCGTCACCTCCTCCAATGCCGCACTGGACCCGCGCTTTTACCGCATCCCCAAGCTGGATGCGGATTTTGCGGAGATCGACAGAACATTCCAGTTTATCGAATCTCAAACGGATAGCGTGGTCATCGAATCCCAGCTCCCGGAAGAGTTGCGCACCTGCCTGCGCAACGAGCAGGCCCTCCCCTCCCGGGTGTTCCGCAGGCTGCAATCCTACAGCGTCCAGGTCTATCGCTGGGAACGGGAAGCCATGGAACAGGCCGGCCGGCTGGAGTGCCTCCATGACTGCGTGTACCTGCTCAGCGGCGGTCTGGGCTATGCGGAGGACACCGGACTGGATGTGCGGATGGCGGACGGCATCTCCTCGGCAGATCTGGTTTTCTGATCCGCCAGACAGGCCGGGAAGATCCCGGCAAGGACAGCAACTGAAAGGAGGCTCCCATGATCGGAGTCAGATTACGGGTCCGGGGCGACTATGCCCTGTTCACCCGCCCGGAAAACAAGGGGGAACGCTGCAGCTATGATGTCCCCACGCCATCGGCGATGCGCGGCATCCTTGAAGCCATCCACTGGAAACCGGCCATACGCTGGCTCGTGGACAGGATCCACGTCCTGAACCCCATCGTGTTCGACAGCATCCGGCGCAACGAGGTCTCGGAAAAGGGCCCCAGCGTGAAAAGCGTCAAAAATGCGGCAAAGAACGGCACGCCCCTGTACCTGTTCGCCGACGAATGCCGCCAGCAACGGGCCACCCTGCTGCTGCGGCATGTGGATTACGTCATCGAGGCCCATTTCGAGCTGACGGACAAAGCCGGCCCGTCGGACAACGAAGGCAAGCACATCGACATCTTTCGGCGCCGCGCACGGAATGGCGAGTGCTTCCAGCAGCCTTGTCTGGGTTGCCGTGAGTTCCCCGCCTATTTTTCCCTTCTGGAAGAAGAGGATGCGATGCCCGCCTCCAGCCTGGTCCACGATGCGCCGCGCGATCTCGGCTATATGCTGTACGACATCGACTATGCCCACGGCATGAAGCCCCTGTTCTATCGTCCGCGCCTGGAACAGGGGATCATCGACGTGGCCCGCTGGAAAAGGGAAACCCTATGTATCTGACAGAACTGTACCGTTTTTACGAACGCATGACGCAGGATCCCCAGTCCGGCATGCCGCCCGAAGACATGAGCGCCGAAGCCATCCACTTTGCCCTGGTCATCGGCGAAGACGGCAGCCTGAAAGGCGTGCATGACCTGCGCGACAGCAAAGGCAAGCCGCTGCGCCGTTTCGTACCGGCGGCGGTCAGCCGATCGAGCAATGTCGCCGCCAACTTCCTGTGGGACAAGACCTCCTACGTCCTCGGCATCGACGGACGTGACGATTCCTGCCCCTCCCCGGAAAAACGACAGGCCTTTCTGGCGCTGCATCATGAGCGTTTCGATGCCTGCCCGGACAGACACGCCAAAGCGCTGCTGGCCTTTTTGGATCACTGGCGGCCGGAGATGCTCCACAGCCTGCCCGAACGTCAGGCCCTGCTGGGCAGCCGCCTGGTCTTCCAGCTTGAAGGCGAAGACCGCTTCCTCCACGAAGAACCGGCCATGGATGCAGGCCCGGCAACGGGCAGCGCGGAGATCTCCTTTGCCCTGGTCATCGCTGAAGACGGCAGCCTGAGATCTGTCCGCGACCTGCGCGACAGTAAAGGCAAGCCGCGCAAGATGTCCGTCCCGGCGGCACGGCGGCGGAAAAAGGAACTGCTCCCGAACATGCTCTGGGATGACGCGGCGTATGTGCTGGGCGTTGACGGAAAGGACGATACACGCCCCAGCCCGGAGACCGCGGCAGCCTTCCACGCCCTCCACAGGAAACTGCTGCAGGATGCGGACGACAAACACGCCCGCGCCCTGCTGGCCTTTCTGGACCGCTGGCAGCCGGAGATGCTCCAAAGCCTGCCGGAACGTCAGGCCCTTCTGGACAGCAACCTGGTCTTCCGGCTCCAGGGCGACGAGGGCTTCCTGCACGAACACCCCGCCCTGCGGCGGATCTGGCTGGAAAATCTCGACGGACAGGAATGCCCGCAGGGCCAGTGCCTCGTCACGGGCAGGGAAGGCCCCATCCTGAAAGTGCATCCCGTCATCAAAGGCGTCATAGGCGCCCAGACCTCGGGGGCCCGTCTCATCTCGTTCACCTGCAACTCGTTCCAGTCCTTCGGCAAGGAACAAAGCGAAAATGCCCCTGTCAGCCCGCGCGCGGCCCGCGGCTATACCACGGCCCTGAACTACCTGCTCCAAAAGGAGCACAAACAGGTCGTACGCCTGGGGGAAGACAGCATCGTCTTCTGGACGGACAGGGCCTGCGCGGAGGAATCCCTGCTCGGGGCCCTGTTCGACGGTCTCGACGCCACCGAGCAGACGCAGGACAGCGCCCTGCTGCACAAGGTCCGCTCCCTGCTGACGGCCATGGCCTGCGGCCGCCCCGTCAGCGAAGATGACGGTATCGACACCAGCGTGCGCTTTTTCGTACTCGGACTTGCCCCCAATGCCGCCCGGCTGGGCGTCCGTCTCTGGGTGACGGACACCTTCGGCAATCTGCTGCAACGCTTCGGCCGCTGGTATCGCGACCTGGCCATCGAACGCCGCTACCCCGGCGAAGAGGAGCACCCCGCCCTGTGGCGGCTGCTGCGGGACCTTGCCCCCTTGCAAAAATCCGAAAACATCCCGCCCCTGCTCGGCGGGCAGCTGCTGCGCAGCATCCTGCTGGGGCGCGCCTGGCCGCAAAGCATGTACACTGCCGCTCTGCAGCGCATCCACGCGGACAAGAACGTCACCTATTACCGGGCCGCGCTCATCAAGGCCCATCTTTGCGATACGACAGCAAAAGGAGCCACCATGTCACTGGACAAGGAAGAACAGAACAAGGGTTACCGGCTGGGCCGCCTGTTCGCGGTCCTGGAAAAAGCCCAGACCGACGCGCTGGGCAGCGTGAACGCGTCGCTCCGGGAACGCTACATCGGCGCGGCCTCGACGCGGCCCTGCCTGGTGTTCCCGCAGCTGCTGAAGACGGCCCAGTTCCACATCTCCAAAAGTGCCAAGCAGCATCCCGGCTACGACATCCGCTTTTCCCGTCTGGTAAGCGAGATCATGGACGGCATGACGGTCTTTCCGCCTGTGCTCTCGCTGGAGGATCAGGGCCGCTTCATGCTGGGCTACTATCATCAGAACAACGCACTCTATCAGAAAAAGACGGCTGACGACGCCGAAAACTAAGGAGAACTGCCATGCCTGCCATCACGAACCGTTATGACTTCGTGCTTTTCTTCGACGTGGAGAACGGCAACCCCAACGGCGATCCCGACGCCGGCAACATGCCCCGCATCGACCCCGAGACCGGCCTGGGGCTGGTGACGGACGTCTGCCTCAAGCGCAAGGTGCGCAATTATGTGGAGCTGGCCAAGGAAGGAGCCACCGGCTACCGGATCTATGTGCAGGAAAAAGCCGTGCTCAACCAGAAGAACCAGGAGGCCTACACGGCCCTGTCGCTGAAGGCGGAATCCAAAAAGCTGCCCAAAAAGCCTGACGACGCCCGCGCCGTCACGGCCTGGATGTGCGAGAACTTTTTCGACATCCGTACCTTCGGCGCTGTCATGAGCACGGAAGTGAACTGCGGTCAGGTACGCGGCCCGGTGCAGCTGACCTTTGCCCGCAGCGTGGAGCCCGTCGTCCCTGCCGAGGTGAGCATCACGCGTATGGCCGTGACCAATGAAAAAGACCTGGAAAAAGAGCGCACCATGGGCCGCAAGTTCATCGTGCCTTACGGCCTGTACCGGATGGAGGGCTTTGTTTCCGTCCCGCTGGCGGAAAAAAGCGGCTTTGCCGATGACGACCTGGACCTGCTGTGGGAGGCGCTCAGCAACATGTTCGAGCATGACCGCTCAGCGGCACGCGGCAAGATGGGCGCCCGCAAGCTGTTCATCTTCAAGCATGAAAAACGCATGGGCAACGCGCCCGCACAAAAGCTTTTCGACATGGTGCACTGCCGCCGCACCAGTGAAGGCCCGGCCCGCGGCTTTGCGGATTATGCCGTCACGCTGGAAGGCACCTGCCCTGAAGGCATCAGTGTGGAAGAGCGCCTGTAGCCATGCACGACATCCTGTTGTCCGCCCTGCAGCATTATGTGGTCTGTCCCCGGCAGTGCGCGCTCATCCATATGGAACAGATATGGACGGAAAACGAGCACACCGCCGCGGGACGCCTGCTGCACGAGTCCGTCCACAGCGGGGAGACCCGGCTGCGGGACGGCGTCAGGATCGTCACAGACCTTGAGCTCCATTCCGCGCGGCTGGGGCTCCGCGGCAAATCTGATGCCGTGGAGCTCCACCGCGACGGCCGAGGATGGCGGCCCTACCCGGTGGAATATAAAAAAGGCTCTCCCCATGGAGACTGCCTGGCGGACAGCATCCAGCTCTGCGGGCAAGCCCTGTGTCTGGAAGAGATGTTTGCCACGTCCATCCCCGAAGGGGCCCTGTTTTACGGCACGCCTCACCGGCGTACGGTGGTGCGGTTCAGCCCGGAGCTTCGGGAAAAAGCGGAGCGGACCGTCGCGGCCGTGCGGGAGATGCTGGCAAGCGCCCGGCTGCCCTCCGCACAAAAAAGCGCCGTCTGTTCTTCCTGCTCGCTTGCGGCCTGCTGCATGCCCGGTTCGCCGCCTGCTGTTTCCGTCTATCTGGACAAACTGTGTGAGGAAGAGGGATGAAACGCTATCTGAATACCTTGTTCGTCACCACGCAGGATACCTGGCTCTCCAAACAGGGGGAATGTGTGGAGCTGCACCATGACGGACAGCGCCTTGGGACCATCCCACTGCATACACTCCAGTCCATCGCCTGCTTTGGCCGGGTAAGTTGCAGCCCGTATCTTCTGGAACATTGTGCGGCACTGGGCGTCACGGTCTCCTGGTTTTCCGAGAGCGGCCGTTTCATGGCGTCTGTCCAGGGCCCGACCAGGGGGAACGTGCTCTTGCGCCGGGCCCAGTACCGCGCGACCGACAGCCCCCGGCAGACGGCCGACCTTGCGCGCTCCTTCCTGATAGGCAAGGTGGCCAACTGCAGGACCATACTCATGCGACAGGCGCGCAACGCCCCTCTTCCGGCCCTGTCCGCCGCCATCGAATCCCTGGGCCATACCCTCAGGCAGCTCCGCCGGGAAGACGACCTGGAGACCCTGCGAGGGCTGGAAGGCGATGCCGCCCGGACATACTTCGGAGCCTTCGATCTGCTCATCCGTCCCCAATGCCGTGCCGGGGGCATGGTCTTTGAACAAAGGAGCAGGCGCCCTCCCATGAACGAGGTGAACTGTCTCCTTTCCTTTCTCTATACCCTGCTTGCCCATGATATCCGCAGCGCGTGCGAAAGCGTCGGCCTGGATCCGGCCGTCGGCTTTCTCCATCGGGAACGCCCCGGCCGGGCAAGCCTGGCGCTGGACATCATGGAAGAATTTCGTCCGTATCTTGCGGACAGGCTGGCCCTGTCGCTCATCAACCGACAGCAGCTGACGGCAAAGGACTTCATCCGCGCACCGTCGGGAGCCGTCACCATGAAGGAAAAAAGCCGAAAAAAGGTCATCGTTGCCTGGCAGGAAAGAAAAAAGGACGACGTGGAGCATCCCTTCCTCCATGAACGCATGGCGGTCGGCCTTGTTTTTTTCATCCAGGCCCGCCTGCTGGCCAGGACCCTTCGTGATGACCTGGAAGCCTATCCCCCCTTTGTCGTGAGGTGATCATGGTCGTCCTTGTCAGCTATGACGTGAATACACAGGATGCCGCAGGCAAACGCAGGCTGCGCCGCATAGCCAGGCTTTGCACCAGCTGGGGGCAGCGGGTCCAGTTTTCTGTTTTTGAGTGCCTGCTCGATAATGCCCAATGGCAGGTCTTGCGTGCGCAGCTCCTGGACGAGATGGACCCGGAACGGGACAGCTTGCGCTTCTATTTTTTGGGGAACCACTGGCGAAGCAAGATAGAGCATATCGGCGTCAAGGCAGCCTACGATCCGGAAGGTCCGCTGATATTCTGATCGAGGACCTCTATGGGGCGTCTTTTCCCGGCAGGATATCGATGCCTGTTATATATTGATATCATTAAAAAATATATTTCCAGTTTGAAAAAACGTCCTGCCTTTGACCTGAATCTTTTTTCATCCTCGAAAAGGATTTGCTAATCACGGGAATCTACTGGATAAAACATGGAAACAGTCGCACCCCACGCGGGTGCGTGGATTGAAACCGCCTGGTGCCGGACGCCCAGCGCTGGCCCATCCGGTCGCACCCCACGCGGGTGCGTGGATTGAAACGTCAAATTTCTTGCGCCACCGCCGGGACTGCTGGCGTCGCACCCCACGCGGGTGCGTGGATTGAAACTGGCCCTCCAGCACCACCTGGAGCGTCTGGTTGCCCGTCGCACCCCACGCGGGTGCGTGGATTGAAACATCAGCGCCCCACACACTGCGGTTTCCAGAAGCGTCGTCGCACCCCACGCGGGTGCGTGGATTGAAACCGGGCCATGGGGCGCGGCATGGACGGCGTGGACTGGTCGCACCCCACGCGGGTGCGTGGATTGAAACACTTGGACGCTGCTCCAGAGCTGGCGAGATTTCCGTCGCACCCCACGCGGGTGCGTGGATTGAAACACAACCATCATCAACGGTGAGACGGCCACCATCACGTCGCACCCCACGCGGGTGCGTGGATTGAAACTTTGCTGGAAACCCATTTTGCCGCCATACCCTAGGGTCGCACCCCACGCGGGTGCGTGGATTGAAACAACAATATCTCGCGTGCTGCTGACAGCGCGGGGAAAGTCGCACCCCACGCGGGTGCGTGGATTGAAACTGTTTATGCTGACGGATACAACAAAAAAAACGCCACGTCGCACCCCACGCGGGTGCGTGGATTGAAACCATAGACTGGACACGATCATCCATATCCACCGGAGTCGCACCCCACGCGGGTGCGTGGATTGAAACCTTTCTGCCCTTCGATGGTGGTATTTACCCTCTGGTCGCACCCCACGCGGGTGCGTGGATTGAAACCGATACGGCGATGGCTAAGTTCACCGGCCAAAAGGTCGCACCCCACGCGGGTGCGTGGATTGAAACAAGGCCATCTGCCTGGTGGACATCCCCAGCAGCGGGTCGCACCCCACGCGGGTGCGTGGATTGAAACCGGGAATGGACTTGACGCTGGGAAAGGCAGTGCCGTCGCACCCCACGCGGGTGCGTGGATTGAAACTGCAACACGTCGATAATCGCGCTTGCTTCATCTTGTCGCACCCCACGCGGGTGCGTGGATTGAAACTCGCGCCCCATGAACCCCATGCTGGACAGCGCCATGTCGCACCCCACGCGGGTGCGTGGATTGAAACCAAAAAGACCGTGAACGAGGCCGCGATCATGGCGGTCGCACCCCACGCGGGTGCGTGGATTGAAACATCCCGGCGGGCAGCCGTACTCCCGTACCCGTGACGTCGCACCCCACGCGGGTGCGTGGATTGAAACGATACTTCAGCCGGAACGTGCCCTGCATGGTCGCCTGGGTCGTCGCACCCCACGCGGGTGCGTGGATTGAAACGATACAGTGGCGAAGGTTACTAGCGCCATAACGTGTCGCACCCCACGCGGGTGCGTGGATTGAAACCGAGAGCTGGCAGAGCATTACACCATGTGGACTCGTCGCACCCCACGCGGGTGCGTGGATTGAAACAGCCTGCGGCGTGGTGTGGCCGTCATCAGCATCACCGTCGCACCCCACGCGGGTGCGTGGATTGAAACGCGGCCACGTCCTCGAGGCGTGTCTCCAGCGCGTGTCGCACCCCACGCGGGTGCGTGGATTGAAACTGAAAACGAACCTCATATACATAACGCAGAAAAGGTCGCACCCCACGCGGGTGCGTGGATTGAAACTGGATGTACCTGTCACCCGCCGCCCGCATGACCTCGTCGCACCCCACGCGGGTGCGTGGATTGAAACCGCGAAAAGCTCGCGAAACTGCGGGACAAGAAAGTCGCACCCCACGCGGGTGCGTGGATTGAAACTGGAGGCCCTGGCCTATGTGCTGTCCGTCCAGAACCGGGTCGCACCCCTCGCGGGTGCGTGGATTGAAACACCGGCGGCCTGGTCATAGCGGACGTAGAGGCTGTGTCGCACCCCTCGCGGGTGCGTGGATTGAAACTTCCCGGCGGGCAGCCGTACCGGTGTCCCCCTGCCCGTCGCACCCCTCGCGGGTGCGTGGATTGAAACAAGCGCACGCTGGACGGCGTCTACACGCAGTGCGTGGTGTCGCACCCCTCGCGGGTGCGTGGATTGAAACACGGTGCCGCAGTATGAGGTGGGCAGCGTGGCGCTGGTCGCACCCCTCGCGGGTGCGTGGATTGAAACGCCACCATCGCGGACAGCGAGATCGCCGCCGGTGAGTCGCACCCCTCGCGGGTGCGTGGATTGAAACTCGCGCACGCCCTGGGCATTGCCGATGCCCTGACGGAAGTCGCACCCCTCGCGGGTGCGTGGATTGAAACGCGGCTGTGCTGCCCACCATCAAGGCGCTGTATGGGTCGCACCCCTCGCGGGTGCGTGGATTGAAACCTGTTTTTCAGGCGCAACGGTTTCCACATCAACCGCGTCGCACCCCTCGCGGGTGCGTGGATTGAAACGACCAGCATCCCACGCTGCTGGCCGTGGGCAATGGTGTCGCACCCCTCGCGGGTGCGTGGATTGAAACAGGTAAAACGGGAACTGGATTGTGTTCGTCTCCCGTGTCGCACCCCTCGCGGGTGCGTGGATTGAAACCACATGGAGGCCACGTTCCACGCCATGAAACACGGGTCGCACCCCACGCGGGTGTGTGGATTGAAACCTCGTGGCGAACAATGATACCTTCATGGAAGCGCAGGTCGTACCCCACGCCGGTGCGCGGATTGAAACACCTTCTCAGCGCACTTGCGGCCCTTGAATGGCGTCACCCCCACGTGAAAACGCGGAAATCTTGCCGCCATGTGTGCCGCCGTGCGGGCCCTGCTGGAAACCGATATCCCAGAGGGCCCGCCGGACTGTTGCCGCCTACTTCACGGCTTCCGCCTTGACGAGGCGGTCGAAAGTATCGCAGCCGTCCCCAACCCATCCGTAAACGCGCTCATAGGTGAAGGTGAAGGTCTTGCCCTTCTTCCCCTTGAAACGCTTTTGGATGGTTTCCGCATCTGCCACAAGCCGGATCTCCTTCCCCTGGATCTTCACCCTGATGTCCGAAGGGATATCCGCCACCTCCTCGATGGTATAGCCGGTGAGCGTCCCGGTCTGCCTGAAAGACGACAGAACCTTTTCGGGAAAACACTGCGGCGCGTCATCCTGCGCCGTTGCCACGCCGGGGAACAGGCTGGTCAGGAACAAGCCAAGTATCAGGATCTTTTTCATGGTTCCTCCTCACTGGTGGACGATGCTGTCTGTCCACGTTGGGGTGAATGGGCACGCGGATCATGCCTGATGCGCCGCAGCCACCGGAGCCCCTCCTCCGCGGTGTATTCGATGTCGCAGAGAGAATGGATTTTTCTGCGGCAAGAGCCACCGCTGTTTGTCCGGCACCGTGCAGCCGCCCCGTCCGGGAGGGCGGTAAAGGTACCGGGACAGGAGAACGTCTGGTCGGCGCGCATGTCCGCCAGGCCCTGGGCCCACAAAGAAAGCCTGCCAGAAGGGCCTCTGCCTTTTATTACGGCGCCGCAGGTCTCTTTTTCACAACATCGCCCGCATTGTCTCATGGCAGCCGCCAGATGGCGCTCGCTGGGCCGATCCCCGTACCGACTGAGCGGCACGGAGGCTGCGTTCCTCGCCTGTCTCCAGAGAAGAAACAGCAAAGGCCACCTCTTATCGTCCACGCGCCAGCCGCAGTAATCCCCCAAGACCAACTTGCTGTCAGGCCCCAAGGCGGGGAGGTCGCTGGATTATACCCTGAAAGCTCCTTAACGCATAGCTGTCCACTCCCCTGCTCCACGCCGACGGAAGGACACCATCTACCTTCCCGGTCCTTCGCCTTCCCGCCTGGATGGACACACTCTCTGGATAGGGGCATCATATGCCCATGATGGATTCCCCCGACCTCTCCCGCATCCGCTGGCGCACGGTACACCTGGTGCTGCAAAACAGCCGCCATGCCTGCGCCCGCGAACATCCGCTGGCCATTTTTGATGCCATCTTCAAATTCGCCGCCCGGGCAGGCGATGTCCCGGACGGTACGGACTGGTTCTTCCACCCGCTGGCCCCGCTGGAGCCGGTCATACGTGCGCAGGCGCTCTATGAGCTGAAGCTGGTCTTCCCGCAGGCCACGGATGCCGTATGCCGGAGCTTCGTGGACGGTGTCCGGCGCTGGCTGGATGACCCGGCCCACAATTTTCACTTGCGCGACGCCGGGGACGTGCGTGAACGCTGCCTCGATGCCGTATGGCAGGAGCAGGCCCATACCCTCTCCATAGACAATGCCGAGGACGAGCTCTGTCTCGATTTTCTCACGCCCCTATCCATCAAGCCCGTCACGCCGCGTACCCTGGCGGCCTTCGACGGACAGGCCCTTTTCCGGCTCGCGGCCAACCGCCTGCGCCGCTGGTACGGAGAGGAGGCCGACCGTGCCCTGGAGCCGCTCCGGCCTGTTTTCACGGCCGCCCATGTGCTGCCCTGGTTCTGGGACTATGTCGAGTTCCGGCACAAGGCCAAATCACGCTCCGGCGAGCAGTATATTTGCGGTATGCAAGGGCCGCTCTATGTACGCGGCGCTCTAGATGCCCTCCTGCCTGTGCTCCTCATCCTGCAGGAACTGCATCTGGGCCCCCGGAAAGCCGCCGGGCAGGGAGCCTTCCGCCTGTACCGGCACCGTCCTTGTCTGGACAGACGCCTGGACGAACTTGCCTGGTATGAGAACGCCTTCGACCAGTGCCAGCGGGATACAGACCTGCCCTTCTGTCCAGACGGTGCGGACAGGGACGTTCATCTGCGCCAGCTGCGCGACCGCTGCGCTTCCGGGCAGTGGGCACACGGCAGTGCCCGGCTGTTCCTGCCGCCCCGGGGGAGTTTCCCCTCCCGTCCCGTGGCCGTGCTCCCTCCCGATGACCTCCTGGCCCAGACGGCCGTGCGCACCATGCTGGCCGACCCGGTGCGCAAGGCCCTGCCCGCCCATGTACCGGGCTGGCGTCCGGGAAAAAAAGCGCGGGACATCCCCGCCCTGTTGCGCAAGGCCGCGCTGGAGGGCAGGCCCTGCTGCGTGCGGGCGATCATCGCGGACGTGTTCGCCCACATCCCGCTCCAGGCCCTGCGGGAGCGCCTCGACGCCTTCCTCCCCCGGGCGGACAGCACCATGCGGCAATTCCTGTACGACGCCGTGACCATGCCCGTGCAAGGCCATGACGGGGAGCCCCCGCAAACACCCGGCCTGCTCCCGGACAGCCCGCTGGCCCCCCTGCTGGCGGACATCTATCTTCAGCCGCTGGATCAGGCCCTGGCCACCGGGGGCGTGCCCTGCATCCGCCACGGGGACACCTTTCTCCTCCCTGTGGCCACCACTCACGACGCCCCTCCCGCCCTCTCCCGTCTGGAAGAAAACCTGGCCGCGCTGGGCCTTGGGCTGGATCCGGCATGCACGAAGGTGGCGCATCTTTCTTCCGATGGCACAGACCCGGATGTGGATGAAGACAGTGTGCTGCCCCCCGCCGGGCGCAGGCCGCTCTACGTGCAGCAGGCCGGTGCCTTCGTGGGCATGGACGGCGACAGCGTCCTTGTACGACGAGGCGAGGACATCCTCGGCAAGGCTCCCCTGCATACTGTCAGCGGCATCTTCCTGCATGGCGCGGGCGCGGTCTCCTCACGGCTTGTCCAGCGCTGCGTGCAGGAAGAGCTGCCGCTCACCTTCTGCTCGCCCGCAGGCTGGCAATACGGCACGCTCTTCCCCTGTTCCCGGACATGGTACGGGCGCATCGGGCGGCATGCGGCCCGGCATGCCGCGCTTTCCCCGCAGGAACGGGACCGGGCGGCCCGAAGCCTGGTCATGGCCAAGATACAGGGCGCCCACAGCTGGCTGCTGCCCAGGCTCGCGGACAAGGCCCCCCTGCGCGCGGCCCTGGAACGCGCGGCCCTGTCGCTGGACGGGGCATCAGGGAGCCGCGCCATCATGGGCGTGGAAGGAGCCCTTGCTCGTGTGGTGTTCCCGCTGGTCAACGGGCTGGTGCGGGGCGAGGCCTTCCGTTCGGAGCGGCGTCTGCCCCGGACCGGCACCGACCGCTGGAACACCCTGCTGGATGCCGCCTATTCCCTGCTCTTCGCACGCCTGCAGGCGCTGGTGCAGGCAGCGGGCCTGGATCCCTGGCTCGGTTTCCTGCACAGCCCCGGGGACAGATACCCCTCTCTGGTGGCCGACATGCAGGAGCCCTTCCGCCACAGGATCGACCAGATGCTGGTACGTCTGGTGAACCAGAACGCCCTGCGGCCGGAGCATCTCCGCCGGGATCAGTCCCGCTGGCGTCTTGAAAAGGCGGGCCACGCCATCCTGATCCGCCATTTCGAGTGTCTGCTCGATACCCGCTTCGCCGGGGAAGACCTCAGCGTCCGCGAAGGCATGCTGCGGCAACTGAACCGTGTACGAGGCTGGGCCCATGGCGAAGGCCCCCTGCGACTGCTGCCGGTCCCCTGCCGCCGGGATGGGGATGATGCGGAGGCGGAAGGATCGTATGCCCATGGAGGAGGACATGTATCTCGTTGCCTATGACATCACGGATGATCGTGAACGCCGGCTGGTCAGCCGCCTGCTGAATGGGTATGGCTACAGCCTCCAGCGCAGTCTGTACATTTGTCATATCCACGCCTCACAGGCCCGCCGGATGCTGGCCGCACTGGAGAAGCTGGGCAGGCGAGCGGTTTCGCCCTGAGCCGGAAGTTCCCGGATGCCGGCAGGCCCGCATGTTTCGGCAACTGCCCGCCGGATCTGCCGCTGGAGCCGGAGCGC
>OOCI01000365.1_pt1 | contig 43771 bp, 33 predicted proteins | sample 1671761 | NCBI WGS metagenome assembly OOCI01 (sample SAMN06348190, study PRJEB24527) | human gut metagenome | biome: human gut; feature: ankylosing spondylitis patient; material: feces | host: Homo sapiens | place: China | collected 2015-10
GATTATAACTGCAAACCGGCGGACTTTAATAAAACCGGTGTGATTTTTACAGTAGCCGAAAGGCAGGAGGGCAGGCGAGAAATGCCGTTTATTACACCTCGCCTGGAGATCATCACAATGGGAAAAAGTACAATTGTTAATGCATCGAAAAATATTATGCCATACATAAAAAACGTCTTTGACGGTAAAACAGGCTACGAGATTTTAACAAGCAAACTGGTTTATGGTGTGAATCCGTACTATTTGCCTGACGTGACGAATATTAAGGTGATTCAAAACGACTCGGTTAGATTTGAACTGATTTGTGACAAAATACAATACCTATACAAGTACAAAGGTTTTGGCAATGCATTGCAATACGATAACGAGAGCAAAAGATCCGAAGTGCTTGCGGCAGTTGCATACGATGACGCAAAGGTGGTTGGTATTGCCTGTGCGAGTGCGGATAGCGGAACTATGTGGCAAATAGGTGTTGATGTACTGCCTGAATATCGTGGGAAGGAAATAGCGGTTAAACTTGTAAATATGATTACTGTTGAAACGCTTAACCGCGGAGTGGTGCCGTATTATACAACAGATTGTGCAAATGTCAATTCGCAAAAGGTTGCCGTGAAGAGCGGGTATATTCCGGCTTGGTCGCATTGCTTTAAAACAAGACTGCCTAAATTATTGTTTAGATAATTGTGCAGCAACTCAATTAATATAAATTCAAAGGGAGAGGCGTTCGTTATGAATTCTCTTCCTTTTTTGATGTTTTTTCTCCCATAGTTGAAATGATTCAACTATCATGTTATAATCAACATAAATAAAAGCAGAATCTCAGAAAAGTTGAGAACTTTGCTAAGAGGGTGGAATACAATGACCGTTTTACAGCTTAAAGAAATTCTTTCGGCGGAGCTGCTCTGCGGCGGCGATCATCTGGACAGAGAGGTGCAGACCGCCTGCGGCAGCGACATGATGAGCGACGTGCTCGCATTTGTCAAAGAACAGGCAGTTTTGCTCACCGGGCTCGTCAATCCCCAGGTCGTGCGGACTGCCGAGATGATGGATATGAAGGTCATCGTGTTCGTGCGCGGCAAAGTGCCGGGCGATGCGATACTCGACCTTGCGCGCGAGCTGGATATCGTCGTGCTCAAAACCGAGCTTGAGATGTTCACCTCCTGCGGAAAGCTCTATCAGGCAGGCCTGAGAGGGGGCAGGGCTGTCAATGGATAACATGAAGCTCCATTTTGACGTTGACGGGGAGGATTTTACCCGCGCGGGCGAGGCGTCGGGCGAGACAAAGCGCGTGCTCAAGGGTCTCGGCTTTGACGCGTCCGTGATAAGAAACGTCTCGATAGCCATGTACGAGGGCGAAATAAATATGGTCATCCATGCGGGCGGCGGCGAGATAGATGTCGAGATATCGCCCGAGTGCATATCCATGGTGCTCGCCGATCACGGACCCGGCATAGAAAATGTCGAGCTCGCCATGCAGGAGGGGTATTCGACCGCGCCCGATAAGGTGCGCGCCCTCGGCTTCGGCGCGGGCATGGGTCTGCCCAATATAAAGAAGTATACGGACGAGATGAAGATAGACACCGAAAAGGATGTCGGAACAACGATAAGCCTCAAAGTATATACCGCTCACTGACTGAGCGCCCGCGTCTGCGGGAGCCGGGAGGACTTTTTACATGAACACGTATTTCCATTCGGTGCGGCTCGATGAAGAGAAGTGCATGGGCTGCACCAACTGCATAAAGCGATGTCCCACGCAGGCTATACGCGTGCGCAGCGGCAAGGCGCATATTATCTCGGAACGCTGCATCGACTGCGGCGAGTGCATCCGCGTCTGCCCGCACCATGCAAAATATTCCCACCGCGACTCGATGAACAGGATAATCGAGTTCAAATACAGAGTCGCCCTGCCCGCGCCGTCGCTCTACGGGCAGTTCAACAATCTTGATGATATCGGATATGTCATAACCGCTCTCAAAATGCTCGGATTTGACGAGGTGTTCGAGGTCGCGAGAGGCGCCGAGCTCGTCAGCGACGCGACGCGAAAATACATCGCCGAGCACGATATACCCCGGCCGGTAATATCCTCGGCGTGCCCTGCGGTCTGCCGGCTGATAAGGGTCTGCTTCCCGCACCTTGTCCCGCATGTCTTGCCGCTCAATTCTCCCATGGAGACTGCGGCTCTGATAGCGCGCAGCGAGGCGCAGGCAAAAACGGGACTCGACTCTTCGGATATCGGAATATTTTTTATCACGCCGTGCCCCGCGAAGATAACCGCCGTCAAGCAGCCCATCTGCCTGCCGGAGTCGAATGTCGACGCCGTGATAGCGATGAAGGATATATATCCCGTGCTCCTGAAGCAGATGAACCACCTCGGCGCGCCCGAGGACGCCTGCAAGTCGGGGCTCATGGGAGTCAGCTGGGCGTCGAGCGGCGGCGAGTCGGCGGCTTTGCTCAAGGATAAATATCTCGCCGCGGACGGCATTGAAAATGTCATAAAAGTGCTCGAAGAGATAGAGGACGAAAAGCTTGACAGGCTCGATTTTGTCGAGCTCAACGCCTGCTCGGGCGGCTGCGTCGGCGGCTCGCTGACTGCGGAAAACCCGTATGTCGCAAAGGCGAGGATCCAGCAGCTCAGAAGATATCTGCCCGTTGCGGCGAATCATCTGGCGGGCGACGAAGTGCCCGAGACTATGAGCTGGCAGCGGCCGCTCGAGGGCTCGTCGGTTCTCAAGCTCGCCGACAATGTCTCCGATGCTATGGCGATGATGTCGAAGATGACCGAGATAATCGCACGCCTGCCGGGGCTCGACTGCGGCACCTGCGGCGCGCCCACCTGCCGCGCCCTCGCGGAGGATATAGTCAGGGGCAGCGCGACGCTCCACGACTGCGTTTTCGCCATGCGCGACGAGCTCGCGGGCACGGATATGCAGGAGTATATTCCCGCGCCGTTCAGAGGCACGGGAAAAAAGGAGGGGACGAAATGACGGTCGGAGATATAAAAGAAAAGCTGGGGCTCAAAGCTCTTTGCGAAAACGAAGACTCGCTTTCGCGCGAGGTCACTGGCGGCTACTGCGGCGACCTTCTGAGCTGGGTCATGTCCCGCGCAAAGGCGGGGGATGCCTGGATGACCGTCATGGGCAACGTTAACTCCATCGGCGTGGCTGCGCTTGCGGACATAGCCTGCATTATTTTAACGGAGTCCGCGCCCCTCGATGAGGACGCGCGTATCCGCGCAGAGCAAAACGGCGTCGCAGTCTATCAAACCGACAAAAATGCCTATGAAACAGCCGTCAGCCTGTCGGGGCTTATATAAACTAAACCTGCTTCACCCGTCGGTGCGGCACCTTGAGAGGAGAAAAGCTATGGGCAATGAATTCGAAAAAGCGGTAAAAAGATTTTCCGAGGCAAAGGATGTTTTGGAGAAATTCGAGAAATCGGAGGAGGCCGTGGCATTTATGCAGAACGAGACGGGATTGCCCGCCGACGAATGCATGAGGGCTTATGAGTTGATTATGAATACCGATACCGACTGAAAATAGTCGGCTCAAACCTATTGACGAATAAATCCAAAAGTATTATAATCACCTTAATGTTGTACCTATCGGGTGCAACACTAAATGAGCATATCTGAAAGGCTATGACGGAGACAGTAGCCTTGCGCAAAGAGACAAAGTGAGCCGGCGGCAGTGGAAAGTCGGCGCTCGGCGCAGGAGCGAATATCACTCCCGAGCAGCGGGACGAAAGGCGAAAGCCGAGTAGATCCCGACGGCGCGTCCCACCGTTACCGGGCGGCATTTAATTGAATGTAGTGGGTGGTTGCAAAGCCGGGTCTTTGTCCTGTTATGGACAGGGACCTTTTTTGTTATCAGCCGCGATTCCCTGAAAGGATGGATAGCTATTATGTACGACAAGGTATCGACGAATTTTGAGTTCGTCAACCGCGAGAAGAAGGTGCTCGATTTCTGGAACGAGAACCACATTTTCGAGAAGAGCATCGACTCGCGTAAAAATGCGGAGACTTTCACTTTCTATGACGGCCCGCCGACGGCAAACGGCAAGCCGCATATCGGCCATGTGCTGACGAGAGTTATAAAAGATATGATCCCGCGCTACAAGACCATGAAGGGCTATATGGTGCCCCGAAAGGCGGGCTGGGATACCCACGGTCTGCCTGTTGAGATAGAGGTCGAGAAGCTGCTCGGCATCGAGGGCAAGCAGGGGATAGAGGAATACGGTCTCGAGCCCTTTATCAAGAAGTGCAAGGAGAGCGTATGGAAATACAAGGGTATGTGGGAGGATTTCTCCGGCAAGGTCGGCTTTTGGGCCGATATGAAGCACCCCTACGTCACCTATGACAACACCTTTATCGAGTCCGAGTGGTGGGCGCTCAAGCAGATTTGGGACAAGGGCCTGCTCTATAAGGGCTTCAAGATAGTGCCCTACTGCCCGCGCTGCGGCACCCCGCTCTCATCTCAGGAGGTCGCTCAGGGCTATAAGGATGTCAAGGAGCGCTCGGCGGTAGTCAAGTTCAAGGCTAAGGGCGAGGACGCATATTTCCTCGCATGGACGACAACTCCGTGGACTCTGCCCTCGAACGTCGCGCTCTGCGTCAACCCCGCAGAGGACTATGTTAAAATCAAGGTTGAGGACGGCACCGTATACTATATGGCGCAGGCCCTCGTTGAGAAGTTCTTCCCCGAGGGAGTCGAGACTCTCGCTACCTTTAAGGGCAAGGAGCTTGAATACAGAGAGTATGAGCCGCTGTTCGAATGCACAAAGTCGAAGGATGGCAAAAAGGGCTGGTATGTCACCTGCGACGGTTATGTCACTCTGACGGACGGCACCGGTATCGTCCATATCGCACCGGCATTCGGTGAGGACGACGCAAACGTCGGCAAGAACTATGACCTTCCGTTTGTTCAGCTCGTCGACGCCGCCGGCTGCATGGACAAGAGCACCCCGTGGGCGGGCAAGTTCTGCAAGGATGCGGACAGAGACGTGCTCGTTGACCTCGACAAGCGCGGACTTCTCTTCTCCGCCCCCGTGTTTGAGCACAGCTACCCCCACTGCTGGCGCTGCGACACGCCCCTCATCTACTACGCAAGGGACTCGTGGTTCATTAAGATGACCGCGGTCAGAGACGACCTCGTCCGCAACAACAACACCGTCAACTGGATCCCCGAGAGCATAGGCAAGGGACGCTTCGGCGACTGGATAGAGAACGTCCAGGATTGGAGCATCAGCCGTAACCGCTACTGGGGAACTCCGCTCAACGTCTGGGAGTGCGAGTGCGGCCACAGACATTCGATAGGCTCTATCGAGGAGCTCAAGAGTATGTCCTCGAACTGCCCCGACGATATCGAGCTGCACCGCCCCTATATCGACGCGGTTACAATAAAGTGCCCGAAGTGCGGCGGCGAAATGCACCGCGTGCCCGAGGTTATCGACTGCTGGTTCGACTCCGGCTCTATGCCCTTCGCGCAGCACCACTATCCGTTTGAAAATCACGACCTGTTCAAGCAGCAGTTCCCGGCTCAGTTCATCTCCGAGGCCGTTGATCAGACGAGAGGCTGGTTCTATTCTCTGCTCGCCATATCGACCCTGCTGTTCAACAGAGCGCCCTATGAGAATGTTCTCGTCCTCGGCCACGTTCAGGATGAGAACGGTCAGAAGATGTCGAAGTCCAAGGGCAACGCCGTTGACCCGTTCGACGCGCTCAACGCCTACGGCGCGGACGCGGTTCGCTGGTATTTCTACACGAACTCCGCCCCGTGGCTGCCCAACCGCTTCCACGGCAAGGCGGTTATCGAGGGTCAGCGCAAGTTCATGGGTACGCTCTGGAACATCTACGCTTTCTTCGTGCTCTATGCCAATATAGACGAGTTCGACGCTTCTAAGCATGAGCTTCGCAAGGTGGAGGAGCTGCCCACCATGGACAGATGGCTGCTCTCGAGACTCAATACGCTTATCACGACCGTTGACAACTACCTTGCGGATTACTGCATCCCCGAGGCGGCGCGTGCGCTGCAGAACTTCGTCGACGAGATGAGCAACTGGTATGTCCGCCGCTGCCGCGAGCGCTTCTGGGCGCAGGGCATGAGCCAGGACAAGATAGATGCCTATATGACTCTCTACACCGCGCTCGTCACCGTCTCGAAGCTTGCCGCTCCGATGATTCCGTTCATGACCGAGGATATCTACCGCAACCTCGTTTGCAGCGTTGACAAGCCCGCTCCCGAGAGCGTCCACCTGTGCGACTACCCCGTTGCGGACGCCGCATATATCGACAAGGCGCTTGAGGAGAGAATGAACGAGGCGCTTAATATAGTCGTGCTCGGCCGTGCCGCAAGAAACGGCGCGAATATCAAGAACCGCCAGCCTCTGGGCAAGATGTTTGTCCGCGCGGACGAGGTGCTCAGCGGCGAGTACGCCGAGATAATCAGAGACGAGCTCAATGTCAAGGAACTCGAATTCGTTGACGGCGAGGCGGATTTCGTCAGCTACAGCTTCAAGCCGCAGCTCAAGACCGTCGGCCCGAAATACGGCAGATTCCTCGGCAAGATAAAAGAGCATCTCGCCTCCCTCGACGGCTCCGCCGCAAAGAAGGAGCTTGACGAAAATGGCGCGCTGAAGTTCAGCGTCGACGGCAACGAGATAGAGCTCGGCGTTGACGACCTGCTCATAGACTCCGTCCAGAAAGAGGGCAGCTTCGCGGTCTCCGACTACGGCATCACCGTCGCTATCGACACGAACCTCACACCCGAGCTTATCGAGGAGGGCTTCGTCAGAGAGATAATCTCGAAGATTCAGACCATGCGCAAAGAGGCAGACTTCGATGTTATGGACAAGATCGTTCTCTACACTGGCGAGAATGAAAAGCTCAACGGCATCATCAAGAAGAACGCCGAGTCCATAAAGCATGATGTCCTCGCGGATGAGATAGTCTATTCCCTCGGCGGCGACAGCTCCAAGGAGTGGAACATCAACGGCGAGAAGATGACTCTCGGCGTCAGCAGAAATTAAGCAAAACTCAATATTTCCGCCGTACCTTTGACGGTGCGGCGGATTTTTTGTGCCGCGATAATGTTGCATTGAATATAATATAAAGACAAAAAGTGCAAAACTGTTGCAATAATGTTACATTTCAACTTATTGTTGAATCGTGTCGGATATTGTATACTCATTTCGGATGAATTTTTCCCGCGTCTGATGAGCGGATACAACGAGGAGGATATCATTTTGTCAACAGCATATTTTTATGCCGCGCTCGCGGCAGGCATCGCGGCGGTCGTCGTTTTCCTTGTCCTGCGCGTGAAATACGGCGGACTCAAGGGGCTCTATTCAAAGGCGATAGCGAGCTTCCTCTTCCTGCTTACGGCGCTCTCCGCGGCGGCGGTCAACCCGGGTCACGAGGTGTATGTCGGGCTCATCGTGTTCGGTCTTGTGCTCGGTCTCTCGGGCGACATATGGCTCGATTTGAAATGGATATATGAAAAGGATATGGAGAAGTTCCTCAACGCCGGATTCATGGCGTTCATGATAGGCCATGTGTTCTACATAGGCGCTATTTATAAATTCGCCGGCAACTGGAGCGTGCTCACGGCTGTCCTGCCGATAATAATCTCGGTCGTTGTCGCCATAGGAAATGTTATCGTCAGCGAAAAACTGCTCAAGCTCAAGTTCGGCAAGTTCAGAACGATAGTCGGCGTCTATACCTTCTTCCTGTTCATGACCTTTGCCGTCAGCGCGGTCGCGATGCTCAACAATTCCTTTGCAAAGCAGTGGATTCTCACAGCGGTCGGCGGAATACTGTTTATCCTCTCGGATGCGGTGCTGTCGAATATGTATTTCAAAGAGGGTGGAAACACGAAGCCCAATGTCGTCATAAACCACACTCTTTACTATGCGGCGCAGTTTATAATAGCGTCGTCGGTACTTTTTATAAAATAATCCGAAAAACCGCTTGACAAAATCCTTTCGGGCTGTTAAAATAATGCGTACAACAAAGCAGAGTGACGCATTGTGCCGCAGCTCTCACCTCCGGGGTTTTGTCCGCGCGGGTCAATAAGAACGGATTTTTATTTCTGTTGATTATTGAGCGAGGGCATCTCTGTGCCCTCGCTTTGATTTTTCCGGTAGAACCGGTCAGAGCATATGGAGGTGCTGGTTATAGGTATCAAAGAAATGCAGATCAATGAAGAGATCACGGACAAAGAGGTCAGGCTCATAAGCAATGACGGTGAACAGTTAGGTATCGTTTCCGCCGCTCAGGCTCAGAAGCTTGCCGCAGAGAAAAATCTCGACCTTGTCAAGATAGCTCCGCAGGCAAAGCCGCCCGTCTGTAAGATCATGGACTACGGCAAATATCGTTTTGAGCAGTCCAAGAGGGAGAAGGAAGCGAAGAAGAATCAGCGTGTGATCGAGATAAAGGAGATCCGCCTTTCGCCCAACATTGACGTACATGATTTTGATACGAAAGTCGGTCACGCCAGAAAGTTCTTGTCGGCAGGCAACAAGACCAAGGTCTCGATCCGCTTCCGCGGACGCGAGATGACCCACACCGATCTCGGACTGACTATAATGGCTCAGTTTGCGGAGAAGTGCGCGGATATCGCCTCGGTCGAAAAGCCGGCAAAGCTTGAGGGACGCCAGATGCTCATGTTCCTCGCTCCCAAGAGCGCAAAGTGATTATCCCGGTAAAATACCGGTCAAAAAGTTGAAGGAGGAAAAGAACTCATGCCCAAGATCAAAACTCACAGCGGTGCTAAAAAGCGCTTCAAGCTGTCAAAAAACGGTAAGCCGATACGTGCACACGCAAACAAGTCTCACATCCTTACCAAGAAGAGCACAAAGCGTAAGAGAAATCTTCGCAAGACCTCTGTTGCAGACACCACCAACGTCAAGCAGATCAAGAAGCTTATCCCTTACAAATAAGAGACAGCCAACCACTCATTAATTATTCGGAGGTAGAAAACCATGGCACGTATCAAAGGTGCAACAATGACTCGCAAGAGAAGAAATAAAGTTCTGAAGCTTGCCAAGGGCTACTATGGCTCAAAGCACAGCCTTTTCAAGACCGCCAAGCAGGCTGTCATGAAGAGCGGCCAGTACGCTTACATCGGCCGCAAGCAGAAGAAGCGTGACTTCCGCAGCCTGTGGATCACCAGAATCTCCGCTGCCGCGAAGCTCAACGGCATGAACTATTCCACGTTCATCAACGGTCTGAAGAAGGCCGGCATCGATCTCAACCGCAAGATGCTCTCCGAGATCGCCATCAGCGATCCCGCCGCTTTCACCGCTCTGACCGAGCAGGCCAAGGCTGCCCTCAAGTAAGTGATCGGAGATTTTCGGGTAGAGACTCAATCTGAAAGTTAAGGGGCTGCTGATGCAGTCCCTTATTTCATATCGGAGGAAAAAAGATGGATTTCGAAAAGATCTCGTCGCGTTCCAACGAAAAAGTGAAGCTTTTCCGGCATTTGTCGCAGAGTGCCTCGTTCCGCAGGGAAACGGGGCTGTTTGCGCTTGAGGGCGCACGCCTGTGCTCGGATGTCGCAAAGACCGGGATAGAAATAAAGACCGCGTTCTTCACGAAAGAAGCGCTCGAAAAGTATCCGGACTATATCTCTGCCGTTGCTGAAAAAGCGGAGCAGGCGTTCGAGATACCGCATGAGCTCGCCGGAACTCTCTCCGATACCCGCGAGGCGCAGGGTGTTTTTTGCATCTGCGTCAGGCGAAAAGAGGCGGAGCTGGAGACGATCGACCCCAAGGGGACATATATAGCGCTCGACAACATGCAGGATCCGTCGAATCTCGGCGCGGTGCTCAGAACCGCGGAGGCATTCGGCATGAGTGGCGTCATAGTCGGCGGCGGATGCGATATATATAACCCGAAAGCGCTTCGCGCCGCGATGGGCTCTTCGATGCGAATTTCTGTTTTGACAACAGGAAATTTGCCCTCTCTCTTGATTTTTGCCGCCAAAAAGGGTATGCTTACCTTAGCTTCCACGCCGTCCGACGGGGCAAAGAAGATAACTGATATGAGTTTTTCGGGCTCCGTTATCTGCGTTGTCGGCAACGAGGGCAGCGGAATATCGCCCGAGGTCATGTCCGCCTGCACTCTGCCCGTGACTATTCCGATGCGCGGGCGCGCCGAGTCGCTGAATGCCGCAGCGGCCGCCGCAGTGCTTATGTGGGAGCTGACAAAATAATACACGGAGGCTTCAATGGACAAGAAAGCCTATTGGCTCTGGCTCCAGGAAGCTCTTGGCGCAGGAGCTGTCACAGATGAGATTACCGCTGTGTTTCCATCCCCCGAGGAGATGTACTCAAGGGGCGAGATAGAATGGCGATTGAGCGGTGTACTCACCAACAGACAGATAGAAAAACTCAAACAATGCTCTCCCGAAAAGGCGCAGGGCATTGTTGATGTTTGCTGTAATAACGGTTGGACCGTCCTCACTCCGGACGACGAGGACTATCCGCCGAAGCTCAGAAGTCTGCGCAACATGCCGCTGGCGCTCTTCGTCAGGGGCGACATAAAACGCGTGACACAGCGCGTGTGCATTGCCGTTGTCGGCACGAGAAAAGCCTCGTTCCAGGGCAGCTATCTCGCGCACCGCTATGCCGCGGCGCTCGCATATTCCGGTATCTGCGTCGTTTCCGGCGCGGCGATGGGTATCGACAGCTGCGCGCACAATGGCGCGCTCGACTCCGGCGGAGTCACGGCGGCGGTGCTCGGCTGCGGCTTCGGATACAAATATCTTATGGAAAACGAGTATCTGCGCGACTGCGTAGCTCAGAGCGGTGCGCTGATAACGGAGTTTCCGCCGGGATTCCCGCCCTCGGCGAGAACATTCCCGATAAGAAACAGAATAATCTCTGGACTCTGCGACGCTACAATAGTCATCGAGGCGGGAGTTAAGAGCGGCTCGCTCATCACCGCAAACTGCGCCATAGAACAGGGACGCGATGTGTTCGCGCCGCCCGGCGATGTGTTCAACTCGTCTTACGCCGGGGCGAATCGGCTGATAAGAGACGGCGCAAGACCGCTTTTGTCAATTTACGATTTGATAACCGAATACTCCGTGCGCTATCCCGACAAGATAAAGCCGGAGGATATGGCGAAGGCGCTCGAATATCTGAGCGGCAAGCGCGAGCTGACGCAGGAGCAGGCAAAGGAAGAGCCGAAGACCGTTGAGCGTCCGCACGAATCGGTCAAAAAATTCGAGCCCGAGCCGAAGCCTGAGGAGTTCAGAGTCAAAAAGCTCGTGTCAATACCCGTCGGACTCTCTGAAAAGGCAAAGAAAATATACGAATCAATGGGAGAAGAACCTCTGTTTGCAGACGAGATAGCGGCAAAGACCGGATTTGCGCCGTGGGAGGTTGTCAGCTCGATGACCGAGCTGGAGCTTGAAGATCTCGTGTGTCTGTGCGCAGGGAAACGATACAAAAAAATTTGAACAGGGGAGCAAACGAAATGTCCACTTTAGTTATAGTCGAGTCGCCCGCAAAGGCGAAAACAATTAAAAAATATCTCGGACCCGGCTATGAGGTAGTCGCCTCAATGGGTCATGTCCGCGACCTGCCCGCGGCGAAGCTGAGCGTCGATGTCAAGCACGACTTCGCGCCGAAATACGCCGTTATAAAAGGAAAAGAGAAGCTCGTCAGCGAGCTGAAAAAAGATGTTGAAAAAAGCGATAAAGTTATCCTCGCAACCGACCCTGATCGCGAGGGAGAAGCGATATCGTGGCACCTTTCGACCCTGCTCGACCTCAATCTTGAGGACAAGAACAGAGTCACATTCAACGAGATAACCAAAACCGGAATCAAGAACGGCATGGAACATCCGCGCGCCGTCGATATGAATCTCGTCAACGCACAGCAGGCGAGAAGAATACTCGACAGACTCGTCGGCTATCGCCTGAGCCCGTTTATTTCGCAGAAGATACGCCGCGGACTTTCCGCCGGCCGCGTTCAGAGCGTCGCGGTGCGCATGATAGTTGACCGCGAGGAGGAGATCCGCGCGTTCAAGCCCGAGGAATATTGGACGATAGATGCGAAGTTCACCGCCCCGTCCCGCAAGGTGTTTTCCGCATCGCTCTACGGCGACGAAAACGGCAAGATAAAAATAGAGAACAAAGAGCAGTCGGACGCTATCCTCAGCCGTCTCGACGGAGCTTCGTATACCGTCAAAACCCTCAAAAAGGGCACGAGGAAGAAGAACCCCGCGCCGCCCTTTACCACCTCCACCCTACAGCAGGAGGCTTCGAGGAAGCTCGGATTCCAGACTCAGAAGACCATGCGCACCGCGCAGGAGCTCTATGAGGGCGTCGATGTTCAGGGCATCGGCACGACCGGTCTTATAACCTACATGAGAACCGACTCGCTGAGAATCTCCGAGGAGGCGCGCGCCCAGGCGGCCGCCGCTATCGAGGAGCTTTTCGGCAAGGAGTATCTGCCCGACAAGCCGCGTTATTACAAGACCGGAGCCAACGCGCAGGACGGTCACGAGGCTATCCGCCCCGCGACCCCGTCGATAACCCCCGAGCGCGTCAAGGATTCGCTGACTTCGGATCAGTATAAGCTCTATAATCTTATCTGGAAGCGCTTCATGGCGAGCCTCATGGCGAGCTGCGTCCAGGATACGGTGAAGCTTGAAATAGCCGGAGCAAACGAAAAGGACGCCGCCGAGGGCAAATATTGCCTGTTCACCGCCGCCGGTTATTCCGTGCGCTTCGACGGCTTTACAAAAGTATATGAGATAAGCGACGACGAGAGCAAGGGTTCGCTCCTGCCCGAGATAAAGGTCGGAGACACCGCGAAGCTCAAGGAGCTCATCCCCTCGCAGCACTTCACCTCGCCTCCGCCGCGCTTCACCGAAGCGTCGCTCGTCAAGGAGTTCGAGGAAAAGGGTATCGGCAGACCGAGCACCTATTCAACAATAATCACTACAATAGTCAAGAGAAACTATGTCAAGCGCGAGTCGAAGCAGTTCGTGCCCACCGAGCTCGGCGAGGCGACAACGAAGCTGCTCAAAGAGAAGTTCCCGCGCATAGTCAACGTCAAGTTCACCGCGCAGATGGAGGATATGCTCGATCGCGTCGATTCCGGCGATATCGACTATGTCTCCGTCCTCGACGATTTCTACGGCGAGTTCGAGAAGTCGCTCGACAAGGCGAAAGCCGAGATGAAGGATGTCAAAATTCAGCTCGAAGAGGATATAACGGATATCCCCTGCGAGAAGTGCGGCAGAATGATGGTTATAAAGACCGGACGCTACGGCAGATTCCTTGCCTGCCCCGGCTATCCCGAGTGCAAGAACGCGAAGCCGCTCGTGCTCGAAACAAACGCAAAGTGCCCCAAGTGCGGCGCAAAGGTCATCGAGAGAAAGACGAAGAGGGGCTATACTTTCTACGGCTGCTCGAATTGGCCGGGCTGCGACTTCATGACCTGGGATAAGCCGACGGATGAGATATGCCCGCAGTGCGGAAAGTCCCTGTTCAAGAAGAAGGGCGGCGTTGTCGAATGCCTCAACGAGGGCTGCGGATATACGAAAAAGAGCGCAAGAAAAGGTAAAAAAACCGATGAATAAAGTTACCGTTATAGGAGCGGGCTTCGCGGGCGTTGAAGCCGCAAGACAGCTGTCGCGTGCGGGGATAAGAGTTACCCTGTGCGAGATGAAGCCGCAAAAATTCTCGCCCGCCCATTCGAGCCCGAACTTCGCCGAGCTCGTCTGCTCGAACTCCTTCAAGGCTTTGCGCACCGCGAGCGCCGCGGGCGAACTCAAAGCCGAGATGGAGATGCTCGGCTCGCTCTGCGTGAGCTGCGCCAAGGCGACTGCCGTCCCCGCGGGCGGCGCTTTAGCCGTTGACAGGGACGATTTCTCCGCCCTTGTCACAAAGACAGTCGAAGAAGATCCGCTTATAGATATAGTCCGCGGCGAGGTGACGGAGATACCCGCAGACGGCGTTGTGATTATCGCCGCAGGTCCGCTCGCGTCCGACGCGCTCTCCAATGAGATAGAGAAAATCTGCCCCGGACATCTGAGCTTCTACGATGCCGCCGCGCCGATAGTTTCGGCTCAGAGCCTCGATATGTCCTGCGCGTTCAAGCAGTCGCGCTACGACAGGGGCGGCGAGGATGACTATATAAACTGTCCGATGGACAAAGAGGAATATGAGGCGTTTTATGAAGCCCTTGTCGGCGCGGAGAGCGCCGAAACCCACTCGTTCGACAAGCGCAAGGGAGTCTACGAGGGCTGTATGCCGATAGAAGTCATGGCTCTGCGCGGACAGGATACTATCCGCTTCGGTCCGATGAAACCCGTCGGTCTGCGCGATCCGCGTACGGGACACAGACCGTGGGCGGTGCTCCAGCTCAGGAAAGAGAACTCGGCAGGTACTATGTACAATCTCGTCGGCTTCCAGACGAATCTGAAATTCGGCGAGCAGAAGCGCGTTTTCTCTATGATACCCGCGCTCAAAGACGCGGAGTTCGTGCGCTATGGCGTCATGCACCGCAACACATTTATAAATTCACCCAAGCTCCTCGGCGCGGATTTCTCGCTCAGGAGCGACAGACGTATATTCTTCGCGGGTCAGATAACCGGCGTGGAGGGCTATATGGAGTCCGCCGCCTCGGGAATACTCGCCGGCATCAACGTCGCGCGGTATATAAACGGAAAAGACCCGTTCGTCATGCCCGAGGACACCGTCATGGGTGCGCTCGCACGCTATATCAGCGACGAGAGCGTGACGGATTTTCAGCCCATGGGCGCAAACTTCGGAATACTTCCGCCCCTCGACGAGCGTATCCGCTCGAAGCAGGAGCGTTATGAGAAGATCTCGCAGCGGGGACTCGAGTCTGCGGGAAAATATATCGAAGGAGAGAATGAAAAATGAAGATTATAGTTGATGCTTTCGGCGGCGACAATGCACCTCTTGAGGTTATCAAGGGCAGCCGCAACGCAAAGGACGATCTCGGCGTTGATATAGTTCTCGTCGGCGATAAGGAAAAGATATTCTCCTGCGCCGCGCAGAACAAGATATCGCTCACGGGCATTGATATTATAGACGCCCCGGATGTTATCGCCATGACCGATCAGCCCGGCGAGATACTCAAAAGCAAGAAAAACTGCTCCATGGCGGTCGGACTCCAGGCTCTTGCGGACGGCAAGGGCGACGCATTCGTCAGTGCCGGGTCAACCGGCGCGCTCGTCATGGGTGCGACTTTTATCGTCAAGCGCATCAAGGGCGTAAAACGCCCGGCGATAGGCAGCGTCTTGCCCTCTAATGACAAGCCGTTTCTTCTGCTCGACTGCGGCGCGAACGCAGACTGCACCGCGGAGCATTTAAAGCAGTTCGCTCAGATGGGCGCGATATATTCGGAGAAGTTCGTAAAAGTTCAGTCTCCGCGCGTGGCTCTTGCGAATATCGGCACCGAGGACAGCAAGGGCGACCGCCTGCGCCATGAGGCGTTCGATCTGCTCAAGGATACGAAAGAAATCAACTTCATCGGCAACGTCGAGACTCGCGACGTGCCCTACGGCTGCTGCGACGTGCTCGTCGCGGACGGCTTCACGGGCAATATTATTTTAAAGCTCTATGAGGGTGTCGCGGGCGCGATGATGGCAAATATCAAGAGCATATTCAAAAAGAGCTCGATAACCATGCTCGCCGCCATGATGGTCAAGGGAGGCTTGCTCGGACTTAAAATGAGAATGGATTATTCCGAGTTCGGCGGCGCGCCGCTGCTCGGAGTCAACGGCGTTGTCATAAAGGCGCACGGCTCGTCCGACGCAAAGGCTATCCGCAACGCCATAAGGCAGGCAAAGACCTGCGCAGAAAAAAATATAGTCGGCACCATTGCACAGAGCGTCAAGGAAGCTGCCGACGCGGAGTAAAAAAATGGACAACAGAGAACTCGAAAAGAAAATAGGCTACAATTTCAAGAATAAAAAGCTGCTCACCGAGGCGCTGACCCACTCGTCATACGCCAACGAGCGGCAGGACGGCACGCGCTGCAACGAGCGCCTGGAGTTTCTGGGCGACTCGGTGCTCGGCTTTATCTCCGCCGAGCATTTCTTCCATCACTTCAAGCACCTGCCCGAGGGCGAGCTGACGAAGAGACGCGCTTATTTCGTCTGCGAGAAGTCACTCAGCGAATTTGCGCGCACTCTCGGTATCGGCGACTATCTGCTCTTCGGCAAGGGCGAAGTGCTCACCGGCGGCAAGGATCGCCCGTCTATCCTCGCCGATGCGTTTGAGGCTGTGCTCGCCGCTATCTATCTCGACGGCGGCATAGAGCCGGCGAAGAAGTTCGTTTTCCGTTTTATCGATAAGGCGGACGAGGAGAAGCCGGTCGTCACGGACTACAAGACCACCTTGCAGGAGATAGTCCAGCGCAACCCCGAGGAGGCGGTCGAATATGTCCTCGTCGGCGAGAGCGGACCCGACCACAACAAGACCTTCAGCGTCGAAGTCCATCTCAACAGCAATGTTATCGGCCACGGCTCGGGCAGAAGCAAGAAGATAGCCGAGCAGGCGGCGGCAAAAGAGGCTCTGGAGCTCATGGGGCTCAAGGCATGAAACATATAAACGTCTCCGTATTCGTTCCCCACGCGGGCTGCCCGCACCAGTGCAGCTTCTGCAACCAGAGGAGCATTTCGGGCGCAAAGAGCCAGCCGACGGCGCAGGATGTGCGCGACGCGGCGCTCGTCGCCATGCGCTCGTCCCCCGAGGGAATAAAAGACGGGGAGATAGCATTTTTCGGCGGCAGCTTCACGGCTATCGACCGCGATTATATGATCGAGCTGCTCTCTTCGGCGCAGGAGTTCATCGGCGAAAACGGCTTCAAGGGCATCAGAGTATCCACCCGCCCGGACGCTGTTGACGGCGAGATATGCGATATCCTCGAAAAATATCATGTCACGGCGGTCGAACTCGGCGCACAGAGCACGAATGATAAAGTGCTCGCGATGAACCGCAGAGGGCACACACGCGAGGATATCTTCCGCTCGGCGCGGCTTTTAAAAGAACGCGGATTCGAATTGGGGCTCCAGATGATGACCGGGCTCTACGGTTCGAATGATGAGGACAGCATCGGGACGGCGCGGGATATAATCTCACTTTCACCGGACACCGCGCGGATATATCCGACGGTTGTTATAGAAAACACGGAGCTCGCCGAGCTATACCGCAATGGCGAATACCGCCCACAGACTCCCGAAGAGGCGGCGGTGCTCTGCGCGAAGATACTGCCGATGTTCGAGCGAGCGGGGATAAAAGTCATCCGCCTCGGACTTCATTCCGGCGGCGATGTCGAGGGCTCTTTCGTTGCCGGCGCATATCATCCGGCTCTGCGCGAGATGTGCGAGGGGCATATATATTTTGATATTATTAACAGAGCACTCTCCGGAAAAGAAAAGGGGAAGTACATAATATATGTCGCCCCGCGTGAAGTTTCAAAAGCCTCCGGGCAGAGAAGATGCAATATCGAAAAGCTCAGAGAACTCGGCTATGAATGCAGGATAAAAGAAAATGCGGCTCTCTCGGCGCGTGATATAACCTTGGAAAAAGTCAACTTATTATAAAGGCAGGCAGATAAATGTTACTAAAAGCACTCGAACTGCAGGGCTTCAAATCCTTTCCCGACAAGACAACGCTCGAATTCGGAAAAGGCATAACCGCCGTCATAGGACCCAACGGCTCCGGCAAGAGCAACATCTCCGATGCCGTTCGCTGGGTTCTCGGCGAGCAGTCGTCAAAGAGCCTGCGCGGCTCGAAAATGGAGGATGTTATCTTCGGCGGTACTTCGCTGAGAAAAGCGATGGGATTCGCCGAGGTCACTCTGCTCCTCGATAACACCGATCGCACCCTCAACAACTGCGACAAGGACGATGTCTCCGTTACCCGCCGCTACTACCGCTCGGGCGAGAGCGAGTATCAGCTGAACGGCGAGACTGTCCGCCTGCGCGATATCCACGAGCTGTTTATGGACACGGGACTCGGACGCGACGGCTATTCCATGGTCAGCCAGGGCAGAGTCGCCGACCTTATCTCTTCGCGCTCGCCGCAGAGGCGCGATATGCTCGAAGAGGCGGCGGGAATATCCCATTTCAGATACCGCCGCGCGGACGCGACACGCAGACTCGAACAGGCGGAGGAAAATCTCGTTCGCCTGCGCGATATATTGACCGAGCTCGAAGGACGCGTCGGACCGCTCAAAACGCAGAGCGAAAAGGCGCAGAAATTCCTTGTGCTTGCAGGGGAGAAGAAAGAACTTGAGATAGGTCTCTGGCTCAAGACGATAGAGCGCTCCCGCGAGGGACTCAGGGCGCAGGAGGATAAAATATCCCTTGCCGCCGCGGACTATGAGCAGGCGGAGCGCGAGCTCGAACAGATATCGGCTCAGATAGAAGAGCTGATGAGCACGGGCAGCGGAATAACCGTGCAGATAGAAGAACTGCGAACGAAAGCCGCCTCAGACGAAGAGCAGGCGACCGCAGTTGACGGCAGAATCGCCGTCGAGCACAACAACCTCGCGCATAACCGCGAGACGATAGAGCGCATAAAGCGCGACATGGAAGCGGCGACCGCCACCGAGCAGCACCTCGAGGAGCAGATCGACGCCGCCCAAAAAGAGATAGAATCTATAGACGCCGAGATAAAGGACTGCCAGGCGCAGCTGCTCGAACTGCTCGACAGCACGGGCAAGCTCAAGGAGCAGGAGAGCGCGATAACCGCCGAGCGCGACAGCGCGGAGGCGCAGGCGAAGGCCATAAACGAGTCTCTCTCCGCCGCAAAAATCGAGCAGAGCACGGCGCGCTCCTCCGCGCAGGAGATAGCCGCGCGCCTCGGCACAGTCGACGAAGTCATCGCTTCGCGCGGCGGACTGCTTGACGCACTTCGTGAGCAGGCCGAAGTCAGCCGCAGGAACCTTGATGCGTGCCTTGAAAATATAGAATCACTTTCAAATTCAATAGACGGCTATTCGATGATAGTCCGTTCGCGTTCAGAAAAGGCGGAGAAGATGCGCCGCGAGCTCGATGCCGCAACGCTCGACATCCACCAGAAGCAGGCGCGCATCAGAATGCTCGAGGACCTCGAGAAGAACATGGAGGGCTATTCCGGCTCCGTTAAAGCGGTCATGCGCGAAGCAAAGCGCGGAACGCTGCGCGGAATCCACGGACCTGTGTCCCAGCTGATAACCGTTGATGCGAAGTACGCCGCGGCGGTCGAGACGGCTCTCGGCGCCGCCGTGCAGAATATAGTAACCGACGACGAGTCGGCGGCAAAGCGTGCCATAGCCTATCTTAAAGAGAGCCGCGCAGGACGCGCGACTTTCCTGCCGATGACGGCGATAAAGCCGCGCCCGTTCAGGGAGGACGGACTCGACTCCTGCGCCGGATTCATCGACATGGCGGACAGGCTTCTTCGATGCGACGACGAGTATCTGCCGATAATCAGAAACCTGCTCAGCCACACCGTCGTTGCGGATAATATCGACAGCGCGATAGCCATCTCCAGGCGCTTCGGCCACAGATTCAAAGTCGTCACGCTCGACGGTCAGGTCATGAATGCGGGCGGCTCAATGACGGGCGGTTCGCGCGGGCAGAACGCGGGCATACTCAGCCGCGGCAATGATATAGAACAGCTCAAAAAGACCGTCGCGAAGCTTGAAAAAGACCTTGCCGAGCGGCAGGAGAGATACAAAGAGCTCGCGGGCGAAGTCTCGGCGGCGCAGGCGGAATACGACGGCGTGACGGCGGAGCTCCAGAAAGCGCAGGAAGAAAAAATCCGCCGCGAGGGCGAACTGCGCATGATAGACGACAAGATAGAAACCGCCGAGTCGGCGCTCAATGACCTCGAAGCGGAGAAGCGCAGCTCCGCAGAGCGCACCGCAAAGCTCGAAGAAATTCAGACTCAGGCGCAGAAGAAGATAGATGAATTTACCTCTCAGCTCGACTCGGTCAATGAAAAGATAACCGAAATCGAATCGCGCCGCGATGAACTGCTCAGCACCCGCGAACAGAACGCGGACAAAGAGAGCAGCATCAACCTCAGCATCCTTGCGTTCAAAAAGGATATTCAGGCGCGAGAGGAAGTTATCGAAACGCTCAAACGCCGCAGAAGCTCCCATGAGGGTCACGCCGATGAACTCAAATCGGAGATCGACTCCATAACCGAGCAGATGACCGCAACGAACGAGCTGATTGAACAGCTCAAGGGCGAGGCGGCATCGCTTCGCGCCGAGGCTCAGAAGAAGAAAGACGAGATATCCTCGCTCGCTCAGAAGCGAAGCGGAGTCGAGGGCGAGAGCACCAAACTGCGTGCTCAGGAGCGCTCGGTCAGCGACAGGCGCGAGAGGCTGTCCGGCGAGCGGGCAAGGCTCGAAGAGCGCCGCGACTCGATGCAGCGCGAGCTCGAAAATGCGCAGAACAAGCTCTATGACGAATATCAGCTCACTCGCCGCGAGGCGGAGGAACTCGGAATAATTATCGAAGACCCGCAGAAGGCTCAGCGCGACCTGAACGACATAAAGAACAAGATAAGAGCCCTCGGCAATGTCAATGTCGGCGCTATCGAGGAATACAAAGAGGTCTCCGAGCGCTACGAGTTCATGAAAACTCAGATAGACGATGTCGAAAGCTCCCGCGCGGAGCTGCTCACGCTCATAGGCGACCTGACCGGCAAAATGTCGGAGCGGTTCAGGGAGCAGTTCGACCGCATAAATACTATCTTCGGTCAGACATTCTCGGAGCTGTTCGGCGGCGGCAAGGCGGAGCTTATTCTTGAGAATCCGCTCGATGTACTCGAATGTGCCATTGAGATAAAGGTTCAGCCCCCGGGCAAGAATGTTCAGAATATCGACCTGCTCTCGGGCGGCGAAAAGGGCCTTGCGGCAATCGCGCTGCTGTTCTCCATCCTCAAGGTCACTCCCGCGCCGTTCTGCTTCTTCGACGAGGTCGAGGCGGCGCTCGACGATGTCAACGTCACGCGCTACGCACAGTATGCTCGCCGCATGACGAAGAACACGCAGTTCATACTTATTACGCACAGACGCGGCACGATGGAAGAAGCCGATGTCCTCTACGGAGTCACAATGCAGGAGGACGGAGTCTCCAAACTGCTCGAACTCAAGACCGCCGAGATGGCAAAGAAGCTCGGATTGACACAGTGATACATATAATAAGCCCCGGAGTTTTCCGGGGCTGTTTTTATAATTTGCGATAAGTTGGGGGTTGTCAGGTCATGCAAATCATTCCTCCCTCTTCCCTCCAACCGCTTTGCCGAGTTCGGAAAACGCTATCGGTGCGAGGGCGAGGGCGGCGACGGTCAGCCACTCATATATATTGAGCACGGACACATCGAACAGCACCCGCAGCGGCGGGACGGTCATAACAATGAGCTGGAGCGCGGCGCAGAGGGCGGCGCAAATAGTGAGCTTTCTGTTTGAAAAAATACCGATGCTGAAAACCGAGCGGCGCGAGCGCATATTGAACGAATGAGCTATCTCGCAGAGGCTCTGCGTCGCAAACGCCATGGTGCGTCCAAGCTCGACGCAGGAATTTTTAAAGAGCGAGTTGCCAGCGACGAACGCAAACAGACTCAGCGCGCCTATCAACATTCCCTCGAGGGCTATGTCGAGCCCCGTGCGGTCGGCGAAAAAGCTCTTTGAGCTGTCGCGCGGGGGACGCTGCATGATGCGGCTGTCGAGCCTCTCCGCGCCGAGCGCGAGCGCGGGCAGGGAGTCTGTGACGAGATTTATCCACAAAAGCTGTATTGGCAGGAGCGGCGCGGGCATGCCGAAGAGAGTGGCGGCAAAGACGCAGAGTATCTCGCCGATGTTGCAGCCGAGCAGATAGTGTATGGCGCGACGGATGTTGTCATATATTCCACGCCCCTGGGCTACGGCTTTGACTATTGTCGCAAAATTGTCGTCGGTCAGAATCATGTCGGCGGCGTTCTGCGCCACCTGCGTGCCGCCCTTGCCCATGGCGCAGCCGATATCGGCGGCCTTTAATGCGGGCGCGTCGTTGACCCCGTCGCCCGTCATCGCAACAACCTCGCCGTGGGCGCGCAGAGCTTTGACTATCCGGACTTTGTGTTCGGGCGTCACACGCGCATATACGCGGCAGGAGCGCACGGCGCGCGCGAATTCGTTCTCGCCCATTTTGTCTATCTGCGCGCCCGTCAGACATTCGCCGGAGCGCGAGAGTATGCCGAGTTTTTTCGCCGTGGCGCAGGCGGTGCCCGCATGGTCGCCGGTTATCATAACAGGCGTTATTCCTGCGCGGCGGCAGGTTTTGACCGCCTCATATGCCTCTTCGCGCGGCGGATCCTCCATGCCGATAAGCCCGCAGAATGTCAGCCCCGTCTCGCTTATTTTTCCCCCGTTTGTCTCGCCCGTGGCGACGGCAATGACTCTCAGCGCTCGCTCGGCGAGAGAAGCGTTGAGGCTAAGTATTTTTTCGCGCCAAGCCGAAGTCAGAGGGCTTTTTGTTCCGTTTAATATTATGTCGGAACACTTTTTTATCAGCACATCGGGTGCGCCTTTTGCGACCGTTATTATTTTGTCTCCGTCTTTTATCGCGACGGACATCATCTTTCGCTCGGACGAGAACGGTATTTCATCGGTTCTGGGCTTTTGGCGGTTGAGCTTCGCCGTATCGGTGCTGGATCGCTCCGCCGCCGCGACTATCGCAGCCTCGGTCGGCTCGCCGGACACCTTGCCCTTGCCCTCGTATTTTGCGTCGCAGCAGAGCGCGGCGAGTGAAAAAAGCTTTTTTGCCTCTTCGCCGGTCAGCTGAATTTCGCCAGACGGCGAGCAGGCGGCAGTGACGGTCATTTTGTTCTGAGTCAGCGTGCCCGTCTTGTCTGAGCAGATATATGTTGCCGCGCCGAGCGTCTCGACTGCGGGCAGGCGGCGTATGACCGCGTTGCTCTTCGCCATCTTCTGCACCCCGAGCGAGAGCACAACGGTGACAACTGCGGGCAGTCCCTCGGGGATAGCCGCAACGGCGAGACTGACGGACAGCATGAACGCGCTGAGCACGCCCATGCCGCGCAGGATGCTGAGCACGAATATCAGCGCGCATATCGCCAGCGCGCCGATGCCGAGGACTTTGCCTATCTTCGCGAGCTTTATTTGCAGCGGCGTTGTCGGTTCGTCTTCTGTGTTCAGAAGATGTGCTATCTTCCCGACCGCCGTGTCCATGCCCGTCTGAGTCACGACTGCCCTGGCGTGGCCCGCGGTTATGACTGAAGACGAAAATATCATATTTTTGAGCTCCGCCTGCGGACTGCCGTCCGGAATACGGCAGAGAGCGTCCTTTTCGCATGGCATGGATTCGCCGGTCAGCGCGCTCTCCTGAGCCGACAGCGAATGTGAAGATATCAGCCGCGCATCGGCGGGGACAAGATCGCCCGCACGGACTTCTATAATATCCCCGCGAACAACTTCCGACGCAGGGATTTTTGTCTCTTTTCCGTCTCTTATGACTGCTGCCGTCGGCGCGGACATATTTTTAAGCGCCTCGAGCGAATGCTCCGCGCGCCGCTGCTGAATGACCCCGACTGCGGCGTTGAGAATAACTATTATCAATATCATTATCGGGTCGGCGAAGTCGCCGTGTTCCTCTAAAAACGAGGTCGCAAATGACACTCCGCTCGCTATGAGCAGGACTATCACAGTGAAATCTTTGAACTGCTCGAAAAATTCCGCGATGATACTTTTTTTCTTTTTGCCGCGCAGTATGTTTTCGCCGTCCTGCCCGAGCCGCTTCTCCGCTTCGCGCGAGCTCAAGCCCCTGTCAACGCTGCTGCTGAGTTTGCCGACCGCGTCTGCGGCGCTCATCGAATACCAGTCCATATTTTCTCCCCTTTTTTATTGAGTCCGTGCAATATATATTCAATTTGTCGCCGAAAGTTTACCAAAGTTATTGAACCGTTCACATTTCAATGATAAAATAAATTGTAATTATATCTTTTTTTCGACAGACGGAGGTATCGCGCTTCGTGACAAAGATAGTTAAATTTCTAAAACCGTATATGGGAGCTACCGTGGCGGCGCTGTTTTTCTCGCTGTTCAACAATCTTATGCAGCTGATCCTGCCCGCGATGATGGCTCTGATGATAAACACCGGCATCGGCGACGGGCGCATGGGCACTGTTCAGCTCATCGGCGGCGTTATGGCGGTGCTCTCCGCTATTGCGATAGGCGCGGCAATCGCGGGCAGCTACTATTCTTCAAAGGTCTCCGCCTGCTTCGGTCTGTCGCTTCGCCGCGCGCTGTTCGTCAAGGTCGAGTCGCTGAGCCAGTGCGATATAGATAAGATAGGCACGCCCTCGCTGATAACGAGAACGACAAATGACATCCGCCAGATTCAAGACATGATCCTGATGATGATCCGCATTATTATCAGCGCGCCGATAGTCATGGTCGGCGGCGCGTTCCTGGCGTTCACGCTGAATAAGAGGCTCTCGACCGTCATGTTCATCGCTATTCCGATAATTTTGGTTATCGCCCTCGTCGTCGCAAAGCAGGTTCTGCCGATGTTCGACAAGGCGCAGAAAAAGACCGACAGACTCAATCTCATCCTGCGCGAGAAGCTCAGCGGAATCAGAGTTATCCGCGCGTTCAACCGCTCGGAATATGAGGACGAGAAGTTCAGAAAGGCAAACTACGACCTGACCGGACTCATGCTCAAGATAAACCGTATTTTCGCGTTCCTTATTCCGCTCGCAACGCTTCTTTGCTATGTCATAGTCGCCATTCTCCTCAAGATGGCGGCGGATCAGATAGACGCGCTCGACGCCGTAGCGGACGGCGTGCAGATAGCGAACACCGTCGGCGATCTGCAGGCGTTCATGGTCTATATGATAATGATAATCTACGCGGTCTCCATGGCGGCGTCGCTGTTCGTGATGCTCCCGAAAGCGGAGATATCCGCAAAGAGAATCAACGAGGTACTCGACCTCGTCCCGATGATAAAAGAGACCGAGCATCCGATAACCCCCGATGCAGACCGCCGCAGCGAGCTTGAGTTCGACTGCGTGAGTTTCAGCTATCCGGGTGCCGATTCGCCGATACTTTCGCGCATATCTTTCAAGACCATGCCCGGCGAGACCACCGCCGTTATCGGCTCGACCGGCTCGGGCAAATCGACTCTCGTCAATCTTATCCCCCGATTTTACGATGTCTCGGGCGGCAGGATTCTCATTGACGGCGTGGACATAAAGAATATGTCGATGCGCACCCTCCACGAGAAGATAGGCTTCATCCCGCAGAGCGCATTCCTGTTCAGCGGCACCGTCGCCGACAACCTGCGCATGGGCAAGCCCGACGCTACAGAAGAGGAGATGTGGGAGGCGCTCGAAACCGCGCAGGCGGCAGATTTTGTCAGAGCTATGCCGGACGGACTCGACAGCGAGCTCTCGCAAAACGGCAAGAATCTTTCCGGCGGTCAACGCCAACGCCTCGCGATAGCGCGCGTGCTGATAAGAAAGGCTGAGATATATGTTTTTGACGACAGCTTTTCGGCACTCGACTTCTCAACCGATGCAAAGCTCCGCAAGGCTCTGCGCGAGAGGATGCCGGATATAACAAAAATAATCGTCGCCCAGCGCGTCGGAACGATAATCGACGCGAGCCGTATAATCGTGCTCGACGAGGGCAAGGTGGCGGGCATCGGTACTCACCGCGAGCTGCTTGAAAATTGTACGGTCTATCGCGAAATTGCCCAATCCCAGCTTTCAAAGGAGGAACTCGCATGAGCAGAAGATCACCTCTGAAGAGAAAGCGCACCTCGCAATCGAGAAAGAAATACAGCGGATATTCCGGCGGCAACCGCCGCCCCGGCGAAAAGCCGAAGAATTTCAAAGAGACCGTCTCGCGCTTCGTGCCGCTCTTAAAGCCGTTTATCCCCGGCATGGTCGTCGTGCTCATAGCGGGCGTTATCGGCACGGTGCTGACCGTCACGGGACCGATGTTCCTCGGCGACATAGTCGACGCGATAAAAGAGCAGGCGGATATAAAGCTCTCCGGCGGCGAGATAAACTTTTCAAAGATACAGAAAATCCTGCTGACCATTCTCGGCATCTACGGTCTGAGCGCGGTGCTCAGCTATGTTCAGCACTATATCATGGCGGGCGTCACGCAGTCCGTCGTGCGCGATCTGCGCGACAAGGTAAACGACAAGCTGACCCACCTGCCGCTGAGCTATATCGACTCTCACTCGAAGGGCGATATCCTCAGCAAAATGATGAATGATATCGACAATATCAGCAACACCCTGCAGAACAACCTTATTCAGATAATCACCTCTGCGGTGAGCTTCATCGGTATGCTTGCGCTGATGTTCTATGTCAGCTGGCAGTTAACTCTTATCACGCTCTCCGTGCTCCCGCCGAGCCTTCTCGTGATATCGCTCATCTCTAAGCGCTCCAAGCGGTACTTCCGCCGCCAGTGGGACGAGACGGGCAACATAAACGGTCACATCGAAGAGATGTACACCGGTCACACGCTCATCAAAGTCTTTGACCACGAGGAGCAGGCGATAGACGAGTTCGATGATATAAACGTAAGCCTCGCAAAAGCCGGATACAAGGCGCAGTTCATCTCCGGCATAATCGGCCCGATATTAAATTTCGTCAGCAACATAGCCTATGTGCTCATCTGCGTCATAGGCGGCGTGTATGTCATAAAGGGTACTTTCTCTCTCGGCGACATAACAACTTTCTTCACTTATTCAAAGCTCTTCATGCAGCCGCTCGTCAGCATCGGCAACATCGCGAACAACCTTCAGTCCTCGCTCGCGAGTGCGGAGCGCGTGTTCAACCTGCTCGATGAGCCCGACGAGTGCGCCGACTGCTACGACACCAGGATCGAAGAGCCCAAGGGCGAAGTTGAATTCAGAGATGTCAGCTTCAGCTACACTCCCGAAGTGCCGCTTATCGAAAACATGAATCTGAAAGTCGAGCCGGGTCAGCTCGTCGCGATAGTCGGACCGACGGGAGCGGGCAAGACGACATTCGTGAACCTGCTCATGCGCTTCTATGATGTCAATAAAGGCGAGATTCTTCTCGACGGTCACGACATACGCTCGATACCGCGCGAAAATCTGCGCAGCGTATTCGGTATGGTGCTCCAGGACACATGGCTGTTCGAGGGCACGATAATGGAGAACATAGCCTACGGGCGCAAAGGCTGCTCGCGCGAAGAGGTCATTGACGCGGCAAAGGCGGCAAGGGTTCACCACTTCATCAGCACTCTGCCCGACGGCTACGAGACGATGCTTGAAGAGAACGGCGAGAACATCTCTCAGGGTCAGCGCCAGCTTCTGACGATAGCCCGCGCCATTCTCGCGAACCCGTCGGTGCTCATCCTCGACGAGGCGACAAGCTCCGTCGACACGCGCACAGAAGTGCATATTCAAAAGGCGATGAACACGCTGATGAACGGCAGAACGAGCTTCGTTATTGCGCACAGGCTCTCGACCATCCGCGACGCCGATGTTATCTTGGTTATGAACAACGGCACGATAGTCGAGCGGGGCACACACGGACAGCTGCTCGCACAGAACGGCTTCTACAGAGAGCTCTACGCCAGCCAGTTCGGAGTGTAAAATATAAAAAATTATCCGCTGTATCAAATAATTGATACAGCGGATTTTTTTGATTAAGATGATAAAATCTTTTGGCGGCGTGGAGCATAAAGAGCGAGCTTGGATTTTTAACAGAATCTATTTGGGCGCCCTGTTGCCGGCTCGGCACAACACAAAGCCTTGTTCTATCAAAAAAAGGGAGCCGGAAATCCGACTCCCTCGTTTTTTATTTTTTCTTCGCGTGCTTGGCTTTTTTCTTCGGCTTTTCTTCGCCGAGGTCGATTAGGATAAACGCGACGTTCCAGATAAGTATTGCCAGGAACAGGACTGCCATAACAACGGGCGCGGTGCTCATTGTTACGAGAACTATCTTGCCGAAGAGATTCATAAACGCCATGTCGGTAAGAGAGCTCAGCGTCAGCTTGCCCGCGTCGACGGCGGCCGCGATATCCGAAAACGCTATTTTCATGCCGATGAGGCACAAAAGACCTGCCGCGCCGAGCGAAGCGGTCGCCTTGCGTGAGTTCGTCGCCGCGGCGACTATAACCGTCGCGAGCGCGACGAGCAGGGCGATGGCAAAGAATACAACAAAGGCGATAAAATTGCCCTTGAATTTCAAAAGTCCGTCCGGGAGCTCGGATGCGCCGCCTTTGACGAGGTCAGCGAAAAGACCGTCTCCCGTGAAAAGCTCGATGATGCGTTTGACGCTCAGATTCTCTACAATATTTGAATCATAGATAGTCGCGTGCATATAGACGGTTATGAGATCCGTGAAATATGCGACGGGGAACACTGCAATTGCCAGCAGAGCCGTCACAATTCTGTTGAGAGCTTTCATCCTGACCGACCTTTCTTACTTGATTATTTCTTCTTTTTGTCCCACGAGGAGTTGAGCGCAACGGTGCGGTTTATGATAAGATTGCCCGGAGTGCTGTCCTTATCGACGCAGAAGTAGCCCTGGCGCATGAACTGAAATGTGTCGCCCGGCTTTGCATCGCGGAGTCCGCCCTCGAGCAGGCATCCGTCGATAATTTTGAGAGAATCGGGGTTGATGTTCTGAAGATAGTCGCCGTTTCCGTCCTCGCCTGCGGGGTTCTCGGTGTTGAACAGGCGGTCATAGAGACGCACCTGAGCCTTCACGTTGTCCGCAGCGCTGACCCAGTGCAGGGTGCCGCGAACCTTTCTGCCGTCGGGCGTCTCGCCGCCGCGGCTCTCGGGGTCGTAGGTGCAGTGCAGGCAGGTGACCTCGCCGTTTTCATCCGTATCATATGAGTTGCAGGTCACATAATATGCGCTTTTGAGACGCACTTCGTTGCCGGGGAAAAGCCTGAAATATTTCTTGACGGGCTCCGCCATGAAGTCCTCGCGCTCAACATAGAGCTCGCGGGAGAACGTGACCTTGCGGCGGCCGAGCTCGGGCTTGTCGGGATTTATCTCGACCTCTATCTCTTCGGTCTTGCCCTCGGGGTAGTTGTCAATAACGAGCTTCAACGGATTGAGAACAGCCATGGCGCGCGGGGCGTTCTGATTGAGATTGTCTCTGACGCACGCCTCAAGCAAACCGTAGTCAACAACGCTGTAAGCCTTCGCCACGCCGACGCGGCCTATGAAGTCGCGTATCGCGGCAGCGGGATAGCCTCTGCGGCGCATTCCGCAGAGAGTGACCATTCTCGGGTCGTCCCAGCCGTTGACAACGCCGGTCTGAACCATTTCGAGGCACTTTCTCTTGCTCGTCACGCAGTAGTTGAGGTTAAGGCGCGCAAACTCGATCTGGCGCGGCGGCTCTTCAAAGCCGATAGCGTCGATGAACCAGTTGTAGAGCGGTCTGTGGTTCTCAAACTCGAGCGAGCACAGGGAATATGTGACCTTCTCCGCAGCATCGGAGAGGGGATGGGCAAAGTCATACATCGGATAGACGCACCACTTGTCGCCCGTCTGATGGTGGGAGACGTGCGCGATTCTGTAGATGACCGGGTCGCGCATGTTGATGTTCGGGCTCGCCATATCTATCTTGGCGCGCAGAACTTTTTCGCCGTTTGCAAATTCGCCCTCGGTCATGCGGCGGAAGAGGTCGAGATTCTCTTCAACCGAGCGGTCGCGGTAGGGGCTGTTTTTGCCGGGCTCTGTAAGAGTGCCGCGGTATTCGCGTATTTCATCGGGCGACAGGTCGCAGACATACGCCTTGCCCTCTTTGATGAGCTTTATCGCGCACTCATAGAGAAAATCGAAATAGCTCGATGCGTAGTAGAACTAGTTCCATTTGTAGCCGAGCCACTCAATGTCCTCTTTTATCGCGTCGACATATTCGACATCCTCTTTCGAGGGATTCGTGTCGTCAAGACGGAGATTGCACACTCCGCCGTATTTTTCCGCGATGCTGAAGTCGATGCATATCGCCTTTGCGTGACCGATGTGCAGATAGCCGTTGGGCTCCGGAGGGAATCTCGTCTGCACGCGGGTGTTGACCCCGTTTGCAAGATCCTCGTCTATAAAATCAGTGATAAAATTTGAATTGAGATTGGTGCTGTCCGCCATTTAGTTCTCCTCCTTGTAGTGTGCGAGCGCCGCAGCGAGTCTCGCTCCGACTCTGTCCTCGCCGAGCAGCCTGATTATCGAATGAAGATCGGGCGTGTTGCGGCGCGAAGTCATCGCGATTCTGATAACGGTCGAAAGGTCGCCGACATGACCCTTGAACGCCGTGGGATCTTTCTTGTATTCCTTGACGTTGGGCGTGTAGCCGAGCGGCTCGCACATCGCCTTGATGCGCGCAAACCATGCGTCCTTGTCGTCGTTTATGTCAAACTCGCCGATGTATTTTTGAAGTATCGCCACCGCATCGTCTGCGCTGATATTCTCGGGCAGGGTGTAGTCGGGGGTGTAGATTTCATCGTAGAAATACGAGACGAAGTCCTTGACCTGCTCCCAGTTTGCGATATCCTTTCGCGGCTTCGGGCAGTCGCGGTCTATCGAGAATATGCCGCGCGCAAAATCGCGGTTAGAGTCGAGAAGCTTGTAGAGCTCCTCATCATATTCTTTCGCCCAGTTCAGTATATTGCCGAGCACCTCGTCCGCTGTCATGTGCGAAATAATATTCTTGCTCACATCGTTGAGCTTCGCCATGTCAAACAGGCATCCGCTCACGCTCATCTTCTTGAGATTGAACGGGAACTTCCAGCAGTCCTCCGTGGGATTCGCTCTGCGCCAGTCTTCGAAGTTCGAGTTGAGCAGCGTCATGATATATTCGATAACGCTCTCCTTGGGATATCCCTGCTCGACAAAGTAGCTGACCGCCGCCTCGGGGTCTTTTCTCTTCGAGAGCTTGCGCTTGGCGCCCGTCTCCTCGTCTATCTTCATGACCTGCGGAGTGTGCGCGTATTTCGGCACTCTGTAGCCGCACGCCTTGAACAGCGCGATGTGCTTCGGGACGGAGGATATCCACTCCTCGCCGCGAATAACGTGCGTCGTGCGCATGAAGTGGTCGTCGCAGACATGTGCAAAGTGATAGGTCGGCACGCCGTCGCTCTTCAAAAGCACCTCATCGATTATATTCTCCGGCATTTCAATTTTGCCGCGGATCATGTCGTCAAAGACAATTCTCTTATTCTCGTCGCCCTCGGAGCGGAAGCGGAGCACATAGGGCTCGCCCGCCTCTATGCGTCTCTTCTGCTCCTCAAAGCTCAGGTCGCGGCACTTCGCCCATTTGCCGAAATATCCGGTTATCGCCGCGCCGCCGTTTTCCTGCTCTTCGCGGATAGCGGCGAGCTCGTCCGCAGTGCAGAAGCAGGGGTATGCCTTGCCCTCCTGCACAAGACGCTTGGCGACCGCATGGTAAATTTCAACGCGCTTGCTCTGGGTATAAGGACCGTAAGCGCCCTTCTCTGTGTCGAATCCGGTCACGCCCTCATCAAATTCGAGACCGAAATTTTTGAATCCGTTGATTATCGCGGACACGCCGTCGGCGACCTCACGCTTCTTGTCCGTGTCCTCGATTCTCAGATAAGTAAGTCCGCCGCTGACTCTCGCCGTCAGAAAATCGACGAGCGCGCCGAACAGTCCGCCTATATGGAGATATCCCGTCGGACTCGGTGAGAATCGGGTCACGCGCGCGCCCTCGGGCAGCTCGCGCGGGGGAAATCTCAGCTCGCAGTCCTCCGGCGTCAGCCCGTTTGAGCCGAACAGGAGATCGGCGAGTCTTTCGTTATCAGTCATTAAACCGCACTCCGTTTCTGTAGGTAAATATATACACTATATTATTGCAGAAAAACGCCCGTCAATCAAGAGCCAAAGAACAATTTCTCAAATCAAAAGAGGACAATCGATAAAAATTTCATAAATCTTTATTTTTCCATTGATTTTTGCACTCTTTTATTTTATAATGAATACGACCGCGCAAGCAGTGGATTGATTTTTCGTGCTCATTCGCTCGGGAGAGAAAACCGCAAAAAAGCGCGACTGAATGAAGATTTCATATTCGGAGGTAACAGAAATGACAAAGAAGATCATAGCTCTTGTCCTTGCTCTCTGCTTCGTTTTTGCTTTTGCAGCCTGCAAGAAGGATAAGGACAACAGCGACACAACCACAGGCGAGCCCAACACTTCGGCAAACGGCGAGACGATTGCAAATGACGAGTCCAGCGAAGCTGAGTCCGTCAGCGGCGACGAGTCCACCGAGGCTCAGACCGACGCTTCCGGCAACACTGTTGCTCCCGCGACCGAGAAGAACACTCAGGGCAGCGGCAGCCAGGGCGGCAATCAGGGCGGCAGCAGCACTGCTTCCAAGCCCGCGACAAAGGCTGAGATAGTTGCGTATTTCAACAAGGCCATTAACGGCGTTAAGCCCAGCGCAAAGAGCGTTACAAGAGTTTCTGAGACGAACTACAGAAGCGGCAAAATCACCGGAGTGCCCTCCATCGTCGATAAGCTTGTCGGCGGTATAGACAGCTTTGTTGACGGTCAGCTCAAGAAGAACAGCAAGGGCTCCGAAACATTCTCCAATTCTGCGGCTATAAAGGCTAACTTCCCTGTTGAGAACGAGTCCTGGTCGAGTAAGCTTACTGCGAATGATGTCGCAAGCGCAACTTGCACCGAGGCGGGCGGAGTTTACACCATTACTATAAAGACGGTTGCCGACAAGGCTTCCTCCAACGTTCATCACGGCTCGGGTCATGCACCGAAGGTTTTCAGCGTGGTTCTCCCGTCCGTTATCAACGATCAGTTTAGCGGCGGCGTGCTTAAATCTGTCGCTAAAACCTTTAAAATCGGCACCGCTCAGATGGAGTATCCCTCCGGCACAGTTACCGTTAAGGTTGATGCTAAGACCAGCCGTGTTATCAATGCTACATATGATGCCAAATGGACAATTCACCTTCCTCTTGGCGACGGAATGGTAGTGCTTCCTTTCGGCACAAAGACCATTTACAACATCGCTTACTAATTAAACAAAATGACTGTTTTGAGGCAGGAGTTTCCTGCCTCAAAATGCATTTACAAACATATCAAGTGAAAAAGAAGGATATTTAAAATGGAAAAGAAAGTTCTTGTTGAAACTTCCGCGCGCCATGTACATGTCACCAGAGAAGCTCTTGATATCCTCTTCGGCGAGGGCTATGAGCTGACCGTCAAGAAGGAGCTCTCTCAGCCCGGCCAGTTCGCGAGCAACGAGCGTGTTGCCGTTGTCGGACCGAAGGGCAGCTTCCCGGCAGTCTCTATTCTCGGCCCCGTGCGTCCCGAGAATCAGGTTGAGATTTCACTCACCGACGCCCGTTCGATAGGCGTGACTGCTCCTGTCAGAGAGAGCGGCGACGTTGCGGGCAGCGGCGCCTGCAAGCTTGTCGGCCCCAAGGGCGAAATAGAGCTTGAGTGCGGCGTTATCGCAGCGCAGAGACACATCCACGCAACTCCCGAGGATGCCGAAAAATACGGTCTTCAGGACAAGCAGATAGTCAGCGTCAAGATCGACTCCAACGGCCGTTCGCTCGTTTTCGGCGATGTCGTCGTCAGAGTCAGCCCGAAGTATGCACTGGCAATGCACATCGATACCGATGAGTCCAACGCCGCAGGCGCAACTCCCGGTCTCATGGGCGAGATACTTGCGTAACAAAAAAACGAAATTCAGTCCTCTGCACTCTGAGTGCGGAGGGCTTTTCGCTTGCGGTCGGGGAGGATGAGCAGACGCACTTATGTGCCAATAGCGGCGGAGCTCTTCAGGCAATATAACGACATTTTTATTCTCACATATAAAATTATTGTCGGTTCCCTTGTGCAAAGGGGGCTGGATCGGCGAAGCCGAGACTGAGGGATTGCGTCCGGATAAAAATTGTCGTGGTTGTCCTATATTTATCAACAGGCAAATTCTTATTTTCGGATACTTACGCGAAACCGCCGCCAAAGTCAAAACACTTTTCCCCGATGTGTTTCACTAATGACGCATTTACACAATTTGAACTACCCCCCGTTAAACGAAATTTTATCTTTTGTCTATTGACTGATTGGAACAACGATTATACAATTATATATAAATCAATAAGGAGTGAAAAAGATGAAAAAGATGAAAAAGATTCTGGCAATAATCCTTGCCGCTGTCCTCGTTCTCTCGTTCGCGGCGTGCAAGAAGAATGACACAAACAACGACACCACTGCCGGTGACGCGCAGACCTCCGGTCAGGCGGCGGATGTTTCCGCTTCCGATGATACCGCTTCTTCCGAAGAGGCTTCCTCCGAGGTCGAGACCGAGGTAGTCACCGATAAAGAGGGTCACACCGTTATCGAGACTAAGGCTTCTCAGTCCTCCGATACAAAGAACACGACCAAGGGCAGCACGACTCCCTCCAAGAGTCTCAACACCAACGACGCAGCAGCTTGCATCAAAGCTTATCAGGCGGCGGTCAACGCTACAAAGCAGTTCAAGAGCGGCAGACAGAACATGGCTCTCAAGGGCAGCATCACTGCTGACGGCAGCCTCGGCGCTCTGCTCAAGATAGCTCAGAAGCCCGTTGCAAACGCACTCAATAAGAACTCCAAGGATCGTACCGATATCCCCGGCAAGCCCTCGGGCATGCAGGCGAGCTACATGAAGAGCGCCAGCGCGGTGACCAGCGGCAACTACACCACAATCACCTTCAACGTCAAGGATCAGACTCAGGGCGCGAAGGCTGATAACCACAGCGGTTCCGTCGGCTGCGCAGTCGGTACTCTCGGCGATGTCGATAACGCTATCAGAGAGCTCGGACTCAGCGTCGACTACAAGGACGGCAAGATTGAGCTGACCTACACCAACTGCAAGGTCGTCGTCAAGATTGACAACACCACCGGCAAGATCGTCGAAGGCAGCTGGGCATATGATGTCAATGTCTATGCAAACGGCATCAAGGTCTCCATCGTCTCCGTCAATAACCTCAAGGGTATCGTCGCTTTCTCTTACACCGCTAAGGGCTGATATCTGAAAAAAAATCGAAGCCGTCCGTCTTTTCCAGACGGGCGGTTTTTTGTCGGCTGTCGGGGATATGCGTCGGATAAACTGCGGCTTTATTAAAAATTAATTTTTTGCCATGTTTTTTTATAAGATTTTTCTTGACCTGTCTGCTTCAATATCTTAAAATATAAGCCTAATCAAGTGCAACACTCAGATAAAATCTGTCGGGAGGGAGAAGAATGAACAAAAAGCTTATGAGATTTGCCGCACTTTTGCTTGCAGCGGCTATGCTCTTTTCCTTTTCGGCGTGCAGAACGAACGATGACGGTTCGGAGTCTTCTACGGACGAACCCTCGGTCACTGATGCGGGGAATATTCATGAGGAGTCCACCGACTCTGCGGAGCTGACAACTGACGAGCCGACGACCGACTCAAGAACCGCGACGCGCTCCAATATTTCCGGCGGAACAAAGACCGAGACTGTCAACGTCTACAAGGGGCTCAACTCCACGAACACTTCGCGGGTGCTTAAGTATTACAAAGCTGCGGCGGCGAACACCAAGAGCATCGACGCCACGCAGTATATGTCCATGAAGCGCGTTGATTACACTCCGCGCAACAGCTTCCAAAAGGGAATGCTCTCCTTGTTTACGGGCATAGCCTCTGCGGCGCTCGCGGCGAACAGCACGCCTGTGAACGAAGTGCCCGGAGTGCCCGATGAAATTAAGTCGAGCGACCTTATCTCCGCGAACGCCGTCGCTTACGGCAACTACACCATAGTGACGCTCAACGTTAGGATGCAGCAGGACGATCAGAATACTAAGGACGCGCATCAGGGTCCGGTCGGCAGGACTGTCGGCACGGTCGGGAACCTCGACAGAGTCTTTGACGAGATGCCGAGCATCAAGGTGAACTGCTCAAAGGGCAGCATTACGCTCAAGTATGACGACTGCAAGGTCGTTGTCAAAATAGACAACGGCAGCGGAATGATAGTCAGCGGCACATGGAGCTATACTGTTGATATCGATGTCGACAATATATATGCGAGCATCGCGGGCAGCGACGAGCTGCTGATAACGAACACAGGCGGCGCGGTCGGATTTGTTATAAAGACGAATGACGAAATCTCGCTTCAAAGCCGCAATTCAAAATAAAACTGACCCGCACGGCGCGATGCCGGGCGGGTTTTGATATTAAATTAAGAAGAGAGCTGCCTTTTGACAGCTCTCTCTTTATGTTTTTATTTATCTGCTTCGGCGTCGTTTGCCTTTGCCTCTTCGATAACCTTCTGTGCAACGACGGGTGGTGCATCCTCATAGCGGGTGAACTCAAGGGTGAACCAGCCTCTGCCGGCGGTCACGGAGCGGAGGACGGTTGAGAAATCGCCCATCTCGCCCATGGGAACTTCCGCGATGAGCTCCTGGATCTTCGGCTCGTCGGACGGACCCATGCCGAGCACGCGGCCGCGGCGCTTTGTGACATCGCCCATGATGTCACCGAGGTTCTCGTCGGGCATATAAGCCTTCAGAGTGCCGATAGGCTCAAGGATAACGGGGTTCGCCTGCGGGATACCGTTCTTGTATGCTATGTTCGCGGCGGTCTTGAACGCCATTTCGGACGAGTCGACCGGATGATAAGAGCCGTCGTAAAGAGTCGCCTTTATGCCGACCATCGGGTAGCCGGCAAGCACGCCCTTCTTGACGCTGTCGCGCAGACCCTTTTCAACTGCGGGGAAGAAGTTCTTCGGCACGGAGCCGCCGACAACTTCCTCGGCGAAAACGAGATCGTCGCTCTCGCAGGGCTCGAAGCGGATAAAGACGTCGCCGAACTGGCCGTGTCCGCCGGACTGCTTCTTGTGTCTGCCCTGAACCTCGACCTTCTTGCGGATGGACTCTCTGTATGCGACCTTCGGCACGCTGAGATCGACCTCAACGCCGAACTTGTTCTTGAGCTTGGAAACGATAACATCAAGGTGCTGTTCGCCCAGACCGGAGAGCACCTGCTCGCGGGTCTCCTTGTTGATGACGAACGAAATTGTCGGATCCTCTTCGAGGAGTCTGAGCAAGCTCGCCGCGACCTTCTCTTCGTCGCCCTTTTTGCGAACCTTGACTGCCATTGAAAGGCAGGGGGTCGGGAACTTGATGCCCTCGAGGGTTATCGGGTTCTTTGCCGAGCAGACCGTGTCGCCGGTCTTGATGCCCGCAAGCTTAGTGACAACGCCGATGTCACCTGCGGGGATGCAGGATGCGTCCTCCTGCTTGCTGCCCTTGAGGGTGATTATCTTGCCCATTCTCTCGCTCTCTTCGGTGCGGGAGTTATAAGCGGGGGTGTCCGAAGTTATCTTGCCGGAAACGACCTTGAAGAAGGACATCTTGCCGACGAACGGGTCGGCGATAGTCTTGAAGCAGATAGCCGCAAGCGGGCCGTTTTCGTCGCAGGGAAGACCGTTCTCGCCTGCCTTGTCGGCTGCGGAGGGAGCGGAATAGACTATCTCGTCAAGGAGCATATCGATAGCTTCGCAGGTGTAGCCCGCGCAGGCGTATACGGGGATAACGGAGCCGTCGCTGACGCCGGAGTTGAGAGCCTTGATTATCTCTTCGCGGGTGAAAGTCTCGCCTGCAAAGAACTTCTCCATCAGCTCGTCGTCGCTCGAAGCGACTGCTTCTGTAAGTATATCGAGCATCTCGTCAAGCTGCGGGTCGGAGGGCATTGCGACCTCTTTCTTCTCGCCGCCGCTGTAGTCGAAAGCCTTGCGGGACGCGAGGTTGACATATGCCGCAACCTTGCCGCCGTCCATATAGGGGACGATAACGGGGCAGATAGCACCGCCGACTGCGTCTTTTATAGCTGCAAATGTTTTATAGAAATCTGTATTGTCCGCGTCGCAGCGGGTGATGGCGAACATTCTCGAAATGCCTCTGGCGTTCGCCGCCTTGAGAGCTTTCTCTGCGCCGACGTCAAAGCCGGAGCCCGCCGCAGTGACGATGAGCACGCTGTCCGCCGCGCGGATGCCTTCGCTCATGCCGCCCGCAAAGTCAAAAAGACCGGGAGTGTCGATTATATTTATCTTCGCGCCGTTCCACTCGATAGCGGCAACAGCGGTTGAAACCGTGGCCTTTCTCTTCTTCTCCTCGGCGTCGAAGTCGAGCACGGTGGTGCCGTCAGCGACTCTGCCGAGTCTGTCGGTAGCCTTCGCGGTGTAGAGCATTGCTTCCGCAAGGGTTGTTTTTCCTCTGCCGCCATGACCTGCTATGGCGATATTTCTGATGTCTTTCGCGTTATAGGCTTTCAAAAAAAGTCCTCCTTATCAAAGCGCCGCTGCGCGTTTAGATTTACTGCATAAAAATTAACCACAGTTTTGAAGAAATTATAGCATACATTACCATAGATTTCAACAAAAAAATAAAAATATATTCATTAACGTTATATAAACAAATTGAGCGCAGTTTGCACTTGTAAAAGGATATAAAAATAGTATGTTTTAGTCACATCGGGGCTGTTTATCTCAAAATAAAAATAAGGACTGCGGCGGTTCGCAGTCCCTTGTGATAAAAGTTATAACAAAACATCCCCCGCACCTCTCGGTGCAGGGGATGCATTATATCAATTTTTACGCAGCTTTCTTTTCTTTTCTGCGCTCTGCCGCGCGTCTGATAGCCTTGCCTATCTCAAACACCGGGATAGTGGAGACCGAGAGACCTGCGGAAATGAGCAGCTCATTGAGCTGGAATGTGCCGGGCGCGATGTCAAATTATTATATTATCTAGAGACTTTTCTTTTCGCTGCGGCACGCTGAACGACCTTGATTATCTCGACTATCGGGATTATCGAAAACGCGAGGGCGAGCGATGTCGCATATTCGGCGAAGCCTATCGGAGTGAAGCCGAAGGCGTTTGCGAGGAACGGTATCTCAATAACCGCCGTCGTCAGCACGAGAGACGCTACCATCGCGCCGAACAGCGGCATGTTGTGACTGCCGCGAAGGCTCATCTTTATGACCGAGCCGCGCTGCGAGCGCATGTTGAACGAGTGGAATATCTCGCACATCGACATGGTGAGGAATGCCATGGTCATGCCCTGCTCGCACTGTGCGATGTTCATAAATGCCCAGTGTCCCGTCTCGAAGCGTTCGCCTATGAAGAACGCCGCGAGGGTCAGTGCGGTGACCAGCACGCCCTGATAGAGCACATCAAAGCCGAGTCCGCCTGCAAATATTCCGTCCGACGGATCGCGCGGGCGGCGGCGCATGATATCGCTCTCCGCCTTTTCGAGTCCGAGCGCGAGCGCCGGGAAGCAGTCGGTGACGAGGTTTATGAACAGCAGATGCGGCGCTTCGAGAATGGTGAAGCCGAGAAGCGTTGCGGTGAATATCGCGAGCACTTCCGCGAGGTTTGAGCCGAGCAGGAATTGAATAGCCTTTCGGATATTGTCATATATCCGGCGGCCCTCTTCAACGGCGTTGACAATGGTCGCGAAGTTGTCGTCCGTGAGCACCATGTCTGCAACATTCTTTGTGACGTCCGTGCCGGTTATGCCCATGCCTATTCCGATATCCGCGCTCTTTATCGACGGCGCGTCGTTGACTCCGTCGCCCGTCATGGCGGTTATCTTGCCCTTTGAGCGCCAGGCGTTGACTATTCTCGTCTTGTGCTCGGGCTGCACGCGCGCGTATACATATATATTTTCGACTCTGTCCGCGAACTCTTCGTCGCTCATCGCGGAGAGCTCCGCGCCGGTTATTGCCTGTGACGGATCGGTGAGTATGCCGAGCTCCGAGGCGATGGCAACGGCGGTGTCCTTATGGTCGCCGGTTATCATAACGGGGGTTATGCCCGCACCACGGCACTCCTCGATAGCCGCCTTGACCTCCGGGCGAACGGGGTCTATCATGCCGGTAAGGCCGATGAATATCAGGTCATGCTCGAGCGCCTCGGGCGAAAAATCGTCGGGCGCGGAGTCGTATTTTCTCATCGCCGCCGCGAGCACGCGCAGAGCCTTATCCGCCATCCTCTTGTTTTCCGAGGCTATTGTCGCCTTTATCTCGTCTGTCATCGGAACGATTTTTCCGTCAATAAAAGCGTGGGTGCAGAGATCGACGACAACATCGGGAGCACCCTTTGTGTATTGAATAATGCCGTCCGGTGTCTTGTGGACGGTGGACATCATCTTTCTGCCGGAGTCGAACGGAGCTTCGCCGATTCTCGGGCTGTCTGCTTTCAAATCGCCCTTGTGCATCCCGAGGCTTATCGCGTAGCTGACGAGAGCCGCCTCCGTGGGCTCGCCGATCACGAGTCCGTCGGAATCCTCCTGCGCGTCGGAGCAGAGGGACATGGCTCTTGCGAGCAGCTTTTCGTCGCCGTAATGATCGACGACGGTCATCTTATTCTGCGTGAGAGTGCCTGTCTTGTCAGAGCAGATTATCTGCGCGCAGCCGAGCGTCTCAACAGCGGTGAGCTTGCGGATAACCGCATTTTTCTTCGACATGTTCGTAACGCCTATTGACAGCACGATAGTGACCACCGCCGCAAGTCCCTCGGGAACGGCGGCAACGGCGAGGCTGACGGCTACCATAAACACGTCGATAACGCTCTTGAATATCAGCGCGGGATCGCCGCCCGCGAGAGTGGAGCGCTCCATGAACAGCGAGAACGCGAAGATGAAAACGCAGATTCCAAGCACGAGGAAGGTGAGAGTCTTAGAGAGTCCCGCAAGCTTTTTCTGGAGCGGGGTCTGTCCGTCCTCCGCCTTTGTTATGGCGTCGGCTATCTTGCCCATCTCGGTGTTCATGCCCGTGTCGGTGACAACGGCCTTGCCGCGTCCGTAGACAACGGCGCTGCCCATATACGCCATGTTCTTTCTGTCGCCCAACGGAATATCGCCGCCGTCGCCCGCACCGAGAACGGAGATAATCTTGCTCACGGGCACGCTCTCGCCCGTCAGCGCGGCTTCTTCGATTTTCAGACTCGCGCTTTCAAATATGCGGCAGTCCGCGGGAACAGCGTCGCCCGCCTCGAGTACCACGATATCGCCGACGGTCAGATCTTCGCTCTTGACGGTCATTATCCTGCCCTCGCGAATGACCTTGGAGGTCGCCGCGCTCATCTCCTGCAGCGCTTCAATGGCTTTTTCCGCCTTACTCTCCTGCAAAACGCCGAGCACGGCGTTTATGAGCACAACGGCGAGGATTATCACGGTGTCCGTAGGGAAGGACGGCGAGCCGGAGACCTTGCCCTCGTAGACTGTCGTCACGGCGGATATGACCGCGGCGACGATAAGGATGATTATCATCGGGTCGGCAAGCTGCTCAAAAAACCGCCTGACGAGCGATTTCTGCTTTGCCTGTGCCAATTTGTTTTTGCCGTATTTCTCAAGACGGCGTTCGGCCTCGGACTGCGAAAGTCCGTTTTCCGAGCTCTCCGTCCGCTTAAACACCTCGCGGACGTCTTCAAGATAGTACTTCAATTTTTATGCCTCCCTTTCGGTTAAACAAAAAAGACCTTCGACAGACCATGTCTGCCAAAGGTCTTGCCTCAAACGCATTCAATGCATATGTCTGCTGCCAGCCGGGCTCGGTCGGTTATCGCGACCTGCACGACGGTTGGTGACAGCGAGATGGGCTTTTGCCCATAGCTACTCCCCAATGGATATGCATTTATCATACTCCGCAAAAGAGGAAATGTCAATTAAAAATTTATAAATTTTTATCTATTATTCTTTTTATTCGACAAAATCGCTCTTGACAAAAGCGCAATGTGAATATATAATTAATGCGTATTCTGACAAATGTTTCTGTGGACTCGCATGTTTTTGTAAGCCATTGACCGTTTGATGGTTCACAAAAATGTGCGAGTCCATTGCACAACATATAATATAGAATGCAAATTTTTTCACGGAGGTACCACAATGAAGGGTACAGTCAAATGGTTCAACGCAGAAAAAGGTTTTGGCTTCATCGCTAACGATGAGGGCGGCGACGATGTTTTCGTACATTTCTCCGCTATCGTTGCAGACGGCTACAGAACTCTCACCGAGGGTCAGAAGGTCACCTTCGAGGTCGAGCCGGATCCCAAGGATTCCAGCAAGCTCAGAGCTGTCAACGTTGTCGGCGAATAATTTTCTCCAGAGTTGACGCGGGCGTCCGTTATGCGGACGCCCGTTTTTTATATTTTTCTCTTCAACATATCCTCCGCAATGCTCTTCGCGAGCTCATCCATGTGCGAGAAATCCATGGCGGAGATATATATGCTCTCGAGGTCGTCGTGTATACTCTTTGCGCTCTCGAGTGAGGCTATTGCTTCGCCGATAAACTCGCCGTAGGCTTTTTTGGTGAAGTTCAGCCGCGACATATGCCGGCGCAGCGCGGCGCGGTCGGTGAAGCGCGAGGAGTTTATCTTCACCGCGCCGTCAAACTCCGCGGGATGCAGCCTGTTTGAGGTCACGAAGCCGAGCGACAGGTCGGGGATGAGCAGATGTTTGGGCTCGCCGTCCGGTGAAAGGGGAGACGGGCTCGTGATTATGTTATGACCGCCGGAGAGGGCGTATCCGCGAAGCAGTGACAGCAGGGCTGCGGAGCTCGCGATGTTGTCGTCCTCGATGATATATATGCGCTCGCAGAGCTGTCTTACGGTCTCACCGAAGAAAGTTATCCCGTCCGGTGTGACGGCGGATATCATCCGGTGACTCTCTTCGCCGATTCGCCCGGTCGGTTTGCCGAACTCGCGCGACGCAATGCGCGAAGCCGCGCGCTTGATTTTTGCCGTGTCCGTGCAGCCGAGCGTCAGGCGCAGTATATCCTCGCGCAGCAGGGCGCTCGCTTCGAGAAAACGCCTGCATCTGCGGTGGCACGCGGCGTTTTCGTCGGTCAGCGCGATGACCTCATCCGCGCGCGAACGCAGAATATCTTTATTCCAGAACCTGCCAAGGTCAACTGTCTCCTGCGCGGCGCCCGGATATTTCGGCTCGAGCGTGTGCGGAGAAGTGCCGTCCGCTATCCAGCAGTTGAGCGCGGGCGCGTATACGCCGTCGAGCGAAGCGGGGTCGGATGAGCAGTATATCAGCTCCGTCTCAATCCCCGCATCGGTCAGTGCGGAGTTTATCCGCTTCATCAGGCTCGATTTGCCCGTGCCCGGACCGCCCTTTATTATATATGTATACCCGCCCGAATGAGTCGGACAAAGCTCGCCGAAAAATGAGTGAAACCCCTCGGGCGAACTGCACCCGAGAAAATATTTTATGCTACCCATAATACGCCTCCCGAAAAGTCATATTACAGAGTATTCACCGCCCGCTTGTCAGGTTACGGAAAAATATCAGCCTGCCGTTCACCGTGTGAAACGACTTGCCGAGGTTGACAAACGAAGCTAAAAAAGGTAAAATATCACGAGTGATTCAGGCGCACCATCGTCCTCGGCAGCTCCATATCATTTGTTTCCGCCTTTGGCGAAAACTCATTCATTGCGCGCCTCGTCCTCTCCCCAAAAAGGCAAGCCTTTTTGGGCCCCCTGTATTATGCGACTATGTTTCTGAGGGAAGCGCCGCGGATCAATATCAGAAAGCTAATAAGCAGGAAGCAAACTAAAATATAAATATAACCGGGTGTGGCGCAGTTGGGCGAGGAGGAATGCCGCCGCCGGGGGCGGATAGAGGCATTGCTCCGAGGTGAAGAAACAAGGAGCGGAGCGAGCGCACCAAGCGAAGAGCCGCGACTATGTTTCTGAGGGAAGCGCCGCGGATCAATATCAGAAAGCTAATAAGCA
>OOCI01000367.1_pt1 | contig 43723 bp, 44 predicted proteins | sample 1671761 | NCBI WGS metagenome assembly OOCI01 (sample SAMN06348190, study PRJEB24527) | human gut metagenome | biome: human gut; feature: ankylosing spondylitis patient; material: feces | host: Homo sapiens | place: China | collected 2015-10
TAAAAATAAAAGTCAAGCTGTAACTGAGTTACATAAAAAAATCGGCGATTAGCCTTGAATAATGAACCTGTTTTTGTGCATTTTGTCAATGTCGTCCGCGGGCGGCACCGTATTGACATTTTGCAGGCAATAATATATAATTAAAGCAGTATTGAGGAAGAGAGGTAACAAAATGAAAATAAAGGATGGATTCATGCTGCGTAAGGTCGGCGGACAGTATGTCGTTGTCGCGTTCGGCGAGGCGAGCCGCAGCTTCAACGGGATAATAAGGCTCAACGAAACGGGAAAATTCCTGTGGGAGCAGCTCTCCGCCGACAAGTCCGAGGAGGAGCTGCGAAAGGCGCTCACCGAGGAATACGACGTGACCGGCGCGCAGGCGGCGACAGACGTCGCGGAGTTCGTCGGCGCACTGAAAAAGGCGGCGCTGCTTGCCTGAGACGTTCAGCCTTGCGGAATACGCGGACATTATACGCGAGGTGCTTGACAGCGGCGGGGAGTTTACGCTTTTTCCGCGCGGCACGAGTATGCTGCCGCTCATCGTCGAGGGGCGCGACAGCGTGACCCTTGAGAAACGTCCGCCGAAAACCGGAGATATAGCGTTCTATCAGCGGGCGGACGGCTCGTTTGTGCTTCACCGCGCGATCGCTTTCAACGGGGATACATACACCATGTGCGGCGATAATCAGACGGCGCCCGAGCAGGGAATAGAGCCGCGGCAGGTCATTGCCTCCGTGAAATATGTCACCCGCAGGGGAAAGCGCACCGACGGAAGTCTCGGGTATAAGATATACCTGCTGCTCTGGCGCAGCTTTTTTGTGCGCAGGGTGTATTTCAGGCTGCGGAGGTTGTTTCATGGGTCGTAAAAAAATTGACAGGACAGCCCTGAGGCAGCTTTTCGGGCTTACGCGCGGAAAACGCGGCGCGCTGCTTGTCGTCATCATCGGAAACGCGCTGTTTGCAGCCTCGGGCGCGGCTTTCGCGCTTTTCTGCAGGGGCGTTATCGACGCCGCCACGGCAGGCGACGGCGGAGGGATAATCGCGTATGCGCTTCTTCTTTGCGGAGTGGTGCTGCTTCAGCTCGCGCTGAGGCTTATATGCAATATGCTGTCGGAAAAAGTTCGCGCGGTCATCGAGACCGAGCTGCGCGGAGAAATGTTCGGCGGTCTGCTTTCCGCAGAGCTTTCGGATATTTCGGGCTATCACACGGCGGAGCTTGTGAACAGAATGTTTTCCGACGTCAGAATATGCGCGGAGGGCGCGGCGAATATTCTTCCGTCGGCGGTAAACCTTGTCACGCAGCTTCTCTGCGCGGGGGTGCTGATGATCGTGCTTCAGCCATGGTTCGCGGCGGTATTCGCGGCGGCGGGGATAATGGTGTTTGCGGTACTGAGCATATTCCGCGGACGTCTCAAGGGTCTGCACAGGCAGGTGCAGGAAAAGGAGGGAAAGGTCCGCGCCCTCATTCAGGAGACGCTCTCGAATATGGCGGTGGTCAGGGTGTTTTCGGCGGAAAGCACGCTGCTCGGAAAGAACGCGAAAAATCAGCGCGAGCACTACGACCTGCGCATGAAGCGCCGAACGCTCGGCGTCGCGGCTGGCGCGGGGTTCGGGCTGATATTTCAGGCGGGATACGTCCTCGCGCTGGTGTGGGGCGGTTTCGGGATTTTTTCGGGCACGATGAGTTACGGCACGCTGACGGCGGTGCTTCAGCTCGTCAATCAGATACAGTCGCCGTTTGCGGGGCTGTCGTCGCTGTTTCCGCAGTATTATGCGGCGGCGGCTTCGGCGGAGCGGATAATGGAGATAGAGCGCCTGCCGCATGAGGAAAACTCTGCCGGGACGCGCGGAGAATTTACGGAGCTTCGCGTTGACGGAGTGCGGTTTTCCTATGGCGGCGGCGATGTGCTCACCCGCGCGGACATGACCGTGAAAAGGGGCGAGATCGCCGCGCTCACCGGAATATCGGGTGGGGGAAAGACCACGCTCTTTATGCTTATCTTCGGTATGTACCGCCCGAAGGCGGGAACGATAACGCTCGTGACGACGCAGGGCGAGTGCGCGCCGTGCGCGGCTTCACGCAGGCTGTTTGCATATGTTCCGCAGGGGAACGGACTGTTTTCCGGCACGATACGCGAGAATATAGCGTTCGCCGTTCCCGCTGACGACGAAAGGATAATGCGGGCGGCGCGTACGGCGTGCGCGGAGGAATTTATCATGCAGCTTCCCGACGGGCTGGACACGGTGATCGGCGAGAACGGCGCCGGGCTGTCCGAGGGGCAGGCGCAGCGCATTGCCGTCGCGAGGGCGGTTTACAGCGGCGCGGATTTCCTGCTGATGGACGAGGCTACCTCTGCGCTTGACGCCGATACGGAATACCGACTGCTTAAAAACATCGCCGCGCTGGACGGTAAAACGGCGCTCATCGTGACGCACCGTCCCGCCGCGCTGGAAATATGCTCCCGAAAATTCATTCTGAAGGACGGTGTGATAAATGAGCAATGCTGATACATACGCGTACCTGATACGGCTTCTTGGCTCGCTTCTCTGCGGCGCGGAACCTCCGCGTCCGCCCGAAGGCTGCTCCGCGTCGGAGCTTATGCACCTTGCACAGCGCCACAGCGTGGCGGGCATGGCATATTATGCGGCGGAGAAGCTGCCGATAAGCGAGCCTGTCGCTTCTCCGTGGCGGCAGATACGTGACAAGGCACTTGTAAAGGACATCACGCAGCAGATGGAGCTTGAATCCCTCTGCGCGGCGCTGAGCGGCGCGGGGATAAGGTTCCTGCCGCTCAAGGGCTGCGTCATAAAGGGACTGTATCCGCAGAGCGATATGCGCACGATGTCGGATATAGATATCCTCATCGATGAAAAGAACGCCGCAGCGGCGCGCGGTGTGATGGAGGGGCTGGGGTATTCCTGCGAGCATTTCGGCTACGATATCCATGATATCTATTACAAGCCCCCGGTTATGAACGTTGAGATACACCGTTCGCTTTTCGGCGAGGACGGCAGGGAATTCGGCGCGGTTTTTTCCGACCCGTGGAGTATGTGCACGCATGACGGGATGCATTACAGCTTCCGCCCCGACGAGTTCTTCGCATACATACTTGCCCATGCGGTAAAGCATCTTGAAGAGGGCGGAACGGGTATCCGCACGATAATGGATCTGTGGGTTTGCCTGCACTCGGACATGAAAATCAGCGCGGAACGCTCGTTTGAACTCCTCGAGCCGTCAGGCAGGGCTGATATTGCCCGCACGATGGCAGATCTTGCGGAAGTATGGTTCGGCGAGAAAGCTCACAGCGGAGAAACCCTCCGGCTGGAGAAATATATTTTCGGCAGCGGGACATACGGCACGGTGGAAAATTCCGCGCTGAACCGCATAGAGCGTTCTGGAAAAATGGGGTACTTCATGCGGCTTATCTTTCCGACATTCACGCACATGAAAGAGCACTACCCCGTGCTTAACAGAGCGCCGGTGCTGCTTCCCGCGTGCTGGTTTGCAAGGCTTGTCACAAAGCCGTTCGTCAATCGCCGCAGCAATATGGAAAAGCTGCGCGTGCTGATGAAAAAGTGAGGATTATATTATCGGCGGGCTGAAGAGAGTCCGCCGTTTTTTTATGCAGCGCATTTTCGTCGGTCGTTCCCGCAGAAAAAAGCACGGCGCGAATATTGGACAATCCTCCGCTCATTGATTAAACGGGGGTGATGATCATGCAGGAAACGGCAGTGCGGAAGTCAGCCTGTGTATAAACGACTGGGCGGTGCTGTCTGCGTAAAGATTTGCCTAGGTCGCGGCGAAAAAAGCTGCCGCCTCATTCAAGAAATCCCTTTCCTCCTGAAGCCGTTTATTTTCCTTATTCAGCCGCTTTACCCCTATTTCCAGCGCCAGCTTTACTGACTGCTCCTTGTAACTCCTGTCGTATTTCTTTGCTTCTGACCTGTCCTTCACCCTCCCGGTTTTAGTATATCCTTTTGAGCGTGGGGTGTCAAGTTTTATTATACAACATCACATTGAGATAATACCGAACGCATTTGCGACCGAGCTTATCAGAATAACCGCAGCAAAAATCGGACACAGATACTTGATCATAAAGTTGAAGATCTTCTTTCGTTTGAAAGTGCCATTTTCCTGGGTCATTTCTTCTTCGATCTTTCTGACGCCCATCACACGGGACACCAGCAGGCAGGTTGCAATGGCGGCTACTGGCATCATCACGGAGTTTGTGAGGAAGTCGAAGAAATCCAGGAACTGCATTCCGAGTATCTGAACGCTGCCGAGCGGACCATATCCCAGGGAAGACAGTGTACCAAGCAATATCATGATACCAGTAATGATCAATGTCGATTTTTTTCTTCCCCAGCCGAGTTCATCCTGGAATGTGGATACGGCGCTTTCGGTCAGGGCTATGGAGCTTGTCAGCGCGGCGCACAGCACAAGCAGGAAGAATAGTATTCCAACGAAACCGCCCATGCTCATATCGGCGAATACCTTAGGGATAGTAATGAACATCAGCGACGGACCGGCTTTGAGATTTTCCGTGCTGCCGCCAGAGAAGGCGAATACCGCAGGAATAATCATCAGACCCGCCATTATCGCGATTCCAGTGTCGAATATTTCAACGTTTTCAGTGGATTTCTCAATTGATACGTTCTTTTTCATATATGAGCCGAAGGTTATCAGAATTCCCATTGCGATAGACAAAGAATAAAACATCTGTCCCATTGCTGAAACGACCGTCATCCATGAAAAATTCGAGAAGTTTGGTATCAGAAAATACTTGACGCCCTCAAGCGCACCGGGTCTTGTGACTGAAAAAATCGTTATAATGACTGACAGCACCACCAGAACAGGCATCATGAATTTTGAAACGCGCTCTACGCCATGCCTTACTCCGCCGAAAATGATAGCGACCGTCAGCGCTGTGAATGCAAGGAAGCAGAGCTCAGCAGAGCCTCCGCTGGATATGAATTCACCAAAGTATCCGTCTGCCGCTAGTTGCTCTCCATTTCCCATGATGTATTCAGCCAGGTATTTAATTACCCAGCCTCCGATAACAGAATAATACGGCACAATGAGAATAGGTATGACGGCGTTTATCCAGCCGCCGAAAGACAGCCATTTCGACTTCCCGAAGGATTTATAGGCTCCCACCGGGCTTTTCTGGGTCATGCGTCCGATGGCGGTTTCGGCGGTGATCATTGTGTAGCCGAATGTCAGAGCCAGTACAATATAAATCAGCAGGAATATTCCGCCGCCGTATTTCGCCGCCAGATATGGAAATCTCCATATATTGCCCAGCCCGACTGACGCGCCTGCCGCTGACAGCACGAATCCCATCTTTCCGGAAAAGGTGCTTCGTTTTTTATGCTGTGGTTCCATTTTTTCTCCTTTGACATGTGGACAGAATGAATAGTTAATTCTTATTATAACATATTATTTTCATTTTGTATAGCCCCATTCCTTCTCAGCGCGCAATGTTTATTTGGAGAACAGGTATCCAATTAATTCTTAGGGCAACACCGCACAAAGACCATTTATTGTATTTTGCACGTGTCTTGTTTGCATCTTTCTAGTTTGGCGCAAAAAAACGCATGATTGTTCAATAAACATGTTTCGTGTTGCGCCAAACTAGCGACAGACCAGCCTTGCGTCGATAGTTGTTGACTTGAAAACGCTATCGCTTCCGTCAACAACTCCTCATTGTACAATCTGACGAAAAATCGAGTTTTGCCAATAAGCGAAGCGTAATATTGGCAAAACTGACTTCGCAATACACGCACAATCTTGGTGCGGTATTGCCCTATATATCATTATAGCACACCAATACATATTTTGTTTCCAGAATATTTCGGTGCAACGGCAGACGCCGCATTGTATTTCCAGTCGTATTTCTTTTCTTCTGACATTTCCTTATCAATTCAGAATTTTCCTCTTGACATTCCGTAAAAAAAGTGATATAATCCAAAATGAACAATGTTCATTTTGGAGGTAAAGCTGATGAATCCACCCAATACATCAAGAGAGGAAATTATGAGAGTCAGTCGGAAAATTGTCTCTGAAAAAGGACTTCCGGCACTGAATATGCGGGCTCTGGCGAAGGAGTGCGGAATTGCGCTGGGAACGCTGTACAATTACTATTCAGACAAGGACGAACTGGTCGTTGCCGCAATAGAAAGTGTGTGGCAGGACATTCTGGAAAAAAGTCCGCCGGACAGCGGGGTCAGCTTTTCGCAGTATATAACGCAGACCTATGCGCATATCATTGAGAAACTGAAAGACTATCCGGATTTTCTGGCGGCGCACTCAATATCGGTCGCAGGTTCTGTGAAGGGAAAGGCGCGCGGCATGATGGAGCGCTTCTTTGGTAAAATCCGCGTTGAACTCCATGAAGTTCTGCTGAATGACAAAAACGTTGACCGCAGCGTGTTTTCGGATATATTCTGCGAAGAAAACCTTATTGAGCACGTACTTGACAACATCATAATTCTGATAATAAAGGGCAAGCCGGACTGCGCCACCCTGACTGAAATACTTGACCGTTTATTATACCGCTGAACAAAAGGAGAATTAATATGCAGGCTATATTTGAAACCGCATTCGATGTACTATATCTTTGCACCGTTATAACCCTCGGAGTAATCATGATCTGCAAAAGCAAGGGGAGAAAGCAGTATCTCCTCTACGGAATTATGGCGGTGACGCTCGGCGCCGGGGATTCGTTCCACCTGGTGCCGCGTGCCGTCGCGCTGTGCACCACCGGACTTGAAAGCTACACCACCGCTCTTGGTATCGGCAAACTTATCACCTCCGTGACGATGACGGCATTCTATGTGCTTCTGTACTACGTCTGGCGCTGCCGATACAAAATCACCGGAAAGCGCGGAATAACAGCGACAGTATGGGGACTTTCGGCTCTGCGTGTTATCCTCTGCCTTATGCCGCAGAACGAATGGACAAGCCCCGACGCCCCGCTTTCCTGGGGTATCTTCCGCAATATTCCGTTTGCGCTCCTCGGATTGCTGATAATAATTCTGACATTCAGAAGCGCCAGACAGAACGGCGACCGTGAATTCCGGTTTTTGTGGCTCACAATAGTGCTCAGCTTCGGTTTCTACATTCCTGTGGTGCTCTGGGCGGACGCAGTTCCGCTGATAGGCATGCTGATGATCCCCAAGACCTGCGCCTACGTCTGGACTGTACTGATAGGGTTCAATTCCATGCGGAATGCAGATAGAAATAAAAACGAGGCAGACAGATGAATCGTCCTTTCTACCATGTAAAAAAACGCGCGCTGCTGGCGATTGCCGGGTGCGTATGGCTTGCAGCAGGATTCAACGTTGCACGCCTTGGGGTGTTGTCTTATATCGGACTTGACGGGATTTCTATAGTCCACATACTGCTGTCGATCGTGGTATTCTGTGTGTTCGGGTTTATGTTCTACCGAATGAGCGTCAGGCATACGAAAAGGATACGCTCTTATCCACAGGAAACAAGACCTGTCTGGAACTTTTTCGACCTGAAATCCTATCTCATTATGGCATTTATGATGAGCGGCGGTATATGGCTCAGAAATTCCGGACTGGCGCCTGAAGTTTTTATTGCAGTGTTCTATACGGGTCTTGGCTGCGCCCTGGGTTCTGCTGGCATTTTGTTCTGGGTGAATTTTATCAGATGGCACGAACCACAGGGACATGCTGAATAAAGGGCGCTCCTGATGACCGCGCGTGTATTTATCAGCAGGGATCATTTCCGGCAGGCAGCGTCACAACGAACACGGTACCGGATTTATTTCCAGGCTCTGCGCGGACGGAGCCGCCGTGGAGTACCGCAATTTCATGCACGAGCGCAAGCCCGAGTCCAACGCCGCCCATCTGACGGCTTCTCGACTTATCCACACGAAAAAACGGCTGAAATATGCTTTCCCGGCACTCCTCGGGTATTCCGCAGCCGGTATCAGAAACGCAGACGATCGCATTATTGTTCTCCTTGTGCACCGAAACGCTGACAGAGCCGCCCTGCCGGTTATACTTGACTGCATTTTCAATAAGATTGAACACCAGCCGATATATCAGCGCGTCGCTGCCTGTTATCACGACATTGTCGCAGTCCTGTTCCATTGTGATATCATTCTGACAGGCAAGAGGAGCCAGGTCCGTAATTATTTCATCAACTAGCGGCGCAAGCTCAATACGGTCAGAGCGCGGCGCTGAACTGAGATTGCTCATTTCAAGAAGCGTATGCACCAGTTTGGAAAGCCTGTCAAGCTGCTCTGCCTGCGAACGTACAAGTTCCGCCGTATCGCCTTCCATATTCTTATGCTCTGCGGCAAAAAGCTCCAGTTTTGTCTGCATTATTGCGAGCGGCGTGCGAAGTTCATGTGCGGCATTTCCAGAAAACTGGCGCTGTGTTGCGAACGATTCCGAAAGCCGGTCGAGCATCAGGTTCACCGAAACGCTGAGCTGCCGGAACTCACTTAACGTATTCTCGTTGAGCCGTATGTCCGTGATACTGTCCTGGTCGATTCTTTCAGCCTGCTGGGAAAGCTGTCTGAGCGGTTTCAGCGCCTGTCCGCTGACGAAATAGGCTATCGCCGCACTGACGATAGTCACCGCGATCGTGATCAGCCAGCCCTTCCGCCCGAAATCCGTCTTTACATCATATGCTTCATCTGAAAACCGGCTGATAAATTCCGACATCTGACTGTCCGATATCTCAATCGCAAGACCGTCCGGATCTTCGGAGGATTCCGGCGTATATTCAAATACAAACCCATTGAGCGAATCAATGCTGACAGCCCCGGAATGATAAAGCAGAAGATTAAGGCCTATGCAGGTTCCCGCGATCAGCAGCGCTGTCAGCAGGGTTATTCGCCATTGCAGTGACAGTCTTTTCATTTGTCATTTCCTCCTATCACATATCCCTCTCCAACGCGGTTCACGACAGGGTCGTAACCAAGCGCAGCGCGGAGTTTCCTGCGCAGCGCCGAAATGTGAACGCGTATCGAATTACTGAAGCTGTCCACACTTCCATCCCAGACATGTTCAATAAGCTCCTCCTGGCTTACCGGGCGGCCCTCGTGCAGCATGAGGTATTCAAGCACGCCGGTTTCCTTACGGGTAAGCGAAACCGGTGCGCCGTCAACTGAAGCGATCCTTGTACGGGTATCGTAAACAAGTTTTCCGCATTTCAGGCAGACATCGCGCTGAATGAACTGACGGCGCGTCAGGCTGCGTATGCGCGCTTCGAGTTCCGCCAGATGGAACGGTTTGGAAAGATAGTCGTTCGCGCCTGCGTCCAGCCCATCCACCTTGTCGGTTATCTCACTGCGTGCAGAGAGAATTAGCACGGGAGTTTCATCATTCACTGCCCGGAATTCTCGCAGTATGGTCATTCCGTCCACGCCGGGCAGGTTGAGGTCAAGCAGGACCAGGTCGTAATACTCAACTGCAAGCAGCTCACGGGCTTCATTGCCATCGCCGCATGCGTCTGTTTCATAGCCGTCCAGACGCAGCTTTTTCGTGATATCGTCACGCAGGGATTTCTCATCTTCAACAACTAGTAAACGCATTTTTGCCCTCCATTATAATAGTATTTATATTATAGCACATTCCGATAAAATTTGTGTTAATTTCCGCTTAACAGAAAATTTATACTCCATGTGGTATAATCATATCATCAAAGAACGGAGGCTGAAATCATGACAAGGAAAAAAGCGCTTGTACAGTCGCTTCTGCTGCTTGCCGGAATATTGATGATATGTTTCGGGATATGGCGCGGAGAGGCGGAAACTGTTCTGTCAAAGGCGATACGTCTGTGTATGGAGTGTGTGGGAATTGGATAAGAAGAAAAAAACGAAAAAGATATGTTTCCTTGCCCGTTTCCGTGGGCTGATACAGGCGGCAGCTGCAATACTGACAAATATCCACCTGCCGAATTTCTTTAAGGGAACGTTATATCAGGGAAAAGGGAAATACGCCTGCGTCCCGGGACTTAACTGCTATTCCTGCCCCGGAGCCGCCGGAGCCTGTCCCATTGGCGCATTTCAGGCGGTCATAGGCTCATCAAAATTCAAGTTTTCCTACTATATCACGGGCACGCTGATTCTTATGGGAGTGCTTCTGGGACGATTTATCTGCGGCTTCCTGTGCCCTTTCGGCTGGCTTCAGGAGCTTCTGCATAAGATCCCTGTACCGAAGCTGTCCACCAGAAAGCTGAAGCCGCTGAGGTATTTGAAATACGTCATACTGGCGGTTTTTGTGATAATGCTTCCGCTGATCGTTGTAAACGAGCTTGGAATGGGCGACCCGTTCTTCTGCAAGTATATTTGCCCACAGGGAGTCGTGGAGGGCGCTATTCCGCTGGCGACAGCGAACGAGGGCATACGAAACGCTCTCGGAGCGCTGTTCTCCTGGAAAACCGGCGTTCTGCTGGCGGTGGTCACGGCAAGTATGTTTATTTACCGGCCGTTCTGCAAATGGATCTGTCCTCTGGGAGCGTTCTATGCGCTGCTGAACCGCGTGTCGCTTTTCCAGATGAAAGTTGACAAGAGCAAGTGCGTTTCCTGCGGCGCCTGTGCAAAAGCCTGCAAGATGGACGTTGACATCACAAAAAGCCCCAACCATTCCGAATGTATCCGCTGCGGAATGTGCATGAAATCCTGCCCGACCGGAGCAATATGCTACAAGTACGGGTTTGGAAATAAATCCGGCGATAAAGCCTGCAATTCAGATGAAACAAAGGAGATAACAAAATGAACAGAAAAAAGATAACAGCAATCACAGCCTGCCTTATCATGGCGCTTTCGCTCACTGCCTGCGGCAGCCAGACTTCACAGCCGGGGCAGTCCTCGCAGTCAGCGCAGAATACCCAGACTGCGGACAGCGGCTCTGTAACGGAGCAGGATCTGCTTGACGAAGAAAACAAGATACTCTCCGAAAACCAGGAGCTGTGGGAAAAGGTGTTTGGCGCAATGGACAAAAACGTCACGAACAGCGACCTGAGCAAGAACTACGGCGAGTTCCTGCTTGACACCATTGAAAAGGCAAAGGATCAGTTCACTGACGAGGAATACGAAACTCTGCGCGCAGGAGCGGAAAAAATACGCGATATCGAAAACCAGATAGCGCAGCTTCCGCAGGACGATTCATCGTCGGATACAGCTTCGGCGAACTCTTTTCCGCAGTTTGACGGATACGATCTTGACGGAAATAAGGTCGACAGCAGCCTGTTTTCCAACAATGAATTTACGGTCGTGAACTTCTGGTTCAGCGGCTGCAAGCCCTGCGTTGCGGAACTTGGCGAGCTTGACAAGCTGAACAAGAAAATAAGCGAACAGGGCGGCGAGGTTATCGGAATAAACGTTGAGACCCTGGACGGCAACGAACAGAACATCGAAACCGCTAAGCAGATACTTGAAACAAAGGGTGCTTCATACCGCAATATCTATTTTGATTCCGCAAGCGACGCAGGCAAGTTCTCACTCGGAATAATGGCGTTCCCGACCACATATGTGATTGATAAAAACGGGAACATAGTCGGCGAGCCGCTTCTCGGCGGCATAGACAGCGAGGAAAACCTCAACACTCTTCTTGATACCATAAGTAAAGCAAATTTGGAAAACTGACATTATAATACAGTTATGTAAGACAATGTTATTTAAGCGTGAAATATTCAGCCACGATAAATAACGCTTGCCAAGCGCCGTCTAATATTCCGTGCACACAGAAAAGAGAGCTGACTTACAATGTCCGCTCTCTTTTGTATTATGCCTGCTTTGTGAATCTTACTGTGCCATCAAAGATGTGTTTTCCGTATGTGCTGAAAGCAGCCAATCTGGGCGCTGTGAGCACACCTCTGATAACGTTCTGTCTGAACAAGATCCGTCTTACACACGCTCAAGGATCATCGTGCCATATGCGATGGTCAGACATCCGTTCTCATCCACCGGTATTTCGGCGAATGGGTCTACAGTTTCCCCCAGAACTTCGCCCTCGACCTTGGTATCATAGAAGAACTTTCCGTTCTCCTCTTTCCACGTGGTCTGTTCAATCGGCGCGAATCCGTCTTTATCGATCACGGCGCCCTGCGACTTTGCCAATTCAAGCTTATCCTCAGGAACGCGCATAAGCGTGTTCATCATGCCGTCTTCGGTAAATTCGATCCTGTTCGTGAGCATCATGATGATCTCGTCAGCGCAATCTCCCTCAGGCAGATTGTCCGGCGTGTAGGACACCGTGCCGCCGTCAGCGGGAAACAGCAATTCCCTGACTTTCCATTTTCCGATAATATTCATTGCAACGCCTCCTCTGGTCAATTAGTATATCGTTAATTGATTCATCAAACGAGTTATGCCCATGGGTCCTCAGATTTCGGCGTGCGGACGCCGGTCAGCAGATACTGTTCCCACAGGAACCATTTGCCATCAGAACCACGCTGACGCAGCTTTATCGGCCGTGGTGAATCCGCCCCTCCGCAGGGAATAAAGAGCTTCATGTAGCCAGGCTCCTGACCGGACACATGATTCGATTCTATAACGATCGTGTATGGCTGTGCAGGAGTATAGTTGTTCTCAGGCGTTGAGCCAGCGAAGTAAGTGAATGGCAGATACGTCTTTCCATCACGGAACCGGTCGTTCAGGAAAGATATCTCCTGTCCGTTCAGGGGGCGCGGTCCACGCAGGAAATTCAGCATCTCCGTGCCGATATTCTTATCCGCCGCATAAGCGCAAAGTGCGAGGACAGTCAGGGCAGCCGTCTTGAACGGCGAATCCATGCAAGCCTCCGGAAGCGCCTGCATCTCCGCCAGGCTTTCGGGAAGCGCAGTGAACGTGAAAGTTTCACGTTTTGAGCCTATTGCAGACGCAGCCGAGTTTGCGGCTGTGTTGATCGCCTGATTGGCCGTGCTTTTAAGTTTGTCGAAGATTCCCATTGTTAAACTCCTTTCAGAATGAATTATGACTTCAGCCTGCGCCTTCGCAGACATAAAGTGTGTAATTTATCCCGTTCCCAGGATATTTATACGGTTTGGTGCAGCCTTTATCAAGGTACACCGTACCCCACCGGCAGTACTCAGCCGCATCAAACTCCCAGTCCGAGGGAATCCGGAAAGTCTGTTTTACCGTTATGCCATCAGAGTAGAGGAGGTTGAGCGTCACGGTGCGCAGCGGCTTTTTCCACGCTGCGATCGTATCCGGCTCGGTAACTTTCTTGCCATAGTCAAACTTTGCCGTGTAGTATGACACGTCATTTTCATCGAACGACTCGACTTTCTTCAGTGCGAGGGTTCCGCGGTCAACTGTATATACGGTGCTTGAAGAGCCATAATCTATGAAGAACATTTCTTCTTCCTGAGTGCAGGTGAGACGGATAAATTCCTCTCCATCACCCGGAAGCATCATGTTGGCGACATAATCATCGAGCCATTCGGGCGAAGTGTCGGCAGGCATTACGCTGACCTTGCCGTTGTCGTCGGTGTAAAAGCTGTACTCATCATAGTGTCCAACTGACCCTACATCAATCCAGAAAGCATATCCGTTGTCAGTTTTGACCGAATGGGAGATCGCCCCGAATCCGTTTGAATAATCCTCGGTAATGGTGAGATTCTCGTATATCGGGAGCAGGTTTGAAAGAAGATTTGCGTCATGAAGAAGTTCCGGCGTAAAATCAAGGTCGTAAAACTCGCTGCGGCTGAAGTCAGAGAGTGCATAGCCGTCATTTCCCTTATTGAACCCGATGTTGAATACGGTCTCCTCGACTGCGTTGAAGCGCAGATGCTCGCGTATCGTGACTACGAAAGTGTTGTCTCCGGTTTCCTCGCAGTTCACCTCAGAGGAAACTCCGAGATACGAACGAAAATATTCATAAATATCGGGAAATTCCCAGCAGGTTTTGCCGTCGTTGACCACGCATTTTGTGTTGACTGTATCCGGAGGAGCTGCGGCAGTCTTCCCGTTCAGTATGACGTTCTGAATTTTTATCAGCTGATCACCGGACAGCACAGCGTCGTCTGATAATTCAAGATTCGCCTTGTATGCCGCATACCAGCCTGCCGTGTTCCATGCGAATTCCGGTGTGTCCGTGTCAATGCTGCCGTTCCATGCCAGTGTGCGGTAGGAAAGGGCGGCAGATATTGCGAGAGCTTCCAGGTCATCAAATTCAGTGTTTTCGGTTCTGCATCCGGCAATACTGGAGATAAAGAGGGATATCGCTGAGATGATAGAAATAATTCTGTTCATGATCCTTACCATAGCTTTCGACGAGCGAAAGCTTTCCTTTCTCCCCGTTTCGGGGGTGGTTCTCAGAGAGGATTCGTTTTGTCGGAAAAGTGCGAAAGTTATGGGATACGCGGAGAAACGTTCAGGCAGCTGCTGGCTGAAATACAGCCGACCTGTTCAAACGAGCGTTCACGCGCCTGTTTGTGTTATACTGTGCTTGACTCAAAGAATTTCATGGGGCTTTTCTGCATAATTAGGTTCGATCAGCGTTATTGTATCTTTTCTGCTGCAAGTGCATGGAAAGCGCTGATGAGTTCTTCTCCCGCTTCTATCGGTGCGGATTCTGATGTACCGTCCGTAAAGTCAAACGAGAGTCTGTATGTGGTTTCATCAAGAGCAATCAAGCCATCGTCGTCCGGCTCCTCATACTGTCTGACCATTGTTACGAGCTGCTGGTTTTTTATGATCCGGAGTATTTCCTCTGCGTCGTTTTCATTTACCTTTTGTCTTTCGACTTGTGTATGTGCGCCGCTGCCGTCGATAACCGCGTCGAACGAAAAATACCAGGTGTTTTCATCCCTTTCAAGCGTATATGAGTATGAAGAGGAATAATCCATGCTGCTGCAGCTCACAAAAACAGACGTTATTTCAACGTTTTCTGCCGTCTCATAGTGCTTTTCTGCAAGAGAATAGAGATATCTGAGCGCCTTGTCGCAGAAAGCGGTTTCCGTTTCTATGCTGTTTCCATCGGAAAAAGTCATTACGGAGCTGTTCGTCGGTGCGTCAGCTGCATGGAGAATACTCAGCGGGCGGTATTTGCTGAGCCGGCTGATCTCGTCTTCCTCTCTGATGATCTCAAGGAATCTCTCAGCGTCTTTGACCGGAATAGGGAATGAATCGAAAGATGTATACCGACCTTCCTTACTCTGCACATAGCAGCTGGCGGAAAAAAGCCAGTTTTCGTCCTGCTTTTGCAGGGAGAATGCATACACCGGATTGCATTCCATGCCGTAATACGAGGTACTGGTACCGACAATGTCACCGGCATTGTATTTTTTATTTCCGCTGCATCCGAAAAGGAGTGATAGAATCGCCATAATTATTGTCACCCTGCATTTATAGTTCTTTTTCATGCTTGGTCACCTCTGAAATTCTCATGTTAGCAAATGGCGGGCAGATAAAACCGCCTTTGATGGCAGGTGGAACGGATTTATCTTCCAAAGTAATAGTGCACGGTTTTTGAGCGTCTGCTGAATCAATACGCTGATCAGTGCTATTACGCCATTCAGATTGGTATGAGGTAAGCCATGCGGGAAATATGTCTGCCTTTTATTTTCCGCATATTTTATTATTAATAGACATTGCTTATTGTAAACACGCACTGCAAATCCTACGTTAATGCCTGAAAATTACAGTAAGGAATTAATTTGTATAAAGTATAACATAAATTACAAAAAAAATCAAGAGGTAAAACCAAAACAGATTTAATATGCGTCAAGTTTTATTATACAACATCGTTTATTAAGTGTCCAGGAAAGGAGATACTGTACAACCAATACGCCATATAATCAAGCGAGGTGATGAATATGGGGATGATATTATCCTACACTGCTTCGTGCGGTGCCGCCGTGAATTTCAGAGATGATGGTTACATTGATTCCACCGAAGAGGAACTTGACTTCCGCCGCGAGGAAATGACGGGCACTGCCGCGCAGATCGCGCAGGAGATCCAGCTGCGCAATCTGCGCGAAGAGCGGCGGAGCGGCCGTGAATTACCCGGGCGCCGATGATATACGCTATTTACCTCCGGAAATCCCGGGCGGACCTGGAAGCGGAGGCTATGGGTCAGGGCGAAACCCTGGCAAGGCACCGGGCGGCGCTCAGGGAATACGCGCAAAGCCACGGAATGGAGATAGGCGCGGTATATGAGGAGATCGTATCCGGAGAGAGCATTGACGCGCGCCCGAAAATGAAGCAGCTCCTCCGGGAGGTGGAGCAGGGGCGCTGGGCCGGAGTACTCTGCATGGATATAGACCGCCTGGCGAGGGGCGACAGCGCGGACCAGGCGAGGGTATCGAATACGTTCCGTATCTCCGGGACGCTGATAATCACGCCGTCAAAGGTGTACGACCAGAGCCGTGAAAGCGATGAGGAATACGTTGATTTCGAGCTGTTCATGGCTCGCCGGGAATACAAGGCGATTTCCCGGCGGATAATGCGAGGGCGTATTGCTTCCGTAAAGGAGGGGCATTTCATCGGGAGTACTCCACCCTATGGCTACGATAAAGTCAAAGTCGAGAGGGGACGGGGATTTACCCTGTCGCCAAATTCCGAAAGCGATACGGTGAAGCAGATATACTCCATGTGTATCAGCGGAATGGGCTGCAACGCCATCGCAAGACGGCTCGATATGATGGGGATTGAGCCGCGAAAGGGAAAATCATGGAGCGGCGCTTCGGTTCAGGATATACTGAGAAATCCGGTCTACTGTGGCAGGATACGCTGGCAGTACCGGAAGGAGGAAAAGAGCGTGACAGACGGTATCGTCACGACCCATCGGCGGGATAATCCCGAATGCATAATCGCGCAGGGTCTGCACCCGGCGCTGATAAGCGAGGAGGAATTCGACCGGGCGCAGCAATATCTGGACAGCCGCAGAATACCGCACGCAAGGGAAAATACGCAGTTGCGGAACCCCTTATCCGGGCTGGTGTACTGCGGTATGTGCGGAAGCATGATGACAAGGCTCGGGACGGGCAGCAGGAATCACAGCGACACGCTCCGCTGCCCGAATCGGAATTGCGGCAATGTGTCCGCGAAACTGGAGCTTGTTGAAAGTGCTCTCGCTGAGGGAGTGGCACGGTGGCTCAACGACTGCCGCGTGAATGTCAGCCGTAAGCATGCCGCAGATACTGCGAAAGCGGAGCGGACGGCAGCCGATAAGGTACGCGCTGAACTGACTAAACTTGACAGCCATCGTGAGAGAATATATTCGCTACTGGAACAGGGAGTGTATTCCGCCGGGGAATTCCGGGAGCGCATGGAAGCGCTCGAAAAGCGGCGAGCGCAGCTTTCGGAGAATCTGCGGCAGGCTGAGCAGGCAGTCAGCGAGGCTGAGGGCAATCGGCAGCTTTATGCGCAGATAATCCCTAGGGTAGAGCGCGTGATGGATATTTACGCGCAGTCCACACCGGAGGAGAAAAATCATCTGCTAAAGACGATAATCAGCCGGGCTGAATACATAAAAACGGAGCGCAACACCAGAGAAAATGCTGACCGGGGCAATTTCACGCTTAACGTGATTCCACTCTTTCCGGAAATAAAAACAGGAGCAGAATGACTATAATGACGCCGGACGTATACATACGGCCCTCCGCTGGCGGTTTCGCCGATAAACGAGGTGCGACGGGTGCTGGATTACGCAGTCACCGAGATACTGCCGGAGAAGATACTCATGGGCATGCCGAATTACGGCTACGACTGGACTCTGCCCTTCATGCGCGGCACTCCTGCGCAGAGCATAGGACTCACCCAGGCAGTGGAGCTTGCGCTGCGCTACGGGGTGCATATACAGTATGACGAGAAGGCGCAGGCGCCATTTTTCTATTACATGGACAACAGCGGTACGCAGCATGTGGTGTGGTTTGACGATCCGCGCAGCATTGAGGCGAAGTTAGGGCTTATCGGCGAATACGGGCTTGCCGGCGCCAGCTGGTGGACCGTCAACCGGTGTTACGTCCCGGGACTTCTTGTGCAGCAATCCATGTACGACACCGTGAAGCTGTGAAGGCAAAATCCGCCGCAGAACGCAATTCCGCGCCTGCGGCGGTTCCTTTTGTCAGAGTATATTTTGGCAGATACCCGAAAAACTATTGACAATTTGTCGAAGAAAGTGTATCATGTTAATAAAGTCTTTAAAAAGGGAGAAGTTCCATGAAAAAATACATTGGAAGTATTATCACAGGATTGTTCATCGTGGCATTCCTGATCGGCTGCATTATCCAGGCGCCGATAAGCCAGGCGGTCGGCTCGCTGTGGTCGCTGCTGCCGCCGGTGGTCGCCATCGGTCTGGCTCTCATCACCAAGGAGGTGTATTCCTCGCTGTTCATCGGAATACTCTGCGGCGGCGTTATTTTCGCGATAGCCCAGGGTTCCGGATTTGAGGGCATGTTCACGGCGGTCATTGAGAAGGGACTTATCGCGAACCTGTCGGATTCCTACAACGTGGGAATACTCGTGTTCCTGGTGGTGCTGGGAGTTATCGTCGTTCTCATGAACAAGGCAGGCGGAAGCCGCGCCTACGGCGAATGGGCGGCGGCGCACATCAGGACGCGCAGGGGAGCGCAGCTTTCCACGTTCCTGCTGGGCGTGATGATATTCGTTGACGATTACTTCAACTGCCTGACGGTAGGCTCCGTAATGCGCCCGGTAACGGACAAGCACAACGTGTCCCGTTCCAAGCTCGCGTATCTTATCGACGCGACTGCGGCTCCGGTGTGCATTATCGCGCCGATATCCTCCTGGGCGGCGGCAGTCAGCGGCACAGTTGAGGGCGCGAACGGAATCAGCCTGTTCATCAGCACTATCCCGTACAACCTGTACGCCCTGCTTACCATCGCGATGGTGATATTCATGGCGTCCTCGGATATGGATTTCGGACCCATGAAAAAGCACGAGGACAACGCCCGTAACGGCGACCTGTTCACCACGCGCAATAAGGTTTACGAGGACGACGACCAGCCTATCCGGTCAAAGGGAAAGGTCATCGACCTTATCCTTCCGGTGGTCATTCTGATAGTCCTCTGCGTTATCGGAATGATCTACACCGGCGGATTCTTCAGCGGCACGAATTTCATCGACGCATTCGCGAACTGCGACGCCGCCCTGGGACTGTCCCTCGGCTCTGTGGGTGCGCTTATCCTCATCATCGCCTACTTTATGCTGCGCGGTGTGCTGAAGTTCACTGAGTGCATGGATTCCATCGCGGCAGGATTCAAGCAGATGGTTCCTGCAATACTTATCCTGACCTTCGCGTGGACTCTCAAGACGATGACGAACAATCTCCATGCCGGGGATTTCGTATCCGGACTGGTGGAGAGCGCGACGGCGCTGCATATCCTGCTGCCGCTTATCCTGTTTGTTGTCGCGATCGGACTTGCCTTTGCCACCGGAACCTCCTGGGGAACGTTCGGTATCCTTATCCCGATAGTTACCAGCGTGTTCAGCACTGAGCTTGCTGCCGCTGCGGAATCCGGGGAGATACCCCAGATGGTCATTGTGTGCATTTCCGCCTGCCTTGCCGGCGCGGTCTGCGGCGATCACTGTTCGCCTATTTCGGATACCACTATCATGGCGTCCACTGGAGCGCAGTGCGACCATGTGAACCATGTGTCTACGCAGCTTCCCTACGCGCTGACGGTCGCTTCTGTCTGCGCGGTGGGATATCTGATTTCCGGCTTCGTGCAGAATGTATTCGTGGTCCTGGGCGCGTCCCTGGTGCTTATGGTGGGCGTGCTGTTTGTGATAAGGGCACTCACCAACCGTAAGAAAAAGACACTATAAAATAGCATAGCAAAAGGGGCTGTAGAAATACAGCCCCTCTGCGTTACCGATTTTATTATCTTTCTGAATTCCGCCCGGATAGCAACGAATATCTGAGTTCTCAGTTCCGCTGTTTCATTCTGATCTTGTCCCAGGGCAGCTGCACAAGGATCACCGCGGAAAATACTATAGCGCAGCCTGCTATCTGCCGCGGAGTGAGCGTCTGGTCGGTTTTCAGCAGCCCGGTCGCTCCGGCAATATAGCCGGATATCGCTGCCACGACGGATTCCATCGAGAGAATGAGCGCGGACACGGTGGGGTCTAGCCCCTTCTGCCCGACGATCTGGAGGGTGTATCCCACGCCGCTGGAGAGAACTCCGGCGTACAGTACCGGGACGATTCCGTCCATTATCTGGCTCCAGGCAGGTTCCTCGAAGATGAACGCGGCGATGGTGCTGAGCACTCCGCAGACGAAGAACTGAATGCAGGACAGTACCACGCCGTCCGTCAGCGGTGAATACTTGTCTATAACGAGAATATGCACCGAGAACACCAGCGCGCAGCCGAGGACCAGCAGGTCGCCGGTGGATATCGTGAAGCTGTCGCCGGTGAAGCACAGCAGGTACATTCCGACGACGGCGAGCACAACCGCCACCCAGACTGCGCCGGGCACCTTCTTGTGCAGGAATATCCCCAGAATCGGCGTGAGGATTATGTACAGCGTGGTGATGAATCCGCCCTTGCCCACGGTGGTCATGGACAGCCCGTACTGTTGCAGGGTGGACGCCACGGTCAGCGCCAGTCCGCAGGCGATTCCGCCGATGATGGTGGTTTTGAGGGGGAGGGGCTTCCGTTCCGCTTTCGGCGTGCGGTTCCGGAGTATGAGTATCACGGGGATAAGCACCGCGCCGCCGATAAGGCTGCGCACGCCGTTGAACGTGAGCGGTCCCATGGAATCCATGCCGGCTTTCTGCGACACGAACGCCATTCCCCATATCACCGCCGCCGTCAGAAGCAGCAGGCAGTTCCGTAATTTCTGCGTATTTGTCATGTGTTGAACCTTGCTTTCCTGCGGGATCACGCCGCATTTTTACAAGGTCGATTATACCACATAAACGTCGTTGTGTCAATAATACAGCAATACCCCCGTGGCCTTTCCGCCATGGGGGTAGTCGTTTTTCAGCCCACGATCTTTCTGAGCATTGCCGCTGCGTCAAGGGCGTCTATCCTTCCGTCGCCGTTGAGGTCAGCCATCGGGGTATTCGCCGCCGTGGAGGTGCCTGCCGAGTGCTTTATCACTGCGGCGGCGTCCAGTGCGTTGAACTCGCCGTTGTTGTCCGCGTCGCCGGGAAGGTCGGACAGCGCGTCTATCATCACGATGTAGGTGCCCTGGATGTATGCGTTGTCGAGCAGCGCATTTCCGTCGCTGTCGATGAGCGCCGCGTCAACGAATTCCGTGCCGTTGGCGGTCACGCGGTAGATGTTCGCGATCTGCCCCGAGAACTCCTTGCGGAATGTCGTGCGGAGCGTGTAGGGAACCGTGCTTCCGGGTACGTTGAGCTTCATGCCGACAGTGCCGCGCAGTCCGCTGACGCTGACCGTGCTGTACATAATGCCCAGCTCTATGTTGCCGGAGGTGAACTCACGGTCGGCGTAAACCACGCACGCACGGTAGGAATCCACCAGGAATTCGCCGGTGTCCTTCATCTTCTGGAGGGCGTCTGTCACCTTTTTAGGAACGCTGGTCAGTCCGTTGAGGTTCACGGTGATGGTGCTGTTCTGGGGCTGGCTGAGAATGTATTCCACCACCTGGTCCCAGTCGAAAATTCTGCCGTCGATGGAGGGATTCACGTCGGAGGGGTCGGTCGGATTTACCGGACGTCCCGGATTTACCGGCTTTCCGCCGCCACCGCCGCTGGTCTTTTTGAAGGTCACGTCGATGATCGTATCTTCCGTAACCGTGAGGGTGTATTCGTTCTTGTCAGGCTTGATTTCCGTGCTGTTTACCTTGAAGCTGTCCAGGGTGTAGCCGTAATCCGGCTTTGCGGTGAACTTCACCTGGGAATCTGCGTTGTATTTTCCGGTGCCGGGGGTGACGGTTCCGTGCTCGCCGCAGTTCACGGTGACATCGAACTGTGCCACCTGGAACTTCACTGCGAACTCATGCTCTTCCCTTATGCTGCTGATGGTGTATTTCCCGTCGGTGAGCGTAACTTCCTCCCCGTCGAGGAATGCCTTTGCGATGTAGCCTTCGAACGGCGTCGCTTCGATAGTGAGGGAATCGCCGTCAACATAGTAGTAGTTTCCTGCCGCCGGGGAAACGGTGCCGCCGTAGTTGGAGGTGATCTTCACCTGGTGTACGTTGCCCGTCGCGCCGAGGATGAAGTCAAACTCGATGGGTTCGCCGGCGAGGTCTGCGTCAGCGTCGGTGACGGTGAACTTGAATATTCTTGTGCTGTGGTCCTCCTCGGGGATAGTGCCGTCGAGGGTGACCTTTCCGTCGGTAAGCTGGAGCCATGTGGGGAAGTCTGCCGGCGCCGTGAAGGTGTACTTTCCGGAACCACCCTCGAAGCAGGCGTTGAGATCAACGCTGATGGTGGAATCCCTGGTCAGCAGGTCGTCGGTCTTTGCGGTCTTGACCTGGGTTATGCTGTAGGTGGAGAGGGTAGCAGGAACGCTGCTGTCCGCGATCCTGATATAGCTTGAGTAGCTGCTGCTGTCGTAGAAGCAGTTCGGATCAAGGATCGCTGCGTTGTAAGCCGCCTCGTCCGCGAAATCCGTGAGGTTCGATATTTTCTTCGCCTGGAGGGTCTTAATGGAATTAGGGTAACCGGTGGCGTTGATCAGTAAGTCACCGTTATGCACCGTAAGGTTAACGTTGTCCCTGATAACGGAACTGCTGGCACTGATACCGACTCTTAGACCGCCGTTCAGCGGGGTCCCGCAGGTGATGTCAATGTCGGAGTTCTCGACGATAAGATTACTTGCGTATATTCCCGTGCTGGCATACATGTTGCCGCTGCTGTTGTATTCTTCATCGCCGCATGTGAATTCCAGATCCACGTCCTTTATTGACAGTGTGCCGTCATAATACATAAATATTATTGCCGTGTTCTTGCAGCTTTCGTTGCTTGCAATGATTTTTGCATTGTCCTCGCCGAGGATCTTCATAGTGCCATCATACATATAGATCGATGTATGCTTTGATGACAGTCTGTTGGTTCCCTTTACGATAATCGTGGCATCATCGGGAACTAATATTGCGTAGTCGTCCGTGGTCTTGAAATCAAGTCCGTCAATCACCAGGGTGTTGGCTTCATAGCCGTCCGCCGCGGAGCCGTACCATGCCCATCCGGAGCCGGAGCAGTTGTCCTCGCAGCCGGTGAAATCACCGCCGTAGTTCCACTGGACTTCCTTACCGTCATATCCGTGTGTGTGAGTGAAATTCAGACTGTAGTCTATATCACTGACCGTCATCTTGAAGGCAGCGGAGCTGTCGCCATATGCCGCGACAACGTCGTATTCGTCACCGATGTTCAAGTCCTTTTTGCTGGATACTGTTACTGTGGCAAGTCTTCCTTCGTCCTCGTAGTCGTTCGCGGTGCGCTTTTCGACCTTGATGTCAAAGTCGCCGGATACGTCCACGCCGTCTTTGAGTACGGTCACTGAAATATCATCAACGGAGTTCTGCCGTGTGACCACCAGGTCCACAAGGAATTCACCGGAGCCTGCCGCCGCATAGATATCGCTGTTCAGTGCGCCGTTGGTGTCCTTGTTGATCATATCGAACAGCGGTACGCCCATATATACGGAGTTTCCAATCTCGTCCCTGAGCTTCGCGTCTGTTATGTATTCAGTGCCGGAAAGTGCGTAGATGGTTCTGTCGTTGAGGTCAGAGAAGCTTATCTCGCTGTCCCGGAAGGCGGATTCAGTGGTCCTCTTTATGGGAGAATCGGATTGTTCGGAATAAGCGCCCAGCCTTATTGCCGGCATTATACCCTCGTCCTCCGTGCATAATGCGGCACTCTCGGTGGAATATGCAGTAAGCTCCTGTATCTTCTGGATCTTGCTGTTGCGGACGTATGCTCCTCTGCCCGATCCGCTTGAAACGCCGGTAACGCTGTCAGCCCAGGTGTAATAGAGCATTACCCCGTATTGGCTGTATGAATCCGGGTTTCTCTGGTATCCGATAACATCTTTCATGGAAGATAATCGCTCCAGATATGCACCTGTGCTGTATCCGTCGCCTACGCCTATTATCGTGGAGGGAGGGGTATAAAGATCAGCCCCATAAACGCCACGGGAAGACGAGCTGAATCCGATGACCGTGGTGTTATCGCCGAAGTCCATTTTGCTGATATTGATGCCTGTATTTCCGTTTGTACCAAAGAGAGTTGCCTTGTCGTCGATAGTTGCACCGTTAGAATAGATGGATTCGCCATAGCCCGTACCTGCGCAGTACACGGAACCTTCGAAGTTACCGGTCAGATTCAGCCGGGTTTCCTCGCCGTATATGCTGAGATTTCCGTTGGGGACTGTGCTGACCGTGCTCGTGTAAATCAGACCGGCTGCAACCAAGCCGTTTTTGGCAGTGGAATCCATCTACATATTCAGGGCGTTGAGAATTCCGCTGATATCATTATATGAGTAGTTCGGGAACATCGCGATAGCAGCCGGTTCAACGTAGATCATAGTGCAGTCAGGGATCGTGTTAGTGCCGTCGTTCGTGCACTTGTAGATTCCGTGCTGGACGTTCATGAGGTGCGTTTCGCCAAGGAGCATGAATTCCGCGTAGCCGCCGTCGATGAACACGTTCGACATGATGCCTGAGTCTATTGCATATGCGTTGACGTAACCGCCGGTCTGCGTGTATATACCCGGTGCGATCTGATCCAGGGAGAACTCTAAGAAAGTGCCCGTTCCCTCGAAATAACCGCCGTTCACCGTAATGTCGTTCATGACGGATATCGTGGCCGGCTCTGATCTGATAAATCCGCCGTTGATCTCAAGGTCCTGTACCATCATTCCGCCAACGGGCGAAGTGCTGGTGATGTCGAGGATTCCGGAGCCGTCGAAGGAAACGCTGTAGGAATAATCTGCAATGAACTTTCCGTTGGCGTCGAGTTCGATCTTGTTGTAGTTGATGAGATCCACCTTGATATCGCAGGTCGGCTCAACTACCGGGCTGGAATCGGAAGCTGAAATCAGATCTGCTCCGAAAAGCGTCAGCGTTTCGATTCCGTCCCAGCTCCAGCCTCTGCCGTGGCGAGGCTTGCCGGCATCGAGCCTGCCTATAGATGTTTCGCTTTTCTCCTCTGCGTAGGCGGAAAGCGATGTCAGCGACTGTGCCGGCACCAGGGATACCGCCATCACTGCCGCAGTAAGCAGGCTGGTCAGCCGCTTTTTCGGGGCAGTAGTTCTGATTGCCATAAATAAATCCTCCTGACTGATATTGCCATAAAATTTACTGTATATTATAGCATATCCGTGTCAGAAGGTCAAGGAACTCTTCCTAATTGTCGTTTTTCTCTTCCTATTTGTTGATTTCACGGTCGCCGACGAGTATTTTTTCGACAGGGCGGCGGACAAGCCTGTTCCAGAATTTCACCACGAATCCGGTCAGCAGGGCAGAGATGACTGTACCCTCACGGGTGCTGACAATACGCAGGTCAAAGAATATCAGCGACAGAATCACCGCCGCCACAACGCAGGAGATGTCGAACACCACCTTGACGTTGCCGAATTCCTTGTGTATGGTATCCGATATCGCCTTTACGAACGCCTCTCCGGAATTCATCACGACATTCGCGATGACGGAAAGCGCGATACCGAAGCTGAGTACCACCGTGCCGACCAGCACCATCAGCAGCTGGAACACATAGTTGGAGGGCTTCAGGAACGAGAATATCCACATGCCGAGGTCGGTGAACCACCCGAACAGGAACGACAGCGGGATCTGTATCAGCTGTATCCACTGGAACTTCTTCCGCAGAATGAGTATCTGCCCCAGTATCAGCACGCAGTTCCATATTATCAGCCAGCTGCCGAGGGTCAGGAACGTGAATTTCTCGCTCATCACGTTCGCCACCGATGAGATGGGGGAAACGCCGAGTTCTCCCTTTTTGGTTATTGCAACGCCCATCGCCGAAATAAACAGGCTGATGATGAAGAGTGCGTAGCGCTTTGCAAGTTCCTTTACGGGTATAAGTGGTTTTCTGTCTTCCATTTGTTCTCCTTTTCCGCGCAAAAAAAAGCCCGGATTCCGAATGTGACTGGCTGGAAACCGGGCAGGGTTATTTTTCTGTAGAGCTTCTGTCATGCCTTTTGTTACATATCTATTATAACATTTCTGACAGAACAAATCAATCCCCCGATTGAATGAATCGGGGGACGTGTTTATTCGCGGATTTGTGCTATTTGCGCATTAAAGTACTCTTGAGAGGAATTCGCGCAGTCTGGGATTCTTCGGGGAGGTGAATATCTCCTCCGGAGTGCCCTGTTCCTGGATCTTTCCGTCAGCCATGAACATTACGCGGCTGGCTACTTCCCGGGCGAATCCCATTTCGTGGGTAACGACAACCATGGTCATTCCGCCGTCAGCAAGCTTCTTCATCAGTTCAAGTACCTCGCCGACCATCTCCGGGTCCAGTGCGGAAGTCGGCTCGTCGAACAGTATCACGTCCGGATTCATCGCCAGCGTGCGCGCGATGGCGATACGCTGCTTCTGTCCGCCGGACAGCTGTGAGGGATACGCCTCCGCCTTGTCGGATAGCCCCACCATTGCCAGGAGTTCATCGGCGCGCTTATCCGCCTGCGCCTGGGTCAGTATCTTGTTCTTGACCGGGGCGATGGTGATGTTTCTGCGGATAGTCAGGTGTGGGAACAGGTTGAAGTGCTGAAACACCATGCCCATTTTCATGCGTATTTCGTTCAGCTGCTTTCCCTTGGCGTGGGTTATGTCCACGCCCTCGAATTCTACGGAGCCGCCGGTGGGCTGCTCAAGCAGATTCAGGCAGCGGAGGAATGTACTCTTACCGGATCCGGAAGGTCCGATCACGACTACCTTTTCGCCCTTTTCAATGTTAGTGCTCACTCCGTCAAGGACAACCAGGTCGCCAAAGCTCTTGCTGAGATCATTTACGCTTATCATTCGACAACTTCCTTTCCAGACGGGATACGAGCGAGGACATTATGATAACCATGATCAGGTAGACCGCCGCAACTGCGATGAGCGGCAGGAATGCTTCGTAGGTATTGGAGCGAATGATATCGCCGCCCTTGGTAAGGTCCTCCAGGGCGATGTAGCCGGAAACGGAGGTTTCCTTCAGCAGCACGATCGCCTCGTTTCCGAGCGCCGGGAGAATATTCCTCAGCGCCTGCGGAAGGATTATCGAGATCATCGTCTTTGTGTAACCGAATCCGAGGGAAGCGCCTGCCTCAAACTGACCGTTATCCACCGACATGATACCGGAGCGGACTATCTCAGCAACGTAAGCTGCGGAGTTGAGACCGAAGGCGATGACGGCAACGAGAACCTTGCTGATGTTGACTGAGCCGAAGATAACGAAGTAGATGATCAGCAGCTGAACTACCATAGGCGTACCGCGGAAAACCGTCAGGTATATGCGGCAGATGAAGTTCGGGACCTTGAGCTTGCCGGTACGCTGATTCGTGGAGCGGATTATCGCCACGATGAATCCGAGTATGATACCGATCACCAGGGCGAACGCCGTGATGAGCAGGGTGGTGCCAAGACCGTTGAGCAGATATGTCCACCGGTTTTCTACAATAAAGGTGTTGTAGAATTTGTTGCCGAATTCCACAAACCAATCCTTGATGGCGGTTAAAAAGTCCATAATTTACCTGTAAACACGGAGCTTCTTCAGCTGTGTTCCCTTTACTTACTTTCTTACGATGACAACCTGGTTTGCTTTGGTGTAGGAGTCGGAGAAGTTAACGTTCTTCAGTCTGTCCTCGGTAACGGTCATGCCTGCAACGCCTACGTCAGCCTTGCCGGTAACAACGGCGGTGATAACGGAATCGAACGCCATATCGTCAACTACGAGCTGATAGCCCAGCTTGTCGCATACTGCGTTCATCATATCAACATCGAAGCCGACAATTTCGTTGTTTTCCTTCAGCTCATAGGGAGGGAACTCGGCGTTTGTCGCCATGGTGAGCGTGCCGGTGTATTCAATGCCCTCGGGGCTTGTGTAGGGGTGCTTGCCATATTCCTCGTCAACCAGCCAGTTCTGCTCGATCTCAGAGAGGGTGCCGTCTTCCTTGAGTTCAGCGAGGGCGGTGTTGATCTTATCGGTCAGCTCGTCGTTGTCCTTCTTGATAGCTATTGCGTATTCCTCAACGGCATACGGCTCGTCAAGAGAGGTGATCTTTTCGCTGTTCTTCTCAACGAAATACTTTCCGGGGGCGGAGTCTATTATTACTGCGTCTACCTTACCCTGGATAAGCGCCTGAATAGCGTCTGCGTATTTGTTGTACTTCTCAACGGTGGTGCCCTCGATGGACTCGGCAAGCGTCATGCCGGTGGTGCCCAGCTGAACGCCGATGGTCTTGCCTACAAGGTCGTCCTTGGTGTGAACGGTGTTCTCGGTGTTGGTAGATGAGCATCCTGCCATCATGCCGACCATGAGTGCCAGTGCGGAAATGCCTGCGATAAGTTTCTTCATAGTTTTTCTCCTTTTATCTCTTTGCTTCCGGATTCTGGTTCCGGAGCTTTGCAATAATGCTTACATTATACATCATATTTTTGTGAAATGCAAGAGAAATAGCTGATTTTCTAAAACAGTTCCTTATTATATGAGCCTTCCAAATGCAATTTCGTCAGAATGCACAAAAAATCTTTCCGTTTTTTTGCAAAAGTCTGCAAATTATTTTTCGCAAACATCTTGATAAAATCTCCGATTTTTAGTATAATGAATATGTAATGATATGCCATTACCGCATATCAGCATGCTCATTATGACGGAGCCTTTCCGCCGTGGAGCAAATAATTATTTCTCAGGAGGAATATTCCAATGGCAGATGTTAAAGTTGCAATTAACGGCTTTGGCCGTATCGGACGCCTTGCGTTCAGACAGATGTTCGGTGCTAAGGGCTACGATGTAGTAGCTATCAACGACCTGACCAAGCCCTCTATGCTTGCTCAGCTCCTCAAGTATGATACCGCTCAGGGCGGCTACTGCGGCAAGATCGGTGAGAACCTTCACACCGTTTCCGCTGACGACGAGAAGGGCACCATCACTGTTGACGGCAAGACCCTGACCATCTACGCTGAGAAGGACGCTAAGGATCTTCCTTGGGGCAAGATCGGCGTTGACGTTGTTCTCGAGTGCACAGGTTTCTACTGCTCCAAGGACAAGTCCCAGGCTCACATCGACGCTGGCGCTAAGAAGGTTGTTATCTCCGCTCCTGCTGGCAACGACCTCAAGACCATCGTTTACTCCGTAAACGAGAAGACCCTGTCTGCTGAAGACAAGATCATTTCCGCTGCTTCCTGCACAACAAACTGCCTCGCTCCTATGGCTAAGGCTCTGAACGACTATGCTCCCATCCAGTCCGGTATCATGAGCACTATCCACGCTTACACCGGCGACCAGATGATCCTCGATGGTCCTCACAGAAAGGGCGACCTCAGAAGAGCAAGAGCTGGCGCAGCTAACATCGTTCCTAACTCCACCGGTGCTGCTAAGGCAATCGGTCTGGTTATCCCTGAGCTGAACGGCAAGCTGATCGGTTCTGCACAGCGTGTTCCTGTTCCCACAGGTTCCACCACTATCCTGACCGCTGTTGTTAAGGGCGCAGACGTTACCAAGGAAGGCATCAACGCTGCTATGAAGGCTGCTGCTTCCGAGTCCTTCGGCTACAACGAGGATCAGATCGTTTCTTCCGATGTTATCGGTATGAGATACGGTTCCCTGTTCGACGCTACTCAGACAATGGTAGCTAAGATCGCTGACAATCTGTTCGAGGTACAGGTAGTTTCTTGGTACGACAACGAGAACTCCTACACTTCTCAGATGGTTAGAACAATCAAGTACTTCGCAGAGCTCAAGTAATTTAACTCACGAAATACACGATCCCCCCGGACTCCGGGGGGATTTTTATTATGGAGAAGAACATGTGCAACAGCTGCAAACAGCTTCATTTCTACAGCGGATTCCGCACGACGCTTCAGTATTCCCACGAGATAGGCAAGATACGCGGTCTGGTCAGCCTGGGGGACATGGCGGTGGATTCCGCCACGGCGCCGCTGGAGCAGATCGACGGGAACTTCCGGGGATATGCCCGGCACGAGGTTCGGTGCCTGCTGTGCGGACAGCGCTTCGCGGTGTGGATCGATACCGCGGCAGGCTCCGGAGGGCTCACGGCGTTGTGAGATATGCGTAATCAAATAAATAAAGGGGCTGGAAAACCAGCCCCTTTAGTGTATCCGCGAAGTGGATCACTTCTTGTTCTTGATGTACTCGTCCATAGCCTTTGCAGCAGTCTTTCCTGCGCCCATAGCCAGGATTACGGTAGCAGCGCCGGTTACGGCGTCGCCGCCTGCGAATACGCCCTCACGGGAGGTCTGACCGTTCTCGTCTGCGATGAAGCAGCCGTGCTTGTTGGTATCCAGACCCTTGGTGGTGTTCCTGATGAGGGGGTTCGGGGAAGTACCGATGGACATAACCACGCAGTCAACGTCCAGAACGAACTCGCTGTTCGGCTTCTCGATAGGTCTGCGGCGTCCAGAAGCGTCCGGCTCGCCAAGCTCCATCTCAACGCACTTCATGCCGGTTACGAACTTGTGCTCGTTGCCGAGGATCTCAACGGGGTTGTTGAGGGTCTTGAAGATGATGCCCTCTTCCATTGCGTGCTCGACTTCTTCCTTACGGGCGGGCATTTCGTCCAGACCGCGGCGGTATACTATGTATACGTTCTCGGCGCCAAGGCGCTTTGCGCAGCGTGCTGCGTCCATTGCAACGTTACCGCCGCCGACTACTGCAACGCTGGTGTTCTTCTTGATAGGTGTGTCGCTCTCGGGCTTGTAAGCCTTCATGAGGTTTACTCTGGTGAGGAACTCATTAGCGGAGTAAACGCCCTTGAAGTTCTCGCCGGGGATATTCATGAATCTCGGCAGACCTGCGCCGGAACCGATGAATATAGCCTCGAAGCCCTGTTCAAACAGCTCGTCGACTTCGATGGTGCGTCCTACAACAACGTTGGTGTTTACCTTAACACCCATAGCGATGAGGTTGTCTACCTCGTGCTGTACGATGGACTTCGGAAGTCTGAACTCGGGGATACCGTAAACCAGAACGCCGCCAGCGAGGTGGAGCGCTTCGAATACGGTAACATCATAGCCGAGCTTTGCGAGGTCGCCTGCGCAGGTAAGTCCGGAAGGACCAGCACCGATGATGGCAACCTTGTGTCCGTTCGGAGCCGGAACAGCAGGAGCTTCGGTAGCGTGAGCGTTGTGCCAGTCAGCCACGAATCTCTCCAGACGGCCGATAGCCACCGGCTCGCCCTTGATACCGCGGACGCACTTGCTCTCGCACTGGGTCTCCTGAGGACATACACGTCCGCAGACAGCCGGCAGGGAGCTGGACTGGTGGATCACCTGGTAAGCGCCCTCGAAATCGCGCTCCTTGATTTTAGCGATGAACTCCGGAATGTTGATGGAAACAGGGCAGCCGCTCTGGCAGGGCTTCTTCGGGCAGTGCAGGCAGCGGTTAGCCTCGTCAACAGCCTGCTCCTCGGTGTAGCCCAGGGCTACTTCCTTGAAGTTCTTGTTGCGGACGTTCGGGTCCTGAACGGGCATTTCGTTCTTCTTAAGGCTCATGTTCGGCATCTTACTTTACCTCCTTCTTGTAGAGGTTGCAGACCTCTTCGCGCTTTCTGGTCTCGAATTCCTTGTACATGGTGCCGCGCTCCATAGCCTCGTCGAAATCAACCAGGTGACCGTCGAAATCAGGACCGTCAACGCATGCGAACTTGGTTTCGCCGCCTACGGTCAGACGACATCCGCCGCACATGCCTGTGCCGTCGATCATGATCGGGTTCATGGAAACGACAGTCTTTATGCCGTACTCCTTGGTCAGTTTACATACGAACTTCATCATTACCAGCGGGCCGATAGCGATTACCTCGTCGTACTGGTTGCCAGCCTTGATCAGTTCCTCAAGAGCGTTGGTGACAAGACCCTTCTCGCCGTGGCTGCCGTCATCTGTCATCAGCTTCATTACGTCGGAAGCAGCCTTGAACTCGTCCTCAAGGATAACCAGATCCTTGTTTCTGAATCCTACGATGCTGTGTACTTCAGCGCCGAGGTGGTGGAGCTTCTTTGCGATAGGATATGCGATAGCGCAGCCTACGCCGCCGCCTACAACGGCTACCTTCTTCAGACCGTCAGTGTGGCTGGGAACGCCGAGCGGTCCTACGAAATCGTGAATGAATTCACCCTCTTCAAGGTGATTGAGCTTTTCAGTGGTGGCGCCTACGATCTGGAAGATGATCGTGATGGTGCCCTTCTCGCGGTCAAAATCTGCGATGGTCAGCGGGATTCTCTCTCCATCTGCGTCAACTCTGAGGATTATGAACTGACCCGGTTCCGCTTTCTTCGCGATCATGGGTGCGTCAACTTCCATGAGAGTAACTGTGGGGTTGAGGATCTTCTTGGTAAGAATCTTGTACATTCTCCTGTTTCCTCCTGAATATTTTGACGGCTGCAGCCCGGAATGAGCATAGTCCGTCCTTAACTTACATTATACCATGCTTTGAGGTTTTTTTGCAATATAATTTTAATGCCAGCACCGGGATTTGTACATTTCCACAAATCTTGTTGTGAATAATGTACAAATCGCACAAGCGCTGGCATTAGTTTTATCTGCGTCTGCCGCCGCCTCCACCATGACCGCCGGAGCGGCTGTGACCGCCTCCGCCGCCGCTGCTGCGGTGACCTCCGCCACCACCGGAACTGGAACTGCTTATCCTCTGGGAGGTAGTGAATTCTCTCACGAACACGTCGCTGCGCCCGGTGAATTTCGTCATGTTGTTCTCAACGTAGGCGCGCGCGGAAATCGGCGTTTTCTTCCTGTAGCCTGCCGAAATGCAGTTCACCGTCACGCACGCGATGATCGCGGCAATGATGAGCGCGATGACATGCGTAGCGGAGAAGTAGATCCTGTTCCCATCGTCATAATCATCGTAGTACCCGTCATAGTCGTAGTCGATGTTATAATCTCCTCCGGCATAGGGAGTCCTGTTGTTCCGCAGGTAGCTGCAGAAATACTCTATCGCCAGCGGGTAGTTGTCGCCGCTTCCGGAATCCAGTCCCCGGTACACTTCGTCGAAAATGCTGCTGACACGGTTTCCGTAGATGTCGTTGGCGTGCTGTGAGCAGGAAATCCAGTCCTGTTCGCCTGTACCTGCCTTGACAAGCATTAGCACGATGGAGCTGCTGTCCTCGCCGAAGCTCTCGTTCAGGAAGTTGTCGGTGTATCTCTGCTCATTACCGGGTCCAACTCCGTTGGTGAGTACAACGCCGATGTTCGCACCGATCTCGTCCGCGGTTTCCTGCATGGTCTGCTTGATGGAGTCGAACACGCCGTCAAGCTCGCCCTGCTGATCGGACAGGCGCACCTTGTAGGTCACGCTTTCGTCCGCGTCCACATCGCCGACATAGCCGTTCTGGTTCTTTGTCAGATAGGCGCAGAACTGCACTATCGCGGCGGTGTAGTTCACGCTTTCGCCGCTGTCCAGTCCGTAATACACCGCATCCCAGAGGGAGTCCAGCTGGGAGTGGAACACATCGGCGGCGCGGTTGGTGTAGGAAATCCAGTCGTCGTAGCCTGAGCCTTCCTGTGGCAGCATGAGCACGATACTTGAGGAATCCCGGTCGAAGTAGGTGCTTATCACATTGTCGCAGGCTTCCTGCTCTGTGGAGGTGATCAGTTCCGGCATGAGCACGGCGACGTTCATGTGTATCGTCCGGGCGGTGGTGAGCAGGAGGTCGTTTATCTTGTCCTCCTCATCGGAGGTGAATATATCGCGCTCGTCTATGAGCAGTCCGTGGTCGCCGCCGGGGTTATCCGCCGCGAACACGGTCACGGAGAGCAGCAGTGCCATCATCACCGCAGTGACGAGCGCCGTTATCCTTCTTATCAAAAGAACACACCCCCAAACAGTAAAATCAGTGCGGATATCCCCAGGAATAAAGCCAGACCCAGCAGGAACTTACGCAGCCTGCTGACCGGGAGGATCCCGAAACGGGTGCCGGTCTGTCCGTTCATCGCGAAGGGGTAGTCCTTTCCGCGGTATGTATAGTTCAGGAACCATACCGGGAGCAATCCGTAGACGGTGGTCTGGCTCCTGAAGCTGATGTGCCGACTTTTCTCGCTGACGGAGCTGTATCCCCGGATATCCGATTTCAGCAGATCCACCGCCGCGTCGGAAATGCGCTGGTCTATCCGTCTGGAGGCTTCATCGGAGGCCACGTCGTACTTCTCGGCGCCGCAGCCGGAGAGATAGCTCATGGAGAACTTCTTCAGTCCGGTGTAGTTGAACGGCTCGATGGCTTCCATCATGCTGTCGTCAATACGTCTGGAGCCGTCGCAGGGCACCCGGACGAACACGACATCCGCCGAGCGCGAAACGTTGTATATCTTTGTGTTGGTGTATCTTGTGTCGCCCGTGCGCCAGGTGCGTATTTTCTTTGCCTCAGCGTCAAGCCGCGCGTCCACGACTCCGCTCTTGAGCCAGTAGGGGACGTAAAGCGGCGTGATGTTCTGTATCTGCGCTTCGCTGTGGAATCCCCTGGGCAGGAGTATCTTCTTCTTGCAGTATTCCCGGAACGCCTGCTCCGCCTGTTCCCGTGTGGTGGCAAAGGGGATTATGAGATCCGGCTTGAATTCGCCTGAGAGCCTTCCGGTGAGTATTACCGGCGTGTGGCAGAAGTGACACCGGGTGGATGCGGTCAGGCTGTCGCAAATCACACCTGCGCCGCAGTTTGGGCAGGTGTACAGCGCGGAAGCCCCGGAGAATTCCTCGGCTTCGATGTTGGATTCGTCCTGCGCGGCGGCGCGCTCCGCTTCAAGATTCGCCTGGGAGAGGTCGGCGTTCTCGTTTTTCACGAATTTCTGCTTTATCTCCTCCTCGGTGAATTCGCTGTCGCAGAACAGGCATTTGAACTTACCGATTGCGTTGTTGTATTCCAGCGCTGCGTTGCAGTTCGGGCACTGGTAGGTGACGGTCTTTAATTCCATTGATGCTCCTTTTTTACCCTGCACTGCCGACGGTTATTCCGTCCAGCGCTTCGCCTATGCTTGCGTTTATGACGATATCCGCTTCATCGTCTGCGGAGGTGGGGGTCTTGTTTATTACCGCAAGCCGCCTGCCGTTGAAGAACCGGATAAGTCCTGCAGCCGGCTGCACCGCCAGGGAGGTCCCTCCGATTATCAGCATATCCGCTTCGGAAATTGCGTTTATCGCACGGTTTATGCAGTCCTCGTCCAGCGGCTCCTCATAGAGCACCACGTCTGGCTTGACTATTCCGCCGCAGTTGCAGCGCGGCACTCCGGGGACGCTCAGAATGTATTCCAGACCGAAGGGCTTGCCGCACTTCATGCAGTGGTTGCGGTGGACTGAGCCGTGCAGTTCAATGACGTTTTGGCTCCCGGCGGCAGAGTGCAGTCCGTCGATGTTCTGGGTAATAACGGCGGTAAGATTCCCGGCGCGCTCCAGCTCCGCGAGCTTCAGGTGGGCGGCGTTGGGTCTGGCTTCCGGGTATATCATACGGTCGCGGTAGAACCGGTAGAACTCCTCCGTGTCGCGCATGAAAAAGCTGTGGGAGATTATCTGCTCCGGCGGATAGCGGTACTTCTGGCTGTAAAGTCCGTCCGCGCTGCGGAAGTCCGGAATACCGCTCTCGGTGGAAACTCCGGCGCCGCCGAAGAATACTATGCGGCTGCTTTCGTCTATCATTGACTGTAGGTCCATAAGATTACCCCCTTGCCTGAATCCTGGTGATCAGCTGCGCAGTAAATTCCGGTGCGTCGGTATTTGCTTCGTGCCCTGCTCCGGGAATTTCGGCAAATTCGCCGCAGTCCAGCAGCTCAGCAAGGCTCCTGGAAGCCCTGGAATTTGCGCTGTCCCTTTCGCCGCAGGCGGTTATGACCGGGCAGGTTATATTATTCAGCGCCTGGGTGAAGTCGAGCCTTGCCATATCAGTCGTCAGCGCGATGAACTGCTTTTTGGAAAGTCCCGATTCAGCGAAAGAACTCTGCGGCATGAGCCGGAACAGCAGCGCTTGAAATTTCAGCAGCAATACCGGCATTTTATACTGCGGCGCAATGAGTAGCATGGAGCGTACCTTACCGGGATTTCCTGCGGCGTAATCCAGCGCCAGGACGGCGCCCAGTGAGATTCCGCACAGGAGTACAGGTTCCTCCAGGGAGTCGATCCGGGCGGCGAATCCGTTTGAAAGCTCCTGCCAGGTACCGCTTCCGATAAGTTCTGACAGATCCATCGTCAGGACGTTTTTGTCGGGGAGAAGCGGTATAACGTCTTTCCACGCAGAAGCGTCCTGCCCAAGACCGTGTATAAGTACTGTTTTCATAAGCCACCTCAGGTTTAATGCCGGCAGATTTCACAAAAGAACTGCTTTTGTCCATTATAGCACACAAGTCCTGGAAAATCAATAGCACAGCAAAATTCTGCTTGACAAAACTGAGGAATGGTGGTATATTATTACCGGGGAATGACATCCTCCCCGTGGGCTTGCCCACGAACCGCAACACGTTTGCTGATGGCATCTGCGATACTGCACGCCGGGAATTCCCGGTGCCGTTTCTGTATCCGCAGGCTGTCAGCTTTTTTGTTTACAGAAGGCACCACCGGCAAAACGGAGGTTATTTTATGTTACTTAGCGCTGCACTGATACTGCTCTCCGGATTGATACTCGGGGAACTTGCCGGGAAGCTTCGGCTGCCCCGGCTGACCGGAATGCTCGCCGCCGGGATACTCCTGGGGGCGCTGGGCTGGCTGGACCCGAAGCTGATGGGAATATCCCCGGAGCTGCGGAAGATCGCGCTGATAATAATTCTGACGCGCGCCGGGCTGAACCTGGAGCTTTCCGACCTGAAGAAATGTGGCAGACCGGCGCTGCTGATGAGCTTTGTTCCGGCAAGCTGCGAGATCGTGGGCGTGACCCTGCTGGGTCATTTCCTGCTTGGCATGGATTTCACGGAAGCCGCCCTTATGGGCACGGTCCTGGGGGCGGTTTCCCCGGCGGTCATCGTGCCGAAAATGCTGAAGCTGATGGAGGAGAAGCGCGGCACCGACAAGCTTATTCCGCAGATGATACTTGCCGGGGCTTCCACGGACGATGTGTTCGTTATCGTCATGTTCTCGGTGTTCGCCGGGATATGCTCCGGCGGGGAGGTGAACGCGCTTTCCATCGTGAATATTCCGCTGTCGATAGTGCTCGGCGCGGTGGTGGGAGTACTGTGTGGAATCCTGCTGGCGCTGGCGTTCCGGAAAATCCACCTGCGCGACAGCGTGAAGGTCGTTATCCTGATGAGCCTGTCGTTCCTGCTTGTCACGCTGGAGGATTCCCTGCCGGATTACATCGGCTTCTCCGGTCTTGTGGCGGTCATGGCGTGTGGGATTTCCCTGCGGTGGAAGGCGCCGGAGCGTGCCGTGCGCATCTCCACGAAGTACTCGAAGCTGTGGACTGCGGCAGAGATCATGCTGTTCGTGCTCGTGGGCGCAGAGGTAAGTCTGGAATCCGCCGCAGATATCTGGCTTCCTGTTCTGGGAGTGATATTCGGGGCGCTGGCGTTCCGCTTCGTGGGAGTGTTCCTCTGCATGATCGGCACGAAGCTGAATATGCGTGAGCGGCTGTTCTGCATGATAGCCTACATGCCGAAAGCTACCGTCCAGGCGGCGATCGGCGGAGTTCCGCTGGCGATGGGGCTTTCCTGCGGAGATACGATACTTGCCGGGGCTGTCGTGGCGATTCTGGTTACAGCTACGCTGGGAGCGTTCCTGATAGATCTGACGGCAAAGCGCCTGCTGAAAGGTGGGGGGGATTCAGAATTTCAAATTCGTAATTCGTAATTCGGAATTATTGTGTCCCACTTCGTAGGACGGATTAAAATTGTCGAAAAAATACGGGCGACCATTGGTCGCCCGTATTTTTATATCATCGGCGAAGCCGATACCACAATTCCGAAATCCGAATTATCTCATTATCCTTACGAGCATGGTAAGTGACATCACCTTTGCCAGCCGTAATTTACTGCGACTTTTCCGAAGCGCCATGCAGCAGAATTCTCCGGTGGCGCATGCCTTGTCCACCAGCTGGATAGCCCAGCCCTCGGCGGAATGCGGCATGTGGGGGGACAGCGGCCACATGTGGTTGGCGATCATGTCGCCCTCCTTGTCGTTGAGCGGAAACAGCTCCGATGCATTGAAGAAAGCCACCTTAGGGTGACCGGAGCAGTGCCCTCCCTCACCCTCGACGGGGTCGTGCTCCTTGCGGTCGTAGAGGAACAGGTCGTGGAGTATCCCGGCGCGTGCCGCAGAGCGCGCGTCCAGATGGAGCTTCCGGCAGAGGAGAAAGTTATAATAGGAAACGTTCACGCAGTGCTGGAGCCGCGTTGTGCCCTTATGGTGGGTGAATCCGCCGAGCTGCTTTACTGTGGAATCGTTCAGCAGATCGCTGACGCAGTCGAAGTATTCCGGCACATCGTTAATCTGTCTGCGTGAGAATATAGCTTTGTACAATTTTTCGCCTTTCGCAATTGGCATTTCTGCCCAATTATGTGTCTGTGTTTCTGTGGATATTGTACTATATTCTATGTCGCAATGCAAGTGCTTATGAGAATTTTTGTTGAGATTGCACAGATAAAATTATGCTGTTTGTGCACTTTTTCAACAAACTCCAATGAGTTTGTATAATAATACACAAAAACCACCGCCTTTATTTCCATATCGTCCACCGCCGCCCGGAATCCTCAGAAAACCCGGCGGTATAACGACGAGATTCGCAGGGCGGCTGTGATATCATTGACAGGAAAGGGAGGTGATCTCATGATCAGCATTACAACAGACGGCGGAAGCATGACTGCGGAGCTTTCCGGGGACATCGACCATCACGCTGCGCGGGAGCTGCGCCGGGAGCTTGACGACATGATCTCGCGCTGCCAGCCGGAAATCCTGATCATGGACATGGCGAAGGTAGGATTCATGGACAGCAGCGGCGTGGGACTCATTCTCGGCAGGCTGCGTGCAGTCAGGGCATACGGCGGCGATATCGCGGTGCGGAATGCGTCCCCGGAGATAGCGGCGGTCATCAGGCTGTCGGGATTATCCGGGCTGATTTCAGAGGGGGAGAAGAATGAAACGGGAGTTACTTAACGAATGCCGGCTCAGCTTTGCGCCGCTGTCGGTGAACGAATCCTTCGCCAGGACCGCCGCTGCGGCATTTGCCGCGCAGTGCGACCCTACGGTAAAGGAGATAAGCGAGATACGCACGGCGGTGTCTGAGGCGGTCACGAATGCAATAGTCCACGGCTACCGGGAGTGCACGGGGCAGGTGGAATTACATATGCGGCAGTATTCTGGTGGTTTGCTGACTATCAGCGTCAGGGACCGCGGCGCCGGAATCCCGGATATAGCCCAGGCGATGACGCCGCTTTTCACCACGGCTCCGGACGAGGAGCGCAGCGGTCTGGGATTCTCCGTAATGGAGAGCTTCATGGACCGCGTTACAGTAAAAAGCGCTCCGGGAAAGGGCACGACAGTCACCCTGGAAAAGCGGTTCAGCGGCCGTATTCCAGGCGATCCCGGACAGGGGGAGTGACATGGAGGCTGCGGAACGCGACAGGTTCATCGAAAGCAACCTGCCGCTGGTACACAAGCTTGCGAACCGCTTCCGGGGGCGCGGCGTGGAATACGAGGAGCTGTACTCCGCCGGCTGCGTGGGGCTGATAAAGGCGTGCGACAGGTTCGAGCCGGAGAGGGGACTGTGCTTTTCCACTTACGCCGTGCCGGTTATCCTTGGGGAGATACGGCGGCTGTTCCGGGACGGGGGCAGCGTGAAAATAAGCCGAGGACTGAAAGACCTCTCCGTAAAGGCGGCGAGGGTCAGGGAGCAGCTATCCGTGAACGGCGAGCCGAGAATATCGGACATCGCCACTGCCCTGGGAGTATCCCTGGAAGACGCCGCGGAAGCGCTCTGCGCCGCAGTCCCACCGGTGTCGCTGGACCACGGAGGAAGCGAGGGCGAGGAACTGACCGTTCCCTGCGAGTCGGGAGAGGAGAAACTCATCGACCGGCTTGCACTGCGGCAGTGCCTGAGCGGACTCACCGGCACGGACCGGGATATCGTAATGCTGCGTTATTTCCGGGGAATGACCCAGTGCGAAACGGCGCGGCTGCTTGGACTTACCCAGGTAATGGTCAGCCGGTGGGAGCGGAAGATACTTTCCGAAATGCGCGAACAGTTGGTATAGTCTGGCGGCAGTACATGCGTGCGGATTCCATGGCGCATACAAATAGTTGGGCCGGGCGGATATGGAATTATCTGAGCCACGCTATTGGTCGGGTGACAACGTGTGGTTATGTGGTACGCTTCCCCGTATTATCTGCCGCGGTTTCCCGGCTGAAGTACAGGCTTGTGCCGGAGTATACTGCGTTCAGCCTGCCGAGTTCAAGCAGGCGCGAAACATGGCTACGGACGGTCTGACCTACTAGGAGGTATTGCATGAGGTACAGCCGTATGTGGTATTTCTCCAGAGCCATGGCGATGAGCTCGTCTATAGTCCGGGGCTGGGAGCACATCTCTGCGATGTCGTCTGCGACTTCCTTCACTGCGGCGGAGTTCACCTCCACAAGGGGGCGGATATCCCGGCATGGCTCGTCGTGCGACGGAATGAACAGACTGCCCTCAAATCCAGAAAGCTCCTCCAGGGAGCGCAGGTGCTGTCCGATGTCGTACACAAAGGAAATGCGATGCTTTTCCAGGGCAGAGGCGCTTATTACCGCGTCTGCCGTGAACCACACTCCGTCCCTGGTTCGGAATACCGCCTGCGCCATGTCGTGACCGTCCAGGCGCCGATATTCCAGCCCCTCCGGCATGTCCTCCGGGGAAAGCTCCGAGCACTCGCAGGGCGGCGGCAGGAGCAGCTTGCTGCACATCTCCGGGCAGGGTCTTCCGCCGTAAAGCGTTGTCGCCACAAGGAAGCTGTGCTTCACTGCCGCCGCGCTTATTCCTGGGGCGTATACCCGGCAGCTGGTCTGATTCCTAAGCCACGCAGCGCCGCTGACGTGGTCAGTGTGGGAGTGCGTCAGGTAAAGCGCAGTCAGCTCCCAGCCCCGAGCGCGGATATGCTCCAGCGCCCTCTCCGCGCAGGTCTGGTCGCCCACGTCTATCATGCATACCTTTCCCGGGGCATGCAGGTAGAATCCCACATTTGTGGGGGCGCTCATATACCAGGTGTGCTCACCGGCGGTCATCAGTTCAAACATTTATATTCCCTCCGCTGCTGAAAAATGCAGCCCGGACGTTTCCGCCCGGGGCTGGGTCATTTCTTCTTGTTGTTCCTTGGTTTGATGTGGAATTTTTCCTTGTATTCCTCGCTGCGCTGCTTTATCACGTCCGCAAATCCGTGCTTCTTTTCCGGAATCGGCTCCGGGGGCAGGTCTGGCTCCTCCGTCGCGTATTCCGGGGTGATGTAGCTGACGTCCTTGGCGTATTCTGCGGTGCTCCTGGGGAGTTTGCGCTTCTTCAGGCGGTTCTCGATGAAATCCTTGAACAGCATGTAGATTACCGCGCACACCGGCACGCCCAGGAACATTCCTATCATGCCGAACAGTCCGCCGCCGACGAGGATAGATATAAGAATCCACACCGCAGGCAGCCCGGTGGAATCCCCGAGGATCCACGGCGCGAGGATATTTCCGTCCACCGTCTGGAGTATCAGCACGAATATCGCGAACCACAGCGCCTGCATCGGGTCGTCAGTCAGCAGGAGAAGCAGCGCACAGGGGATAGCCCCGATGAACGGTCCAATGTAGGGAATGAGGTTGAATACGAACATGATCGCGGAAATCAGCAGCGCATAGGGAAGCCCCATGAATGTGGTGCCGACAAAGCAGAGCAGCGCCACAACGAAGGCTTCGATGATCTTTCCGATGATGGAGCCAAGGAACTTCTTGCTTGCTTCGCGGCAGACGCCGAGGAATCGCTGCGCCTTCTCAACCTTGAGGAATGCGAAGATCAGCTTCTTGGTCTGACCGATGAACATTTCCTTGCGGGCGAGAAGGTAGATGGATATAGTAAGTCCGATGATGACATCCTTCATCGTGTTCAGTATTGCCCATACCATTCCGGCGACGTTTCCGGCAATTCCCATCAGCTCGGAGGAATACTGCTTCCATATCTTGCCGATAAAGTCGTTGAAGTAGTCCAAGGGGTTTCCGAAGAACGCTATCATCTGGGGGTGATCCTCAAAGATATCGTTGAGCCAGTCCTTGGCGGTGGCGATGTAGCTGTCCATATTGTTGAAGATGGACACCAGGTTTTCAACCAGCTGAGGGATCACCATGATTATTATCAGGGCGAGAATCAGTACGACGAACAGCATTGTCAGCGTCAGAGCCAGTGCCCGTGCTTTTCCCCGGTTTTTTTTGTTTTCGGACGAGGACAGCTTCCGGAACATGCCTTTTTCTATCTTCATCATGAGGGGATTCAGCAGGTATGCGCAGAATATTCCTATTATTATAGGATTCACGATGGCACCGAAGGACGAAAGCTTCGACATCACGGAATCAAAGTTGAATATCACCATCACGGCTATCGCGCTGATGATCACGGCGCAGGTAGCATAGACGGCGATCGTGAGATATTTTCTGTTCCAGTTGATATTCATATATTCACCCCGACAATACTGTGTAACACCCATATTATACACCATATCCGGCGGAAAAGTCAACCCCGGGCGGCTATTGCAAAAAATAATAAGATGTGATATAATCAAATAAGTGATAATATGTAGAAAAGAGGCGTATCATGAAAGCAGGTGTATCGACCGCTTCGCTGTATCCGCTGCATGCAGAGGACGCATTCCGGGAGCTTGCCCGGCTGGGAGTTACCACGGCGGAGCTTTTCGCCAACAGCACGGCGGAGGCGCGGGAGCCGGTCACGGGGATAATCCGGGATACTATGCAGGAATACGGCATGGAGGTGGTGAGCTTCCACCCGTTCTCCTCGCCGATGGAGTCCGTCTATCTCTTCTCGGAGTACGACCGGCGGATTGAAGAAATGCTGACGATGTACCGGGAATTCTTCGGCACGATGAACCGCCTTGGCGCGAAGATATTCGTGCTTCACGGCGCGATACTCAGCAGCGGCTGCACTCCGGAGCACTATGTGAAGCAGTTCAGGCTGCTGGCGGAGGCGGCGGAGGAATACGGCGTCACCGTGGCGCAGGAGAACGTGAGCTACTGCCTTTCCGGCAGGCTGGATTTCCTCAGAATGATGAAGCGCGAGCTGGGGAAATACGCGAAATTCGTGCTGGACCTCAAGCAGTGCCGCCGCAGCCACGAGGATATCTTCGAGGTAGTCCGGGCGCTGGGGGAGGATATAATCCACTTGCACGTCAGCGACGCGAACTCCGACCGGGACTGCATGCCGATAGGGCAGGGCTGCTTTGATTTCCGGCGGCTCATGCAGGAGATGGGGCAGCTGGGCTATTCCGGCGCTTACATGGTGGAGCTTTACCGCAGGGACTACGACGAGTATCCGCGCCTGCGTGAATCCGTGGACAGGCTCCGGGATATCGCGGACTCGCTTTGACGGCGGAACATGATAGGATCCGACAGGGACGTGGAGCGTCCCTGTTTTTTTGTTTGGCAGCAAATTATTTCTAAACTGTATCAAAAAATGCTTGACAATATATATA
>OOCI01000372.1_pt1 | contig 43344 bp, 44 predicted proteins | sample 1671761 | NCBI WGS metagenome assembly OOCI01 (sample SAMN06348190, study PRJEB24527) | human gut metagenome | biome: human gut; feature: ankylosing spondylitis patient; material: feces | host: Homo sapiens | place: China | collected 2015-10
GGCGGCGCGTCTGACGCAAGGAGGAAAAAACGATGACTGACAGCATCCGCTACGTCGGCGTCAACGATCACGACGTCGATCTCTTCGAGGGCCAGTATGTGGTCCCCAACGGCATGGCCTACAATTCCTACGTGATCCTGGACGAGAAGGTGGCCATCCTGGACACCGTGGACCACCGCAAGTGTACGGAGTACCTGGAAAACCTGGAAGCCGCCCTGGCGGGCCGGAAGCCGGACTACCTCGTCATCCACCACATCGAGCCGGACCACGCCTCCAGCGTTCAGGCGGTGGTGGAGCGCTGGCCGGAGGTGAAACTTGTGGGCGGGCCCAAGACCTTCCCGCTCCTTGCCCAGTACTTCCCGGGGCTGGACTTCTCCTCCGCCCTCACGGTGAAGGAGGGGGAGATCTTCGGCCTCATCGGACACAACGGGGCCGGGAAGACCACCACCCTCCGCATGATTTCCACACTCCTCAGAATCACCTCCGGGAGCATCTCGGTCTACGGACACGATGTGGCAACCGAGCCCGACGAGGTCAGGAAAATCATCAGCTATCTGCCGGAGGACGCCGGCGCCTACAAGGACCTCACGGGAAGGGCGTATCTAGAGTTCATGGCGAGCTTCTTCGCATCCGGTGCGGAGAAGGAGGCCATGGTTGAGAAGGGGATCGAGATGGCCGGCCTCGGGGAGAGGATAGACTCCAAGGTCGACACCTACAGCAAGGGTATGATGCGCAGGCTGCTCATCGCCAGGGCCATCATGCCGTCTCCCAAGCTGGCGATCATGGACGAGGTCACATCCGGACTGGACGTGATAAACGCCTACGAGATAAGGGACATCATAAGGGAAATCGCCAGGAACGGGGTGACCGTAATCATGTCCTCCCACAACATGTTCGAGGTGGACATGCTCTGCGACAGGGTCGGGATGATCGACCAGGGGAACCTCATCCTGCTCGGCACCCCGGAGGACCTCAAGCGCGAGTACGGTGTGGACACCCTCGAAGAGGTGTTCGTCAGGGCGGTGAAAGGATGAGCCACATGACCAACATCATAAAGAAGGAGGTCAGGGAGCTCCTGACCCCGGGATCCGTCATATCCGTGCTATTCATGGTCGTCCTGTTCGCGGGACTGGGCGGGCTGATCGGCGGAGAGGTCGACAGCGCCGCCGAGCTGCCTACGTTCGGACTAATCGCCGAGGACGGCGACTACTATGAGGATTGGAACCCCACCGACGTCCTGAAGAGCGCATACGACGAGGACTCGTACAAGATCGTGATGATGGACAGCACCTGCGACAGCAGCGACGCCGACATTGTGGCTGAGATGCAGGAACGCGGGATCACCAGCGTGATAGCGCTCCCGAGCATCGCATCATTCAACCAGAGTATCACCGACCAGACCCAGATCTCGGTGAGGCAGTACTACCTCTACGAGCCCACGGGACTGTTCGGCAGCGTCTCGTCCACCGTCATGTCCTCCGTCGTGACCATCCTGAGCAACAGCCTCTCGCAGAAGCTCATCTCCGACACAGGATCCGAGATCAACTACGAGTTCCTCATGAGCCCCATAGGGACGGCCGGCGAGGACATCAGCACCATCGTGGACGGGCAGGCCCACAGCGGCATCACACCCTACGACATCTCCAACGAGATCACCAGCCAGACCCTCATGATCCCCATCGTGATCATGATCATCATCATGATGGTCGGGAGCATCGTGATCAGCTCCATGGGATCCGAGAAGGAGAACAAGACACTGGAGACCCTGCTCACCATGCCTGTCAAGAGGACGTCCATCGTCAGCGGCAAGATCGTCGCCGCCGCGATCGTCGGTCTCGTCTACGGGCTCGCGTACATGGTCGGCATGAGCATCTACATGGGCTCGATGACCGGCTCGATCACCGGCTCCAGCAGCATCAGCCTGGAGGACCTCGGGATGGCCCTCGGAGCGGCAGACTGGGTCCTCGTGATGGTCTCCATGTTCCTCGCGATCGTGTGCGCCCTCGGCATCTGCATGATCCTGGGAGCGTTCGCCAAGAACTACAAGTCCGCCCAGACCATGACCATGCCCCTGAGCATCCTGGCCATGATCCCCATGTTCATCATCATGTTCACCGGATGGTACGGTGCCGGCGGTGCGATCCAGTTCATCACCTTCATCATACCGTTCTCCCACCCCATGATGGCCATGCAGGCGCTGATGTACGGTGACATGACCCTCGTCATCGGAGGCATAGTGTACATGGCGGCGTTCGCGATAGTGTCCATCCTCATCACCGTGAGGCTGTACAACTCGGACATCCTCATCACGGGCCTCGGGCAGAACAAGTACATCCAGAAGCTGACGGGCAAGAACTGACACAAACGGCGCGCAAGCGCCCCCTTCCCTTTTATCCAACCTGCACTTACCTTGCATCATGTTGAACCGCATCGCTGAGAAGCTCGCACAGGGTAGGAAGGTCGTACTCGTCCACGGCAACGCCGACATGGATGCACTCGGATCCGCCTACGCGCTGTCAAGGGCGTTCCCCGATGCGGAAATATACGCCCCCAACGGACTGGACCGCGTGGCCAGGATGGTCGCCGAGAAGATGTCCGTGGACATACTCGAGGAGTGCGACCTCGGCGCCTACGACCGCGTCGTGGTGGTCGACACATCGTCCCCCGAGCAGCTGGAGGGCTCCCAGGAGGTCCCCCGCGACGCGATCGTCATAGACCACCACAAGCCAACCGGGAAATGGGATGTGGAGACGTTCTACTGCGATGACACCAGGACATCGTGCTGCGAGATAGTCAAGGAGTTGATCGACACCGCCGGCATCGAGATTCCGCGCGACATGGGACTCATGCTCCTGGGAGGGATGCTCACGGACAGCGGTCACTTCCAGTTCGCCAGACCCGCTCTGCTCACCGCGTTCTCCGACATCATGGTCAGATGCGGGATCGAGATGGACGAGGCCATGGCGCTGACCGAGGCCCCAGTCAGCATGTCCGAGAGGATCGCCATGCTGAAGGCCATCGAGCGCACGAGGTTCGAGCGCGTAGGCGAGATGATAGTCGCCATCTCCTTCGGAGGCAGCTTCGAGGCATCATCCTGCAGGGCGATCATGGCCGCGGGGGCGGACGTCGTCTTCGTCGGATCCCAGAGGGATGAGAACTTCCGTCTCAGCGCCAGGGCGACCCAGGAGGCCGTCAGGAAGGGCATCCACCTCGGAGAGATCATGTCGGGGATCGGCAGGGAGACGATGGCCGACGGAGGAGGGCACGGCGGAGCCGCCGGACTCACCGGGATCGGCGACACCGAGGCGATGCTCAACATATGCATGAGCAGGACCATGGAGGTCTTCCGCGAGATCAAGCAGAGGGAATCCCTCCAGCGCGAGGACGCCTGAGGGATCCGGAAAAAGTAAGGGCCGGGGTCACCCCCGGCGTTTCTGTCATCTGAGCTTCTTGACCGACTCGACGACCTTGAGGATGGCCTCGTAGTTGTCGGGCTTGGCTGCGAAGTAGTCCCTCACAGGCTGGAGGGTCCTGTCGAGACCGTCCGTGACGCCGGCCTTGAGGTCGACGGGGGACAGGGAGCCGCTGAAGTAGGCGTCGGCGAGCTCCTCGTATGTGGCGTAGTCGACGGGTCCGCCGTACTTCTCGGGCCTGTCGATGTGCATGGTGCCGTTCCTGGGGAAGAGGATGTACCTGCAGAGCATGAGCACCGGATTCTCGCCCTCGTGCTCCTTCTCCGGCGGGCAGTAGGCCTTCTTCATCTTGGAGGCGATCTCCTCCCTGGTGTCGTGGATCTTGACGCTTCCGTTGGGGTCGCTCTTGGACATCTTGGACTCCACGGGGTCCATCCTGTTGCCTCCCTTCAGACCGGGGAGCAGGGGGGTGTGGACCGCGATGGGCTTCTTCCATCCGAGCCTGTCGGCGGCGTCCCTGGCGAGCATGTGGGCCCTCCTCTGGTCGAGTCCGGCGTAGGCCACGTCGAGGCCCATGCAGAATATGTCGGTTGCCTGGAGGATGGGGTAGAACACCTTCGAGGTGTCGACCTCCGCCTCGTCCTCGGACCTTCCCATGATGGTCATGGCCCTCTTGACCCTGGACAGGGAGGTGACCTTGGCGACCTTGATCGCCATCTCCCAGTACTCGATGTTGCTGAGGATGTCGCTGGCGTACTTGAACTCGACCTTGTCCTCGGGGACCCCGAGGGCGATGAAGCAGTCCTGCATGTACCTGGCGCAGGTGCGGATGTTCTCCAGATCTCCGCCGAGCTTGTCGTTTATGTACGCATGCCAGTCAGCCCAGAAGATTGTGACCCTGAAACCGGCATCGGTGAGGTCCCTGATCTTCTGCGCCACGAGGACCCATCCCAGGTGCACAAGTCCGGAGGGCTCGAACCCGATATAGGCGGTCGGCTCCTCCTTCTCGGTCAGGAGGGCACGGAGCTCCTCCTCGGTCACGATCTCCTCGGTGTTCCTTGTTACGAGGGCAAGCCTCTGTTCGACATCCATGATGATCGCGTCAGGATAGGCAAACCCTATTAAAGAAATACTGTTAGAACGGGTCATGAGCGGAGACCTGCCACTCCTGACCAGGTCGTTCCTGTCCAGCCCCGTCGTGGACAGGGACGGGTACCCATATTTCGTCAACCCCGTCAGCGACGGGATCCCGCTGATGACGCGGGAACTCCTGGACGAGGTGGTGGGCGCGGTCGTGGATGCCTGCGACCTGGACTGCGACGTCGTCCTGGCCCCCGAGGCCATGGGCATACCCCTGGCCGCCGGCATCACGCTCAGGACCGGCATACCCTATGCCGTGATCAGGAAGAGGATGTACGGCCTTCCAGGCGAGATCCGCCTGGACCAGCACACCGGCTACTCCGCATCCCCGATGTACGTCAACGGGGTGTCCCCCGGCGAGAGGGTCGCCATAGTGGACGACGTCATAAGCACCGGCGGGACCGTACGGGCGATCGTGGGTGCGCTGAGGGCCGCGGAAGTGGAGGTCACGGAGTTCGTAGCGGTGTACAGCAAGCAGAAGGACGTGTCCGGGCTCTCCGGCGATCTGGGCATCCAGGTAAGGTATCTGCTGGCCGTGAGCTCCGAGGGCGGGCGCCCCGCGCTTCTGTGACGTTGAGTCACACCCCATCTGTTAAACGACGTCACGCCCGAAAGGACGGGCATGGATCCAGTCCTCGCCGGCGTATGCGTCGTCATGTCGGTCCTGGGAGCAGGGCTTGGCCTGTTCAGCGGTCTGGCCCCCGGGATCCACGTGAACACCCTGGCCGCCATGCTGCTTGCCTCCTATCCGTCGATCTCCTCCGTCATACCGGGAGGTCTGGACCATGAGGGGACCGCGCTCGCGGTGTGCGGCTGCATAATGTCAGCCTCCGTCGTCCATTCGTTCGTGGACTTCGTCCCGTCCGTGTTCATAGGGGCGCCCGACGGGGAGGACGCGGTCTCCGTGCTCCCAGGGCACAGGCTTCTCCTCGAGGGCAGGGGGATGGCGGCTGTCAGGGCGGCGGCAATCGGGAGCCTCATCGGGGCGGCGGCCTCAATCCTGCTCTCCGTGCCGCTGCAGTGGCTCCTCCTGAACGGTCTGGAAGACCCAATGGAGAGACTGACCCCTGTCGTCCTTATCATCGCGGCGGCGGTGGTCGTCATGTCGGGACGCGGCAATGGACGCAAGTTATGGGGCGCCGTGGCGTTCGCCGCGTCGGGGATGCTGGGCCTGGCCTGCATGACCCTGGAGATCCCGATGGACGGGCTCGGAGGGGAGGGGAGCATCATGCTACCGCTGCTCACCGGCCTGTTCGGCATACCGGTGCTGCTGGAGACCTCCGCCGCCGCCAGGATCCCGACCCAGAGGGACTCGGTGGCCGACCCTGTCGGCCCGGTGCCTGGACTCAGGGGCGTGCTCATGGGGACCGTCGCCGGATGGTTCCCGGGGATAACGTCGACGGTGGGCGCATCCATGTCCGCGGCGCTGTTCCCGGAGGACCGCCCGGAACGCTTCATATCCACCGTCGCGTCGATAGGGACGGTGACGTCGGTGCTGTCCCTCGTCACCCTCTCGGTGTCGGGGAACGGCAGGTCCGGCACCGCGCTGGCCATCGGGGAGATCGCGGGAGAGTCGCTCGACGGGTTCATGAGCCAGGGATTCGTCCTGATGCTGTTCTCCACGGCTCTGGCATCCGCCATGGGGTACGCGCTGACGATCTGGTCGGGGAAGGTGATGTCCAGGGCCGCGGAGAAGGTCGACCCCGGAAGGGCCGGACGCGCGGTGGTGGTCCTGCTGTGCGTCCTGACGGCCGTCCTCACAGGGCCATTCGGCCTGCTGGTGCTGGCATGTTCGACCCTCGTCGGGTTCATGCCGAAGGTGTTCGGGACCGGGAGGATCGTCCTGTGCGGATGCCTTCTCCTCCCGGTGCTTATGTTCGAGTTCGGGTACCGACGGTCACTGGAGCTTCGACTCCGCCTTGGACATGAACTTGGCGTTGTCGACGACGAACCTCTCATGGGTCCCCGAGCCGATCTCGCCCTTGGCGTCGGAGACTGTCACCTTGAAGACGAGCCTCCTCCTGTCGATCTCTACCAGCTCCGTCGTGCATGTGGCTCTCATCCCGACGGGGGTGGCGGCGGAATGGGCCACGTCCAGATGGGTCCCTACGGTGCTCGACCCATCCTCGAGGTACGGGGCGACGCTCTCGCTGGCGGTCGCCTCGATCAGAGCGATCATCGCAGGGGTCGCGAAGACCTCCAGCGTTCCGGACCCGAGGGCCCTGGCGGTGTTGGCGGGAGTCACGTCCACGGACCTCTCCCCCTTGATGCCTGTTGTGAGCATGCCGCGGGGTATGACCGACCCCAATATAATGGCGACCTGTGCGGCCCACCGCCTTCTCGAAGCTCGCCCGGTCGAGAACTGCCCCGGATGACGTCCTCCGAGGACCGTTCGGAGGTCGGTCGTGACCCCCGTTCCGACCCCTCCCATGACCTCCTTAGGAGGCGCGCGTGCACGTGGTAACAGGGTTTACAAACCCGTACGGACTTACCCCCGAACATGGGATTGGAAGATGACCTCTACGACGAACTCTACGAGCTGAGGGAGAGCCTCAGACAGGAACGCAAGATGTCCAACGGGCGCATACCCAACGTGTGCTCGGACGAGGCGCTGAGGGAGATGGCCCAGCGCGTGCCCACGAAGGTCGAGGACTTCTCGGCCATAGTCGGCGTTGGGCAGAGGTTCGTGGAACAGTACGGGGAGGACTTCCTGAACATCACCAGGAAGTACGCCATCACGGCGGCCAACGGATCCAACATCGACGCCGAGGCGGCCCAGACCCTCAGGGAGCTTGAGAAGAAGCTCATCAACATCAGCAAGAGCAACCGCCTGCTGTTCCAGCCCAAGATCTCACGCAAGAACACCTTCGACCTCATGACGCTGCCGGAGGTCGACGTCATGGGCCTGCTGTTCGGCAGGAAGAGGATCCTCAAGCTCTGCGATTCCGCCAAGAGCGCCGAGGACGCCAAGGTGTACAAGCACCTCAACGAGATCATCCGTGAGGTCAACAGGGAACAGAGGGAGAAGGGTCAGTACGACCTCTACATCGGGTATCCCTTCGTCCAGGGCAAGATGCCTGACGGCGACATAGACGTCCGCGCCCCGCTCGCCCTCTTCCCGGTCATCCTGGACAAGGACTCCCGCACGATAACGCTCACACTAGACAACTCCAGGGATGCGATCTACAACAACACGCTCATCCTGGGCTTCATCAAATCGAGCGGCCAGAACCGCCCGCTCCCGGACAACGTCCTGGAGGACTACAGCGGAGAGACGTTCCTCACGAACCTGGTCGACTTCTACGAGCAGAACGGGATCAAGATGGCCGTGAACTACAGCCTGCCGACCGCGTTCATAGACTACAAGGCCGGCGAGTTCCCCAAGTACCTCGCCGGTGACATGGAGATGGTCCCCAACGTCATGCTCGGGAAGTACCCCACGTACTCCAGCTCCATCCAGAAGGACTTCGACGGCATGCTCGCCGGAAGGGAGATCAACGGCATCCTGAACGACCTCATCGTCGACCTGAACAAGACCGACTTCCTGTCCGACCTGCCGATGCCCCTCTCCGAGGACGAGATGAAGGACAAGGGGATGGCAGCCTCGGAGAAGGACCTGGTCTACATCAACTCGCTCAACAGCTCCCAGGAGAACATCCTGACCGCGATGGAGAGGAACGACGAGATCGTCGTCCAGGGGCCCCCGGGAACCGGGAAGTCCCAGGTCATCACCGGGCTGATAACATCCGCGGTCATCAAGGGAAAGACCGTCCTCATGGTGTCCGAGAAAAAGACCGCGCTGGACGTCGTGTACTCCCGTCTGGGGACGCTGTCCAAGTACTGCCTGCTGATCGACGACGTGGGTAACAAGGACCTGTTCTACAAGCAGCTCGGAAGGATGCTGGACACCGAGCCCCTGAAGAAGGGCGTCGACTTAGACACAATCTCCGAGGCCATCGACAAGGACGTCGCGCTCCTGGACAACATCGCCGACGTCATGTACAGCCCCTGCGACTTCGGCATCGAGCCCTACAAGCTGTACGCGATGGACCGCTGGCTGGACCTCAACGACAGGCGCCAGTTCGAGGAGTACAAGATGCTCAAGGACAACATCGACGCATCGCTCCTTGCCCTCAGGTACCAGCCGGTATCCGAGCTCCACAGGAAGTTCGACGACCAGGTCCTGATGAAGAACTTCAACGAGTACAGGGAGCTCGTCGAGAAGTACCCGTGGATGACGCAGATGAAGGCCGACCTGTCCGAATACAACATCGGCGAGATGAAGGCCGATCTCCTGGACCTGGAGCAGCAGATCCAGAACCTGAACTCGAAGGGCTTCATGGGAAGGCTGTTCAACAAGGGCAAGGTGACCCGCGAGGCCACCGCCATGACCGGGAAGTACTTCGACAACTACAACGAGCACACCGTGCAGAAGGTCATGTCCGACCCCAGGGGGATGTTCGAGGCCCTGAACGGCTACGGGACGTACTCTGCAAGGGCCACGGTCTACGACAGGCTGACCGACGAGGAGAGGACCTACGGCACCGACGTCCTGAACGTCTCGGCCGCTTCCAGGATGACGTACGGCGAGAGCAACGACAGGATCTACGAGTGGATCCTCAACGACCACCTCCAGAAGTTCGATGCCGCCCACAAGGACATCATGCAGGAGATCTGGGACTTCGACAGCATCATCGCCGACATGGACCGCAAGATCGAATCCAAGAGGGAGCTCTCCAAGGACAAGGTGGAGGAGGTCTTCCAGCAGAACCTGAAGTACATCACCGAGTCCAAGAGACGCGGCGACATCAACAGGATCATCGAATCCAAGAGGAAGTGGAACATCAACAAGTTCGTCAACAGGTACGGGTACGAGCTGTTCAAGGGAGTTCGCGTGTGGCTCCTAACCCCGGAGGTCGTGTCCGAGATCCTCCCGCTGGAGATGGGCATATTCGACATGCTGATCTTCGACGAGGCGTCCCAGATGTACGTCGAGAAGGGCGTGCCGTCGATCTACCGCGCCAAGAAGGTCGTAGTCGCAGGGGACCACAAGCAGCTCAGGCCGTCCTCCCTCGGAGTGGGGAGGGTCGACTACGAGAGCGACGAGGACGACCTCGACGACATAGTCACAGCCGCGCTCGAGGAGGAGAGCCTGCTGGACCTGGCCAGGGCCAAGTACGACTCCATCCTGCTGAACTTCCACTACCGCTCCAAATACGAGGAGCTCATCGCGTTCTCCAACTACGCGTTCTACGGCGGGAGGCTGTACGTCTCACCCAACGTGGTGACCCCCGAGAAGCCGCCCATCGAGGTGTTCAGGGTCGAGGGTCTCTGGGAGGACAAGTCCAACATGGCCGAGGCCCAGAAGATCGTCCAGCTGCTCAGGGAGTTCTTCGTCAACAGGAAGGACAACGAGACCGTGGGCATAATCACGTTCAACGCCTCGCAGAGGGACCTGATCAACGATGTCCTGGATGAGGAGTGCGCCAACGACCCGTCGTTCGGCAAGATCGTCGCGGACGAGATGAAGAGGTTCGACAACGGCGAGGACGTGGGTCTGTTCATCAAGAACATCGAGAGCGTCCAGGGGGATGAGAGGGATGTCATCATGTTCTCCATCGGATACGCCAAGAACGCCGAGGGGAAGCTGATGCAGAGGTTCGGATGGCTCAACAACCGCGGAGGGGAGAACCGTCTGAACGTCGCCATCTCCAGGGCCAAGAAGAAGATCTTCATCGTCACGTCGTTCGACCCGGAGGACCTCCAGGTCGACAACACGAAGAACGAGGGACCCAGGATCCTCAAGAAGTACCTGCAGTACGCGAACGCCGTCAGCAGCGGCAACAGGGGCCTCGCGGACTCCATCCTACACTCCTTCGGGGACGAGAGGTGGAACGCGCCGGAGGACTACGACGCTGGCAGGATCGCCGAGCGCGTCTACAACGCCCTGACGCGCAAGGGCTACACGGTCGAGAGGAACGTGGGGATCGGCGGATACCAGATCGACCTCGCCGTCAAGCAGAACGACAGGTACATCCTCGGCATCGAGTGCGACAGCCGCCTTTACGAGATGTCCTCTTCCACGAGGGAGAGGGACTACCACAGGCAGAAGTACCTGGAGTCCAGAGGGTGGAAGATCCACAGGGTCTGGACCCCCGGCATGTGGAAGGACCCCGAGAAGGAGATCGCCAGGATCATTCAGGCGATCGAGAGGAACCACTGAGCTTGGCCTTCTCGTTCTCCATGTCTATGTACGCCGCGCCCCATTCGGCGATCGCGTCTATGACAGGGAGCAAACTCATCCCCGTGGATGTGAGGGAGTACTCCACCCACGGGGGATTCTCGCTTTTGACCTCGCGACGGATCAGCCCGTCGCTCTCCAGCTCCTTCAGCTGGAGGCTCAATATGTGGGCGGTGATCCCGGAGAAGAACGTGCGGAGCTCGCCGAACCTCTTTGGCCCGTCCATGAGCCTCCAGATTATGTACATCTTGTACTTGCCGCCGATGACCTGCAGCGTCCTGCCCAGCAGATAGCCGTCGAAAGTCATCCGCTCACATCCTCGCGCAGTCCAACACGGGGATCCCCTCGCGCTCCAGGTAGATGGAACCCCACCTGCTCATGTCCATTATCAGGGGTATGGCGGTCTCGCCGAACTCCGTGAGACTGTACTCCGTCTTTGGCGGGACCACTGGGTACACCTTCCTCTCGATCAGCCCGTCCGCCTCGAGCTCCCTGAGCTGCTTGGTCAGCATCTTCCCGGTGGCCTCCGGGATCATCGCCTGTATCTCGCTGAACCTCTTCTTCCCGTTCCTGAGGCTCCAGATCACCACAGATTTGTACTTCCCTCCGAGCAGGCGGACGGTCGCCCTCACGGGGCATTCCGCCTCGAAGTCCCTTGAACAGCATTCCATGTCCATAGTATCCTTTTGGATAGTATATGTCATGTTGTATCGTACATGGTTTTTGTAAACAGACGGACATGTCATGACCGCAGGTCGCGGGGAGCCTGGAAAGAACTGCCGGGGTGCCTCCGCCCCGCGACTCAGACCTAAATAAGATATGGACGATACAGGGACACGGTGAATCTATGGATTTCAACGAACTTGTCAGGAGAAGATACTCGTGCCGCGCATACAAGACCGACGCAGTGGAGGACGACAAGGTCCGTTCGATCCTCGAGGCAGGCCGTCTCGCCCCAACGGCGAGGAACGACCAGCCGGTCCGTGTCATAGCGGTCAGGTCCAAGGAGGGCCTCGCTAAGCTGGAGGAGGCGGGACACATCTACGACGCCCCGCTCGCGTTCATCGTCTGCTCCGACAAGGACAAGGCCTGGACCCGCAGCTACGACGGGATGAAGACCACCGACATCGACGCATCGATCGTCACCACGCAGATGATGTACGAGGCAACCGACATGGGCCTCGGCACCCTGTGGGTCTGCATGTTCAAGCCCGACGTCATCAAGAGGAACTTCGGACTCGCGGACAACGTCATCCCGATCAACATCCTGGCCGTCGGATACAGGGACGACCAGACATCCAAGAACCACGGCGTCCGCATCCCCATGGAAGACTTCGTCAGATACGCTTGATTTAGGTTTATCTAAAACTCTTTAACCTCCCCTCACGATGGGGGAGGTGATGGACGTCGCGGACAGCATGCGCGCCGCCCGAGGTGATACAATGGCAAAGACAACTCTGAAGATAGAGGGCATGATGTGCGAGGGATGCGTCAAATCCGTCAGGGAATCCCTGGAGAAGACGGACAAGGTCAGATCCGTGGATGTCAACCTGAAGAAGGGAACCGCCGCCGTCGAACACGACGGGGCCACTGACGAGGCTCTGATCAAGGCCGTCGTCGACGCCGGGTTCAGGGCATCCGTCAAGCACGGACTGTTCTCATGAAGACCCGGATCATCCGCGTCGGCGGGATGACCTGTGCGGCCTGCGTTGGGCGCGTGGAGGGCGCCCTCAAGGCCGTGCCGGGAGTCCAGTCGGCGGTGGCGAACATAGGGAACAACACGGCCACGGTCGTCTACGATGAGACGATGGCGACCGAGGCGGACCTGGCGAAGGCCATAGTCGGAGCCGGGTACCAGGTGATAAGCGAGAACCGCGAGGAGGCCGCCCGCGAGGAGCAGAGGGATCTGGACCTGCGCCGGCGCGACCTCTACATCTCGATATTCTTCGCGGTTGTGCTCAGCGTCATAGCCATGGGGCACATGTTCGGACTGGAGATCCCTCTGGATCCCCTGCCGTTCTGCCTTGTCCAGCTCATCCTGTGCATCCCGATAATGTACGGCGGGAGGAGATTCTACAAGAAGGGGATCCCGGCGCTGTTCACAAAGAACCCCACCATGGACTCCCTGGTGTCACTGGGAACGCTGGCATCCCTCTGCATGGGACTCTACAACACATACAGGGTGTACACCGGCGACATCAGCGCCATGCATTCGCTCAGCTACGACTCCGTGGGCATGATCATCGCCCTGGTCAGCATCGGCAAGTACATGGAGGCCAGGTCCAAGATGCGGACCAACGACTCCCTCCGGAAGCTCATCTCGATGGCACCGGACGAGGCCACCGTAATCAGGGACGGCGTCGAGACCGTCGTCCCGGCATCGGAACTCGCCGTGGGAGACATTGTGCTGATCAGACCCGGCGAGAAGGTCCCTGCGGACGCCACCGTGGTCTCCGGGGAGTCTTCGGTCAACGAATCCATGCTTACCGGGGAGAGCATCCCCGTGGACAAGAGGCCAGGGGACACGCTGTACGGCGCCACGGTCAACGGCGCCGGAAGCCTCAGGGCCAGGATCGAGAAGACGGGGGAGGACACGGTCCTGTTCCAGATAGCACGCATGATGGAGATGGCCCAGGGGACCAAGGCCCCCGTGGCGAACATCGCAGACAGGGTTGCCGCGGTGTTCGTCCCCACGGTCATCGTCATCGCGGTGGCGGTGTTCATCGGTTGGATGCTCGCGGGCCGCGACATCCAGTTCAGCCTCACCATAGCGATATCCATCCTGGTTATCGCATGCCCGTGCGCCCTTGGCCTGGCCACGCCGATCGCCATAGTAGTCGGGACGGGCAGAGGGTCTCAGTACGGAATCCTCTACAAGACCGCGTCCTCGCTCGAGGCTGCGGCAAGGATCGACACGGTCGTCCTCGACAAGACGGGCACATGCACGGTCGGGCATCCGGCCGTCAACTCTGTGAGCGACGAGTCCGTGATAGGTATCGTCGCCGCGGCCGAGGTTGACTCCGAGCACCCGCTGGCACAGGCGATAGTCGCATATGCCAGGGACAGAGGGGTCGAGCTTCCCCCGCACTCCGGGTTCGAGAGCGTCACGGGGGGCGGCGTGAGATGCATCGTCGACGGCAGGAAGGTGGTCGTCGGCAGCGGCAGATTCCTCGCCGAAGAGGGTATCAGCGTCCCGGAGGGGGCGGACGACCTCGCATCGGCAGGCATGACCTGCATCCTGGCAGCCGTCGACGGGGAGTACCGGACCACGGTTGCGATCTCCGACCCGATCCGCGAGGAGAGCCCGTCCGCGATAGCGTCGATGCATGCGGACGGCCTCAGGGTCATGATGGTCACCGGGGACAGGAAAGACACCGCGGAGCACATCGCGGGAGAGCTCGGGATCGACGAGGTGCACGCCGAGACGAGGCCGGGGGACAAGCTGGAGATCGTCAGGGACCTCCAGGTGGCCCAGCGCCGCGTGGCAATGACCGGGGACGGCATCAACGACGCCCCCGCGCTCACTCAGGCGGATGTCGGAATCGCGGTGGGATCCGGGACAGACATCGCCATGGAGTCCGCGGACATCGTGCTGATGAACGACGACCTCCGCAGCGTCCCGGCAGCGTTGGAGATCGGAAGGGCCACACTCAAGAACATCAAGGAGAACCTGTTCTTCGCGTTCTGCTACAACGTGGTCTGCATACCGATAGCCGCCGGACTGCCGGTGCTCCTCGGATTCGACGGGCTGGTCGACCAGATGCCGATGATATCGGCCCTGGCCATGGCATGCTCGTCCGTGTCCGTCGTATCCAACGCCCTCAGGCTGAGGAAGTTCAGGCCGAGGGCTCTCGGAGAAGCCGCGCCGAGGTGACCCTGAGGGTACCGGCGCCCCTCTTCCAATCCTTTTCGGATCCGGTGATCTCCAGGGGCCTGGAGTGCATCGGGGAGTCGAGGGTGAGGGATTCGTACTCCCCGCCCTCGCCCATTATGCTAATGCCGTACCTCTCGCGGAGGGCCTTCAGCTCCCTTACGGCATCCCCGTCGATCGGCCTGCCGAGCCAGGACTCGTCCAGACCCTCTGCGTAGCATCCCACGATGATCGCCCTTATCCCCGACTGGAGGAACTGGTCCATGAGCATGTCCTGGTCCTTCCTCCACATCGGCGTGATGACCTTCAGACCGAGGTCCCCGCAGACCATGTTCATGCGGTCCCACTGGTAATCAGACCATATGGCCCCGTTCACGACTCCGTCGACGTCGAGACCGTCCAGAGCGTTCCTCAGACCCTCCATGTCGCCCTCCTCGGACCCTGTGCTGGGGGCTGTGACCAGCTCCCTCCCCATGGCCTCCGCCATGAGCGGCACGACCGACAGGTTCGGGGTGTGGAATATCCAGGAGGCCTCATCCTCCGGCACTATGTTCACGAGATAGGGGATCTCATGGCCCATCTGCTCTGCGAGATAGAGCGAGAACGTCGAATCCTTTCCGCCGGAGTACAGCGATGCCAGCCTCATGAGCATCGGAAGGCGGAACTCGGCTATAACAGGATGCACCCCCGGACTGGTCGGTCCGGGGGCTTGGTTTAGGAATGGTCACTGATCGTCTTCGAGGAGGGCCATGAAGAACCTCCTCTGGATCTCGTTGAGGATCCTCGGGGGCTTCAGCTGTGCGGATGCCGCACCCTTGGAGATCATCACGTCCCTGTAGAGAAGATAGGTCTCCGGCTGAAGGAACAGGAGCCTGAGGTGGTCGAGCATGCCCTTTGCCACCTTGTCCCCGTATGACGGGTTGCCCTCGCACAGCCCCTTGTCCAGCTCCGCCGCCACGGCCCCTGGGTCGAGACCCTCCGGAAGGGTGGCCTCCATGAGCATGACGTAGCGCATCGGTACGCTGTCGACATCCCCGAAGACCGAGAAATCCTCCATGCTGTAGCCGAGCTCCCTCTCCACACGCTCTGCGACCCCTCTGAGGACCAGCTCCGTGGTCTTCTCACCGAGGACGCTGATCGTCTGATCGATCCTGTACTGGAACTGGATCATGGGCGTGTTGTTGTACATGCCGGTCACCTTGACCGCATCCCTGATCCTGTAGCGGTAGAACCCGGACTGGTTGGTTATGACTATCTCGTATGTCTTGCCGACCTCGACCCCGTCGATCGTCACGATGTCGCCCGGATCCTCGGAATCTATGGGGATGAACTCGTAGAAGACGGAGTCCGGGATCAGGACCGAGTCGGGGCAGTCCACGTCCATCGGCACGGAGAGTATGCCCTCCGAGGCGTTCAGTCCGACGTAGAACAGCCTCACGCCATCGCCCGCGTACCGCTGCCTGAGCTTGTTGTAGTATGTGGCGAAACCGCCGGTGGCCACCCCGCTGAATATGGTCAGGTTCGGCCAGATCTTGGGCATGATCGGCTCGTCGAACCCCTGGGAGAAGATCTCCCTCAGCTGTGCGGCCCTCTCAGGCATCGGCTGGATCTTCCCGAGGACGCTCGCCCTCACATCCGCGGGCATCTTCACGGACTCGTCGATCGTCCCCTTCTCGATGTCATCGACGAGCATCTCCCACTCGCTCTCGATGTACTGCATGAGCTCCAGCAGTATGCTCGAGAAGCTGAACCCCATGGATGTTATCTCGGGGTTCATCAGGGCGAACCTCGCGTGGAGGTAGCGGGTGTTGGTCTTCGGATCCGGGACCAGGGCCTCGAGCGGGGACGTCATCAGCATGGGCAGGTAGTCCCCCATCTGCCCGATGACCTTCGCCGATATCGCACCGTACGTCGCGCCGTTCTTCAGCGTGGTCAGCTGGGACTCGATGAGATTCAGGTACGGGGGGTTGGCCCAGTCGAAGCCTATGGCGTCGCAGATGACCTTGGTGCGGAGCTGCATGTTGTACCTGTTCATCACACCCATCGCCCGGTCGGACACGGGGATCCTCTTGGGGTTCCCCATGGTCCCGGATGTCTTGGCGTAGTGGGCGATGTTGTATGCGCTTATGAGACCGGACTCGCCCCCTTCCGTCATCCTGTACACGTATCCGGCGTAGTCGTCGAACGTCGTCAGCGGGACGCGCTCCTGGAACTCCGCCACGGACTTTATGTCGGCGAAACCGTACTTCCTGCCGTACTCGGTGTCCTTGTTGTCATCCAACATCCGCATCAGCAGTTCGGTGTTGTATCTCATGGGATCCTTGGTCATCTCGACCATGGAGTCGTACACCGGTCCTCCCTCGGCATACCCCTTCATGTTCATCTGGCCGCTGAGGGTGAGCTTGGAGGGGTCCATCGTCTCACCTTATCTCCAGTATGTCCGTGAATCCCGTCGCCTCGAACACCTCCATCACGGTGTCCCTGGCACCTGTGACCACCATGCCACCGCGCTTGGACATGAGCTTGTCCAGCGAGAGGACCACCCTGAGCCCTGCGCTGGAGATGTACTCCAGGTCCGACAGGTCCAGGACCAGTCCCTCCACATCTCCGTCATCGTTCTGGAATTTCTCGCTCAGCTGGGGCGCCGTCTGCGTGTCCAGCCTCCCGATGAGCTTGAGTGTGACCTCTTTCCCGTTCCTAGTCTCTACTATCTCCATTCTCCTGCCTCCTTGGTCATGACAACAGGCCGCGGAACGCCTCCGCGTCCTGTCCGTTGAGCTCCATGGTCTCGCAACGGGGGCCTGCCGCGCGGACTCCCCCGTCTTTCGTGAAAACGGTTTTTCGAGCGATCCGGATGATGGATGTCGCCCCGTCGGGTAACGGTGCCTTCTGGTCGGGGAGCGCGCCCGCGGATTGGCAGACGGCCGGTCCCGCCGCGACCTCAGTTCTGTGGATGGTTGTCTGCGACCCTCCGATCATGATCGACACATCCATGACTCATCGGGCCTCTTCTTCGCCAATGCATCGAGCTTCACCTGCGATGGCGGGGCGCCAGACGCCTCGCGCTCCGAGTAGAGGGAGTCCTGCCAACCTCCCCTCATGCGATGGACCGCCATGGGGGCCAGCGCCCCGAACCCGCGGTTCCTGCCGTACATCGGGAACTCCCGGCATATGAAGTCGTCCAGACCCTCCGACGCACGCACCGGGTCACCGGACTCCGGCTCCACGAACAACTCGTAGCGGAGCCCGTCGAGGTCTGGCCAGACCTGCGCCTGACGGACGACGGCTCCATTCGATGACAGATACTCCGACACCTTCTCGATCAGCGCCGGTGCCGGGACCTTCTCCTGCGCGATGTTCAGTATCTCGCGCGTCTTGGAAATGAATTCTATATTGGGCGTATCGCCCGTGAACCCGCGGACCCTCACGAGGTCGTGCAGATTGTATCTGTACAGCCCGCTGTACGTTGTCAGGAGTATCTCGTAATCCTTACCGTCCTCCAGCTGGTCCGCTGTGAGCACATCCCCGCCGCCTGCAGGGATGAACTCGTAGAACGCCGATGCGATCGCCAGGGGGCCGTATCCCACGCCGGGCTCCATCGGGATGTTTATCTTCGCCTCGCTGGCGCCGTAGCCGACATCGAAGAACACCACCCCGTCCCCGAGGAGCGGCCTCAGCCTTTCGACGCCCGTCCCCGCGGAACCGGAGAGCCAGAACCCGGCGGATATCAGGTACGGCCAGTACCTGGCGGGCACGAAGGACCCCCTTCCCTCGTCCAGGATCGCCTGGAGCGCGTCGGCGCGTTCCGGGTTGGGCTCCGCAAGGGCCTCGACGGAGCGGCGCTCATCGGGATCGAGGTCAACGGATGGGTCTATGGTGCCGTTGCGCATATCGCGTATGAGCATCTCCGCATGGTCCCGGGCGTACTCTATCCTGGAGACCATGCGGCCTGCGTTGTTGCCCGCTATCGTTATCACATCCTCGTGGGCCATGGCGAAGAGCATCGTGAGGTACATCGATGCCTCGGCGCTGCGTATGCCCATCAGGACCCTGGGGAATGCCAGGCCGTCCGATGCGGCGGTGGAGTCGAAGGTCTTCCCTGATGCGAACCCCACCTCGATGCCCGACTCGGAGACGCTGTTCCTCATGGCGGACGCCAACGGGAAGTAGTGGAACATCCCGGCGAGGTCGGTCCCCATCCCCGATGAGACCCCCTTCCCGGCGACGAGGGCGCGGAAACGCTCGGAGGATGCCGCCGCCTCGGAGAAAGCCCTGTTCAGATACAGGTTCCTGAGCTTCACGACGGAGTTCTTCGCGTCCATGCCCCTGGCGCTCTCGGGGATCAGCTTGTTGCGCCCCGTGGTGCCTGATGTGGACGTGAGGAATACGGTGGCGCCGTCGAAGAGGACGCCCTCCCTCCCGGTGCGGGCGATGTCCTCGACCATCCCCTCGATGTCCGAGTATTCGGTGACGGGGACCGCCAGACGGTATGATTCATGATCTGCGATCCCGGAGAACGAATGGTCGCGTCCGAAGTCGCTGTTGACGGCGTTTCTGATGATGGAGCGGAGGACACGCTCCTGCGTGCCCCTGCAGTCACCGCACATCCCCTCCCATGCCGCGACGGCATCCGCGCCGCCCAGCTGGAGTATCGTCTCATAGGGGTCGCGGGACTCGGCTCCGGATTGAAACTCCATGGATGCGAATCGTGCTGTTGACTTAAAAAGAGGACTGCCCGCCAGATTCTTAAGTGAACACAACATCGGACCCCCAGAGGTTCCCGATATGGATGCCGCGGAAATGAAGAGAATCGTCGCAGAGAAGGCAGTGGACACTTTCGTCAAGGACGGCATGAACGTCGGATTGGGAACCGGGTCGACGGCGTACTATGCCATCAAGAGGATCGGCGAACTGGTCGCCGGAGGCTTCGACCTGACATGCGTCGCCACATCCGTCCAGAGTGAGGAGCTGGCGAGGGAATGCGGGATAAAGGTGGTCGACCTGGACCAGGTAGACAAGCTCGACGTCACCATCGACGGAGCTGACGAGGTCGATCCCAAGATGCAGCTGGTGAAGGGTCTCGGCGGCGCGCTCCTGAGGGAGAAGATCGTCGCTGCCGCGTCCGTCAGGGAGGTGATCGTCGTGGACGAGTCCAAGCTCGTGGAGAAGCTCGGCACCAAGGCGCCCCTTCCGGTGGAGGTCCTCAAGTTCGGGCACGAGCACACCAGGTTCGCCCTCCAGAGACAGGGATGCATCCCCGAGCTCAGGATGAGGGACGGAGAGCCGTTCGTAACCGACGGGGGGAACTACATCTACGACTGCAGGTTCGAGAACGGCATCGACAACCCCTTCTTCCTGGAGTCCAGGATCGATGTCATTCCCGGCGTCGTCGAGAACGGCCTGTTCCTTAACACGGCTTTCGACGTCCTCGTATGCAGGGCCGACGGCACGGTCTACAGGATGTCCGGCCAGGATGCCTGAAACCCTTTGATTCGCCCCTCTTAAGTCCATGTAAGAGGGGGCGCATCTTTTTATATAACCCCGATATTAGCACGTCCCTGATTCAATTCAACAGGGTTGATTAATCATGAAGATGCCCAGGACCGTCAAGAGATACTGTCCCTACTGCAAGGCCCACACCGAGCAGGAAGTGGAGAGGGTCAAGAAGAAGAAAGCCAGCGAGCTCAAATGGGGTCAGAGGAGATTCAGAAAGGTCACCGCCGGTTACGGAGGTTTCCCCAGGCCTAAGCCCGAGGGAAGGGAGAAGCCCACCAAGAGGATCAACCTCAGGTACAGGTGCACACAGTGCAAGAAGGCCAACATCTCCCCCTGCATCCGCGCGAAGAAGTTCGAGCTCACGGAGTGATCACATGACCGGAGATTTCATCAAGATCAAATGCCCCGACTGCGCCAACGAGCAGATCGCTTTCAGGAAGGCCGCAACAAGGGTCACCTGCCACGTCTGCGGATCCACCCTCATCGTCCCCAAGGGCGGTGTAGGTGAGGTCAAGGGCGAGATCCTCGAGGTCGTCGGCTGATGTCCAGAGTCAGGGGCTTCCCCGAGCACGGCGAGCTCGTCGTCTGCACCGTGAAGAACGTCAAGAACTTCGGTGCCTTCGTCACACTCGACGAGTACGACGACAAGGAAGGGTTCGTCCACGTCAGGGATGTTGCCACTGGCTGGGTAAAGTACATCAGAGACTACATCAGGGAAGGGCAGAAGATAGTCTGCAAGGTCCTGGGCGTAGACTCTTCAAAAGGTCACATCGACCTTTCCCTGAAATCAGTAAACGAGCACCAGAAGAGAGAGAAGATCCAGCAGTGGAAGAACGAGAAGAAGGCCGAGAAGCTCGTGGAGATCATCGCCGAGAGGATGAACATCTCCGTGGACGAGGCCTACGACATGTTCGGAAACGACCTGCTGGACGTCTACGAGACACTCTACGGTGCGTTCGAAGCCGTCGTCGCCGACCCCGAGGACTTCCTCGAGGAGTTCTCCGGCGACTGGACGGACACATTCATCGAGGTCGCGAAGGAGAACGTCGTCCCGCCATCCGTGCAGATCGACGGCATCCTCGAGATGACCTCCTCCGCGCCCGACGGCATGGAGCTCGTGAAGCACGCCCTCATGGCCGGCATCGATGCCGCCGACGGGGCCGACGTCGAGATCACATGCGTGGGCTGCCCCAAGTACAGGGTCGTCGTCAACGCTGCCGAGTACAAGGAGGCTGAGGAGATCATGAGGAACGTCTCCTCCGCAGCCGTCAACGACCTCGTCTCCAACGGCGGAAGCGCCGTGCTCAAGCGCGAGAGCAAGTGATATGAGATCACTGCTCAGAAGATGCCCCTCCTGTGGGAGATACACGCTTCTGAATGAATGCGGACACTGCGGGCAGGCTACCGTCTGCCCCGTCCCCGTGAGGTACTCTCCGGAGGACCGCATGGGCGAGTACCGCAGAAGATCCATCATAGAGGAGTATGGAGAGAATGGCAAGCTCGGTAAGCTATGAGCACAGGCCCGCACTCAGGAACCCCGTCTTCATCGAGGGGCTCCCCGGAGTCGGCAACATAGGTAAGCTCGCCGCGGACCTAATGTCCGAACAGCTCGGAGCCGTCCGCTTCGCCTGCATCTACTCCGACGACCTCCCGCCCCAGGTCATCCTGGATGAGGACTGCATCGGCGATGCTGCCCGCTGCGAGCTGTGGTACGCGGACATCGGCGACAGGGACGTCGTGTTCCTTCTCGGTGATTTCCAGGGTACGACGCCGGCGGGACAGTACAACCTCTCGGAGTACATATTCAGGCTGATCCTCCCATACGATCCGTCGATGATCCTGACACTCGGCGGCTACGGGACCGGGCAGCTCACCACTGCGCCCCGCGTCCTCGGAGCTGTCACGCATCCCGAGATGAAGCCCGCCCTCGAATCAGCGGGCGTCGGATTCTACCCCGGCGAGCCCCAGGGAGGGATAGTCGGAGCCGCTGCCATGTTCCTCGCCTTCGGCAGGATGTACGGGATCGACTCCGCCTGCATCATGGGCGAGACGTCGGGATACATCGTGGACTATAGGAGCGCCAGGAACGTGGTCAACGCGGTGTGCGCCCTCCTGGGCATCAGCGTCGACACATCGTCGTTCCAGGAGCAGATAGACGGCATAGAGGCTGCCAGCGAGGCCATCGCCGAGAAGGCCCAGGCCGCTGAGGATCCAGAGGACCTCATCTACATCCGCTGAACGCATGTTTTAAAATTCCCCGCAGGATTCCGATACTGTCGTATGAGCGGGCACATAAGATACAGGGAGTACTTCGGCCGGCGCGAGATTCTGATCATGGTGCTGGCATTCATAGCCACAGCCCTGACGAACCTCATCAGCCTCCGCCTCCCTGTCGAGCTGGAACCCTATCTGGCACTGTGCCCCGTAATCGGACTGCTCTTCGGACCCCTGGGCATCATCGGCGTAAACCTCGTCAGCTTCCTGTACAACACCTGGATGGGCTACCCGTTCGACCTGGTCATCCTCGACCTTCTGAACGTGTTCATGGTCTCGTACATACCGTACAGGCTCTGGTACAGCATCGGGATGGACAGGGATGCCCGTCCGCCGGTCTTCGACTCCGTCTTCAACGTGACGAAGTTCATGGTGGTCATGACAGTCACCAGCCTGGTCTACACCCTCCTCTACAACATCCTGTACACATACCTGGAGGGAAGCATGGTCCTCGACATTGAGGATCTGGCGAGGTTCCTGAAGGTCGTATCGTTCTCGTTCCTGTTCGGCATGTCCGCCGCGCTGATCCTGAAGTATCTCGGGGTCAGGTTCGAGACCCCGCGCTTCGGCGGGACGCCTGAGGGGATCAGACGCAGGATCGACTCCCGCTGGTTCGATGTCTGCCTGGCCGTCGGCGCCGTCGTCCCGGCCGCCCTCATGTGCACGAATCCGAGCAACAGCGTGTTCACGGTGCTGGCCGTCATCGAGTACGGGATGCTGCTGATTTTCCTTCTGAAACCCGTGGACCCTGCGCGCACGGACGAGAAGACCGTGCAGATAGGCAGAGGCCTGCGCATCAACAAGTTCGACCGCAACCTCATCGAGCGCTTCATCGCCATGTTCGTCGTCATCGGACTCGTGATCTGCGTCGGAGTGGGAATCGTCAGCTACTACGTCTTCTTCGACTCCATGTCCGCGGAGGAGCTCAGCCACAGCGTCGTCCTGTACATGAGCGTCGCACTGCTGGCGTTCTTCATCCCCTCCGTTTTGATCCTCTGGTACATCGAGAGCAGGGTCACCGTCCCTGTGGGCGCGATATCGGAGGCCTCCAGGAACTTCGTCAGCCGCGACTACGACGAGTCCGCCTCGGACTTCGCCGCCACGTGCGCCCGCTTCTCCGACGCCGAGAACGAGATCGGATATCTGGCCAGGTCCCTGTCGAAGATGAACGATGACATGGGCACGTACATCGAGGACATCAGGAACCTCAACAGCCAGCAGGAGAAGTACAGGGCCGAGCTCAACGTCGCGAAGAACATCCAGGAATCCTTCGTCCCGAGGGACTTCTCCGTCGTCGACGGGACCGGGGCCGCCATCGCGGGATCCATGGAGGCGGCCAAGTACGTCGGTGGGGACTTCTACGACTTCTTCATGGTGGATGACGACCACCTCGCCATCGCGATCGGGGATGTGTCGGGCAAGGGGGTCCCGGCGGCTCTCTTCATGGCAGTCACCAAGTACCTGATAGAGGGTCAGACGCATCCCGGCAGAGGGCCCGCGTCCGTCCTCGCCAGCGCCAACATCAGCCTGTGCAGGAACAACGAGGAGAACATGTTCGTCACCGTGTGGCTCGGGATGCTCGAGCTCAGTACCGGACGCCTGACCTACTGCAGCGCGGGGCACAACCCTCCGGTCATCGCCAGAGAGGGTTCGGAGCCGGACCTCCTCCGGTCGAAGACCGCACTGGTCCTGGGGGCGAGGGAGAAGGCCAAGTACGTCCCATCGGAGATCGTCTTGAGTCCTGGGGACAGGCTGCTCCTGTACACCGACGGCATCACCGAGGCGAACGACTGCTACGAGGGATTCTACGGCACAGACAGGCTGATGGCCGTGGTCGGAAGAAGCGGCGACCTGAATCTCGAGGATCAGATAAAGGCGATATCCGATGACGTGTCCGCGTTCACCAACGGTGCGGAGCAGTTCGACGACATGACGATGCTGCTCCTCAGATACGACGGCAAACCCGTCGCGTGATCAGGACAGACGCTTCTCGACGGTGAGGATGTTGCGGCCGCCCTCGCGCTTGTAGCTGATTCCGTCCACGTTCTTCTTGACCAGGAAGATCCCCAAGCCGCCGATGGGACGCTCGTCCTTCCCCAGCGTTATGTCCGGGTCCTCCTTCCCGAGGGGATCGAACTCGGGACCCTCGTCCGAGAATGTGATGAGGACCCTCATCGTGTCCTCCACGACATCGCAGGAGATCTCCACATCTCCCGAGCCTGGTGGACGGTACGCATAGCTGGCGATGTTCACGAAGATCTCCTCGACGACGAGTTCCAGCTGCATTAGCGTCTTCTGGGACGCCCCGCAGTCCGAGAGGCAGCCCTCTACGAACTCCTGGACCTCGTAGACCCTGTCCTTGTCTGATGGAACCGTGATGGACCTAATCTGCGATCACCTCTGAGACGCGCTCGTCTAAGAATCCCGGCCATCGTAGATAATGTTGGTGCATCAACTGCCGCCCTTCCCATCGTCCTCGTAGATGATCCTGTAGCCCTCCGAAGTGTAGAGGGGCGATGCGAATACGCTCTTGACCCAGTCCTTCAGCGGCCTGTCGTCCTCCATCAGTGGAACGTAGTACGAACGGACAGGACGCGTGAACATTATCACCAGGATCGCCAGGGAGAATGGCGTGACGAGGGCGGGGTTCAACGCCACGAACCCGAGCGCGGTGCTCTGAGAAAGGCCCATCCACGCCACGAGATTGAATATCACCAGCAGGAAGGACGCCCTCACGACCTTCTTCCAGGCCTTCGGACGCCGGGACGATATCACGAGGACGGAATCGCATGTGACGACGAGCATCAGGACCTCCACCAGGAACATGAACATGGACACGTAGGGTCTTCCGAAATCCACGTACATCCCGTTGACGATGATGCAGATCTTGACCATGTAGAGGCCCATCACGAACAGCAGGAAGAGCTCTGCCAGCTTCAGGGCCAGAGGCACGCCTCCCTTGCGCAGACCGCGAGCAAGCCTCACGATGACGGTGCATTCGTCCCCCGAGCCGCCCATGGGAGCCAACACGGTTTTCAACGAAATAAACAATTCCTCCGCATGGGAAGGAACGAATGGGCGGACCGCTTCGTGGACTGCGTCATCAGGCGCACGGAATGGGACGCCCTGCCGAAGACCAACGGCATCGTTCTCATCCTCGTCCTGCCCACCATCATCAACATCATCCTGACCACGACGCTGCTGGCGTTCCATCAGGACATATTCCCGGGCGACCACTCCCTCATCATCGCGACCGTCATGGGGATCATGGTGGAGTGCTGCCTCGCCGGGTTTGTGCTCTTCTCCCTCGCCAAACGCACCCGCAACCATCTGGCCCGCGACAGGGTGTGGATGGACAGCCTGATCGGCTACGTCGAATCGCACGGTGCCGACGTCTCCGGGATGAGGAGGGTCCGCGAAGAGGTCCCCGGTCGCAGCTGGATCGCCGCTGCGGCATCCGCAGCGGCCTGGGTGATCATCCTTGCGATGACCGTCGGGGTCGGGGTCGCCATCGCCCGCGGAGCGGATCCCCTGCCGCTCAGCGACTGGATCATCTACGAGTACATCGTCATACTCGTACAGTTCATCGTGACGCTGGGATCGACAGCCAGGTTCCCTTGGGCCCATGACGACCTGCAGTGCAGGTTCACGGCGGAGCTGTCCGAGGCGTGCAGGAGCTTCGGACTGGAGATCAAACCCATGGAGCCGTGCGTCAAACGCAACAGATGGTGGGTGAACACGATCCTCTTCGTCGTGACCCTAGGACTGTACACCGTGGTGCTTCTTTTGCTGGCGAACTACCGCACCAACCGCCACATCGCCTCCCAGTGGAGATACGAGTCCCACCTCATGATCTCCATCGTGAGGTTCGAAGGCGGCATCGGGATCGAGGGGTACGGGAACAACCAGCCCGAGAACGGTCTCCTCCGTCTCATCACCAACCTGCTATGACCCCGAGTGAGATCCAGACAATCTTTTTCTACGGCATCCGAGATGAGGAGGCATTCTGGATGTGGAACCATGTTCGGCATGAAGAAGACCAAGGAAGAACCGCTCGCGACCACCTACACCGAGGAGGACGGCGCGGTGACCATCAAGCTCGTCGGCAGACTCGACTCTGTCTCATCGGACGGCTTCCAGTCCCAGGCCATAGAGAGGTGCAAGGGAAAGCCCACGACCCTCGACATGGACGGCATCTCGTACCTGTCCAGTGCCGGACTCAGAACGATCCTCGCCCTCGACAAGGCAGTCGGCGACAACAAGCTGACGATCATCAACGCCAAGGACTCCGTCAAGGACGTCCTGGACATGTCCGGGTTCAGCGATTTCATCTGAGCACGCGCTTAAATTTAAATATAAGAGCGCCATCCCAGAATCCAATCCCCACTTAGCTCAGACTGGCCAGAGCGGCTGACTGTAGAGTGTTTTCGGAAGAAAATCCGATACAGCCGCTGAAATCAGCAGGTCCCCTGTTCAAATCAGGGAGTGGGGACCATCCCCTTCCAGCTTCTCAGAAATTTGACAACAATGCGGACCATTACGACCCTAATGCCCGCCATTATCCCGAGCCTCCGGAAAGCCGGTTCCGTGCGGAGTTCTCCGGCGAATGGCCCTACGAACCCGTGCAGCTCATGCGTGACCTCGTCGAGGGAAGGCTCACACTGGAGACCGTTCACCTTCAGCGCGTGGGACTCGACTGGTTCGAATCCGAGGACTACAACGTCTTCATTAACAAGGAGACCGGAGAGGTCATCTACGCCCTCTGCTCCAAGCGCGGCAACGTAGTCCACTGCGCCAGGAAGAGTGCCCAGAGGAAGGCCCTCTCCGACGCAATCGAATCGAAGGTGTTCGACTGGCCGGTCCCCGGAACCAGGAACGACCACATGACCAGACTGCTTTTCGTGACCCTCACCTTCGATCCGGAGATCATGACAAGAGAACGCGCGTGGGCATCATTGAGATCCACGGAGATAGAAGGCTGCGACGCGGTCACGGGCGTGATCAACAATCTCGAGGCCAACATGCGCAGCATATTCGGCCCCCTTTGCAAGCTTATATGCAAAGAGGCCACCAGCGACGGCTGGCCCGCACCGCACCTCATCTTCCTTCTGGAGGAACCCGTCAGGGTCAGATGCCACAAGGGGAAGGACGGTTCCGTGACCTGGAGGATCGTCGACAGGAGGATCCTCAGACGCATCGGCAAGGACCCGTCCATGAGGTCCCTGTACTCCAGGAACCACTCGGCAGCGATTTCCAGGAACCCCATCTGGAAGTACGGACTCTTCGATGTCCAGGGCATCATAAAGCACGCCGGCTTCGGAAGGTACCGCAACGAGGTCACCTACCTGTTCAAATACCTCACCAAGTGCTTCTCCGGGGACTCCTCGGACCTCATATCCGAACTGGACACCATAAGCGAGGCGCCGGAGAAGCTCAGGACAATGCTCTACACGCATCTGGCCAACAAGTGCTTCCGCACACGCGACATCTCATTCGGCAAGAGGTTCAAGGAGAGGATCGGCCTGCTCCCGCCGGAGAAGGGTTCTGAGAACAGCCCATGGAGACGTCTCAGAACCATCCCTGGATTCGTCCATGAAGACATCGTCAAGGCGGAACAGAGGAGAGCTCTGAGGAAACTCAGAGAACTGTTCCCGATCAGAGAATCGGAAAACACCTAACAACATCACTTCTTCGCGTCTCCGAGAGACGATCATCTTCACCCTGCGCTTCAGCGGAAGCTTTCTTTCTATTATTCCACCGTCCGCTGCGCTCCGTCCGCGCAGCCATCCCCGCCCGACCGTCCAACCACTTATCTCCATTCTTTCCAGACCACCCGTTGTCCCAAGCGGGCGGGCAGGCGCCCCCACAGCCGCACGGCCGGGGGCGCGCCCGCACGCCAGGGAGCCGCGAAGCGGCGACCGTGCCCGAGCGAAGCGAGGGCATAGGGGCCGGAGCGTCAGCGGAGGCCCCCAGGACGGAGCGCAGCGACGTCCCGACTTGATACAGAATACTTGAGTTAAAACTCGTTTAATGATTTTGATTACATTCATGTTTCCTTCGAAATCACCCGAATAATCTTATCGACTCCACTCCATCCCCCATTGATGGATCAATCGGAACCTGCTGATGAGTTCAACCGCAATATCGTAGATTGTTTATCTGATCCTTACAGATGCCAGCTGTTCATTGAGATTCTCCGTGGCACATGCTCCAAAGCCAGTGAGCTTCACAGCAGATGCCCGAACATCCCCCGCGCCACTATGTATCGTCACCTCAAACGCCTCACCGATGATGGGCTGATCGAGGTCGTTGACGAGGTGAAGAAACGTGGTACCGTGGAACGCACCTATGCTCCGGTGAAAAGAATGTTCGACAACATGGAATCCGTCATCCGGTCGAACCCCTCCGAGATGTACTTCTCCATGTTCATGCAGTACGTTCTGAGTTTCGTACAACAGTTCCGCGAGTTCTGCGACGATCCCGACGCCGACCTCACCCATGATGCGGGATTCTCCATGAGCCCTGTTCTTGCAACCAACGAGGAGATTAATGGCGCCCTAAGGGAGATTGCGAACATAATCGGGAGGCTCAGAGAGAACGAACCTGCCGAGGGTCGCAGGTTCCACACGATCGGCCTTATCCTCTCCCCTCCTCATTCGTGACACCTCGCTATTAGATGATTAGTATCAATCTTGGATTAACACTTAATAAATACAGAAGCGAGATACCATGGTAACCGATGACCATGGGTGGGAATCGGAACAACGAGAGCATACTCAGCATAGAGAATCTGTCCAAAACCTACGGCGGGGACAAGAAGGCGGTGTCGAACCTTTCTCTGAATGTTCGTTCCGGAGAGATTCACGCGTTCATAGGACGCAACGGGGCCGGGAAGACCACGACACTGCGTGCAGTGGTCGGACTGATGGATTTTGATGAGGGCGAGATCACGATCGACGGGCACTCCATCAGGAACGAGCCTGTTCAATGCAAGAAGGTTCTGGCATACATACCTGACAAACCCGACCTCTACGACTACATCTCCGGAATCCAGTACCTTGATTTCGTATGCGACATATATGGCGTCTCCGAAACGGATCGCCGCGAGAGGATCGACAGGCTATCATCCGTCTTCGGTCTCCAGGACAACCTTGGCAACCTCATCGGTTCGTACAGCCACGGAATGAAACAGAAACTGGCCATCATCGGCGCCCTGTCGCACGACCCGAAGCTCCTGATCCTCGATGAGCCGTTCGTAGGTCTCGATCCGGAGTCGACCCATTCCCTGAAAATGATGATGCGCGAGATGTGCGACTCGGGATGCGCCGTGTTCTTCTCGACCCACGTCCTGGACGTGGCCGAGAGGCTCTGCGACACCGTATCTGTGATCAAGTCGGGCAGGCTCGTGGCATCGGCGGCATGGATGAGGTCCGTGGCGACAGCACTCTTGAGGATGCGTTCCTGGAGCTGATGGCCGATGGGCAATGACATCGCAGCCCTCATGAAGATACAGCTGTGCGAGGAGCTGCGCCTCGGAGCAGTGTTCCACAGGCAGAGCAGCAATCGCGATGCTCTGACTTACTTCGCATCGGTGGCCCTTGTCGCTGCGTTGTTCGGATTCCTCCAATACATGTTCATGGACACCCTGGCCCAGATGGGTCTTGCCGATCAGATTCCTCTGATTGCCGCCTTCATCTCTGTCACTGCCTCCCTAGGATTCTCCTTCTTCAGGGGAACCCATGCGTTCGTGTTCGATGACTACGACTTCGTGATGTCCATGCCGGTCAGTTCGACCCATGTCGCTCTGTCCCGCTTCCTGTCTGTATACCTGGTGTCTGCGACTATCGGACTGTACCTGTCACTTATCGGAGCTCTGGCGATGTCCGGTCACTATTCCATGGGCTCCGTGTTCGCATTCGTAGCCGCCACACTCCTCGGTTCACTCATACCTGCATCCATCGGAGCCACCCTGGGCACCATCGTCAGCAGGGTCGGTTCGACATCATCTCACAAGGGTGCGACCTCGATCGTCGCACTGGTGGCCATCGTAGCCGTCCTGGCCGTGCTGATGAACTGGATGTCCGGAGAGGTCGGAGGATCCGACATGATCGCATCCCTTGGAGATGTTGTTCCCGCATCCTGTCCTCCGGCCGCATGGATCGCTGGATGGGCTGCTTGGGATATCCAGTGCATCATCCTGCTGATCGTCGCATCGCTCGCATCGGCAACGGCCGTGGTACTGGTCGCATCGAGATGTCTGATGAGCCTCAACTCGAGGAATGCCTCCACCGCCCGCAAGGCCTCCGCGGCCGAAGCCCGTGCCAGCGGACGCTTGTTCTCCCTGTACAGAAGAGACGTCAGGAGATACGTATCCAGCAGAATCTACATCACCAACACGGCCGTCGGGATGCTTCTCCTGGTTGTGCTGTCGTACATGATCGCCTTCACCGACGACGGTCTTGACTCCTCTGAGCTCGGACAGCTCATGCCGCTGTTGACGACGTCCATGCCGTTGTTCGTCTCGTTCTTCGTCGCACTCTCATGCACGACGTCCGTGTCTCTTTCGATGGAGGGTGATACTCGCTGGATCCTGGGTTCGTCGCCTCTGAGGCCATGGGACATCTTCCTTTCGAAGATTCTGGTCAACATCACGATCGTCATCCCTCTGGAACTCGTGAGCATAGCGATGCTTGCCACCGGCCTAGGGATCTCGGGTGTGGATCTCGTCCTGCTCGTCGTGGTTCCCACCTCATACGCCCTGTTCACCCCTGCTCTGGGGATGGTCATGAACATACGTTATCCGAGGTACTACTGGAGCAGTGAGTACTATGCGGTGAAGGGTGGATCCGTGTCCATGCTGGGGTCTATGGGGATAGGTCTGGCGTCGGTGATAGTCCCATTGGTAGTATCCGGCATGAGTCCGGTGCCCGATCTCACAATGGGCGTGACAGCGACAATCATACTGATTCTGGCAGCCGTCCTGTACCTTCATCTGAGAGGAACAAGACTGTACTTCTACTGAGGGAGTCGCTGGAGCGCTACAGCGCCGAGCAGAGGGAGGAGGACGAGGTCGTCTACGGCACCTACGAGCAGGCCTGCGACGTCATGATGACCGTCGACCCCAAGAACCTCATCCTCCCCATCCCGGTGCTGGACAGGTACTTGAACGAGACCATCGCCTGGACGCATGGATGGGAGATGTTCCGCGGATGCCCCGTGTGGGTTCCCGCCTGCGCGGTGTACTACCCATACTACCCGGACGGCGACTACCAGCTCTTCAGGTTCCACACCAACGGGATAGCCTCCGGCAACACCATGGAGGAGGCCATCCTCCACGGACTCTTCGAGGACATCGAGAGGGACGCGTGGTCGATCGCGGAGTACCGCGACATGACCAACGCGGACATCGTCCTGGAGGATCCGGACTCCGTCCCCGCCCGGCTAATCGCCAAGTTCGCGGACAGGGGCATCGACATCCACCTGAAGGACCTGACAAGCGACATCGGCATCCCAACCATCAGAGCGGCGGCCGACGACACCGTGACGAAGGATCCAGAGATGCTCACCATAGGCGTGGGGACGCATCTGAACCCGGAGATCGCCGCGATCAGGGCGATAACCGAGGTCGCGCAGAGCAGGGCGACGCACAGGCACGGGGCGAAGATCAACGCCCAGCTCCAGAAGGTCACCCAGGACATGGGATACGAGAGGATCAAGCAGGTCAACCGCATGTGGTTCGGTCGCAGCCCCAGGACAGTCAAGCTGGAGGACATGGAGGACCGCTCCACACCGTACGTCCTCGATGACATCGAGGTCGTCCTCGGCAGCCTCATGGAGGCCGGGTTCCAGAGCGTGGTCGCGGTCGACCTGACCCGCCCGGAGCTCAACGTCCCCGTCGTGAGGATGATCGTCCCCGGACTCGAGGTCAGCACCATGGACCCCGAGAGGGAGGGTGGGAGGCTCAGGGGCATGTGGCCCCCGAGCTGAAAGGTGCGTTCAGATCCCCATGCGCTTCCTGACCCCGGGATCCAGGGTGAGGAACAGGATGAAGAGTCCCGCGAGGATCCTGACGACATTCATCAGCATGTAGACGCTGAGGTTCTCCATGCCGCGGACCAGGTTGTAGATGGCCCACAGGACCACCAGGAGGCTTCCGACCATCATCAGCACCCAGACGATCTTGTCCGCGATGGGCGGAGTCTTGTCGCGCTCCATGTACTCCCCGTACAGGTAGACGAACGCGGCCACCATGAACCAGATGACGGTGTAGACGCTGGCCTCGTAGACCATGCCCAGCAGGAGGTTCAGCATCATGCCCATGCCCAGTATCATGATGACCCTGGACATCACGTCGACCTTCTCGACGATCTTGCCCTCGTAGAGCCCCTTGGCGAACCTCACTACGAGGATGCCTAGGACGATCACGCCGAGATCGGAGATCGCCTCCGAGAGTATGAAGTCGGCATCCCCTATGCGGGACAGGATGTAGTACAGTCCCAGCAGCACGAGGATTCCTCCCACGAGGAAGGCTGCGATCGTCATGTTCTTCCTGTCGGTGAAGAACGCGGTCAGCTTGGACAGTATGTCATCGGACGGCTGCTCGGGTTCGGGCTCCGACACGACCCTCGGGGACGGGTCGCGGAATATCAGGAGAGACATCGTGTAGTTCTCCTCTGGCCTGGTCCTCAGGGAGTCCATGAACCCGATGAAGGCTATCAGGAGTCCGGACACCAGCAGGGCGTACGCGCCGGACCCGGTCTCGAACAATTGCAACTCGAAGACTCCGGGATCGTACACCCTCCCGCTCCATGTCAGCAGGAGGACTGCGAGGACCACCAAGACCAAGCCCAGGACCATGACGAGGTACTTCCCGATGATCCCGTCCTGAGGGACGTTCAGCTTCGAGGTGTACCTGCTTATCTGTTCTATGCGCATCCTCGGCAGGAGCACGAGGACGGCCACTATCAGCAGGACGATCAGGGCCACGGTTGGAACATACCTGATTATCCCTGCCCCGTCGATCGTCAGGGTGGCCGAGAAGTAGTCCTCGGAGTCCACCAGCAGTTCGTATCCGTTCAGATGGCCTCTCCCGTATTCGGGAAGGTCTCTCATCAGCGGCATCCCGTACGAAGCGTATCCCAGTACGACCGCGAATATCAGCAGCCATACCGACATCGAGTACGGACCGATCTTGGTATGGAACATATCACCCAGCGTGTTCAAGCCGGATTTCTGGGAGCCTGTGGCCGTAGCAGGCGTCTGCCCGGCCTCTGAATCCGTCGTCCCCTGCTCAACCTGGACCGACTCCGCAGTCGTGTTGATCGTGTCATCATCATCCTCAGCCATATGCGTGTCCTCCTCGGAGACTTCTGCTCCGGGCCCATCCGTCCGCATTGTGCGGGCTCCTGAGATCCGGCCTGCGAAAGGAACGGCATGGTAATCACTGAGGTTTAGACATTAATAGATATCCAGCGCCGATGAAATCATCTTAATCTGATCCGGCCGAATGGTCGGATCTATTTCCTTCCCGACTCTGACTTTTTGGTATACCGTTCTTTTTATATATCATACTGCCATGTATGGGCAGGTGGATTTGGATATATATCATTACAAATGATTATAATCCAAATCCAAAAGACGAAGAAAGAAGACGACACGAGAATCCGAGTCCACCGATGCCGAAGAGGCGAGAAGAAAGGTAACTCCCCCCCCCCCGAAAGTTACCAGCCAACGGGGGAGGCCATCCGGAGTGTGTCGGATGACAGAGAGGAAGAGTGGCAAGGGAACCGATAAAGTCGACGGAAGAACGCTCAGAAGAGGAAGGAGAGGCAGATACCATCGCAGCCAGATCGAAGGCAACGACAGGCTGCTCCGGTACGTGCAGCTTCTGATGGCGATCATGGAGCATCTGGAGGTGCCGGTCTACCGGCACCGGAAGAGCAACCATGTGTACAGCTACCGCGCCAAGATCGTGATACTAGTCCTAAGGGAGAAGCTGAAGCTCTCCTACGAGCAGTTCTGCATCGATGCACCCAGCTATCCCCATCTCCTATCGGAGATGGGGGTGTCCTTCGTCCCCCACAGGACCACGCTCATCAGGTTCGCGAGCATCGTCGACGAGCAGGACCTTCACAACGTGATCGCCGCGTTCAGGCATTTCTGTCATGACGAGCGTGTTCTTGCCATCGACGGCACGGGATTCAGCAACTTCCTGCGCTCGGCGCATTTCGCCAAGCGCTGCAAGGAGTTCGGGATCAAGACCGAGCCCAGGTCCTTCACGAAGCTGTCCGTAGCCGTGGACACGGAGACGCACCTCGTCGTCTCGGCGAGGGCGTCTCCGAACAAGAAGCACGACAGCAGGTTCGTCCCGGAGCATGTCCGGGACCTCACAGGGATGAGGATATCCCACATAGCCATGGACAAGGGGTACGACGGCGAGCCTCTGCACAGATACGTCAGGCGCAACCTTGGTTGTGTGACCGTGATCCCGTGCAGGGAGAGCCGCGGGAACCGCGGCTACTCCACGCACGGGGTCATCCGCAATCAGATGAAGAAGGCCCTGAAGGAGGACGGGGAGCTCAAAAAGGTCTACGGCCAGCGTTCGCAGGTCGAGACAGGCAACTTCATGATCAAGACCCACACAGGCTCGCACATCCTTTCACGGCTGGAACAATCCAAGGTGACACAGGCCCTCTGCAAGGTTATCGCGCACAACTGCAAGATCGTTGCCGATAAGGACTGGTCTTGGAATCCAGCACTATGATTTCATCGGGGCTTCTACTGAGGCCCAACGCGCACATGGTCTTTGATCCCTTCCACCTCATCCAGCTGGCCAACAAGAAGCTCGACGGGGACCGTGCCTCCGGCCAGGTCAACGGCCAGAGATTGAAGTCCGTCAGATATGCGCTGCTCAAAGATCCCGGCAAGCTGACGTTGGAGGAGCGCGAAGCGCTCCTCGACATCACCGCCGACAACGAGGTCGTGGCGAAGTCCTACGCCATGAAGGAGTCCCTAAGGCAGATGTACGACTCCCCATCGGTCGAGGTGGCCGCAGACCACCTCGCCCGGTGGGTGGAATGGGTTGAGAAAGAGGGATCCAGAGCATTCAGGGCTCTGGCTAAGACAGTCAGGACTCATTTCGATGGGATACTCCTCGCCATTGAAACCAGTGTGAACAACGCCTACCAGGAAGGGCTGAACGCGAAGGTCCAGTTCAGCAAGCGTCTGGCGAATGGATACCATCGGAGCGACCGTCTGTCCAGGATCGTGTACTTCAGAGACTCATGCAGATTCGTTTGAACGATGTCAAAAGAACCACTGTTCAGATTGCCTCACTTCCACTCATTTTGTAATAGGCCCATATTTTTCTATAGCCACCGATGATTTTATAGAGAAGGCAGCACAGACACATGCCTGAACAGAGTCCGTACACCGGATTCGATTTTGAAACCAATTTAAAAAATAAATAAGCAACCACGATACTCTGACTATTTATATAAATCCATAGACATATTTTCGTTCATGAGTCTTAAAAAATACAATGATCTCATGAAATACATCATTTCTTCGTCGATGACGAGGAACCGCATCAGGGTTTTCGCAATGTCATTGATCGTCCTGGCAGCGAGCGTCGCCCTGGTCATCGGCATCGGAAGTGATGATTGCAATGCAAATGCAGGGGACGTCTTCATCGTTCCGAATGAAGATGGAATCGACATAGAGTACATGGTTAAAACGGATGAAAGTACCGTACAGGTCGGTACCAGCACAGTCAGGGATGTTGCCGTTGATCCTTCAGTGGTATCGGTGAAGATTCCGGGGACGGTACAGCACAATGGTGTAACATACGAAGTGGTTGAACTTGGTTCATACTCGTTCTTTGGCTGCGAATCGCTCACATCCGTCACCATACCGGACAGCGTGACCGTACTGAGTTTCAACGCATTCGATGGATGCACATCCCTGTCGTCGATCACCATACCGGACAGCGTGACCAGCATTAGCGGTTCTGCCTTCTCCGGATGCACGTCGCTCACAGCAGTTGACATGCCGAAAAACCTGACTTCCATCGGGTCCTCTGCGTTCTACGGATGCACATCCCTGTCGTCGATCACCATACCGGGCAAGGTGGCCACCATCGGGTCCTCTGCGTTCTCTGGATGCACGTCGCTCACATCTGTAACCATACCGTCCAGCGTAGCCAACCTGTATCAGGATGCCTTCAGGGGATGCACGTCGCTCACGTCTGTCGAAATAGCGACGGGCCTGACCTACATCGGAGCCTCCGTGTTCTACGGATGCACGTCGCTCACATCCGTCACCATACCGGACAGCGTGACCGAGATCGGAGGCACTGCGTTCTCAGGGTGCAAGTCGCTCGAGTCGGTCACCATACCGGACAGCGTGACCGAGATCGGAAGCAGAGCATTCGATTACTGCACGTCGCTCACGTCTGTAACCATACCTTCGAACGTGACCAACATTGGGTACGGCCCGTTCGATTACTGCACATCCCTTGCCAAGATAGATGTGAACCAGGGCAATACGAGGTATGTCTCCGAGGACGGAGTATTGTTCGACAAGAATATGGCGGCGTTGATCCAATTCCCTGCCGGCAGGGGAGGCACCTATGCGATACCGTCCGATACGACGGAGATCGGAAGCTACGCGTTCGCGGGCTGCACGTTGCTCGAGTCGGTCACCATACCCGGCAGTATCGAAAAGATCGGAATGTACGCGTTCGAAGACTGCACTTCCCTGACTTCGGTCACAATACCCTCGAACGTGGCCTCCATCCCATCGTCAGCATTCTACGGTGTCTGCAACGGCGACAGCGCCGCCGCAGGCGCTACGGTTGGCCATGTGTTCGACAACGAATACGATGCCGAATGCAACAACGGCTGCGGATACATCAGGGATGTTTCCGATCAGCCCGGCGGAGACGATGATGACCCCGGTGTAACTCCCGGTGGTGATGATGAAGATCCCGGTGTAACTCCCGGTGACGATAATGATAGCCCGGATGTCGAATCGGGAGAGGATGAATCGGGTGGCAGTACCCTCTGGCTGGCTGCGATTATCGCCATCGTAGTGGTGATAGCGATCGCATTCTTCATCGCCAAGAACAGAGGCATGATCTGACGGTACCTTAAAAACGGTCGGAGGAATCCCTCCGACCTTTATTCAATCCTACTAATCCATGAATAAGTGGCCTGCCGCCCGTGCCATCAGGAGCGATCACATCGATTATGCGAACACAAAGACCGCACAGACGGTTCCCGTGACATGATTCTTCCATAACCAGCATCATCGACGTCGACGAAATTCAACATAGATGACGGGACGGGTACGACAACTACTATGTTCAAAACATATGGGATTATGGGTTGCTAAGGCCTTTTTTAAGGCCAATGCCATGCTAAACGAATATCGAGTGAACTTCTGAAGATCAGTTGGAGTATTTTCAGCAGAATCAGACAACTGTCAAAATGCATCGTTTCCAGAACTCTCAACAGAGACCTCAGTCAAAGCATGGTAATCCGCTAATGATCGATGAATCGACCGTATACAACAAATTCTGAACATGCTGCAGATATCTGGCGTCTGGTAACAGATTGAAAAAGGTTTGAGGCCGCCCGGAGGCGGCCTCGGATGGTCCCTCAGCCGGAGTGCCTGCGGAAGGCGACGACCGCGATGATCGCGATCACGATCACCGCCGCGGCGATTCCGACGTACAGCAGGGTGCTGTCGCCGTCTCCGTCTCCGGACGCTTCGGGTGTGTCCGTGTCGCCTCCGGGGACGTCCGGATCGACGGGCGTGTCGGGGTCAACCGGGGTGTCCGGTTCCTCCGCGGGGGTTCCGATGACGTAGTACGAGAAGTGGTCGGTCTCGAACGTCACCGCTCCCGCCTTGACGTCGTAGGACGTGGGCATGGCGTGCCTGTCGCCCGCGTCGTCCACGTAGTAGACGACGAGGGACGATGCGTCCTCGCCTTCGGCGAGCTCGTAGGGGATGGTGACGGTCACGACGCCTCCGAGCTCGTGGACCTCGCCGGAGGACGAGACCACGAGGAGCTGGTAGGTGGGCCTGTCTCCGACGGCGCCCTGCTGCTCCTGGCTCATCTCCGTCTTGTCTGCCACTGCCATGACCAGCCTGAAACCGTCCGTGCTCTGAACGAGATTGTCGGAGACCTCCGACGGGGCGGATAAGGTTCCGACCTCTCCCCTGACCTCCATGGTGGCGCCGGAGTCAGCGATGGCCGCGATGGCCTCGGGCTCGAATGTCACGCCGATGTCGCCGCCGGAGTCCTGCACGATGATGATGACGCTGTCCGACGATCCGGTGCCGGAGACGGCCTCCTCCATCTGCCCCACCGCCGCTCCGGCGGTGGCGGCGTCGATAACTCCGGACGCCGTGTTCACTGTCGTGGTGGACTGGGCGGAGCTGCTTCCGTCGGCTGCCGTCTCCTTGGAGACCTCGGTGGTCACGGTTCCGTCGGATGAGGTGTACTTGGACTCCTCCTTCACGGCGGTTACCCCTTCGGAGTCGGTGGTCTCCACCACGGTGGAGGTCACCGTGCCGCCGGAGGCGGCGTCGGTGACCGTCTCCGTGGTGAAGGTCTCGGTGGTGTTCCCTTCGGGGTCCTTGTCGGTGACGGTCGTCTGGGTCCCTCCGGTCGCGGGCTTCACGTCCGTGGTCGTGGACGAGCCGTCGGGCCTCTCGGTCACCTCTGTCGATGAGCCGTCGGGTCTGGTGGTGGTCGTGGTGGTGGATCCGTCCGGGTTCTCGGTTACGGTGGTCTCCTCCTCCGGGGGCTCTGGATCGACCGGCGGGTCGGGGTCCACCGGGGGCGTGTAGTTCCTGTCCCACTGGGCGTACAGGGTGACCGTCGCACCGTCGGTGGTGGCCAGGTTGGAGACGGTGGCGCCGTCGCCGTACGCCGTTCCGGATCCGTCGGCGGACGTGTTCCATCTCTCGAAGGTGTACCCGAAGCGGAAGAACTTGTCGGAGGGCAGCGCAGACTGCACGTCGTACGTCATGGACACGTCGTCCATGGTCCCGAATCCTCCGTTGGAGTCGAACTTCACCGTGTAGGTGATTGGCTTCCAGACGGCGTAGAGGTCCACGGTGGCCCCGTCCTCATCGGAGAGGTTCAGCACCACGGCCGCGTCGGCGTAGACGACGTCCCCATCCTGAGAGGTGCTCCAGCCCAGGAAGGTGTAGCCGGTGCGGGTGGAGATCGTCCGGACGGTGATCAGCTCTTGCCCTTCTTCTGCTCTCTCAGAGCCTTGCGGGCTTCCTTGTCCCTCTCGTACTGCGCTCTGGCCCTGGCCTGGGCCTCCTCGAAGTCCAGTTCCTCTCCGGCTCCTGATTCGCAGTACTGCTCCTCATAGTCCCTGAGCCTCTTCTCGATCTCCTCGGACTCGAAGTCGAATCCCCCGGCATAGGTCTTGGTGACCTTCCTCAAAATGACCTTCCCGTCCTCCACGTGCCACGTGACCTCGTCCTCCCCCTTCTGGAGATCGAGGAGCTCTGCAAGTGCCGAGGGGCATGTGATCCTCCCATAATCGTCGTATTTCACGATCTTGCCAATCTGGACCATCTTATCCAACATTGTCAATCATGCCAAAGTATTAAACAGTAGTTTGGCAATATTGTCAAATATGATTGAAATAGGCAACTTTTCCAAAAACAATGGCACCCCCTCCTCCGGACCACCCGGGATGAGGACGGGATATCAGGACTACGCCCGCCTGATAGACATCAGCTGCATCGCCACGATGCTCCGCAACTTCCCTATGACCTCCCTCCGCGGGGAGGAGATCGAGGAGTTCTCCAGACTCCAGAGCTTCTTCATAGGCCTGGAGGCCAGGTGCTTCGACGAGGCGGGGTTCGAGTGATACCATGGCCAACAGACCCCACACCCCGACAGCCTGCGTTAACGAGCACATACGCGTGACGTACAAGAACACCAAGAAAGCCACCAGCGCCAAGTACGAGGCGGTGCTGATCAACATCAACGGAATCCTCAGGGACAACGGACTCGAACTGAACCCCCGCAGGATCGGAGAGGATGACATCAGGTTCCTCCTGGAGTACTGGGGCGACAGGGCGATCTCCACCCGCAACTGGTACCTCCACATCCTGAACAGGTACCTGAAGTTCTACGACAACACCGTCGTTGAGGACATGGAGATTAACCTCGGGTACGACGACCGCCCGAACGTCGACTGGCTCTCCGACGAGGAATGCATCAGGCTCATGCAGGCCCCAAAGACCCCTCTGGAGGACATCGTCATCCACCTGGAGCTCTGCATGGGGCTCCGCGTCTCCGAGGTCATCAAGCTCCGTGTGGGCGATGTCCACTTCAGCGACGACCCCCGCAAGTGCTCCATCTCTGTCTGCGGCAAGGGCCGCGGAGAGGGGAAATGGAGGACCATCCCCTTCCATCCGGACAGCGAGAGGGTCTTCAGGACCTGGCTGGACGAGCGTTCGAAGATAGTCTCGAGGATCAGATCGTACAACCCTACCTGGCCGGTCCCTGACAACCTGCTGATCTGGTGCCACTATGTCGACAAACCCGCCGGTGGTGCATACACCGAGAGAGGCCACAGCCTTGACCGCGCGGTGATCCACAAGGTCCGCGACCGCCTCGGAATGGACTTCAGCAACCACACCCTCAGGAGGACCTTCGGCCGCAACCTGTACCATGCCGGAACTCCGATAGAGACGATCTCGAAGCTCTACGGTCACGAGGACATCCAGACCACCCTCAGGTACATCGGAGTCAACCTCGATGACATGAGCGACGCCCTTGGCAAGCTTTACGCACACCAGCTGGCCATGTCCCGCAGAGCCGGATGGGGTGATTGAATTGGCAAAAATGCCAAGTAGCAAATCAGGGAGTGGGGACCATCCTTTTCCAGATTATCCGGCCAAGGGTCGGTTAAAAATTCTCGGCAAAATTTGACTTGTACCACTTCGGAGGCCTCTTCCTGCTCTCCGCCGGAAGCCCCTCCGAGTGGTCGTTACCGCGCCGAGTTCTACGGCGATTGGCCGTTCGAACCAATGCAGTTGATGCGTGATCTTGTCGATGGTAAACTCACACTTTCGGACGAGCATCTTCAGAGGATCATGCTCGATTGGCAGGACTCGGAGGACTTCAACGAGTTCGTGAATCCGGAAACGGGCGAGAGAATCCATGCGCTCTGTTCCAAGCGTGGCAACGTCGTATTCTGCGCGAAGAAGAGCGAACAGCGCGATGCCCTGTCGAAGGCCCTCGAGTCGGGAATCTTCGACCAAGCGGTTCTGGGCACACGCAACGACCGCATGACTAGGTTGCTATTCGTCACCCTGACCTTCGACCACAGGATCATGAGCCGCGAGAGAGCATGGGCCTCCCTCAGGGCGAGTGAGATACCCGGATGCGATGCCGTCACAGGAGTCATCAACAACTTCGAGGCCAACCTCAGGAACATATTCGGAGATCTGTGCAAGCTCGTATGCAAGGAGGCCACCTCCGACGGCTGGCCGGCTCCGCATCTCATTTTCCTTCTCGAGGAGCCCGTGCGCATCAGGGCTCACAGGGGGAAGGACGGTTCCACCACCTGGAGACTCGTAGACCGGAAGATCCCCAAACGCATCGGGAAGGATCCTTCCATGAGATCCCTCTACCAGAGGAACCATTCGGCTGCAATCGCGAAGAACCCGATATGGAAGTATGGGTTCTTCGATGTCCAGGGCATCGTGAAGGGAAGCGGCTACGGCCGCTACAAGAATGAGATCACCTACCTGTTCAAGTACCTGACAAAGTGCGTCTCGGGAGAGTCATCCGAGATTACCGGAAGGCTCAGAACGATAAACGAGGCCCCGGAGAAAGAGAGGACAATGCTCTTCACCCACCTGGCCAACAAGTGCTTCCGCACCCGTGACATCTCCTTCGGGAAGACGTTCAAGGAGAGGATGGGACTGATCCCCATCGAGAAGAAGGTTCCGTCCGGAATCTGGAAACGTATCAGGACCATCCCAGGTTTCATGCATGAAGTCATAGTCAGAGACAACCGGAAAAGGGCTCTGAAGAAACTGAAGAAGATGTTCGCCTCGAAGAATCCGGAACCAGTCTAACGATCTTTTTTATAAACGTCTCCGAGAGACGACCAGTCCAATCGATGCATCAGCTGATGCTCTCTTTCTTTTCCTAATCCGCTGCGCTCCGTCCACAGGGACCGCCAACCGTCCGTCCACCGGGCTCTCCATCCTCGACCCCTACCAACCGCCCTCTGTCCCAAGCGGGCGGTCACGCGCCCCCACAGCCGCAGGCCGGGGGCGCGTCCGCACGCCGAAGGAGCCGCGAAGCGGCGACCGTGCCCGAGCGGAGCGAGGGCACAGGGGCCGTAGCGTCAGCGGAGGCCCCCAGGACGGAGCGCAGCGACGTCCCGACTTGATGGAGAGAACGGGAGTTAAAAGTGCTTGGATAACTTGTCGTACAACGTTTTCATTTCAGTATGTTCCGTCGCACAATTGTGTACTTCCAATTCAACGTACATCTCACAGTAGCCTTCATTGAAAAATGAACTGAGTTTGTCATCTTTGATTATTCCTCTGTTGACCATTAGGGCATAGAACTCCATTTCGTTCAATAGCACTTCTTTGAACTGCTCCCTCTGTCCTTTGTCCTGGGCCTCTATCAACTTCGTATGATAATCATTGATGCTACCGAGAATCGAACTCAGTAGTGTTGCTTGAGTTGCGATAGAGTTTTCTTCAGACTGCTTGTTTGCGATTAGAATCGCTACCCCTATTGCTACGATAGCAACCAATACTGCTATGATGGCAACTAATAGATTCGGATCCATTCAACTCTTTCCCCCGCCCCTCACCTCAACGGATTTTTGTGGAACTTGCCCATT
>OOCI01000378.1_pt1 | contig 43158 bp, 45 predicted proteins | sample 1671761 | NCBI WGS metagenome assembly OOCI01 (sample SAMN06348190, study PRJEB24527) | human gut metagenome | biome: human gut; feature: ankylosing spondylitis patient; material: feces | host: Homo sapiens | place: China | collected 2015-10
TTGTAATTGATGGTGAAGGTTCAAAGGTTATTTGCAAAGACTAATTTGAAAATTCCAGTTTGTCGATTTGACATCATAAACACAACCACCCGACCGAAAAAGTCGGGTGGCTTTTGTTATCAGAAAGTTTTCCGGACTTGTCGCCTCTTGCATGGTATTGTGTGTGGTTGCAAGGAGGCGATGAAATGAAAAATATAATCGAAGAACTATGGAACGGCGAAATCAATCCGCAGGACACACTGGTCGACAACAATCCGCACTACAAAGAGCTGCAACACCTGCAAGCCCGCAACAAAACAGAGCTGCTTGAAAGCATATCGGAGGATCAGAAAGAAAAGCTCGAAAAATACTGCGACACCACGCTTGAAATGAATTCTGCATCCGAGCGAGAAGCCTTTGCTTCGGGGTTCAGAATCGCCCTGCGGTTGGCGTGCGCGGCGCTTGCGGACAAAACAAATGAATAACGCCATACAGCCCCTTGATTTGAAAAGGATCAAGGGGCTTTTTCTATCCCCTGAAGGAGGTGATTGCCATGTGCAACTGAAACAAACCGGAATCTATAAATTCAGAAAGAAAGGAAAATCACATGAACTTTTTTGAGAGCCAACTGAGGCGGCTGTTCGGGGACACGGAGGATGCCCGATTCATCGGACGATGCTGCTTCATTCCCGCAGATGACGGAAATCTCGTCAAAGCGGAATTCGTCACGCAGGGCGTCCATGAGGAATATGTCGCACTGCAGATGTCGGTCATCAACCGTGCGGACGGCGTCATTGATAAAACTCTCCTCCGCTTCGGGGATTACTTCTCCCGGAATTCACGCGGTCATACTCCCCATATCTGGTGCGACAGCGGAAAGCACGAATGGTATGGTCAGCCTCCGCAGACAAAAGACTGGAACGCCTTGCGCGATGCAGCCTCCGATTATGTCCTTACCTTCTCTGAGGATTTCGGAATGGGAGGTATGTGATGTAAAATCATTTGAAAATCAAATATCTGGATATGTTCGCCGGTATCGGTGGGTTCCGCACGGGACTCACGAATGCCGGCGATTTTTTTATGCCGGTCGGCTGGTGCGAAAAAGACAAACACGCGCAGAAAGCCTATCGGTTACTATACGGAACGGAAGGAGAATACTTTTGCGATGATGCAAGAATCATCAACCCCGCAGACCTGCCCGACTTCGACCTTATCTGCGGCGGCTTCCCTTGTCAGCCTTTTTCTGTCGCAGGGCAACGACTTGGATTTGCTGACGAAAGAGGCACGCTCTTTCATGAAATCTGCCGATTGGCTGAAGCCCGGCACCCTAAGTATCTTTTGCTTGAGAACGTGCCGGGGCTACTCACTCACGAAGAGGGGCAAACTTTCCTCGCTATCCTCACCGCGCTTGGGCAACTGGGGTATTCTCTTGAATGGTGTGTTGTTAACAGCGCAAACTTCGGTGTCCCCCAAGATCGGAAGCGAGTGTACATTGTCGGATATCTTGATAGCAGACTGTCCGGCAAAATATATCCTGTCCGAGAAAGCACATATTCAAATCTTAAGCAGCTTGTTCCCGGACGCCAAGGTCAGCGTGTATATTCCCCCGATGGAGCCGCCGTATGTTTAATGAGTCAGGGAGGCGGACAAGGGGCAAAGACCGGGCTGTATCTTATCGATATGAACGAAAACCCGAAGCTCACGCCTCTCGCCCGATGTATCACCGCAAGACAGGATTCGGGTATAAGCAATCGCAAAGGCGAGCATTCCGGCGTTCTCATCACTGGCGCAAGAGCCATCCTGACACTGGAAAGACTCAAAGTCAGGCAATGCGGCAGACGGTTCAAAGGTCCCGATGAGCCGATGTATGCGCTGACGACACAGGATGTACACGGCGTTATTCTGCTGAACGGCATCATACGACGGCTGATGCCGATAGAATGCTTCCGATTACAGGGCTTTGCCGACAATCAGTTTCAGACTCTTGCCGACAACGGGATCAGCGACTCTCAGCTCTACAAAATGGCGGGCAACTCGGTTACCACCAATGTCGTAACGGCGATTGCACAAAAGCTCGCTTGGGAAATCAATCAATTACCAAATGAAACGGAGGAAACAACATGAGATTATTCAGTACCGAGGCGGTCAGCAAGTACCACCCGGACAAGTATGCCGATCAGATCAGCGATGCCATTCTGACCGAGTGCTTAAAGCAGGACAGACAGAGTCACTGCGGGATTGAAACCATGGTCAAAGGTAATACCGTCGTTCTCGGCGGTGAGATCACCTCGAAAGCGGACATCAACTACGATCAGATCGTCCGCCGTGTGGCAAAGAAGCTCGGCTATCGGGCAGATAAGATCATCAATCTGATCAGTGAGCAATCGCCCGAGATCAACCGTGCGGTTCTCTCGGACGAGGATATCGGTGCCGGAGATCAGGGCATCATGTTCGGCTACGCCACAAGAGAAACCGCAAGCCGCCTCCCTTATGCCTTTGATGTGGCAAACCGCATCATTGCCGCCCTGGAGGACGATACGGACAACAATCCCGACACCATTCTGAAGGGCGATGCCAAAACGCAGGTCACCATTGACCTTGACACCGGAGAGATCGTCACGGTGGTGGTCAGTGTCTGCCACAAGGAAGGATGCGACCTTTATGAAGTTCAGCACTATGTTCTTGCGCTCGTCGGCGATGAATGTGTCTGTGACGACTGGATCATCAACCCTGCGGGAACATGGACGGTCGGCGGTGCGGAAGCTGATTGCGGGCTGACCGGTCGAAAGATCGTCTGTGACCAGTACGGCGGATTCTGCCGTGTCGGAGGCGGCGCGTTTTCGGGAAAGGACCCGAGCAAGGTCGACCGTTCGGCGTCGTATATGGCACATAAAATCGCCTGTGACCTGCTTGAAAAATTCGACCTCGAATGGTGCGAGATTCAGATCGGCTATGCCATCGGCATGAGTCAGCCTGTCTCACTCTCCATTCGCAACGATGCCGATATGGAGCTGTTTGACTATGTGGCAAACACCTACGATCTCACACCCGCAGGGATTATCCGAGAGCTGGATCTGCTTCATGCCGACTACGAAACGATTGCCGAGGGTTGCCACTTCTACAACAAGTACAACCGCACCGGCAGATGGAAGTGACGCAGATGTGGTGGCTCTTTCTGCTCGGGCTGATGCTCGGAGGCACGGTCGGCATGGTCGTCATGTGTCTCTTCCGAATCAATAAATAACGAAACTTTGGGGCTGTTATGCAAAAAGGCATTACAGCCCTCTTTTTGTGTACAGCCTCGGAAACGAGGAAACATGAACAGCTTTATGTCATGGGTTGGCGGCAAGAAGGCACTTCGGGATGCCATTGTCGCCCGACTTGACGAGCGGTGCGACCGGTATGTCGAGGTGTTCGGCGGTGGCGGATGGGTACTGTTTCATAAGCGCCCGAGCAAATTTGAGGTTTACAACGATTTTAACGGAACGCTTGTGAACCTTTACCGCTGTGTGCGCGACCACCCCGACGAGCTTTGCGAGGAACTGCGGTATTCGCTTAATTCCCGCAGGGACTTTGACTATATCCGCGATCTGCTCCACAGCGATACCAGGATACCGGATATCAAACGCGCCGCATTCTTTTATCAGGTTATTCGGGAGAGTTACGCTTCGGGGCTTGACTCCTTCGGAGGTCAGCCTCACAACATCTGGAACAACTTTCCCATCATTCACAAAGCGTCGGAACGACTGCAGACGGTTGTCATCGAAAACAAGGACTTTGAAAAGCTCATTGCCCAATATGACCGCCCGAACACGATCTTCTATCTTGATCCTCCTTACTTTGAAACGGAGGACTATTACGAAGAAGTGGGCTTCACCAAAGCGGATCATATCAGGCTGCGGGATGCACTCATGCAGATTCAGGGCAGGTTTTTGCTCTCATACAACGACTGCCCGGAAATCCGTGATCTGTATTCGCGGGACGGCATCATGATCGAGAGCACCACAAGACTCTCGAACATCGCGCAGCGTTACGACGCGGGAAAACAGTATCCCGAACTGTTTATCTCCAATTATGACACCTATGAAGAAGGATGGAACGCCAAGCAGCTCACGCTGTTCGACGATGATTCCATCAGCGAAAAAATACTGAAAGAAAGGAAAATTGTATGGAAAGGAAACTGAATATCAAAGTGCTTCTGCCGGAGGAAGTCATCGAAAAGTATGACATCGATGAGGACACCGGTGTGCTGTCCTATTTCGAGAACGGCGCCATCCACATTCTGATCGAGGATGAGGACGAGATGCCGGAAGAAATGCACGATGCCGTCTGCGATACTCCCTGCGAGCAGTGCCGCCGCTATTGTAAACGGCACGGCATCTGCACGCGGGACTGACGGAGGTGGTCTATGCCGAATCATGTGATCAATATCCTCTCTTTTGAGGGCGACAAAACAAAAATCCGTCAGATGCTTGAGGACATCAAGGACGATGAATGCGGTCTGCACTCGGTGGATTTCAATAAGATCATTCCGATGCCGCCGAGCCTTGACTTGGAAGCAAGCAGTCGCACACAGGCGGGACTTGCGGCTTATAAGGACTTCATCGATGTGTATACGCTCGGCGGAACGATCAACACGGAACATCTGTCGGATATTCCAGTTGCAAGCGAGCAGCGCTTTCTCAAAGTGCGGACAGACATCAATCATGAGGATTTCGCGCTTGGCAAGCAGGCGTGGAATAACCTGCGGCTGTACGGCGAAGCCACCTGGTACGGCTGGTGCAATGCGAATTGGGGTACCAAATGGAACGCATACGGGTATGACGGATACGAACCTGCCTCCATGCCGGATGATTGTATCTGGTTTCAGACCGCATGGGCGGAACCTAAGCCCGTCATAGAAGCGCTTGCCCGCAGGTATCCCGACATTACCATCGAACACGAATGGGCAAATGAAGATCTCGGCGAGGGGTGCGGTCGACGCGTTTACGAAAACGGTGAAGAAATCGAGGAATACTACCCCGAAGGCGAGGTGGAATCCGTTGAATACGCCGCCTCCGTGTGGAATTATGACTTCTGCGATCTCGGCATGGCAAAGAACAAGACCGGGACACGGTATATCCATACCGATTACGATGAATACGAATGCATCGAAATCTGCGGAAAGCCGGCGCTCTTTACCGACGAACGCCTGACCGAGGATGAGATTCCCGAAGGAATGTACCTTTATCATCTGCGGGAGCGTGATGACGGTGACGGCTTTGCCTCTCTGGAGTCAAAGGTTGTCGTCAATCACGGCGGCTCTGTCATCACAAACGAGCCGATTGCGCTCGGTGAGGACGGATATATTGCCCTAAGCGATGAAAACTACCCGAATTTTATGGGGGACACCCGCACCCTTGCCGCTTTTATGGGCGGAGATTTTCCGAGCCAAGGTCTTGATCTAACAATGTAATCCAAATCAAAAAACACAGAAAGAAGGAATCCAAAAATGAAAACATACAGATTTGTCACCACCAAAGGCAGTGTCACCATTCCGTTCGATATCCGCATCCGAGAAGGCTGGAACACCGGAACGCTTGTCTCGATTGAAAAGCAGAAGGACGGCGCTCTGCTTTTGCGCAAGGAATCCATCTGCGATTGCGGCAAAAATAACAGAACGCATGAAACCTCACTCTTTGATGTCCTTGAAAGCCTCAAACCCGCCGAACAGCGTGCGGCATTCAATTTCCTCACAAGAAAACTGCTCCGTGAAGCGGAGGTGGAGTGATGCCGCTTCCGCTCTACTATGATTCGCTTGACACCGCCCGCCGACAAGATGATGTCATGCTGTGGCGGAACTCCTTCAAGGAGAATATCCGATGTAAAAATGCCATCGAAAAAGCTCTTGCCGAGAATTTCGACGGGATGCATCTCAAAGGCGGTATCATCCCACCTCTTGCAGAGGAATACGGCACCGACCGCCTCACATGGGTACTTGCCAACACGGTAAAGGAACACATGGACGACGGCAGATTCCGCCCCGCAAACAAGGAGTGGGCTGACGGAATCTATATTCCGAAGGATCGCCGCAACTATGAGTTCTCGGTGGGCAGCCATCCCGAAATCGTCAACGGGCTGATTACGGATTACAGGCAGTACCTCTCCGATGTGCTTCATCAATACGGTGTCGGCGACTGCCTGCCCGGAAGCAATCACGAGAATTACGAGCATCAGCTGCTGATCCTCAATCCGTTTCTCCTCCATGAGGACTACAAACACGGGGACTATCAGCTGTTCTATGCCACCTCGGGCAACGGCTGCGATGAATCCAACATCGGGAGAAAGGTATTCGGAAGATTTCTCAAGGATGACGAGCATACCCACTTCTATCGGGACGAATTCCTCGGCATTGCCGATGAAAGCAAGCTCCCCGAATGGGCAACACAGAAGCTGGAGGAAATCCGTGTGGGAGAAGACGAAGGCATGGTGCTGTCATGAGGATCAGAATCTATCAATTGGATTCGGATAAGGATACGCGCCGTGTCAAGTTCGAAAATTACGAGCAGACCGAACGGCACGGCGGTGTTCACGCTTCCGAATACAAGTGCGTTTTCCACGGTGATGTGGAGGCAAGAGATCTTGATGATGTCTATCACATTTTCAACGGATACCGCGAGCCATACATCGGTACCTTTCAGGGGCATTCTCTGTCGGTGTCGGATGTAGTCGAGGTCCTCGGCGACATTCCCGAAATGTATGGGCGGGTCGATTATCTCGGCTCAAACGGTGAGGTCGGAGAGGAATATTGGATTGCCACAAAAGAAGCCTATGACCGTGAGGTTCACGACAGTATCGACTGTGGCAGACCGTTCACACCGCACATCCTCAAAGGACAGCACATCACGCTGGTCGAACCCGGCTGTCACTTCTGTGATTCGTTCGGTTGGGTGAAGTGCGAAAACTTTGACACCTCCGAGTGTGAGGACATGGACGGGTTGCGTGCCTTGATGGTCCTTCCCGGCAAGACGCCCGTTGAAACAAGAATCATCGATGATCTGAGCCATTGGCAGCGTGCGGTCAGCAGGTGCGGCGAAGACGCACTGATGCAGGTCGTTGCCCCCTTTGATGATAATGCAGTCATCGTGTGCAATGAAGAATCCAAGACGAACGGCATGGAGGGTAACCGTCGTTTGAATGGCGATGTTATTGCCGGACCGATGTACATTGTCGGTGAGGACACAGACGGCGAATTTTGCGGTCTGACCGAGGGACAGGTACAAAAATACAAAGAAATGTTTGCAGAACCCGAGGATATCAGCCCCGAGGAAGTCGAAGCAAGCATCCGATTCTCGTTCTCCCCATGGTGAACGGAATCAAGCCGGATGACGGGAAGCCGCCTCCGGCTTTTTATATAGATATCTCAAAAAGAAAGGAGGACACCCATGGCAACAGGAAAGAAAGGCAGCTCTGCTCCCGCTGGTGAGCAGAAGCAGAAAAAGCCCGCATACGAGGTCCACATCGACAAGACATTTGATGATCCGGGCAAGAGTCTTCGCGCGGTGGCAAGCATGACCATCGGCGATTTCGCACTTCACGGCATCAAGCTCTTCCAGAACGACAACGGCACCTTCGTATCCATGCCCGCGATTCCGTATAAGGACGCAAACGGCGAAACCAAGTACAACGACATCTTCCACCCCATTACGGCGGAAGCACGCGGCGAACTCGGCAAAGCCATTGTTGCAGCCTACAATCAGGAACTCGCAACCGAACAGACCACGGAGCAGACAGAAGCTCCCGCACAGACCATGCAGCAGATGTAATCTGCCATCATCAAACAAAAAATCAAAAGAAAAAGAAAGAGGTATTCCGGTATGAAAAAGTTTTTTGCCAACATCAAATCCAAGCTCGCTTCCATGAAGAACAAGGCGGTCATCTCCGCCAAGACCGCCCTCGCTTCCACCTCCGGTGAAGGCTACATCGACACCGGTGTCAAAATCATCATCGGTGTTGTCATCGGCGGTGTTATCCTTGCCGGTCTCTATGCGCTCTTCAACACGACCATCTTCCCGACACTCACGCAGAAGATTTCGGGACTGTTCGATTATAAGGGCTAAGTACCGACTGCGGGGACGGATTTCCGTCCCCGCACAACCTCAAAAAGAAAGGAGTGCGTATAATGATTTTACCTCCGGTAACACCGGTGATGCCGATTGATCCGACAAGAGTCTATGAGTTGGTTTCCGCCAACACGGAAGCCGTTAAAGCCGTGCTGTTTCTGTTAGGCTTCATCGCCTTTGCGATAGTCAGCTCGGTACTGACCGTCCGCTGTCTTGCCAAAACCAAAACAGGACTGTACTCCGAAATCGGCGGAAGTATTGCCATGGCGGTTGCGGTGCTTTTGTATATCCGCTACGGCGCAAGCCTTGTTGCATTGCAGGGACTGCTCCTCTACGATCTCTTGCTGTATGCCTCGGTTTCGGACATCCGCACGAGAAAGGCGGAAGATTGGGCTTGGATCGCCATGATTCCGCTTGCCCTCTGCAGCATTCCGCGCATCGGCATTCTCTCTATGCTCCTCGGAGCCGGTATCGTCTTCCTTCCGCAGCTTGCCATGGCGGTCTTACCCCCGCACAAAACACTCGGAGGGGCTGACATCAAGCTCTCAACCGCTTCGGCATTTCTGCTCGGCGCGGTTCGCGGTGTGGGCGGATACCTTGTCGGACTTCTTGCCTCGGTCATTTTTACGCTGATCTACAACAAAGCAAAAGGCAGAAGCAACAAGAACTCTTATCCCCTGATTCCGTTTCTTGCGGTCGGTGTGATGGCGGCATTCTTTATATAAGCAGACATTCCGCCTGCGGATCGTTGCCGCTTTGAAGTACGGAACGAATATTTGCATCTGAAAAATCCTGGAATTTTCATTTATGATAACGGCAAGGTGTTCATCATCCGCGTGTTATACGGACGGCGGAATTTCATGCAGCTTCTGTTCGGAGAACCCGAGGAAGACTAAAACAATCGAATATCAGCCAATAAAAGCATCGTGAAGCATCACGGTGCTTTTTTCTGTTGGCAGAAAGGAAACAAACCATGAAAAAGAAAGAAAACAAAGGTACCGGCTCTCACGGGATCGGCAACCGCACGGTCATCGGCATCATCTGCATTGTTGCGGCACTGCTGATCTGCTTCGGTGTTGCTCCGGTCGTCAACCGCATTTCGGACGGCAAGGTATCAATCGTGCGTGTGATACGGCAGGTCGAAGCCGGTGCTGTTATCGGTGCGGATGATGTCGCAGTGGTAGAGGTCGGCAGGCATAACCTTCCCGAAGGGCTTGTCACAAAGACTGAGAATGTCATCGGCAAGTGCGCAAAGAGTGATCTCTATGCCGGGGACTATATTCTGAAAGACAAACTGACCGGAACCGAAAAGACAGCAAAAGACCTGCTTGGGAACCTCGGCAGCGGCAAGAAAGCCATCAGCGTCACCATTCCGTCCTTCGGCAACGGCTTTTCCGGCAAGCTCCGCACGGGCGATATCGTCAGCATCATTGTCTATGACAACACCGAAAGCCGCACGTTTACGCCAAAGGAACTGCAGTATGTCAAGGTCATTACGACCACGACCTCGCAGGGTGTGGATTACGAGAATGTGGAGGACGGCACACAGCCCGTCACCATCACCTTCCTTGTGAATGCGGAACAGGCGGAGCTGCTCTCGCTCTACGATAAAACCGGCTCTCTCCATGTGGCACTGGAATATCGCGGGGACAGCGAAACCGCCGCAAAATATCTTGCCGAGCAGGACAAGGTACTGAAGGCGGGTGGCTGATATGAAAGCAGAAAAAGGAAAAATCATTGCCGTGTGGGGTTCTCCCGCCTCCGGCAAGTCCACCTTTGCGGTCAAGCTGGCGACCGCCATCTATGACAACTTCGAATCTACGGTCATCGTCCTGTTTACAGACCTTGAAACCCCGATGATTCCCGTCATCTTCCCGAACGACAAGCCGGAGGACAACGGCTCGGTCGGTGTTCCGCTCTCCAAGACGGATATTGAGAAGGAGGAAATCATCAAAAACCTTGTGACCGTCAAGAGCCGTCAGAATTTCGGCTTTATCGGCTACAAGGACGGTGAGAACAAATTCACCTATCCGCGTTTCGGTCGCGCCAAAGCCGAAGAACTGCTTGCGCGTCTTTCGGAGCTTGCGGATTATGTGATTGTGGACTGCGTGAGCAGCCTTGAATCCAATCCGCTTGCTTCCACTGCCGTGGAGCTTGCCGATCAGATTATCCGTCTCGCCTCACCCGACCTGCGGAGCATCAGCTACTACCTCTCACAGCTTCCGTTGTATGTGGACAGCAAGTATCAGTCGGAAAAACAGATACAGGGGCTGAACACCCCGAACGCAGATGTTTTTATGCCGATTGAAGAAGCCAAATCCCATCTGAAGGATCTGGCGTTTACGCTTCCGTACAGTCGGCAGGTCAAGGAACAGGCGCAGAAAGGAACACTGTACGAGAAGACCACCGACAAGAAGTTCCAGAGCCGTATCACCGAGATTGCAAGGAAGGTGGTAGAGTATGACGCGGACTGACCTTTGGAAAGCACTCGAAGAAACACAGCTCTATATTTCAAAATACTACGCCACCGCGCTCACGGACGAGGACAAACACGATCAGCTCAAGGCGTATATTGAAAAATTCGTGCTGGACAACGGCTACCTGGTGGACGGCTTTACCGATGAAGAACTGGTCAACCGTCTCTACTCCGAAATGGTCGAATATTCGATTCTGACACCGTATCTCGGCGCCCCCGACATCGATGAGATCAATGTCAACGCATGGGACGATGTGGTGCTGACCTACTCGGACGGCAGAATGATCAAAACCGAAGAACACTTCCACTCGCCCGGCCATGCGGTCGATATTGTCAAACGCCTTCTGCATCACAGCGGCATGATTATCGACAACGCCATGCCTATTGCGCAGGGACACCTGTCCGGCAATACCCGTATTACGGCGATCAAGAGTCCCGTTGTGGATGAGGATTGCGGCATTTCCGTTTCCATTCGTCTCTTGCACCCGCAGCGTGTGGATCGCAAGTGCCTCATTGACAGCGGAATGGCAACCGAGGAAATCATGGAATTCCTCGAAATGTGCGTCCGATACGGCGTCAGCCTTGTGGTCGCGGGTCGAACCTCTTCGGGCAAAACAACGCTTCTGAACGCACTGCTTGGGAGCATTCCCGACGACAAGCGTATCTACACCATCGAATCCGGCGCACGCGAGCTGTTTCTCATCAAACGGAATCGCTTCGGCGAGGTACAGAATAATGTCGTGCATACGCTCTCCCGACCGAGCGATAACGGTGCTTACAACATCTCGCAGGAAGAACTGGTGGTTGCGGCACTCCGATTCGATCCCGACATTGTGGCAGTCGGAGAAATCCGCGATGCCGAGGCAAATTCCGCTGTGGAAGCATCGCTTACGGGACATACCGTTGTGACAACCGTTCACTCCGGTCCCGGTGAAGCGGCGCACGGCAGAATCGCGCTCCTGTGTCAGCGCAGGTTTGAGCTTGGCATGGAGGTGTCGCTCAGTCAGGCGCGTCAGGCGTTTCCGCTTGTGGTCTTTGCACACAAGTGCGAGGACAACAGCCGTAAGGTCATGGACATCTCCGAGGTGTATGTCGCGCCCGGCGGACAGGCGGAATACCGTTGTCTCTACCGCTACAACATCACGGAAAACGAATATAAAAACGGGCATTTCACCATCAAAGGCGACTTTGAAAAAGTCAATCCGCCGTCCGGGCATCTCTGCACCATCCTGACAAGATCGGGAGTGCCGCAGGAGCTGCTCGGGCGTTTTTGTACCGTCAGAAAGGAGGCAGAAGCCGAATGACCTATGTCTATCTCATCTGTTTTCTTCTCTCTGTCATCGCCGTCATCTGCCTGCTCGGACTGACTCCCGAGGGGATCACGACAGACCTGATGAAGTTTGTTTCCCCCAAGCAGACGCTCCGTGACAAGGTGTTGGCACAGAAAGGAAGAAAGAAATCCAGAAAACTGACCGTCGAGCTGAACCGCATCCGTGACGCGCTGATTACAACGGGCAAAGGCGGACAGTTCACCATTGCGTGTGCGTCTTCGCTTTTATTGATGCTGATCGGATGCATCGTGGCAATAGCCATCGGGAATGCGTTTCTGATCCCCGTTCTTGCCATAGCCTTTGCGCTGATTCCGTTTGCCTATGCCAAAAGGACAATCAGCTACTACAACAATCACATTCAGCAGGATCTCGAAAACGCACTCTCTCTGACCACAACCGCCTATCTGCGCACCGATGACATCATCACGGCGGTACGGGAAACCGTCCCGAACCTGCGTCCTCCGATACGTGAAATCTTTGCGGATTTCGTGGCGGAAAGCACGATGATCTCCTCCAACACAAAACAGGCGCTTCGCCATCTGAAGGAACGGGTGAAAAACTCTGCCTTTGAGCGATGGTGTGATACGCTGATCATGTGTCAGGACGACCGCACGCTGAAAAAATCGCTCATGTCCACGGTGGAAGCCCTGTCTGATGTCCGCCAGGCAAATGCCGAGGTCAAGGTCGTGCTGAATGCCGTGCGCACCGAATATTTCATGATGGCGGGGCTTGTGCTTGTCAACATTCCGCTTCTGTACGCGTTGAATCAGGATTGGTACAATGCGCTCATGCACACGGTTGCGGGCAAGCTCGTGCTTGCGGTCTGCGGATTCGCCATTATTATAACGGGGCTTCTCATGTTCCGATACACGAAGCCCATCGAATACAGAAAGTGAGGTGACCGCCTATGATCATACCCATTCTTGTGGCAACCGTTGCCTCTCTGGGACTCGGACTGATCCTGTCGGATCTGTTCCGTGTTCCGTCCTTCGCAGTTTCCAAATCCACGCACAACCTCGGGAAAAGGCAGAACAAAAAAACCAATCCGATAGAGCTTTGGCTGAAGGAAATTGCGGGAACCCTTGCCGGCAAGCTGAAAATCAACGAATACAAACGACTGCAGCTGGAAGCCGACCTGCGGACGGCGGACATGCCGACAACACCGGAACAGTATATTGCGAACTGCATTGTAAAATCCGGTTTTGTCGCGTTGTTTGCCATTCCCCTGTTCTTCGTGTCCAAGCTGCTTGTGCTGATTGCGCTTGGCGCGTCGTTGTTGATGTATGTCAACGAATCGCGCAAGGTCAGCAACCGGATCAAAGAACGCCGTCGCAAAATCGAGGCGGATCTCCCGATGCTGTCCTCCACCATAGAAAAGTCACTGGAACGAAGCCGGGATATCATCACCATTCTCGACAATTTCAAAGAAAATGCCGGACCGGAACTCCGCCGCGAGCTGGAAATCACGGTTGCGGATATGCGTTCGGGAACGGCGGAAGTCGCCCTCTCCCGTCTTGCCGCAAGAGTCGGCGGCTCCATGATGCCCGACATCGTGATGGGGCTGAAAAGCACGCTGAACGGTGACAACACAGCGGTCTATTGGGCGCTCCTCAACATCAAGTTTGCCGAAGCACAGCGCACCGCACTGAAAGCGGAGGCGAGCAAAGCCCCCAAGCGTGTCAAACGGCTTTCGATGGTGCTTCTCATATGCTTTATGCTGATCTATGTGGTTGTGATCGGGCAGACACTGCTGTCGTCACTCGGAGGGCTGTTCGGATGAAAGACTTGAACATGAAGAAATCAAAAAGCAAAAGACATCCGGTGCAAGCCCTAAAGCAAAAGCGATCCTTTGCTTTTCTTAACAGCAAGAGCGGCGAGGGCTATGTCGATGTGGCAGTTACAGTCATGATTGTCGCCTTTGTCCTTGTCTTTGCCGTCAATGTTGTTTCTTTGGTAGCTCTGAACCAGAATCTCAAGACCGTATCCGATCAGATAACCGACTATGCGACACTGAACGGAACGGTCGCGGTAGACAGTTATGCTGCCGAGCTGAAGAAGCAGACCGGAATCGATTTCGGATATTCCTTTGACGGAAGTCAGCTATACGATGCAAACGGCAAAGTACAGCTTGGCGACCGGATCATCTGTACCGTCACCTATCAGCTTCGGATGCCCGGCTTCGGGGATTTTGTTCTCCCTATTAGCCTCAAGGCGTCGTCAAGCGGACTGTCGCAGGTCTATTGGAAATGAGGTGAGGTGCTTGAATCACATCAAAGAAGCTCTGAAAGACAAAAACGGCGATGCGTACATCTGGTTGTGCGTCATCGTCGTTTTCATTTCCATGCTACTCTCGGTTCTGATCCTGTACATGGGGCTTCTGTCACAGGTGCAGATACAGAAACGGGATATGAAGCATAAGCTGGACGGCTATATTTCGGATTATGCAACCGTCGCTTTCAATGCCGTTAAGCAGGGCGAAGCGTATGAGGTCTATGTAGACTATGAAAACCTTGCAAACGGTTGTCTGCCATCTCTCGGCTTTACACAGTCGGACTCGGTATACCGTTATGATAACGGAAATTGCACCCTGGTCGAACCGGAAGTAAAGGTTTTGCGTGGTGACGGCTTCGGCATAACCGTCAGATACACGGTTGTCTTCCCGATAAAATGGAACGGCAACGCCTACAAAAGCCTCGAAGTGCCGATAACGGTCTCGAGTTATTACAAATGCAAGTGAAAGGAGCCTTATGAACAAGAAAGCAACTACGATTACAATGGTGATCGTCGCACTTGTCACGCTGGCAATCGTTGCGACGGTTATCATCTTTGCCGTTAAAAACGGCAAACAGCTGGAGGAACCCGTGGAACCTTCGACTGATATCACCTCTTCCACGGAAAAGCCGGATGATCCCGATCCTGTGATCCCTCCGATTGATTCGGATAGCGGAACGGAAACGGATAAGTCGGAGGACAGCAGTCCCGCTGACATCACTATCGATGTCGTCAGACCGAAGGACGATCCTCACGATGACACTCCGGGTGTTGTTGGGGATGTTGTGATTATGCCCGGTATCAAGGAGGGAGAGAGATGAAGAAAGTCACAAAAATTCTTGCACTGATGCTGGCGGCAGTCACGCTGCTTTCTGTGATGGCGGTGCCTGCCTTTGCCGAATACACATACACGATGACATGTACAATATATTATGTGAACGGAAAAGGCGCGCAGATTGCGTCGCCGTGTACTTTCACTGTGAATGCGGCAAATTCAAGCAGTAGCAGTACGGGAAGAAAATCACCGTCAATTTCAGGATATGTCCTGAAAAACAGTGGCGATTCTTTTGTCACATACGATATGATGAATAAGAGCTTTCCATCATCGAATTATGACAGAAAGGGGAGCGCCACATATACCGTCGAGTATACTGATGTGACATTCCACACGATAAACTTCATTGACAGAGCTACGGGAAACGCGCTTGCACGAGCGGTTGTGCTCGGCGGAAAGCCCGGTACAAGCTACACGCAGAACTGTCCGGCATTTCCGAACTATACCGCAACAAAAACTGTCGCGTCAGGACGATTCTCAACAACTTCGAGATCGTCGTCTGAAAATATATATTACTATAAAACGATATATACAATGTCATACAACGCGAATGGGGGAAGTGGGGCACCGTCGTCGGAATCCAAGGAATCCGGAAAGAACTATACAATATCATCGGTGAGACCGACAAGAAGCGGATATTCTTTTGCGGGATGGGCAATGCACGATTCGGCTACTTCTGCAAGCTATCAACCGGGAGACACTTTTACAGGTAACTACAATGCGACATTCTTTGCTGCCTGGACTGCTAATCAGTATAGGATAAGCTATGACGCAAACGGAGGAAGCGGAGCGCCGTCGTCTCAGATAAAGTATAACGATGTGCCGCTTACCCTCTCATACGGAAAGCCTTCAAGAAGTGGGTATACCTTTAAAGGCTGGGGGCTTTCCTCATCCTCAACAAGTGCAACATATCAGCCCGGAAGCACATATAACTACAACGCGAGCCGAACATTATATGCGGTTTGGGGAAAAGATGCTCCTCCCGCACTGACCACATATACGGTATCGTATAACGCGAATGGGGGTAGCGGTGCACCTTCATCACAAACAAAAACCAAAGATATCGCGCTGACACTTTCGAGTACAAGACCTACGAAATCCGGATATACATTCAAGGGATGGTCTGAAAGCCGCTATGCAACATCGGTAAGCTATCAGCCTGGAGGACAGTATACGGCAAATGCGAGCACGGTTCTTTATGCTGTCTGGGAATGCAGTCACCCGTCAATTGATACTGTGTGGGATACCGGATGCAAATGGAGAAATGTGTGCAGAATCTGCAAAGCGACTCTTTCATCAGGCACGACGCACGGACCGTATGTATACGGCAATTTAGAATATTACAGTGAGTCCACACACAGAAGAACAAAAGACTGCACACACGGAGACTATTCAACATACGAATACTTCAGCCACAACAAAACGGGAAAATATCAGCAGTATAGTTCTACCCAGCATAAAAAATATTTTTACTGTAACGACTGCAATTCATCGATAGGAACAGGGTACTATGAATCGCACGATTTCATTACGACGACCGTTGACGGTCAAAGCAGATCAGTATGTCTTTTGTGCGGATATACAAAATCCTCCGTAAAAACATATACGGTGAATTACAATGCCAACGGTGGAAGTCGTGCACCTTCATCACAGACAAAAATTCACGATTTAACGCTTATTCTTTCAAATGACATTCCGTATCGCAATAACTATGAATTTGTAGGATGGGCAACGAACAGCGCAGCTTCTGTTGCCTCGTACTATGCAGGAGGAGATTATACAGACAACGCATCAGTCACACTGTATGCTGTCTGGAAATACAGTCCGGAAACATATACTGTCACTTTTGACGCGAACGGCGGAAGTGGTGCTCCAAATAGTCAGATAAAGACTTACGGATTAACACTCACGCTTTCCGATGCTATACCTTTAAGGCGAAATTACAGCTTTGTCGGTTGGTCGAAAGACAGAAATGCAACTTCCGCAAGCTACTTCGCCGGTAGTAGCTATACCGACAATGCCAGTGTAACACTTTACGCTGTATGGGTGTATTCTCCTGAATCGTATACGGTCCGGTATGACGCCAACGGCGGTTCGGGTGCCCCTGCAAGTCAAAGCAAAACCTACGGGGTTCCGCTGACGCTTTCTACGGTCAAGCCCACGAGAGTCGGTTATGAATTCCTGGGGTGGGCGACATCAAAGGGCGCAATGGCATCGGAATATGCACCGGGTGAACGATATACCGACGAAGCAGGTGTGACATTCTATGCCGTCTGGCGGTATGTACCCAAAACCTACACCGTCAGCTATGACGCGAACGGCGGCAGCAATGCGCCCGGAACTCAGACAAAGACGGAAAATGTCGCACTGACACTTGCGAGTACGATCCCCGCAAGAGAAGGCTATACCTTCCGTGGGTGGGCAACCACCCCGACGGCAACAACGGCAGACTATCAGCCCGGAGGAAATTATACCGCCAATGCTGCAGTAACACTTTATGCCGTATGGGAAAAGGATTCGTACACGGTATCCTACGATGCCAACGGTGGTACAGGCGCACCCGCGTCACAGGTCAAAAAGTACGGTGAAACATTGAAACTCCGTACCGAAATCCCGACAAGAAGCGGTTACGATTTTCTCGGCTGGGCAGAAAGCTCCACGGCAACTTCCGCCACCTATTTGGCTGGTGCCACTTATTCGGAAAATACCGGGATCACTCTGTATGCGGTGTGGCGTGAGCACAACTACGATTTTTCCGTCAGCAACCTGATCGTTACGCCCGATGAGGTGTGGCAGTACGATAAAATTACGGTCAATTTCCGTGTGGACAACTGGGATCGATATAACGCATACAACAATGTTCCCGTGAGTGTCTGGCTGAACGGCGTCTGTGTCTATACGGGTACCGTAGATTTCCATGCGTATGGCGTAAACTATATCACTTTCGACCTGAATGTCGGTGCACTGGAAGGCAAGCAGACCCTTGAAGCGAGAATCAACTGGGATGACAGAGCAAGCGAGACAAGAAGCAATAACAATTCGATACAGGCTCAATTAGAAGTCAAGAAGTATTCCGAGCTTTCCACCTCTGCCGTAACACCGAGTGCGGACTATATCGAGGGCAATGATATCATCGCCTCTTTCTATGTGTCCAATGACAGTTCCACTCCCGTTCTTCCGAGTGATCACATGAGCTATCGCCTTGAGGTATATCTCGTTGACGGGGCAACTGAAACACTTGTCAGTACGCAGGATAAGACCGATGTCGTGATTCCCGCAAACAGGACGAATCTGGTATATTTCAAGTGGCGTGTGCCGGAGAACAGCGCAGGAAAGCTGTATATGTTCCGAGGGATTGCCAACGCCGAGAACACCGTGCGGGAGCGAAATCCGGACAATAATGCGACATTCTTTATGAAAACCGTAAAGGCAAAAGAAACCTCACAGACACCGAACACAAGATATGAGCGCACAGCACCGAATACCTACAATCCGTTGGTATCCTCCCCCACAACTACGGTGGGATCGGCAAGCTGGAATGAATGGGTGCATGAGGATGGAAAGTTTGAACTTCGCACCTATGGCATCCGTGCCTCTGCGGTTGATCCCGTAGTAAAGCCGGATGATAACTGCAAAACGGCAGTGCTGGAAAACGGCAAATGGTCAATGAAATCGGGATACGGTATCTCACTTGCATGGAATCTCAAACTGATTGCCATGCCGGGATATTCTATGCCCGACAGCTCTGCCTATACGGAAACACAGGCAGTCATGGCGCTGATTCCCGAGTTCGGGTACTCCACGGACGCGGGCAAATACAGAAGCCTTGAAATGGCAGGTGGTATTTATAGCTTTGTCGAGAACCGCGATGCGGACGCAAACGCAAGACTGCACTTCGTACCGGTATATGTCGCAAACGGCAGCTATAGCGTTTCAGTAACAGCAACGCAGATCTGGACTCCCGCCGGAATGATTACAGCAATTCGCAACGCCAATACATTGACCATCGATGGAACTATTTATGATGATTACTATGTCGGCAATTAAACAAAGAAAGGACGGTTTCAAATGAAACAGAAAACAAAAAAGATTCTTCTCACGGTATTTGCGGTACTTATGCTCGTCAGTGTGATGAGCGTAACCGCTTTTGCGGCGGAAGGTGATGTTGCGGGTGCTGTGGAAGATACCTGGATTGCCGCACGCGGGCAGATCAAGACTGTGGTCAACAATGTGATCTTTCCTGTGATTGATCTGGTTCTTGCCGTCTTGTTTTTTATCAAGGTGGCAACCGCGTATCTGGATTATCGAAAGCACGGTCAGTTTGAATGGACTGCACCGGCAATCCTTCTCGGCACCCTGGTCTTTTCACTTACCTGTCCGTTATATATTTGGGAGATACTTGGATAAAGGCGCAGGCAAGAAAGTGAAACAATCACAACACGGGGCTTTTATTTGCCCCGTGTTGTGCCTGAATCAGCACTCTGTAAGTGTTTTGAAGTCAATGAAAGCTTGGATAAACAAGCAATAGCGGGCGCATAACAGCCGATCCCGATAATATATTGAAGTCCCAATACGGATTTTTGCGCAAAAAGTTTTTTGAACAGCGATTTTTCCTATTGCTTTTTCTTTGAGCCTATGATACAATAATAATAATCAATCATTTAGGATTAAGCGGAGGCACTATGAAAACAACAGAACAACAGCACAACGAAAAGAAAGAAGAACTCATGAAAAAATGCTTTGATTGCTACGCTGAAAACGGACTTACCGGAACGGGCATCAAGGCACTGGCGACTGTTTGCGGCTGTACGACGGGGAATCTGTATTGCTATTTCAAAAATCTTGACGAATTGATTATTGAGTCCACCGCCTATTGTATGGAAAAGGTCGAGGATGAATTTATGGAGAAAGCCCCCACCGACCCGAAGGACGTGGTCAGGTTTGTGGCTGAGGTGCCGTATTGGACGGCGCGCGAGCACGGAAAGAAGTATCGACTGATGTATCAGGTATACACGCACCCGAAGTATATCGAGCACGGCAAGAAATTCTTTGAGGGCGTGAACGAAAGATATACCGAATATGCAAAGCTGCTGGAGCCGAAGATCGGGATTCCTTATACAATCATCACGCCGTTGATATTCACCTTCGTCCGTGCGTGCGTTCACTATGCTATGTTTGAGGACGAATACTATCTGAAAACCCAGATGGAGGTCTTAAAACAGGGAGTCGCCCTGTTTGCAGATAAATACCGCTCACAATACTTGAATGGAGGTAATGGAAAATGAAAAAATGGTTACTTGGAATCACATGTATGCTTATGATGCTGGGGCTTATCTTTTCTGCCGGATGCGGCAGACAGCCGGCAAGTCCGGCATCGGATCGGCTGGAGGTGCGGAATAACGGCACTGCTATCCAGTGGAAATACAGCGATGAAACCGATTGGCACGACCTTGTGGCTCTTGACGCGCTGCGGGGTGCTGCCGGAGAAAACGGCAAGGACGGTGCCGACGGTAAAGACGGAATCGACGGCAAGGACGGTATTAACGGAGTTGACGGAAAAGACGGAGCCGATGGAAGAAACGGCAAGGATGGAATTGACGGTGCCGACGGTAAAGACGGTGTAAATGGAAAAGACGGCGCTGACGGTAAGGATGGTATAAACGGAAAAGACGGCGCTGACGGCAAGGATGGTATAAACGGAAAAGACGGCGCTGACGGTAAAGACGGTATCGACGGAAAAGACGGTGCGGATGGTAACACACCCTTCATCGGCGAGAACGGCAACTGGTGGATCGGAACTACCGATACGGGAGTTAAAGCCGCAGGCATTGACGGCGAAAAAGGAGATAAAGGAGACAAAGGCGACATCGGCGAAAAGGGAGAAAAAGGAGATAAAGGCGATATCGGAGAAAAGGGCGAGAAAGGCGATAAAGGTGATATCGGAGAAAAGGGAGACAAGGGCGATATCGGCGAAAAGGGCGACAAAGGTGACCCCGGCGAAAAAGGTGACAAAGGCGACAAGGGAGATAAAGGCGACAAGGGACAGAACGGCAGCTGCGCCGGCTGGTTCTATGGTACGCTTTGGACAAAAGGCGATCTTTACAAAGAGGACGGCGCCGAACGGCCCGTTGGGATAAAAGTTTATAAAGAAGCCGAAAGCGGCGGATTTGTTTCTACATACATGGATGAGATATATCTGAAAAAAGGTCACACATACAGCGTAACCATAAGCGCATCTATGGAACTGCAATCTCACGAAGACAGAAGTGGTAATTATTCTGTTCAAATGACGGACAATTATGATGACGGCTTTTGCAGAGAAGCTACGCGCATAAAGAGAGACGGCGTAAAGCTGCCTTATTCAAGGGATCAGCACCATTTCAGTTTCAGCCGGATATATATAGCATCGGACGAAGATATTCCCCTGCGATTCAAAATTGAACAGTCGAGCTACAAAACTACGCTTCTCGGCTTCAACGGCACCATTACAATAATCGCTCTTGACTGAGCCGACATATACGAAAATGGAGGTAATGAGAAATGAAAAAATGGTTACTTGGAATCACATGTATGCTTATGATGCTGGGGCTTATCTTTTCTGCCGGATGCGGCAAACAGCCGACAAGTCCGGCATCGGATCGGCTGGAGGTACGGAACAACGGCACTGCTATCCAGTGGAAATACAGCGATGAAACCGATTGGCATGACCTTGTGGCGCTCACCGAGCTGAGAGGTGCTGCCGGAGAAAACGGCAAGGATGGTGCCGACGGCAAGGATGGTGCCGACGGCAAGGACGGTATAAACGGAAAAGACGGAATTGACGGCAAGGACGGAATAAACGGTACAAACGGAAAAGACGGCATTAACGGAGTTGACGGGAAAGACGGTGCCAATGGAAAAAACGGCAAGGACGGAATTAACGGCAAAAACATAGATGTGCAACGAGCCGGAACCCACATACAGTGGCGTTACGAGGGAGACGAATGGCAGAACCTTGTTGCGATAGCCGATATCACAGGTCCTACCGGGCAGAAAGGCGCAGACGGAGCAAACGGAAAAACACCGGAGTTCCGCGTGAACGAAAGCACCCTGCAGTGGCGCTATACCGGCGATGAAATATGGCTGAACCTGTACGATCTTACCGCATTAAAAGGTGCGGATGGCAGAGATGGCGCTGACGGTAAGGATGGTATAAACGGAAAAGACGGAACAAACGGACAAAACGGCTCTGACGGAAAAGACGGCAACACCCCGTTCATCGGTGAGAACGGCAACTGGTGGATCGGAGAAACCGACACCGGGGTAAAAGCCGCAGGTGTTGACGGCGAAAAGGGAGACAAGGGTGAAAAAGGTGACCCCGGCGAAAAGGGAGACAAGGGTGAAAAAGGTGACCCCGGCGAAAAAGGAGACAAAGGTGAAAAAGGTGACAAGGGAGATAAAGGCGACAAGGGAGATGCCGGTCAGAACGGCGGGTGTGCGGGGTATTTTCATGCCTCAAACGGCGGCACCGGCGCTTCATTCAATCAGCCGCTTCAGCTGTTTGAAGATTGCAATTCCGGAGGACTTTTTGTGTGGGATCGAACCAACAGAACCGTAACGCTGAAAGCCGGACATACATACAGCCTTTCATTCAGCGGTTCGGTCTGCATTTCTCACGACATGGGTGGATGGTACTCGGTAGTATTGAAGGGCAAACAAGGCATTCTCAAAGATACATTGATCGAAAGATATATGAACGATGCAGATAATTCACGAGTGTGGATGCCGTTTGCATTTAACCGCATCTACAGTGCCGGCAGTGATATTGTGCTGCAATATGAATTTATCCAGTTGACCCCCGGCACACAGCTGAACGGTGCTGTCTATAATCTTACAATCATTGCTCTTGACTGAGCCGATATACACGAAAACGGAGGTAACAGAATATGAAAAAACGAATACTCAGCATCCTGCTCACCATTTTTATGCTGACATTAACCATTGCACCTATGACGGCCTATGCCGAGTCGGGATCGTCCGGCTCAGGCGCATACGGAGCACTGCTCACACCCGACACAACTCCCCCTGCCGGATGGGCAGAGGATGAAAGCAACCCATACGGTACAAAGAAGGGGCAACCCTTTGCCATCACCCCGTGGTATGAGCCGATCATTTACAGCTACCGCAATGCAGAGGGGCAATCGGCACAGGATCACACCAAGGTGTATGACAAGCTGACACTCGGAAAGAATATTATCGAGTCACCGAGCGGTACATACAGCATTTCCTCGGTCGATAATGTCGCTTTTGCTGTCGGAACAGCTTACGATCCGCTCGGCACGGGCAGAAACGATCACGCTATCTTTGTTGGTCTTTGCGATATGGATAATTCCAAGAACACGGCAAAGATCTGCTACTGGGTACAAAATCTTGTAAACAACAAGCGCTCCGAGCTTCAGAAAATTGCCGACGCGCCTAAATGGGTGTGCAAGACTGATTACGGCGAGCTGGAATATCAGGAATTCCGCCACTATTTCAATGTCACGGCGGGCGACTATGACGGTGACGGCAAAATGACTGCCGTTATTACCTATGCCGGCAGTGATGATCTGTGGGGCATTGCCGGAACGGGTATTGCCGGCGAGCAGGCGTTTTTCAAAAGATCCTTCGCGGGAGCGAATACCTACTTCGGCGGTTGGGAAACGACCGAATACGAAAGAGATCAGATCACGAAGTCACTCGTTTCGGTAGACATTGATCGCGACGGCTGTGATGAACTTGCGGTTGTCGCCGGCGCCGCCGAGCCGTTCCCTTACAGCAGCGGTATGCTGCCCGGGATCCCCGGCGTTTCGGCGGATACGTATGCCCTTTTTGTCTCAAAGCTGACGGTGTATAAAAACAGCGGCGGGACCTTTAAGAAAATATCGCAGAAAAAACTGATGACCCTCAATCGTGAGGATGAGAAAGAGGACGGCAACAGGTACTATGACCATATTCGCTTCCCGAACATCACGACAGCCGACGTCAACTGTGACGGATATGAAGAGATCGTCGTTGCGGGATATTACAACGAAGTAAAGGAAGAAAAGACTTACGGTTTTCTTGCCAATTCGGATACCGATGCTTCGAATATGGGATATGCCGTGTATTACAGCGAAAACGATGCGATCACAAATGTTCAGAAGATCGCGATGAGCAGCTACACGGCAGGCGGAACAAACAATAACGGCGTGAAGCCGAAGCCCGCCATGACTGGCGTTGCCATCAACGGAAGAGGCACGCCCGAGCAGGTCTTCATCGCGGGTGCTCTCTATGAGGTGCAGGAAAACGGCGGTCTCAATCTTCTGTGCGATACCACGCGCGAGAAGAACTCGAGTGCGAGATGGTGGTGGTATTATCAGGATGCCATCGCGGGCAACTTTGACCACAACACCGAAGGCCGCGAGCAGGTGATCGCGCTTGCCGCCGAAAGACAGAACGGCACCAAAAATGCGCGCAAATTCGATCTGTTCACCGATGTGTTCTATGGTGAGGACTTCGGCAGCGGCACGCTGTCAGTTGCCGGCAAATATACGGCGACAGCCGAAAAAGACGAATACTCAAAGCTGTGTCACGCCGTCGACCTCGCATGGGATATGCCGTACAACTGCATACTGCTTGCGGCTGATGTGAACAAAGACGGACTGTTTGCCCGCTATGAGGGCAAGGGCTATGGATATTCCGATGCACAGGTTCAGGCGGTGCTTCAGGCGGCTCCGTATTTTGCGGAGCTCGGCGACTATGACCTCGATTTCTCCGACGGCTCAACCACCTATACCTTCTCCTCCGGCTATTCGGACACGAAATTCTCATCGCACAACACCTCCTTCGGTGCGTCCATCGTCGCGCAGGGAGATCTGAAGGTGTGGAGATACGAGGCAACCCTCGGATACACCATGGATTTTACAAAGAGCACCGAGGATACCCTTTCTAAGGAATACAGTGCCTCCTTCAATGCCGGCGGCAACGATTCTGTGGTGCTGTACCGCGTGCCGGCGACAACCTATTATTACTCACTTTATGACCCGCAAAAGGGCGATTTTGACCTCAGCGAGCGAAATACCATTGCCCTGATGATCCCCGGGCAACCGGTTTACACCATGCTCGACCGTGAGTATTACGATGAGTTTGCGGTACTGTATAACGAAACCTACAAGAAAGACATTGCAGCGGGAAAGGCAAAGGCTTTGCCGATACTGAACAGCCATGTCCTGCCGGAAAATGCCGAGGGTGACCCGTTCGCCTATTGGTCGAATACCGCTACTACCGCTGACTATGTTTCGGAATTTGAGTCGCTCAGTAAGCAGAAATACGAGCTCGGCTTCGGTGCAAGCAGTATCACAAACGACTGGACGACCACATCCGAGCACGCCGAGGGAGTTGAGATGGCGCACGGATTCTCCGCCTCGATGAAGAATACTTGGGGCGTAGACGCTTTCAATATGGGCTTTGTAATCGATTTGAGTTACAGTAAAGCAACAGGTACGGTCTACACCACGACGGAAAGCAGCGGCGCCAGCGGTACGGTAAACAACATCGACCGCCGTTCGCTCCTTGCCTCCTACGGAATCGGCTACGATGTTTCGAGCCAATACGGCTTTACATGGGATTTCGGTATGCGTACATGGACGGCAGGCGATCAGAAGATTCCCGTATTCGGTTATGTGCTGACCAATCTTCGCGCCGCACCGCCCGTACCGACACTTACAGGCGTATCCGTAACGGATAATCGGAGCGCAAAAATCACATGGCAGGCACCGACTGCAGACCTCAGACGTCCCTATGCAGGGTATCATGTCTGGATGCGCATGGATGACGGCGATTTTTTGTGTGTGACTGATGCTCCACTGTCGGACACGACCTTTGAATATACATACGATACTCTGAAAGGGGATACCACCTACACCTTTGCGGTTTCCTCTGCTGGCAATAACGGAACGGTATCGGCATTATCCAACACTAAAACATTTTCGACATTTGCGGGTGCCGGCGGCAGAGAGATTGAATTTCGCAACAACGGAAGCAGTATTCAGTGGCGGTATACCGGAGAGGATGACAGCGCATTCCGTGATCTTGTCGCACTTGCCGATCTGACAGGCAGTGCGGGAAGCAACGGAACGGATGGAAAGCAGGTGGAACTGCGAGCATATGATGGGTATATTCAGTGGAAGTATATCGATGATACCGTATGGAACAATCTGATTGCTCTGTCGGAACTGAAAGGCGACAAGGGCGATAAAGGTGACACGGGAGACAAAGGTGATAAGGGTGACACCGGTGACAAGGGAGATCCAGGAAAAGACGGTGTCCCCGGACAGGATGGCAAAGACGGCATAACGCCCCGGCTTAAAATCGGAGACGATAACATTTGGTATATTTCCTATGACGGCGGTCAAAGCTGGACCTCCCTCGGAGTAAAGGCGACCGGCGAGAAAGGCGACAAGGGGGACAAGGGCGACCCCGGACAAAACGGAGCTGACGGTAAAGACGGCGCACCCGGTAAAGACGGTGCTGACGGCAAAGATGGCAAAGACGGAACAACGCCCCGGCTTAAAATTGGGGACGATAACCTTTGGTACGTCTCCTATGACGGCGGTCAAAGCTGGACTTCCCTCGGAGTAAAGGCGACCGGCGAGAAAGGCGACAAAGGAGATAAGGGCGATAAAGGAGACGCCGGAAAGGACGGCATTGACGGCAAGAATGGAAAAGACGGCATTGACGGTGTAGATGGCAAAGCCGGTCAGGACGGCATCGGCGTTTCGGCCGTAACGGTCGATAAAGATGGAAGCATCACCGTAACGTTAACGGACGGAAGTACACATAGGGCAGGAAGTGTTCCTGTTACCAAAGAAGAAGTGCAGGCACTGAAAATCGCAGCGGGAGCTGCGGCGGGAACTGCCGGAGTGTCCCTTGTCGGCTTGCTTTCCGCCATAGGTTACGCTTTGTTGAAGCGCAAAAAGCTGTCATGAATTCATTTCAGGTGAGCAAAAAATGCTTGCCTCTTCCGTAAAGGAAAGCACATACATCTGCAAGAAGCACCCAGCTGAAAGGTTGGGTGTTTTTTGTTTCAAAATTCAAAGAAAGGAGTCTCAATTTGAGCAACGAATCAATCAATGCAGAAGAAAAACAGGAACCACTGTCCATCTCTTCTTCTGCCGTTCCGAACGCATCGGTCAAGGTAATCAGCATGGCGGATGTTCCTTTGCTTGAGGTTGACTGGCTGTGGAAACCGTATATCCCGTTCGAAAATGTCACAATCATTCAGGGCAACCCCGGCGAAGGCAAGACGACTCTCGCTTTGCGGCTAGCATCGGCGTGCAGCAGGGGCAAGGCTTTTCATGTCCGCCTCGTATACAACTTCATCGGCGAGGTGGACAGCCCATGACGAATACAGCTTTATTCAAGTATACCGTGGAAAATTCTTGGAATGTAAACAACACCGTACAAACGGGAGGGGCTTCTCGCCTCTCCCAGATTTTTTGAAAGGAGGAATGCGTGATTGTTTGACTGGATATCAGACCTCATCAGCGGAATCGGCAATGCCATCAGCTCTGCGTTGTCCGGCGTAAGGGAAACCGTATCGGGAAGCATCTGGGGCGTGTTCATGAACTGGCTCTATACCTCCGTGTATAACGCCCTGGCAGACTTCTTCACGATGATGACCGAGCTTGGTGCAAACCTGTTCGATCTGTCATGGGTGCAGGCCGCCCTGAAATTCTTCTCTTTGTTCGGCTGGGGACTCTTTGTTGCAGGACTGGCGGTTGCCATCTTCGATATCGCCATTGAATATCAATCCATGGGACGCATCAACATCAAGCGTCAGATTCTCCCGTTTTTATACGGACTTCTTGCCGTAAACCTTTTCACGGTCGTACCGGTGCAGCTCTTCCGCTTTGCGGTCAATTTGCAGAACACATTTGCCAAAGACCTCGTCGGTGAGGTTGTCGGTATGAATGTTAACTTTGATCTGCTCAGTCATCAGGCTCTCACGATCATAGGGGTGCCCGGAATATCAACGAAAAACTCATTGCTGGCACTTCTGATGCTGATCTGTCTTGGCTACTGCGTCATCAAGTGCTTCTTTTCCAATATCAAGCGTGGAGGTATCCTTTTGACGCAGATTGCGGTCGGGAGTCTTCACATGTTCAGCCTTCCGCGCGGGTATTCCGAAGGATTTACCGGTTGGTGCAAACAGATTATTGCCATCTGCTTTACGGCATTCATGCAGACGACGCTTCTGCTGCTCGGCATGATTACCATGCAGACGCACGCACTTCTCGGTCTTGGCGTTATGCTGGCGGCTAACGAAGTGCCTCGTATCGCACAGCAGTTCGGTTTGGATACAAGCATGAGAGTCAACATGATGAGTGCAGTGCATACGACGACAACGGCGATCAACCTCGGACGGGCGATTGCAAAGAAATAACAGAGAGGAAAACAGAAAAGAAATGCAAAAACAGTATATCTACCCGCAGAATATGCGGACTCAGGCAAAGCTGTGGTTCTGGAATCTGAAGGATGTCATCATCCTTGCCATCGCTCTCACCATGTCGGTGGTTTCATGGGCAAAGCTCGGATTTATCCTTCCTGCCGCCCTGACGCTCGGATATGCGTTCCTCTCCATACGGATGGACGAGTATTCGGTTCTGGATTTTATCAGGCGCGCATGGCGGTACTTTGTTTCCACACAGCAATATTTCGATTGGAAGGAGCGCGAAGATGGCTAAACGAAAACAATCCACCGCCGAGCTGATCGGCATCAGCAACTTTTCCCGTAACGGGCTTCAGACCAAATCGCAGGGCGAAATTGTATATTTCCTTGTGCAGCCGACAAACATCTCGGTACTCTCGGAACAGAGTGTCGCCATCAAGATTCAGCATCTGATGCAGCTGCTGTCGGTGCAGCCCGACATAGAGATCATCTGCTCGGATGCCCGTGAGAATTTTGAGTACAACAAGCTCTCCCTTGCACGAAGGGCAGAAAAAGAAACCAATCTCAAAGTACAGCTTCTGCTCCGCAAGGACATGAAATTTCTCGACGACATTCATCTGCAGATGTCCACCGCGCGGGAATTCATGTTCGCCTACCGTGTGAAGAACGCAAACGATCAGTCCTTTGCAACTTTGAATCGACTCGAAAAGCAGATCAACGATCAGGGCTTCGACTGCCGCCGAGCAACGAAGGACGATATCAAGCGTATCCTCTCGCGGTACTTCGGTCACATGACCGAGGATGCTATCGATGATGTGGACGGCGAAAGAATGATTAAAAAGTGGATTATCCCGGATTGACGGATACCACAGAAAGGAACTCTTATGGCAAAGAAAAAACAACTTCCCGAAGAAGTCGCACGCAGCGAAGCCTATGTAAAAGACTTCTTCGACATGGCGGTTCCATCTGCCATCCGCTTCAATGTGGATCACTTCATCTGCGGGGACAGTTATCGCTCTGTTTGGGCGATCCGCGAGTACCCGCCGCAGACAAGCGATCAGGCGCTCCTCGCCCGTTTCGGTGACAAGGAAGCAGTGACCGTTCACCTGTACACCCGATTGGTAGACGGTGTGGAGCAGCGAAAGATTCTGCAAAATGCAAGCCGCAAAAATAAGCTCCTTGCAAACTCCAACGACCTTGAAGATTCGGTCACGGGAGAAGGCAACCTCGGTGATGTGGTGGAGCTGCTCGGAGAACTGCGAAAGAACCGTGAGCCTCTTCTGCATTGCGCTGTTTTCATCGAGCTGTCTGCCGGAAATCTGGATAAGCTCCGCGAACTGCAATCGGATGTCTCCATGGAGATGACGCGCGAAAAGATTTCAGTCGATCATCTGTCTATGCGGCAGAAGGAAGGCTTCATTGCCTGTATGCCGTGTGGCTATAACATCTTCGGCACGCAGTATGAGCGCGTGCTTCCGGCATCGGCGGTCGCAAACCTGTTTCCGTTCAATTACTCCGGCAAGACTGACAAAAACGGCTTCTATCTCGGCAAGGATAAATTCGGTACCAACATCATAGCGGACTTTGATCAGCGTGCCGATGACAAGACCAACTCCAATGTTCTCATTCTCGGCAACTCCGGTCAGGGCAAGTCGTATCTGCTCAAGCTGATCCTTGTCAATCTGCGGATGTCGGGAAAATCGGTTATCTGTCTTGATGCTGAACAGGAATACAAAGACCTCTGTGACAATCTTGGCGGTTGCTATGTAGACCTCATGACTGGGGAATATATCATAAACCCATTGGAGCCAAAAGAATGGTCGGACAACGGAAGCGAAGCCGATACGGACTCGCCCGAGGCATTCCGCAAAGCCACCCGACTCTCGCAACATATCTCCTACCTCAAGGACTTTTTCAGAGTCTATAAAGATTTTGATGACGCACAGATTGATGCGCTCGAAATTCTCCTGACACGGCTCTACGGCAAATTCGGCATCCATAATGACATGGATTATTCGAAGCTCTCTGCCGGGGATTATCCCGTTATGGTGGATCTGTACGCCATGGTGGAGAGCGAGTACCAGAGGTATGAGAAAGGATCGAAATCGCTGTTCACGGAAGACCTGCTCCGCGAGCTTTGTCTTGGACTGAATTCCATGTGTGTCGGAGCCGAAAGCAAATTTTTCAACGGGCATACCAACATAAACGACGACCGTTTCATCGTGTTCGGGGTCAAAGGACTCATGGAAGCCAATATGAAGCTCAAGAATGCGATGCTGTTCAATATCCTCTCGTATATGAACCATAAGCTCCTCACGAAAGGCAATACGGCAGCTTCCATCGACGAGCTGTACCTGTTTCTCACGAATATGACGGCAATCGAATATATCCGTAACGCATCAAAGCGCGTGCGAAAAAAAGATTCCTCGATTCTTCTGGCGTCTCAGAATATCGAGGACTTTTTATTACCGGAAATCAAGGAGATGACAAAGCCCCTCTTTTCCATTCCGACGCATCAGTTCCTCTTCAACGGCGGCAATGTCAATCCCCGTGATTATATGGACGCTCTGCAGCTTGAGGAATCGGAATACGACCTCATCAAGTATCCCGAGCGCGGCACCTGCCTTTTCAAATGCGGAAACGAAAGATACCTTCTGCAGGTCATCGCTCCCGAATACAAGGCAAAACTGTTCGGCAATGCGGGCGGCAGATGAAGCACCTACGGAAGATTCTGCAGAAGCGGAAGATATTCCTCCCACCGATACTCGCGGATCGGCATAACGGGATGACGGTCGTCATCAAAAACAAGAACGAGTGCGGGAGCAATGCTGCGGTAACGGTCGGCGATATACCATCGGACCAGCTTGCCCTCGCGGATAAGCCGTTTGGCTATGGCGTGATAATTGTAATATGACATAAAGTCAGTATTCCGAAAAACAAAAAATCTTATACGAAAGAAGGTGATTGTCGCAGTAGGCGCAGTAGTGGCAAAAGTCGCAAGTAAAGTGCTTGCGATCCTTGCCGGAGATAAAAACGGACGGAAGTTCCTCGGCTATGTGGTTGGAATCGCTCTGTTCATTGTACTGCTTCCCGTCATTGCCGTGTACGGTCTGTTCGGCTGGATGGCAGGTGGCGGTGCCACAGAAATCATCAGCCCCGATATGGTGTACTCGGCGATGCCTGCGGAATATCGGGAACGCATGGAACAGTACAACGCAGAGCTTTCCATAATCGAAACAACCTTTGCCGAATGCGGTGTGTCCGGGACGGACACCTCACTGGCAAAGACGATCTACATCTCCTGTCTCATCGGCAAGGAGAGTGAGGAAAACTTCTACAGGACCTATGCGGACTGCTTTCTCAACGCAGATGAGGAACACGATCCGCTACAGAATATTTCTTCTGCATTCGGCGTTACCTTCACCGATGCGGACAAAGAACGACTAAAACAACTATACGGAGGTTATACATGAACTTCAAAGCAAGATTTGAGCGCAAAGCAAATGCGCCCGAAGTCACCGATGCCGACATTGTCGGAGTGGTGACACTCAACCAAGAACAATTCGCTTGGTTCAGCGAACGGCTCCTGGACGATTATGATTTCATCGCTGACTATGCCAAAGAAACCTATGATGACGGCGAGAGAAAACACTGTCTTCTCGTCCTCGGTGAGGGTGAGGATGACGGAATCCTTGTCTGCTCCGAAGGTTCCTTCTATGCCAGATATTCCGCCTACCTGCCGAAGGCACGGCAAATTCTCCGTGACGAGGTTCACCGCGTTGCCGAGCTTATGATCAAGGGCAGGTTCGGTGAAACCGAAAATGGTTCCTGGGTGATTGGGTTTGACGACATCAAAGAACATTTCGATTTGACCGTCTCTCCCACCAACGGCATTGGTGAAATGCTTCTCGGAGAGCTGGAAGTGCAGAAGGAAGTCGGTGCTGTCATTGCCACTGAGGACTGCTTCGAAATTTCGGAGTATCTGCAAAATGCGCCGGAGGATGCGTCTGCATCCGAAAAGCTTCTGACCGTTTTCTCTCTCATGGGTTGCAACCTCGAAGATGTGCATCTGCTGGATGCGGACGAAGAACACGAGGTTGCCACCATCGTGGAGCTGAACCGTAACACACTGACCGATGAAGGTAAGCGGGACTGGTCGGATGTACTTGCCGCAAAGGTCGAGCGTATCTATGACGGTGCGTATGGGACACAGATCGAAGTATCGGGATGCCCGGCACACCGTCTCCGGGATTTCTCCTTTGCGCTTGCGGGGTACTGCAGTGAGGAACAGTGGTCGAGATGGTTCAATGAACCGACCGCGAATACCGAAGCCCTGACGATGGGAGGACAGGCATAATGAAACAGGTATCCATTCAGATTCCGTTTGATGACGAAAAGCTCGAAGCCCTGAAAATCTTTCTCTCGCAGAAGGATCAGACGGCGGAAGCGGTCATTGTTGAACTTATCGACGGGCTGTATCGGAAGACCGTCCCGCTGAAGGTGCGGGAGTATATAGATAAGCGGTCTCCCGCCGACACGGGAAAGCCGAAGAATGCAGCAAAGCCGAAGCCCGCCGTTTCAGGCGGTTGTGTGGCTTCCGGTGAGGATGCGGGAAAACACCTGACCGACATCTGATACGACGATTGTGGGCGGTTCTTGCGAGCGTGTGAGCCTCGCCTCGGGATCGCCCACTATTGTTGCCTTCAGTCTCTTTGGCACGCAGGTATTTACGGGAGTTCCGATGGTTATATTGAGGGGTTCAGCGGGTATTTGCGAGGGTTGATTTTCAAGCGGGAGAAAGGCAGTGCGTCAAACGCCCTGCCGGATTCACAGCGGACGGCAGAGCCGACCGCATTTCCTCGCGTTTTGACCGCATTTGCTCACTTTTCCGTGCCTATCGGTAAAGGAACGGCAGTGTGTCAAAAGGGCGATTTGACCGCAAAACAGTGTGTCAAGCGGCGGAATCCTTCTAATGCTTACGCCATAATACCCGTGTGTCAAAGACAGAAAACAAAGAAAGGAGCAACGACGATGGAAAACGACAAAAGTGTCGGCAACGGCAAAAAACGATTCTCAATCTACATTCCCGAAGCCACCATCGACATGGCAAAAAAGTGGCACGAGGCAGACAACTGCGGCAGCGTATCCGAGTATGTCAGGCGGGCGATTGAATTCTATTCCGGCTATGTGGCAAGCGAACATAACCCAAGCTACCTGCCGAGAATCGTCATCTCCACGCTGAAAAATATCATACGGGACAGTGAAAATCGCCAATGCGCTCAGCTGTACCGTGTGGCAGTGGAGCTTGCGGTGCTGATGAATGTTATCGCCGCATCGAACGGTTTCTCGGGTGAGGATGTCAGAAAGCTGCGCGAGAGCTGTGAAGAACAGGTCAAGCGAATCAACGGTACCATTCGTCTTGACGATGCAGTCCGATGGCAAAACTCGTAACCAAGTTCCGTTATTACAAGCCCGGCGGACGAAAAAAGATCGGCGGGTATGCAAAATATATTGCACTCCGCGATGGTGTGGAACGGTGCGACGATTCCAAAAAGTATGCGCCCGTGTCATATAATCAGAAACAACTGATTGCAAAAATCCTGCGGGACTATCCCGACAGTGCGGAAATGCTGGAGTATGACGATTACAAACGGCTCCCGACAGTCGGAAATGCTTCGGAATTCATCTCACGCGCCATTGAGGATAACGCGCACTCTGCTATGCGTCAGAAGACCTATGCCGACTACATTGCCACCCGTCCCCGTGCGGAAAAAATCGGCTCACACGGACTCTTTTCCGATGAGGACGGCGAGATTGTTCTCTCTGAGGTTGCTGCGGATCTCAATACGCACGAAGGAAATGTCTGGACGATGATTGTCTCTTTGCGCCGCGAGGACGCGGAACGGCTCGGGTATAACAACGCCCGTGCTTGGCAGATGCTCCTTCGTTCTCACACGCAGGAGCTGGCGGACGCACTGCGGATTCCCCTGGAAGACCTGAAATGGTACGGTGCTTTTCATAATGAATCACACCACCCGCACATTCATGTCATCGCCTACACCGACGATCCGAAGGTCGGATATCTCTCAAAAAACGGTGTGGATCAGATGCGTTCTGCGCTCGGCAATCATATTTTTCGGGACGACCTGCAGCATATTTTTCGTGAGCAGACAGAAAAAAGGAACGAGCTGAAAAAAGATTGGCATGCGCTCCTTGAAAAAATACTCGCAGACATGGCAGAAAATCCGAACACGCATCCCGAAATTGAAGCCAAACTCGCAGAGCTTTCTCTCCGTCTCTCACGCACAAAAGGCAAGAAGGTGTACGGATATCTCAAGCGGGACATAAAAGATTTGATTGACGAAATTGTCGATCTGCTCGCCGAGGATGAGAATATATCAAAGCTCTATGACCTCTGGTATGAGAAAAAGTATGAAGCCCTGCGTACCTATACCTCCGAGATGCCGCCGAAAATTCCGCTGTCTCAAAACAAGGAATTCAAAACCATCAAGAACGATATCATACGGGAAGCAATGCGAATAAGTCAGTCTGGAGAACAAAAACAGGAGTCACGAACGGACAGCGACACTTCACATCATGGTTCGGAGAAAAGAACTGTACCGCATCATCAGACAAACTCCGTCCGCACGACAGCAGTCACGGGGCTTCTCAAAAACCTCGCGAATACCTTTCGGGACAAAATCCTCGGGGACGATGTAAAAAAACTCCCGACCATTGACAAACGCCAACGCCGGGAGATTGAAGAAAAGAAAAATGCGGAGATCGGCTATACAATGTGAAAGGAGTCAAATGCCATACATTCATTTTTCAGAACAGGAAAAGGAGCTTGCAAAACAGGCAGACATCGTTCGGTTTCTGCAAGTTCACGGCGAGCAGGTAAAGCGCACTGGCAAGGAATTTGCGTGGGACTCCCCTGCGGGAAAGGTCACGATCCGGGAGAATCAATGGTACAGCCAGTACGAGCAGACAGGCGGCGGTGCTGTAAAATTCCTTCGCAAGTTCTTCGGGATGACCTATCCCGAAGCAGTGCGCAGTCTGCTCGGCGAGAGTGCGGGACAGGAAATCCGTGCGGCAGGTAAAGAAAAACCGAAGCCCGAGCCGAAAAACTTCTCGCCGCCTCCCCCGCATTCGGATATGCGCAGGCTGTATGCGTATCTTCTTAGCGAGCGCGGTATCGACCGAGATATTATTCATACCTTCACCCATGCAGGACTGATGTATGAGGATGCGGTCAATCACAATGTCTGTTTTGTCGGCAAGGATGATACCGGAACTGTCCGCCATCTTCATAAACGCGCGACCAACCCGCTCTCGGATTTCAAAGGCAACATTACGGGAAGTGATGCGGAATATGCGTTTCATTACACGGGCAAGAGCGACCGCCTCTATGTTTTTGAAGCACCGATAGATCTGCTTGCGTTTCTGACGCTCTATCCCGCAGGTTGGCAGGAGCATTCCTATGTCGCTTTGTGTTCAACTGCCGACCGTGCCGCGCTTCGGATGCTAAAAGATCATCCGCAACTGAAACAGGTTTATCTCTGTCTGGATCACGATTCCGCAGGAATTGAGGGGGCATACCGCATCGCGGACAGCATCCATTCGCTCGGAGAGTATCAGGTGTACCGACTCTTTCCCGCACATAAGGATTGGGACGAAGACCTGAAAGCCCGTATGGGCAAAGACGCAATCCCCGCAGGTGAACATCCGAAGCTCGCGTATATCGCAGAGAAAACCGCCGAACTGAAAGAAATGTGCCTCGAAGACACCGACGAATATATCAAGTACAAACGGATGCCTGCCGATTTGTTTGACGATACCATGCGAAAGCTGGAACGGTTGAAAAAGCAAATTATCGCCTCGGACTTGACAGAAAAGAAAGAATCCTGCGCCACCGAGATGGCAAAAACCGCTGTCGCCTTCTGTGTTTTACGAAGCCGACAGATCGGGAAGCCGATCACGGTCGAAGTTCTTGCCAATCAGATGGCAAAGCTGTATAAGCTGCACCGTGATAAGCAGAACATCTCATCACAGCTGGATTCCATCGGCTATGACCTGAAGGAAATCCGTGAGGATGCGGACAAAAGCGACGCACAGACCAAAACCGAAATCGAATGGCAGATCAGAAGAATGCTCCTGCTCGGGCTATCCTGTTTACAGCTCGGCGGGAGCATTTCACTTTCGCCCACGGTCGCAGAACCGACTGTCGGGCAAGCAATTTCATACTGAAAGGAGTTCCGCTTTGGAAGGAATCACGCTACTGATTGTTATATCCGCCGCCATCGGCGGCATTTTTATTCTCATCACCGCGCTGTCCTACCTGTACGGACTGAAAGGAATCAAAGCCAAAACTGCGGGAAACGGTCAGCACGGGACCGCACGATGGGCAACCAACCGCGAAATCAAAAAGACCTACCGTCACATTCCGTTTACCCCGGAAGAATGGCGGCAGAATCCGGGCAGCCGACCGAAGGAGCAAGGCATTGTGGTTGGCTGTCTATCCAAAAAGAAAACGACAACGGCACTTGTGGATACCGGTGATGTTCATTGCATGATGATCGGTGCCGCAGGTGTGGGTAAGACTGCATATTGGCTCTATCCCAATATTGAATATGCCTGTGCTTCCGGGATGTCGTTTCTCTCAACCGATACCAAGGGTGACATCATGCGCAACTATGGTTCTATCGCCTCCAAGTATTATGGCTATAACATTTCGGTCATTGACCTGCGCAATCCCATGCGCTCACACGGCAACAACCTTCTGCGCCTTGTCAACAAGTACATGGATCTGTATTCCGAGACGAATGAAGTGCAGTACAAAGCCAAGGCGGAAAAGTACGCAAAAATCATCGCCAAGACCATCATTCTCTCCGGTATGGAAGCGGGCAGCTTTGGTCAGAACAGCTACTTCTACGATGCCGCAGAAGGTCTGATCACAGCGTCCATTCTCCTCGTCTCGGAATTCTGTAAACCGGAGGAACGGCACATCGTGTCGGTGTTCAAAATTATTCAGGAACTTCTCGCACCGGGCAGGAATCGGAACAAGAATCAGTTCCAACAGCTCATGGAGCTTCTCCCACCCGATCACAAAGCAAAATGGTTTGCGGGTGCTGCGCTCAACACGGCGGAACAGTCCATGGCAAGCGTTATGTCCACAGCACTCTCGCGTCTGAATGCGTTTCTGGATTCGGAGCTTGAAACCATCCTTTGCAACGATACCGAGATCGATGCCGAGCGATTTTGTAAAGAAAAGTCGGCAATTTTCATCATTATGCCGGAGGAAGACAGCAGTAAATACTTCATGGCATCGCTGCTGATCCAACAGCTCTACCGTGAAATTCTTGCCGTTGCCGATGAACACGGCGGCAAGCTTGAAAACCGCGTGGTCTTCTACTGCGACGAATTCGGCACCCTGCCTCGCATTGAATCTGCCGAAATGATGTTCTCGGCATCCCGCTCCCGTCGTGTTTCCATCGTACCAATCATCCAGTCCTTCGCGCAGTTACAGAAAAACTACGGCAAGGAAGTCGCGGAGATCATTATCGACAATACACAGTTGACGGTTTTCGGCGGTTTTGCGCCCAACAGTGAGTCGGCACAGATTCTCTCCAAAGCAATGGGAAGCAGAACGGCGCTCACCGGTTCGGTCACACAGAGCAAAGGCGAAGGATCGCGCTCTCTGCAAATGATTGAGCGCCCGCTGATGACACCGGACGAGTTGAAAGCCCTGCCCAAAGGCACTTTTATCGTGACCAAGACCGGCTTCTATCCCATCAAGGTCAAGCTGAAGCTGTTCTTCAAATGGGGCATCCGATTTGAAAAAGAGCCGTTCACTGTCCCTATGCGCGACCGGGCAACCATCTGTTACGCAAGCCGCGAGGAACTGAGCGAAGCCATCTGCAACAAATATCATGTGGCGGACGATAAAAGCAACGGAAAAGACATCCCCGATGGCAGCTTCCGTGTAGAGGAAGCCATGGCGGAAAGGCACTATTCAAGCAAAAAGGCGGCAAGACACAAAGGATTGCGGACCAACCTCGGTCAGGACGGTGGTCCCAAGTGAATTATTTCGATTCCATTTACAGCAACAACCTTCCGAGCCGTGCTGTCCATGTGTATATGTACCTCGTAAACAGAGCAAATACGGACGGTCAATGCTGGCCGTCCGTAAGGAGAATTGCAAAGGATCTGAGTCTGTCCTCGTCCACAGTGAAGCGCGCTATTGATGACCTGACCGTGCACGGGTATATCAAGATTGAACAACGCTTCCGAAAAAGCGGTGCCAACAGCTCGCTCATGTTCACCGTCCCCGATTTTTCAAAATACCGCACACCCAAGGGATAAGTGTTTGTATTCGGTGACCTATGGGTGGGTTCACCATGCACCCACAAGGTGAACTATAACAATAAAATATTATTACAAAGCAGAAAGAAAACGATGTCAAATACAAGATTACAGATTACTCTGACTTTTTTGATTGCACATATATCTGATTTATATATACGCTTGTACCGGCTGCTAATATTCCTTGCGTAATGGAGACGAAGAATGCACAGGCAACATCCTTAAGACTTGAAATATCGCTTGTGGAGACAACCCATGCCGTTGCGAGTATTACCGATATAATGCCTAATACAATAGGAATAAATTTATTTGAAATCGGACTTTTTTTAAGTCCTATGCCTATAAAATATAGCACAGGAACTAAGATAAGTAGCTCTGGTTTTATAAAGTTTTCAATATTCATAGTTCTTCTCACGCAAGAAATATTCCGATAATAGCTGATATAAGTCCTCCGGCAAGTGCTGAAATAACAGCTGTTGCTATCTGTTGCATTTTTAGCTGTGGACGGTTTTCTATTTCATCGATTTTTTGTTCATGACGTTCTAAATGCTCATTTGTATGCTTTAGCTCTGTTGCGAGAGTTACAAGAGTTTCATTCATTGTCCGTATCTCTGTCTGAACAGCTTTCAAATCTGAAATGTCCCGTTCAAGTGTATTGATTCTTTGCTCATGCCTTTCTAAAATGACAGATGCTTCTTCCATGAGATTCCTCCTTTCTGTAAAAAATCAATTTTTTCTGCCCGCATATGAATTATAAATTCTAACACCGACAGTTAATGTCAGCATTAAGATTTATGCGGGTTTTTCGTAATTTTTAATGATCTGCAACAACATTACGCTTTCTTTTTCTGAAATTTTATTTTCGACTATTCCTTGAATTTTGCGAAGCAAAATAATTTCATCGCTATGCATATATGCACGATCAAAACTGTAATTTCCGATGACATATACCCCTCCGTCATATTTGCCGCACTTAACATCGATGGGCACACGAAAGGTTGTTTCAATCTCATATATATCACGTTGAATAGTGCGAAGGGAAACGCCAAATTGTTCTGAAAGCTCCGGCATTGTCGCATGGCGTTTTTTGCAAAGATATTTTAATATTTCAAGCCTTCTTTCGGCTGTTCCCATCAGATGCTCCTTTCTGTAAAAATAAAAGAGCATAACAAATAGCTTTCATTGCTACTTGTCATGCTCGTATGTTTTACATCGTGCTATGTACGAAGTTTGGATTTTATTATTTTGTGTTTTCCGAAGAGTTCAGCTGTTTTACGATAAAAGTATTTTGAGTGACATTTACTGCTAATGTGCTTTTGCAACATTGGCATTTGATGATAATATCCGCTTGACTTTCGTTGTCAGATGATAATTTTGCGAGCGAAAGAGATTTGGCTGAGTCACAGGCTCTTTTGCCGCAAACCGGACATTGATATTTTGTCATATATCTCCTTTTCTCTAACTAATATCTTTAATTACTTTTAATGCAACGCCTTGAATTGTTAACGCTTTGGGGTAGATATCGCGATTTTTCGGTTTGTACTTTTTGTTTTCTGCGTGAAGTCGCGGACGACCGTCTTCCCAAAACAATCTTTTAAGAGTGTTACCGTCTTCTGTAAGGGCAACAATTACCTCGCCGTTTTCTGCCGTAGCGGTCTTTTTGACCAAAATGAGATCGTCTTTCTCAATTCCGATATCAATCATCGAATCTCCGTATGCGCGAAGAAGAAAGCATTCACCGTCTATCCATTCTTCGGGGATAGCCAGATAGCCGCTGATATGCTCCTCCTGTTCGTCGGGAGAACCGCATACAATTTCCCCGACGATCGGAATTCGTTTGAAGCCACATCTCATTTTGCGTTGAAGATCGGTTTCTAAGGTATTTTTGCCGGAGTATGAAACAAGTCCTTGTTTCTCCAATTCAAGAATATACCGATACGCTGTGGATTTTGACATACCCATATATTCCATGATTTCAGCAAGGCTTGGAGAAGTGCCGTTGTTATCTCTTGTGTGTTGGCGGATAAAGCCGGCAAGCCTTTCTACCTTTTCTTGATTCATTGTTCTCATTGGAGATCTCCTTTAACGGGGGTGTAGAACTTGTGGTTTTATTATACCACAAAAGTTGCCATTTGTCAAGACTTTTTAGAAACCTTATGTTCCATTTACAAATTTATTTTCAAAAATAGTTGAAAAACAGTTTAAAAAGAAAGCAGCCGCACCCGAAAGTGCGGCTGAACATTGTGTTTAAATGTTTTTCAAGATATTCCTTGTATGAATCCTTTAATGAAAAATACAAGAAAAACAATGAAGATGAGAATAATAGGAACGGCTAAGATTCCAATTAGGATTTTGATTAACAATGGAATGTCCTTTTTTACAGACTTGCCTTTTGATATATTGGTCTGCTCAAGAACCTCTTCCTTTCGCTCTATATTCTTTCTTTTTTGCTTTTTATGATATTCAAGGTTCGGTGAAGTGGTATTGCCATATTCGTCACAAGAAATTTTGTATTTTTTACAATAAAAGTATTGAACGAAATTAATATGTGCTAATATCGGCAAAAAGATTACCAAAACAAGAGCGGTGGTTCCAATGATATCTTGCACTGCATCGCTTGCGTGTGCTCTGAGAATTTTAGAAGTATACATGCCCATTATGCCTGTGCTTGGAAGAATTGCAGAGAAAAAAGCTGAAATTGCCAAGGCTTTAGGTGTTTGACTTTTTTCTTTTATTTTTTTAAAGACACCTTTATGCACACCAAGAATCACCAACCCAATATACAAGATGGAAAAAATCAAATAAAGTAGTAATATCCAAAGTGAAAAATCAAAACCAATCAATGGGTTATTATCAAAGAGACTAAGAGAAGAATAGAGAATCCAGAAGATAGAAGAAACTAATAGTCCTGAAAGACCATTTACAAGAAATCTTAACTCAAATGTCTTTTTTGCTTTTCTGCACTGAAGAATCAAGATGAGTAGCCAGTAAAGTAGACTCCAAATGCCAATAGATACAAGTGGAAACAATGATTTCCAATTAACGCCAATAGTATTTATCGCAGCAATTCCCATGACTGCCATACTAAGTGGTATGATAATTATAGCAAAATAAACTATTTTTAGATTTCTTAGAGACGTATATCTTTTAGTATCAAGATATATTAAATCACAAGCATTCTTCTTCATTCACTTCCTCCTTATATGTTTATGAGAACAGACCCGAAAAGAACCCGCCTATTGCATCACCTGCATTTTCAAAAAAGTTGCCGACTGCTTCGCCCGTATCCTCGAAAAAATCACCTATTACCTCGCCGGTGTCTTCAAAGAAGTCTGTTGTTGCATCCCACACATCGGATGCAATATCTGGAAGATCTTCTACAACCCAATCGGCAGCAGCAGCAGCACCTTCTTTCGTCCAATCAACTATTGATTTATCTCCAAGAAATTCAAGATCTTCATTGATAAACCAATCCGCCGTTTCACCAACAACATATCCGACTCCCGCACCAAAAAGAGTTCCCACGACAGGAATTGGAATGAATGATCCAGCCCACGCACCAACGACGGTTGAACCAGCGGTAATTCCTATTCCAGTTCCAACATCGACTAAAGCGTCGGAAACAATCTTTTGTGTTCGAGTTCCACTTTCAATGTTTTCGGAGATTCCAGATGCTGTATCAAAAAAGATTACAACACCATCTGCAAATTTTCCTGCAAAGTCCAAGGCCTTTCCAGCACCTTTTAGTCCTTTGGATAATTTAGATGTGCTTCCAAAGGTATCATCCAAATAAGATAGTTTGCGTCTGTTTTTTAGTATCCAACTACCTTTGGGAATTCGTCTAGGTTTTTTAGATGACAATATGCGGTTATATTTGTGCCAATAAATTTTGTTTCTTAACCAATCTGCCCCTTCAACAAAGGCAGGAGCATAATTAAGAAGAAGGTCTAACCAACTTGATACTGAATCAAATGTCGAATCTCTTTCGGCACTCAATCCAAACGGGTCAACATTAGAAACAGGGTTGCCGTTAGCATAAGCATAGCGGTTAAGCGTGATCGCATTGGAGATAGCACCGACTATGACGTCCGCATTGATGAATCTCTTCATTGCAGGCGAGTAGTAACGCGCTCTCATATAAATGAGACCGTTATCGTCGGTTACTACACCGTCTCTGCCGTTATAACCGAAGATCGCCTTGCTCGTGCCCGTTCTGGTAAGGAGCTTACCATAGGTATCGTATGCAAAGGTATCGGTAATATTTCCGCTTGCATCAGTAATTGCAATGGTACTTCCTCTGAAATCGAAATGGTATGTTCTGAACGTATTGCTTGCTTCTTCTCCGATAAGTC